>Ga0187779_10001219_pt1 | contig 16082 bp, 13 predicted proteins | sample 1015_Q2_SP10_10__FD_132435 | JGI IMG/M metagenome (GOLD analysis project Ga0187779, IMG submission 132435) | Tropical peat soil microbial communities from peatlands in Department of Meta, Colombia - 1015_Q2_SP10_10_MG | ecosystem: Environmental > Terrestrial > Soil > Wetlands > Peat | place... | reverse complement strand
GGTGAGGAACGCGGAGTCGGCGTTGAAGTCCACCGTGACGGCCGGGATCGGCACGTGCACGGCGTGCGCGCCGGCCAGGCGCAGGAACAGGAACGCGGCGGCGAGGGCGCCGACCAGCGCGGAAAGATCGATCGCCGGGTGGCGATGCAGCCGGATGCCACGGATCTCCATGCGCCGACCAATGTACGGTCCCGGCGTGGCCCCCTCAACCGCGCCCGGGACCGCGCCCTCGGGCCCGAGTACATTGAGAGCCCATGACGTCGCCCTCGGCCGGTCCTCCGCCGCTCCCGCGCCGCGCGGTCGCCGCGTTCGTCGCGCGCGTGCTGGCGATCCTCACGGCCTGCTGGGCCGTGACGGGGTTCCTCGCGGCCCCGGTGCTTCCGGGCGGCGGCTGGACGGCCGCGGCGGCCTGGGCGCTGCTCACGCTCGCGCCGCTGGCCGCGTTCATCCTCACCCGGGTGCGACGTCGCTACCCCGGCGGCCTGGTCCGGGTGGCGGTCTTCCGGCCGATGTGGTACGCGCAGCTCGGCGTGCTGCTGCTGGCGCCGGCCGGCGCGGCGGCGGCGCTCGCGGGCGCGCCGTTCGGCGCCGCCGGGACGGCGGGCCGCGCGGCCATCGCGGCGGCGGCCGCGGTGCTGGTGCTCGGCTCCGTGGCGGGCTACGCCGGGAGCCGGCGCCTGGCCGTCCGACGCCTCGCCGTGACGCTGCCGGGCCTGCCCGCGGCGGCCGAGGGGCTGGTGGTGGCCCAGATCTCGGACCTGCACGTCGGGCCGCAGACGTCGCGCCGGTTCCTGGCGCGGGTGGCCGCCGCGGTCGAAGCCGCGCAGCCGGACCTGATCGCCGTCACGGGCGACCTGGTGGACGACTTCCCGCCCGACGCCGCGCACTACGCCGCGGCCTTCGGCGCCCTGCGCGCTCCCCTGGGCGTGTTCGCCATCCCCGGCAATCACGAGGTGTACTCGGGGTGGGCCGAGCTGCGGCCGCGGCTCGAGGCGCTGCCGCTGACGCTGCTGGTGAACCGCAGCGTCGCGGTCCGCCGCGACGGCGGGAGCTTCACCCTGGCCGGCACCGGCGATCCCGCGGCCGCGGCCGGCGAGCTCGCGCCCGACCTCGACCGCACCCTCGCCGGCGTCCCGGCGGGCGGCTTCGTGCTGACCCTCGCCCACAACCCCGCCCTGTGGCCGGCGCTGGCGCAGCGGGGCGTGGCGCTCACGCTGAGCGGCCACACGCACTGGGGGCAGCTGGGCTTCCCGCGCTGGGGCTGGTGCCTGGCCAGTCCGTTCCTGGAGCTGGCGATGGGCTGGCACGAGCGGGGCGGCGCGCTGCTCTACATCCACCCCGGCACGAACTACTGGGGCATCCCGTTCCGGCTCGGGCACGCGGCGGAGGTGGCGGTGCTGACGCTGCGACGCGGGGAGAAGGCGGAGATCAGCGAGGAGAGTGCAGATTAGTTGCCAGACGGCAAGTTGTCAGTGGTTGCCAGTTCTCAGTCGGAAGAAGACGGAACGTGCCGCAGCGTTTCGGTTCCTGGTGCGGCGACCGGCGGTGCTAGCATCGCGCCGTGGGGCACTTCAAGCAGCTGAAAGCATGGCAACATGCCCGCACGCTGGCCGTGCTGTCCAAGGCGGCGATCGGCCGGCTGCCGTCCTCCGAGCGTGACGGTCTGGCGGACCAGTGGCGGCGGGCAACCTACTCCGTCGTCCTGAACGTCGCCGAGGGCGCGAGTCGCCGCGGTACCCGTGACTTCCGAAGGCACCTTGGGATTGCCCGGGCGTCCCTCGACGAGATCGAGGCGATCATCGATCTCGCGGTCGCGCTCGACTACTTCAGAGCCGAGGAGCTGGCCAAGATAGAGGCCATCCGGGACGAGTGCGCCAAGACGGTGTACGGGCTGATCCGGAAGTTCGGGGACGGACCGCCCTCTGCCGTCTGACGGCTGGTAACCACTTCTCCCTTCGCCGTCTGGCAACTCTTCTGACGTCTGAGGTCTTCACTCTCCGGACTTCGGCGCCACCTCCGCCGCGAACAGCCTCCCGAACCGCTTCTCGGTCCGCGCCCGCCACGCGCCCTTGTGGAACGCGTAGCCGGCCACGAGCGGCAGGGCGACCGTCGCCTCCGCGAACACCATCTGCTCCTCGCCCAGCTTCACCTTGCCCCACGAGTTGGCCTCGCGCAGCGTCGAGCCTGACAGGGCGCCGTCGCGCTCGTCGGCCACGGTGATCTGGACCGCGTAGCGGTGCATCTCGACGTCGTGCCCGAGCACCTCCGCCGCCACCACGATGTCCTGGGCGAAGTTCTTCGGCACCCCGCCGCCGATCATCAGCAGGCCCGTCGGCCCCGCCGCCAGCTTGAGCTGCGTCAGCTCGCGGAAGTCGGCCGCCGAGTCGAGCGCGAGGTACCCGTCGGGGTGGTGCACCTGGTGGTGGACCAGGCCGAAGCCGGCCGAGCAGTCGGAGAAGGCCGGCACGAACACGGGCACGTCGGCCCGGTAGGCGGCGGAGACGATGGAGCGCGTGCCGGGGCGGTGGCGCTCGAGCCAGGCGCCCATCTCGCGGATGAACTCGCGCGAGCTGACGGCCCGCGGCCCGCCGGCGGCGAGCATCTCGTCGGCGATCTTGCCCACGGTCTCGTCGCAGATCCGGAGCTCGTCCTCGTCGATGTAGGTGTCGTAGATGCGGTCGATGGCGAGGCGGCGCAGCTGGTCGTCGTCGGCGCGCACCTCGCCCTTCCAGTGCCGGAAGCCCAGCGCCTCGAAGAAGTCCTGGTCCACGAGGTTGGCGCCGGTCGACACGACGGCGTCGGCCATCCGGTGCTCGATCAGGTCGACGAACACGTCGCGCAGCCCGGCCGAGCACAGCGAGCCGGCCATGCACACGATGACCGCGCAGTCCTTGTCGGCCAGCATCGCGTCGTAGATCCGGGCGGCGCGGCCCAGGTTGCGGGCCTGGAACGCCATGTCGGCCATCGCGTCCACCAGCGGGCGCACGTCGTGCTGCTTGATGTCGATCGAGCGGACCGGCGTGGTGAGGATGTCGCGCTTGCTCGGCGTCGCCATGGATGCCTCCCTGAAATGGAACAGCCACCCGACCCGGCTACGGTCCGGACCGGACCGCCATCGCGCGGGTGGGTGGCGTGCTGTCCGAAAGCTAGGGGGCCGCCGCCGGAGGTCAACACCGGGGGCGACGCGGCGCCCCGGCGCGGCGCTACTTCAGCAGCAGCTTGGCGATCGTCTGCAGCTGCATGTTGCTGGTGCCCTCGTAGATCGTGCCGATCTTGGCGTCGCGGTAGTACTTCTCGACCGGGTACTCCTTGGTGTACCCGTAGCCGCCGAGCAGCTCCACGCACAGCGACGTCACCCGCTCGGCCACCTGCGAGGAGAACAGCTTGGCCATCGCGGCCTGCTGGGTGAACGGCTGGCCGGCGTCCTTGAGCCGCGCGGCGTTGTACACCATCAGCCGCGCCGCTTCCAGCTCGGTGGCCGCCTGCGCCAGCTGGAACTGGACCCCCTGGAAGTCCACGATCGGCTTGCCGAACTGCGTGCGCTCCTTGCCGTACGCCGTGGCCGCGGCCAGCGCGCCGGCCGCGACGCCGATCATCTGGGCGCCGATGCCGATCCGCCCCTCGTTCAGCGTCTCGATCGACACCTTGTAGCCCTGGCCCACCTGGCCGAGCACGTTCGCCTCCGGCACCTCGCACCCGTCGAGGATCAGCTCGGTCGTGCTGGACGCGCGGATGCCGAGCTTGTTCTCCTTCTTGCCCACCGCGAAGCCCTTGAAGGTCCGCTCGACGATGTAGGCGGTGATGCCCTTGTAGCCCTTCGACGGATCCGCGTTGGCGAACACCACGTATAGCGACGCCTCGGCGCCGTTGGTGATCCACAGCTTCCGGCCGTTGAGCACCCAGCGGTCGCCGCGCCGCTCGGCGCGGGTCTCGAGGCCGAAGGCGTCCGAGCCGGCCGCGGGCTCCGACAGCGCGTACGCGCCCACCCATTCGCCCGCCAGCTTCGGCAGGTAGCGGGCCTTCTGCTCCTGGCTGGCCCAGCGCAGCAGGCAGTTGTTCACCAGCGTGTTCTGGACGTCCACCAGGATGGCGGCCGAGGCGTCCACCTTCGACAGCGTCTCCACCGCGAGGACCGAGAGGAAGAAGGTGCCGCCCGCGCCGCCGAGGGCCTCGGGGATCTCGATCCCCATCAGCCCCATCTCGAAGCACGGCGGGATCAGCGACGGATCGAGCGCCCCGGTCTCGTCCATCCGCGGGGTGAGCGGGCGCACCCGCTCCTCGGCGAAGCCGCGGACGGCTTCGCGGAACATCTCCTCCTCCTCCGAGAGGACGGTGAGCGGCGGCACGCTGGTCATGAGGGGAGCGCTCCGTGCGGCGGGCGAGCCCGCCGGGTCAGTACGTGGTCCAGGTGTCCGCCCACGCGTTCTTGAGCGGCACCAGGGCGGACAGCGAGTTGACCGAGGACTGGGTGTAGCACCACGTCCACTGCAGGTTCGTCGCGCCGGGCTGGATCGTGTCCGGGGGCACGGCCTGGCCGAGGGCCTGGTTCAGCCCCGTGACCACCATGCCGTGGACGATGGTGCCGGCGTTCGGGTAGATGGTGCCGCCGGCGAGGATGATCCCGTCCCAGTGCGCGCTCGGCGCGAGCGTGACGTTGCCCGTGACGACGAGCATCCCGCGCCGCTGCCCCGCGGGGATGGTGACGTCGCCGGGGGCGTAGCCGACGAGGTAGTTGCTGCTCACCAGCGGCGGCCACGGGCCCGGCGGAACGGTGTAGTCGGGCAGGAAGTTGCCCGAGGTCAGCCCCACCCAGTCGATGTGGGTCGAGTCGTAGAGGTTGCTCCACGACGGGTACCACGTCTCCACGCCGACGCCGGCCGGCGCCAGCACGTTGGTCGGCTGGTACCGCCCGCTCGGCGCGCTGATCGCGAACGTGTCGGCCGCCAGCCCGCCCGGCGACGTACAGGGAGGGATCGAGCCGAGGTCGTGCCCGCTCACCGGGTTGGCCGGCGCCGGCGAGGCGCTGCCGCCGTTGATCACCACGCCGTTGAGCGCCACCAGCGCGGCGCGCGCGGGCAGCACGCCGCCGTTGAGCTGGGCGAACTGCGCGATGGTGCGCGAGCCGCGGGTCTGGCCGGCCATCACCGGGCTGGTGGCGACGCCGGTGGACCGCACGACCCACAGCGACAGGGCGCTGCCGTTGGCGGCGCCGCTCGCCCGGAGCTTGACCGCCACCACGTCGGCGTAGCCGAGCACCAGCGGGATGCGCGTCGAGTCCCAGCTCATCGAGTCGGTGAGGCCGCGGTTCTGCGAGAAGTAGTTCTGCAGGCCGGCCTGCGCCAGCGCCAGCGCGCGCGCCGTGCCGAACGAGTTGTCGGTGGTGCGCTGCTCCGCCGACACCAGCAGGAACGACGCGGCGAGCATGACGGTGAGCAGCGTCGTCACGAGCAGGGTCGTGGCGAGCACGAAGCCGCGCTCGGCGGCGCGGTCAGGAGTGGTTCCGGAACACCACATCGGTCGTGAGCCGGAACGTCATGGGGAGGGTGCGACCCTCGGGTGGCTGCTCGCTGGTCGCGACCAGGAGCAGGCGGATCCCCTTGATCGTGTTGAGGTCGGTGGGGACCGCGGCCTGCGCGGTGTAGGTGCTGTCGAGGAACTGGAAGCCGGCGGTGCTGTCGAACGGCGCCACCAGCTCGTCGCGCTCGCCGGTCGAGAGGACCGTGCGCCACAGGCCGATCCTGCCCGGCAGCTGCGCGGAGGGCGCGAACGCGTAACGCACCAGCTGGTAGAGGTACACCACCGTGCCCTGCGGCGTGCGGACGTCGTTCGGGCGCAGCGCCACGGCGAGCGGCCGCCACCCGGGCGTGCCCAAAACCCGGATCGGCGGGTTGGCGCGCGGCCAGTTGCACGCCCACCCCCAGCTGCGGCCGGCGGTGGCCGGCTCCACGAACACGAACTTCCCGGTCGAGTCGCGCCACGCGTAGCCGCTGGCCGTGGCCGAGAAGTAGGTGGCGGAGTCGGCCGGCAGCAGGCTCACCACGATCCGCCCGTTCCACTGCCCGCACGAGATCCCGAACACGTACGGCACCCGGACCGTGATCGAATCCGGGTTGGCGCCCACCAGCCCGCTGTCGCTCACCATCCTGAGGTCGGCGGCGATCACGTTGAGCGCGGCGCGGGCGCCGCCCCGAGCCTGCATGATGGCGCCCTGGAGGGCGACGAACCGCGACTGCGAGATCACCAGCTGGGTCAGCGACACGCCGATGATGGCGGCGATCATCATCGCCACCAGCAGCTCGGCCAGCACGAAGCCGGCGGCGCCGCCGCGGCGCCCGGCCGCGGCCCGGGTCACCGCGCGCCCGGCGGGCGGCGCGGCGCCGCGGTCAGGAGTGGTTCCGGAACACGACATCGGTCGTGAGGTTGAACTGCATCGGCAGGGTGCGGCCCTCGGGGGGCTGCTCGCTGGTCGCCACCAGGACCAGGCGCACGCCCTTGACCGTGTTGAGGTCGGCGGGCGGCGCCGGCCGGGCGGTGTAGGTGCTGTCGAGGAACTGGAAGGCGGCGCTCGTGTCGAACGGCGCCACCAGCTCGTCGCGCTCGCCGGTCGAGAGGACGGTGCGCCACAGGCCGATCCGGCCGGGCACCTGGGCCGACGGCGCGAAGGCGTAGCGCACGACCTGGTACAGGTACACCACCGAGCCGGGCGGCGTGCGCAGGTCGTTGGGGCCGACGGCGACGGCCAGCGGCGGCCAGCCGGGCGCGCCCAGGATGGCGATCGTCTTGTTGAGGTACGGCGGGCCGCACTGGCTCCCGGTGCTGCTGCCGGCGGTCGCCGGCTCGACGAACACGAACTTCCCGGTCGAATCGCGCCACGCGTAGCCGCTGGCGGTCGCCGAGAAGTACGTGGCCGAGTCCGCGGGGAGCAGGCTCACGACGGTGTGGCCGGAGGACTGGGTGCAGGCGACGCCGAAGGCGTAGGGTACCCGGACCGTGACCGAGTCGGCGGCCGCGTCCACCAGCCCGCTGTCGCTCACCATCCTCAGGTCGGCCGCGATCACGTTGAGGGCGGCGCGCGCCCCGCCCCGCGCCTGCATCAGGGCGCCCTGCAGCGCGACGAACCGCGACTGCGAGATGACGAGCTGGGTCAGCGACATGCCGATGATGGCGGCGATCATCATCGCCACCAGCAGCTCGGCCAGCACGAAGCCGGCCCGGCGCGCGGCGGAGGGCGTCACCGCAGCGGCACGGGGCGGCGTTCCTTGCCCCGCTGCATGTTGACGGTGTCGGGCCGCGCGGCGGGCAGGGTCGACGTCACGATGATCTGCACGCTGTCGAGGCGGGGCGAGAGGATGGTCACCGCGGTGCAGCCCCACACCCGGTACAGGCCGCTCTGCGTCGTGTCGCAGCCCACCAGGGTGGGCAGGCTGTCGAAGGGGATCGTGGCGGCGCGGTCCACCTTGGCGAGCAGGGCCGACATGCCCAGCGCCTGGTCGGTCGCGCGCGTCGAGTACTTGGCCACCCGGTACGAGAGTCCCACCAGCGAGAGGATCACCACCGAGAAGATCACCACCGCCATCATGATCTCCACCAGCGTGAAGCCCCTGGCGGACCTCAGCGGGTGATGCGAATCTGCCCCGCCTGGGTGATGCGCACCTGGTGGTAGTAGTCCGATCCGCCCACGGTCACGAGCATCGTCGCGTTGGCCGTGCCGTTGGGCATGATCTGCACGCTGGCCGGGGTGGCCGACAGCGCCCCGAGCTTGAAGTCGGAGGTGATGTCGAACACGTAGGTCCGCAGCACCGTGTTGCTGGGCGGCGGCTGGCTGATGGTGAACGCGAGCGTGGACGGGTTGACCGTCACGATCACGGGCGAGTGCTGCCGCGCGGCCAGGGACTGCGACAGCAGGAACTGCGCGGCGATCACGTTGGCCGACCGGTTCACGCGGGCGTGGCCGAGGGTCTGCCCGACCTTGGGGATCAGGCTGGCGACCACGACGAAGATGATGATGATGACCAGGACGGCCTCGAAGATCGTGAAGCCGGCCATCGTCGAGTCGTGGCATCGGGACTCGCGCGCTCTGGGTCGGGTCGCTGAGGAGTTCGTCGGAGCTTTGAAAAAGCAATGTCCGTGCCGAGTGCGTCCCTGGGCCTAAGTCCTTGCGCTACAGTTTACTGCAAACGGCGGACGGAGGACAGGGCCGGCGCGAGGTGCAACCGGCGGGCCCCGGGGGCTGCAAGAACGTGCAGTGGCCGGAGCGGGCCGTCAGGCCAGCACGTCGAGCGCGACGCCGATGCGGCCGAAGGGCGCGCTGACCTGGACACCCTGGACCGCGGGCCGGATGCGCTCGAGCATCTCGCGCGCGATCGCGACGCCCTCGGCGAGGGCCGCGTCCTTGCCGCGCTCCTGGGCGCGGCGCATGCGCGCGATCACCTCGGCGGGCACGGACACGCCGGGCACCTCGTTGGCGAGGAACTCCGCGTTGCGCAGCGAGATCAGCGGCCAGATGCCGGCGACGACGGGAATGCGGAAGCCGGCCGCCCGGTCGAGGAAGCGCTCGAGCTGCTCCGGATCGAACACCGGCTGGGTGATGGCGAAGTCGGCCCCCGCGTCCACCTTCCACTCGAAGCGCTTGAGCTCCCGCGCGGGATCGACGGCGACCGGATTGACGCCGACGCCGATCACGAACGCGGTGGGCGCGCCGATGGGGTTACCGCCGGGATCGAGACCGTGGTTCAGGCGGTGCACCAGGTTGGTGAGCCCGATCGCGTCGATGTCGAAGACGCCGGTCGCCTCCGGGTAGGGGCCCATCTTCGGCGGGTCGCCCGTGATCACCAGGAGGTTGCGGAGCCGGTGCGCCGCCGCGCCGAGCAGGTCGGAGAGCATGGACAGCAGGTTGCGGTCGCGGCAGCAGTAATGGATCACCGTCTCGATCCCGACCTCGCGCTCGATCAGCAGCGCGCTCATCAGCGCACCCATCCGGCTCTGGGCGCGCGGGCCGTCCGGCACGTTGATCGCGTCCACGCCCGCGTCCTTGAGCTGCCGGGCGCCGGCGAGCATCGCGGCCGGATCCACGCCGCGCGGCGGCACGATCTCGACGGTGGTGAGGAACGCGCCCGCGGCGAGCTTCCGGCCCCAGCGGGACCGCTCGGCCAGCGGCACCGGCTCCACGCCGGTGGGCGCGACCACCGGCTCCGCCGACACGGCGATCACCTGCCGCGGCGAGACGCTCTGCACGTAGGCGGCCATGGTCTTGATGTGCTCGGGGGTCGTGCCGCAGCAGCCGCCCACGAACCGCGCGCCGGCCTCCACCAGCCGCTTGGCGTACTCGCCGGTGTACTCGGGCGAGGCCATGTACATCTTGCGGTCGCCCACCTGGCGGGGGAGCCCGGCGTTGGGCTGCGCCGACAGCGGGCGGGACGTGACCTGGGCCATGCGCTCGATCGCCTCGAGCACCCCCTGCGGGCCGACCGAGCAGTTGAGCCCGATGACGTCGGCGCCGGCCTCGTCGAGCGCGCGGGCCAGCGACTCGGGGTCGCTGCCGTAGGCCGTCGCGCCGTCCTCCTGGATCGTCATCTGCGCGAACACGGGCAGGTCGCACACGGCGCGCACCGCGCGCAGCGCCTCGCGGATCTCGTCGAGGTCCGAGAAGGTCTCGAGCACGAAGCCGTGCACGCCGCCCTCGAGCAGCGCCTGCGCCTGCCGCTTGAACAGCTCGAACGCGTCCACGCGCGAGGTCTCGCCGAACGGCTCGAGGCGGACGCCGAGCGGGCCGATGGCGCCGGCCACGAGCGCGCGGCCGCCCGCGGCCTCGCGCGCCAGCTCGGCGGCGCGGCGGTTGATGGCCGCGGTGTCCTCGGCCAGCCCGTAGTGCCCGAGCTTGACCGGGTTGGCGCCGAAGGTGTTCGTCTCCAGGATCTCGGCGCCGGCCTTCACGTAGTCGCGGTGGATGTCGCGCACCAGGTCGGCGGCCTTGAGCGCCAGCTCGTCGTAGCAGACGTTGATGAAGACGCCCCGGGCGTAGAGCATCGTGCCCATCGCGCCGTCGAACAGGTGCACGCGCCCGTCCGCGATCAGGTCCCGCAGCGTCCGCTCAGCCATCGGCGTCGTACCCCAGCACCGGCCGCAGCCAGCGCTCCATCGCCCGCAGGTCCATGCCCTTGCGGCGCGCGTAGTCCTGCACCTGGTCCCGGCCGATCCGCCCGAGGCCGAAGTAGGCCGCGTCGGGGTGCGCGAAGTACCACCCGCTCACCGAGGCCGCCGGCCACATCGCCCCGCTCTCGGTGAGCCGGATGCCGGTGCGGGCCGTGGCGTCGAGCAGCGCGAACAGGGCCGCCTTCTCGGTGTGGTCCGGGCAGGCGGGATAGCCCGGCGCGGGCCGGATCCCGCGGTAGCCCTCGGCGATCAGCGCCGCGTTGTCGAGTCGCTCGTCGGGCGCGTAGGCCCAGAACTCGCGCCGCACGCGCGCATGGAGGCGCTCGGCCAGCGACTCGGCGAGCCGGTCGGCGAGCGCCTTGACCAGGATGGCCGAATAGTCGTCGTGCGACCGCTCGAACGCCGCCGCGATCTCGTCGGCCCCGATCCCGGCCGTGGCCGCGAAGGCGCCGATCCAGTCCGGCAGGCCGGAGTCGCGCGGCGCCACGTAGTCCGCCAGGCACAGGTTCGGCCGGCCCGCGGGCCGCTCCATCTGCTGGCGCAGGTGGTGCAGCACGGTGAGGACCCGGGTGCGGCCGCGGTCGGCGTACACCTCGATGTCGTCGTCGCCGACGCTGTTGGCCGGGAACAGGCCGAACACGGCGCGCGCGTGGAGGCAGCGCTCGGCGGCCAGCCGCTCGAGCAGGCGCCGGGCGTCGTCGAGCAGGCGCCGGGCCTCGGTGCCCTTCGCCGGATCGTCGAGGATCTCGGGATACCGGCCCCGCAGCTCCCAGGCGGCGAAGAACGGCGTCCAGTCCACCGTCGCGAGCAGCTCCTCGAGCGGGACGTCGTCCAGGCAGCGCACGCCCTCGACGGCGGGCTGCGGCGGACGGTAGCCGTCCCACGCGAGCGCGAGCTTGTTGCGCCGCGCCGCATCGAGCGCCACCAGCCGGCCCTCCGCGCGCCGCTGCTCGTGCTCGCGCCGCAGCCGGCCGTAGTCGGCGCGCACCTCCGCCGTGAAGCCGGCGCGCCGGGCCGGGCTGAGCAGGCTGGCGACCACGCCGACGCTGCGCGACGCGTCGGCCACGTGCACGGTGGGCCCCTGGTACGCCGGCTCGATGCGCACGGCGGTGTGGATCCGCGACGTGGTCGCGCCGCCGATCAGCAGCGGAATGGTGAACCCCTCCCGCTGCATCTCGCCCGCGACGTGCACCATCTCGTCCAGCGAGGGCGTGATGAGGCCGCTCAGGCCGACGGCGTCGGCGCCCACCCGGCGCGCGGTCTCCAGGATCGTGGCGGCGGGAGCCATCACGCCGAGGTCCACGACCTCGTAGTTGTTGCAGCGCAGCACCACGGCCACGATGTTCTTGCCGATGTCGTGCACGTCGCCCTTCACGGTGGCGACGACGATCGTGCCGTTGGTGCGCGGCGCGCCGCCGCCCCCGGCGGCGCGCTCCCGCTCGATGAACGGCACCAGGTAGGCGACCGCCTTCTTCATCACCCGGGCGCTCTTGACGACCTGGGGCAGGAACATCTTCCCGGCGCCGAACAGGTCCCCCACCACGTTCATCCCGTCCATCAGCGGGCCCTCGATCACCTCGATGGCGCGCTCGCGCCCGCGGCGCGCCTCCTCGGTGTCGGCCTCGACGTGGTCGAGGATGCCCTCCACCAGCGCGTGCGCCAGGCGCCGCTCCACCGGCCAGCCGCGCCACTCCGCCGCGTGCGCCGCCCTCGGGGCGCCCGCCGCGCGCTCGGCGCGGGCGATCAGCCGCTCGGTGGCGTCGTCGCGGCGGTTGAACAGGACGTCCTCGACGGCCTCGAGCAGGTCCTTCGGGATGTCGTCGTAGACCGTGAGCTGGCCCGGGTTCACGATGCCGAGGTCCATGCCGGCGCTGCGGGCGTGGAACAGGAAGGCCGAGTGCATCGCCTGCCGGACCGCGGGGTTGCCGCGGAAGCTGAACGACAGGTTGCTCACGCCGCCCGAGACCAGCGCGCGCGGCAGCGTCTCCTTGACCGTGCGGCAGGCGCGCAGGTAGTCCACGGCGTAGGTCGCGTGCTCCGACAGCCCGGTGCCGACCGGGAAGACGTTCGGGTCGAGGATCACGTCCTCGGGCGGGAAGCCCGCGCGCGTGGTGAGCAGCGTGTAGGCGCGCGTCAGGATCTCGATCCGGCGCTCGTAGCTGTCCGCCTGGCCGCGCTCGTCGAACGCCATCACCACCACGGCCGCGCCGTAGCGTCGCACCCGCCCCGCGTGGGCCAGGAACGCCTCCTCGCCCTCCTTGAGGCTGATCGAGTTGACCACGCCCTTGCCCTGCAGGCACTTCAGGCCCGCCTCGATCACCTCCCAGCGCGAGGAGTCGATCATCACCGGGACGCGGCTGATGCCGGGCTCGGCGGCGATCAGGTTGAGGAACGTCCGCATCGCGGCGACCGAGTCGAGCAGGGCCTCGTCCATGTTGACGTCGATCACCTGGGCGCCGTTCTCGACCTGCTCGCGCGCGATCCGCACGGCGGCCTCCCAGTCGCCGCGCTTGACGCACTCGGCGAACTTGGCCGAGCCGGTGACGTTGGTGCGCTCGCCCACGTTCACGAACAGGCCGTCGGGCCGGATCTCCAGCGGCTCGAGGCCCGCCAGGCGCGTGTGCGGCTCCACGCGGGGGATCGGCCGCGGCGGCAGGCCGGCCACCGCCGCCGCCACGGCGGCGATGTGCGCGGGCGTGGTGCCGCAGCAGCCGCCGACGATGTTCACCAGCCCGCTGGCCGCGAACTCCCCGAGCAGCGCCGCGGTCTCCGCCGGTCCCTGGTCGTACCCGCCGAACGCGTTCGGCAGGCCGGCGTTGGGGTGACAGCTCACCGCCACGTCGGCGACGCGCGCGAGCTCCTCGACGTGGGGCCGCAGGTCCCGCGCCCCCAGGGCGCAGTTGAGCCCGATGCTGAACGGCGCCGCGTGGCGCACCGAATGCCAGAACGCCTCGGGCGTCTGGCCCGAGAGCGTGCGGCCGCTCCGGTCGGTGATGGTGCCCGAGATCATGACCGGCAGGTCGAGTCCGCGGCGGTCGAGCAGGTCGCGGATCGCGAACAGCGCCGCCTTGCAGTTCAGCGTGTCGAAGACGGTCTCGACCATCAGCAGGTCCACGCCGCCCTCGAGCAGGGCCTCGGCCTGCTCCCCGTAGGCCGCGGCGAGCTGGTCGAAGTCGACGGCACGAAAGCCCGGGTTGTTGACGTCGGGCGACAGCGAAGCGGTGCGGTTGGTGGGGCCGAGGATGCCGGCCACGAACCGAGGCCGGTCCGGCTGGCGCGCGGAGAAGTCGTCCGCCGCGCGGCGGGCGATGCGCGCGGCGGCGAGGTTCAGCTCCCGCACCAGATCCGCGGTGCGGTAGTCCGCCTGCGCGATCCGGGTCGCCGTGAACGTGTTGGTCTCGGCGATGTCGGCGCCGGCCTCGAAGTAGGCGCGGTGGATCGCCTCCACCACGTCGGGCCGCGTGAGCGAGAGGAGATCGTGGTTCCCCTTGAGCGGCACCGGGTGCGCGCGGAAGCGCTCGCCGCGGACGTCGTCCTCGGCGAGGCCGTAGCCCTGGATCATCGTGCCCATCGCCCCGTCGAGCACGAGGATCCGCTTCTCGAGCGCACGCTGCAGCTGGTCCCGTCGGTCCGCTGATCCCACCCGGAGTCTCCACAACGTCAAAGCCCGGCGGCGCCGAAAGCAGGCACCACCAGGCCGGCTTTTTAGCGGAATGTTTTACGTGGCCGCAATACGCCGCAAATCGCCACGGTATCGGTTGTGAAGGGAAGCTAACCAGGGGCCCGGCGCGCGCGCCACCCGTCCAGCGTGCGGAGCCGGGGCGGCCGGCCCCGGTCCCGCGGCGGCGGCCCGCGCGGAGGCCGCGCGCGCTCGCGCTAGGCGGAGAGGAGCCGGAGCGCCGCCTCGGCGCCGATGCCCTCGGCGGCCACGGTCTTGCGGCGGCCGGCGGCGCCGGCGGTCAGCGTCACGCTCGCGCGCGGGAGGCCGAGGGTGCGGGCGAGGAAGCGGATCAGCTCCTCGTTCGCCGCGCCCTCGACCGGCGGGGCGGCGACGCGGATGCGCAGGCGGTCGCCGGCGTCGCCGGCCACGGCGGTGCGGGAGGCGCGGGGCGCGACCAGCACGGCGATGCTGACGCCGCGCGCGGTCTCCCGCAGCCACGGCGTCACAGCGCGCGCACCACCCAGTCGCGGACGAGCTGGAGCAGGAACCAGGCGACCAGGGGCGTGATGTCGATCATGCCCAGCGGGGGCACCACGCGCCGGAGCGGGGCGAGCAACCACTCGGTGAGGAAGACGAACGGGCGCATCCACGGCGTGAACCGGGTCGCGCCGATCCAGGAGGCGATCACCCGCACGACCAGGGCCAGGATGACCAGGTTGAACGCCCAGTAGACGGCGAGCTGCAGCGCGTAGCGCGGGCCGAGGCTCGCGGCCGCGGCGAGCGCGGCGGCCTGGCCGGCGGTCCACGCGACGGCGCTGATCAGGACGATCCCGCCCGCGACCGCGATGCCCACCAGCCACCACGGCGCGGACTGCGGGTTCCCGCCGGAACGGAGGATGCGGCGCTCGATGGGCGTGAGCAGCGGATCGGTGAGCGCGCGGATCGCGCGGGCCAGGCGGCCGAAGGGGTCGATGGTGCGGGCCTGCACGGCCATCGCGCCGAAGGCGCCGAGCACCAGGACCGCCACGGCGGCGAACACCACGGTGCGGAGTGCCACGGCCAGGTCGATCACGGAGCGGCGGGAGCGCGGACCGGCGCGCCGGTCAGCTGACGCGCATCGTCTTGCGCTTCATGAAGTCCATGAGGATGAACTGGCCGAGGGTCATCGTGTTGGTGAAGTACGCCTTCCCGCGGCAGATCTCCGAGACCTTCTTGACGAAGTCCACCAGCATCCGGTCGCGCGCCAGCATGAAGGTGTTGATCATGATGTTGCTGCGCTTGCACAGGGCGACCTCGCGGAAGGTGGCCTGCAGGATCCGGGGATCGAGTCCCATCGAGTTGACGTAGACCCGGCCGTCCGGGAGGGTGAGCGCGGACGGCTTTCCGTCGGTGATCATGATGATCTGGCGCATGTCCTTGCGCTGCGCCAGCAGCAGCCGGCGGGCGAGCTTGAGCCCCTCGGCGGTGTTGGTGTGGTACGGGCCGACCTGGGCGTGGGCGAGCCGGGCGAGCGGGATCTCCTCGGCCGAGTCGTGGAACAGCACCACCCGCAGCGTGTCGCCCGGGAACTGGGTGCGGATCAGGTGGGTGAGGGCGAGCGCGACCTTCTTAGCCGGGGTGAAGCGGTCCTCGCCGTACAGGATCATGGAGTGCGAGCAGTCGAGCATGAGCACCGTGGCGGCGCTGGAGCGGTACTCCGCCTGGTGCACCATGAGGTCGCGGTACTCGAGATCGAGGGGCACGCCGAGCCCCTCGCGCTCGATGGCCGAGAGCAGCGTCGCGATCACGTCGAGGTTCATCGTGTCGCCGTACTCGTACGGGCGACTGGCCGCCTCGGCCTCGACGCCGGTGGCGAGGTAGGGCGTGTCGTGGCTCCCGTAGCTGGACCGGCCGATGCTGCCGAGCAGGTTGCGCAGCGAGCGGTACCCGAGGAAATCGATGCCCTTCTCGGTGAGGTTGAAATGCACCTGCTGCGCGGCCGAGCGCGCCTGGCCCTCGGTCCCCTCGACCACCTCCTGGCCGCCGGGCATGCGCGGCGCCTCCGCGGTGGAGAGGTAGCCCTGCTCGATGAGGCGCTGGACGATCGTGTCGAGCAGCTCGGCGAGCTGGCGCTCGAGCTCCGCGTCGCGCTCGGCATCGCCGGTGCTCTCGCCGCGCAGCACCTTCAGCATGTCCGGCGTCAGCATGCCGGAGTTCTTCAGCGCTTCGAGGATCGCCTCGCGGAGCGCGTCGAGCGAGCGGTCGCCGTCCTGCTCGCCGCCTTCGCCCC
>Ga0187779_10001218_pt1 | contig 16085 bp, 17 predicted proteins | sample 1015_Q2_SP10_10__FD_132435 | JGI IMG/M metagenome (GOLD analysis project Ga0187779, IMG submission 132435) | Tropical peat soil microbial communities from peatlands in Department of Meta, Colombia - 1015_Q2_SP10_10_MG | ecosystem: Environmental > Terrestrial > Soil > Wetlands > Peat | place... | reverse complement strand
TCCACCGCTGCGCCGGGATCGACGCGCTTTTCGATGTCGTAGCCGTGCAGATGGAGGACCAGTGGTCGATCCACGCTCCACCGCAGGCGAACGCTGTCGCCTTGCGTGACTCGTAGCACACGCATGTTCTCCGGCACCTGACCGTTGGCGACCTGAAGCGCGAATTGACGGTCGCCGGCAACGGCCGGCATTGCCGCAACGCTGGCCACCAATGCCAGGAAGATCAGCAGTGCATGCCGTCGTGGCGTATGCATTCGGAGGGCGATCGCGCCAGGGCCCCGATCAGCGTCCCGCCGACCCCTGTACGTCCGAGATCCGGTTAAAGATCCATCCGGCATCGTACGGCGCCGGCAGCAGTGCCGGGTCCGCGAGCGTAGACCACATGAGTCGACCGAAGCCGTCGCTGAAACCTGCGACCGGATTCCAGGCCGCCGCTGGCGGACCGTCGACACCCAGCGAGAGCCACCCGTTCCAGGGGAAGTCCTTCAGCTTTACGGTCCGGATGAAAAGCGGCGACTCCAGCCCCGCGATCGAATCGAAGCCGATGTTCTCGATGCCCGCCGAGTATTCGGTGCTCACGTATTCGCGCTTGAGCGTGTAGCCCGCGATCGTCGTGCGGCAGCCGGCGGCGAGAGAGCGCACGAGGTCGCGCTCCAGGTTGATTCTCTCCACCGCGCCATCGTACGCGCCGGCCTGCAATCGCACGAGGTCAGCCTTCGCCCGGTTCCGTTCCGGACTGCCCTCGACATCGGGTCCGAAAAGAAGAGCCGCTTGGAACCACCCGGCCTTCAGCCAAGGCGGGCCAAGCCAGCCGTTCAGCCGCGTCGAAGCCTCAGCGAGAAGCTGCGCCGCGCTCACCTCTTCGATGGCGGCGTCCCATGCGCCCTGCGGCGCGAGCCATTCGCGGCGAGCGAGCCGCTCGGCAGCCGCCCCCGTCGCGCGCAGCCGCAAGTGGTGTATCGAGGCACCGACTGAGTCGTCTAGAAGGCGCGACTTAGCTGCCTCGGCGAGGTCGGCGTGGTAGAGATAGTCGCCGTGCAGCGGCGTGACCGGATACGGATGAACCTTCACCTCTCCGGGATGGGCGGCAATCTCGCGCACGACGGTCCGCGCGACAGCGCATGTGGACGCCTCGTCTCGCGCGACAGGTGATGCCGGATTAACGCGCACGACGATGAACGAGCCGAGCGAGTCGACCGCGCCGATCGAATCGGGCAGCGAGGCTCCGAATTGCACGCCACTGCCGACATAAGCGTGGATCCCGCTCTTCGACAGGAGCCCGGGCGCGTCGGCGGGGGCGACGGTCTGGATCCGGATCTCGTGCGGATAGTACGAGGGGTAGACCGGAAACTCGTGGCCGGCGATCGCCGCAGTGACGGCCAGCGTGACGGCCGTCGCGACGAGGAGTGCGGCCGGGCCCTTCATACGGGTGTCCGTGGGGCGGGGAACGCGGAGATCACCCCCGGAGCGTGCGCATTACGTTCTCGTTCTTCATTGCTTCCTGCGGTGTCCCCGTGAAGATGATCTCTCCGCGATCGATGGCGTAGAGGCGATCGGCGATGCGTATCGCCGTCATCAGGTTTGACTCGGCAATGAGCAGCGAGATCCCCATCGACTTGATCTTCTTGACCGCGTCGATGAAGCGGGTCACCACGACCGGCGCCAGCCCTTCGAAAGGCTCGTCGAGCAGCAGAATCGAGGGCGACAACGCCATCGCGCGCGCCACCGCGACCATCTTCTTCTGCCCGCCCGAGAGGTGCGAGCCGGTGCGGCCCATCAACGCCTTGACCTCGGGAAACACGCCGAACACTCGTTCCTCGATGTCGGCGGGCGAAGCCTGGCGCGCGGGCGCGCGCTGGACCAGCCATTCGCAGATATGGAAGTTCTCCGCGACCGACAGCTCGGGGAAGATCCCGGCATCCTCGGGCGCGTAGCCGATGCCGAGCAGCGCGCGCTGGTAGACGGGCAGGCGCGTGATGGCGGTGCCGCGGAAGCTCATGCTGCCCGCGCGCGACGGCAGCAGGCCCATGATCGTTTCAATGGTGGTCGTCTTTCCGGCGCCGTTGCGCCCGACCAGGACTATCGACTCGCCCTGGTCTACCTTGAGCGAGACCCCGCGCAGCACCTGCACGTGCCCGCGGAAGGTCTCTAGTCCCTGAACGTCAAGCATGGCCCGCCGCCTCGCTGCCGGCCGCGTCGACCGGGTGCGCGCCGATGAGCGTCGTGGTGACTGCGTCGTTGCGACGGATCTCCTCAGGCGTGCCGTCGGCGAGGACGGTGCCCTGGTGCATGACCACGATCCGCTCGGAATAGCGGAACACGATGTCCATGTCGTGCTCGATGATCACAATCGTGATGCCGCCGGTGCGCACAATCGCGCTCACGATGTCCATGATCGGAGCTTTCTCCCTCGTCGACACGCCGCTGGTGGGCTCGTCGAGGAAGAGCAGCTTGGGCTTGAGCGCGTAGGCGACGGCGACGTCGAGCAGCTTCCGCTCGCCGTGCGAGATCCCGTTGGCGAGCAGCGCCTGGTGGCGGTCCAGCCCGAACTGGCGCAGAACCTCGTGCGCCTCGTCCCATACCGCCCGCTCCTTGCTGGCGAGCGTCGCCAGATCCATGGTCTTGCCCTCGCGGGAAAAGATCGACAGGGCCACGTTGTCGAGGCAGGAAAGGTGGTCGAACAGGTTGACGAGCTGGAAGCTGCGCGCGATCCCGGCCTTGATGCGCTCATAGGAGGTCTGGCGCGTCACGTCCTTGTCTTCAAACATGATCGTGCCGCTATCGGGCCGAAGCAGGCCGCTCACCAAGTTGACCAGCGAGGTCTTGCCGGCGCCGTTGGAGCCGATCAGCGCCAGCACTTCGCCCTGCCTTACGATGAAGTCGACGCTGTTCACAGCGCGGTTCTCGCCGAAGGACTTGCTGAGCTTCTGGGTGGCGAGGAGACTCATGCCGCCGCACGCTTGGCGAAGCGGGCACGGAGCTGCTCGACCGCGCCCATGATGCCCGTCGGCAACACCAGCACAAGCACAACCAGCACCGTCCCTAGCAGGAACTGCCAATAGGTCGTGAACCCGACAGCATAGGTTTTGAGGTAGGTAAACGCGATCGCTCCGACGATCGGGCCGACGAAGGTGCGGAAGCCGCCGAGCACGGTCATGAACACGATCTCGCCGGAGAAGGTCCAGATCAGGACATCCGGGCTCGCGAGACCGTTAAGCGGCGCCCACAGCGCTCCAGCCACGCCGGTGAACACACCCGAGATAACGAAGGCGATCAGCCGATAGCGGCGGATGCGGATGCCGATGAACTCGGCACGAGTCTCGTTGTCGCGGATCGCCTGCAGCGCCTTGCCGAACGGGGAATGCACGATGACCCACATGACGACCACGGCAAGCAGGAACACCCCCAGCACGTAGTAGTAGTACTGGTGGGTTAGAAACGCCATCTTGTCGTCGCCAGCGCTGAAGCCAAGGAGCGTTGGCGTCGGGGCACGCAGCCCGTCGGTGCCGCCCGTGACCCAGAAGAACTTGAAGGCGAGACTCCACAGAACCTGCGAGAGCGCGAGCGTCAGGATGCCGAAGAAGATGCGCGTGTAGCGAACGCACACCAGGCCGAACAACAGCGAAAGGACCGCGTTGGCGAGGATCGATCCGGCGAGGAATAGCTCCATCGACGCGACCTTCAGGTACTTGACCATAAAAGCCACGGCGTAGGCGCCGCCGCCGAAGAACGCGGAATGGCCGAACGAGAGCAGCCCCGTGTAGCCAAGCAGCAGGTTGAACCCGAGCGCGGCGATCGCGAAGATCATCCCGTAGGTCAGCGTCAGCGCCTGGAACTCGTCGACGACAAAGGGGGCGACGGCGAGCAGGACGACCACCGGCACGAGCCAGGCAAGGAGCCGCTTGAGCGATTGATTGGCCGCCATCGCTCAGGCCCGCCCGAACAGGCCGGCGGGGCGCACGAGCAGCACGACCGCGGCGATGAAGTAGAGAACGGCGAGTTCGACCTCAGGGAAGAACGTGATCCCCGCCTCGCGCACGACGCCCACGATCAGCGCACCGGCGAGCGCGCCCTCGAGGCTGCCGAGTCCGCCGATCACAACGACGATGAAGGCGAGCACGAGCGCGTCAACTCCCATGCCGAGCACCGCGGATTGGCTGGGCACGACGATCGCTCCGCCGAGCCCGGCCATGAAGCAACCGAGCGTGAAGGCCTGGATGTAGACACGGTTCACGTTGACCCCGAGCGCCGAGGCCATCCGCTTGTCCTGCGACGTCGCGCGCAGCAACACGCCGAAGCGCGTCCGGTAGATGAAGGCCCAGAGGAAGATCGCTGCGAGGATGCCGACCGCGATGATCGCCACGTTATAGGTCGGGTAGCGGGCGTCGCCGATCTCGAGGCTGCCCAGCGAGGCGTACACCGACGTCGCCGTCAGCGGGGTAGGGCCCCAGATGAAGCGGATCACGTCCTCCAGAATCATCAGCAGCCCGAAGGTCATCAGCAGCTGGTACTCCTCCGGGCGGCGGTAAAACGGCCGCAGTAACGTGCGCTCGATCAGCGCGCCCGTCGCCGCGGCCGCGATCGCGCCAGCGGGCAGCAGCAGAAAGAGCGCGCCTGCGGGGACCCCGGCATTGAGCGCAAGGCCGATGGCCCACGCAGTCACGAATGCCCCGAGCGCGTACAGGTTGCCGTGCGCCAGATTGAGGATGCGCATCACGCCGTAGATCAAGCTCAGGCCGCCCGCGATGAGGAACAGCACGGAGCTGTACAGAAGCGCATTCAGGATGTGTATGGCGACGACTCCCATGGGCGTTCGCTGTGGTTGTGGTTATGGTGTGGCGCCGCTGTTGGCGCGCCGCCGAGGTGCAGCGGGTCGCCGCCCATCGGCACGAGCAATCCGATGCTCGGTGAGCCTGACTTGCGGATCCACCGTGTTCCCCCCGACGAGCAGCGCGGCCGCGACAGTGTACAGCCCTGGAGCTCCCAGATGCGCCAGCTCGATGACGAATCGCCCGTCGCTACCCGCCGCAGTGACGCTGGCGCGCAACACCTTGCCGTCAGGTCCGACCACAATGTAACGGCATTGCGGCGGCGCGTCCTCCTCTTCCGTGTCGGCCGCCGCCGCGACAAGCGGTCCGCGCTCGATATCGTAGCTGCGCTGGGCATGGACCACGCGCTCGACCTCGGCCTGCAGCTCGAGACGATCGCCCCGGTCCTCGACCTTGCCGATGTAGCCCTTCAGAGGCACCGCATAGCGGTCGAACGACCCCACGCCGAGCGGGTAGCTCAGGTCGCGGAACACGGCCAGCGTTGCGCTGCTCGGTGTCCAGGACTCGAGGCGGTACGGACCGTTGGTGACGAGGAAATGGCCGTAGCGGGCGTAGAAGGCGGCGAGAGAGGTCCAGCGCTCTCGCGCCTCGTCCGCCGTGACCATGGTCTCGAGGATCGCGGGGCGGTAGCCCTGCTGTCGAAACTCCTCGACCAGTGCGGCGAGTCGAGCGCCGAGGGCGGGGTCGCGCACCAGGTCGAGCCACGGAATTCCGCGTCGCTGCGCCTCGGCGCTGGAGAACGCGCCGATCCCGCGCGCCACAGCCTCTTCCATGAGGACCAGGACATGCCAGGGAATTGTAGACCACGGCGGCACGGTCGCTGCGGCCGTCCAGGGATCGCTTGAGCGATGGTTGAGGTAGACGTCGACGACCGGCACCTGATAGGTGAATTTGATGTCGGCGCCGTAATCGCGGGTCAGCGTTTCGATTCCGATCACCTGGAAGCCTGCGAGCCATTCCCTGAGCAGCGACGTAGAGCGGGCGACGCCTGGATCGTGCCCGCCGTTGCCCGGTCTACGCTCTTCGCCCCAGCGATAAGCGAACATGTAGGGGTAGATCAAATCGGCCACGCTGGCTGCAGCGCCGTCGTGGAACGCGGACGCGACAAGCGAGTAGCGGAGCTTCTGCTGCGCACGTCGACCCGCACCGACTGGATGCAGCCGGCCGGTCCCCGCTTCGGGCATCTGCGCGGTCGCCGGGATCTTCACCGGCCCGGATCCGCCGGCCGCGACGATGCTGCCGCGGTTGGCGATCCAGCTGCCCCCATAGGGCTCACTCAGCAGGGCGGGGTCCGCCAGCGTGCGCCAGAGCAGCCGGCCGAAAGGATCGTCGAAGCCGTCCACCGGATTCCAAGCAGCGGCAGGCTCGGTGCCGATGCCGACTCGGAGCCATCCGTTCCATGGGAAGTCCTTGAGCTTGACGGCGCGCGGGAAGATCGACGAGTTCAGCCCCGCCTGCGAATCGAAGGCGACATCCTCGACGCCATTCGAGTAGTCGGCGGTGAAATACTCGCGGCGGAGTGTGTAGCCGACGACGACTCTTTCGCACCCCCCTGCGAGCATTGTCACGAACGAGCGTTCCAGATTGATGCGGTCGACGTCGCTGCGGTAATCACCCGTGAGCAGCCGGCGATAGGCGTGTTCGGCCCACACGCCCGCTGTGTTGGCGACCAGCCCCTGCGTGTAGAGCCGATGGGCAAGGAACCAGCCCTGCTTGATCCATGGCGCGTGGCGCAGGGCAGGTCCCCCGCCAAGGCTCTCGAGATCCACCTCTTCCAGCGTTGCGTCCCAATCGCGAGCCGCGCTCGTCAACTTCCCGCCGACGAGCCGCTCCGGAAGCGGCCCTATGGCGCGAATCCTGAGCGATCCGGCGCCCGGATCGACATTCGTATTGGAATAGCGCGACAGTGCTGCTGCAGCAAGATCGGCTTGGTCCAGGTAGTCCGCGTGATACGGGGTGATCGCATAAGGATGAAAGACGTAGTCCTCGCCGCTGCGAGGCAGGAGGCGCAGCACGCGGTCCGCGGCGGCGCAGCGATCTTTCGGGCTGATGCTGCCCAATGCGTACGGACCCCGAGTGGCGTCGAAGCTCAACACCACATAGGAGCGCAGCGATACAACAGCGCTCGCATCGGTCGGCACGGCACCGGCCGCGAAGAGCGGTCCACCGACGTATGCGTGCACGCGCGCCTGCGGCCATCCCGCGGCCGCGGCCCGCGGATCGAGCGCTTCGATCTTGATCTCCTGAGGATAGAAGGAGGGATAGAAGGGCGATTCGTGCCCGGCCCACACTGTCGCAGGAAGAAGCGCTGCCATAACCAGCGCGACAAGCGCTTTTGGCGCGCGCCACCGCGCGATGCGCGGGCGATGAATGTCAAGCGGGCGCCCATCGGGCGCCCGCTCGGCAGCATCCGCTGCGGTTGACCGGGTCAAGACGGGGCGTCGGCCCCGAGGCCTAGGCCTTGACCGTCGGCCAGGTCTTCTCGATCCAGGTGTAGGTCGAGGTCGGCTCGCCCTTCGGCCAGTTCGGCGGCGCCGTGATGCTGCGGATCGGGATGGTAATGATGCGGTCCGGGTCCAGGATTGGGAACGGGTACTCCGGCACGTTCTTGCTGAATCCGGTCATCGCCTCCTTGTAGCCCTGGTGATTGTCCGGACGGATATAGACGTATCCGCCTGGCCCCGAGTAGCCCATGCCTTCGAGCAGGCTGATGATCGCGTCGTCGTCGGGCCAGCCGCCCGTCAGATGGTTCGCCTTCTCGATCGCGGTCTTCAGCATGTAGGTGGCGGTATAAGCGCCCTCGGCCTGGAAGTTCGGGTATTCCTTCCAGCGCTTGAAGTAGTTCGCGACGAAGCTCTTGTTGTCGGGCCAGCTGTCGCCCGCGGGATAAGTGAAATAATAGTTCGAGTGCACGCCCGTGATGACGCCTTCCGGATGATCCTTGCCGATGGCGTGCGGCGCGACGCCAAGAGCGAGCGAAGTCGCGACCTTCATCTTGTCAAACAACCCGTATTGCAGGGCTTGCTTGTAGAGCGCGACGTAGTCACCGCCCCACACCGAGGAGAACAGCAGGTCGGGCTTGGCGGCAATCGTCTTGGTGATGTGCGAGCTGAAGTCGGTGGTTCCGAGCTTCGGCCACGCCTCGGAGACTGTCTCCGCCTTCGGCAGCAGCTTCTTCGTCACGATGCTGTAGTGGTCAAACGCGTTGCGCCCGTACGAGTAGTCGGGGTGAATGTGCGCGACCTTCTTCACGTCCGGCCACGCTCTAGCCGCCGCGATCGCCGCAGTCGCACCGTCCGCCGACTGGATATTGGTGATGCGGAAAATGTAGTGCGGGTTCGGTACGGCCTTGTCGAACAGGAAGTCGGTGCAGCCGTCGACGAAGATCGTCAGCACCTTGAGCTCTTCCGCGACCGGACCGAGAGCCGGCGTGTTGCCGCTCGACGTGATCCCGCAGAAGAAGTCGATCTTTTCCTGCAACTTGAGGCGGCGCAGCTCCTTCACGTTGCCGTCGACACCGGCAGCCTCGTCCGCCTTCAGCACCTCTATCTTGCGCTTGCCCAAGAGGCCGCCTGTCGCATTGATCTCCTCCGCTGCGAGCAGCTGGCCCTTGTACATGGGCTCGCCGAGCACCGCCGCCGGTCCCGTGAAGAAGGTCATGTGTCCGATCTTGTAGGGCGTATTCGGGATATTGCCCTTCGGGGTTGGCGCCTGCGCCCGCGCCGCGCCGACAAACGGGAGCGATGCCGCAGACGCGCCAACGGCTCCTACGGTAACGCCTAGAGCGCGCAGGAAATCTCTCCGGTCGATTGATTCAGCCATTCGGTATGTCCTCCAAGTTCTTCAAATAGACAGCGGTTAGACCATATGCGGTCTATGATCGAGGTACTGGGAAACTATAATACTCTGCATCTGTCACGTCCACGTGCGATCACGTCGAGCAACGCCCTGCCATGATTGCGCTGCGACCTTACTCGAAACTTAAGCCGAGCCACGTTGCACCGCGGCAAAAGCCTTGGGGCACGTGCGCGCGGTTGGCCATGGCTTCGAGGCCGAGAACCGCCCCGTGGGCGAGCACCTGATACGAGTCGGGCGCGGTATCGCCGGCGCCGTACGCTCGCGCTCCGGTGTCCTGGTGTCCGTCGCGGCACTATTCGTGGCGCTGAGCGTGTTTCTGCCTCCGGCGCTGCTATCGGTCGTGCGCAAGCCGTTCGACTACTTCGCCTTCAACGCATGGCTTCCCGAACTGCCGAGCTACATCGTTCGCCACGATGTGGGATTACAGCAAAAGCTGGAATTTATTCCCAACCTGGCACTTTTCTGGTTCACGGCAGACAGTCCGTTTGGCGGGGTCGACTGGGGTTTCGCCGTAACGGTGGGCGATTTGCTACGGTTTCTCCTTCTGGGGATCATGCTGGGCCTGTACTTCGCTTTGGTCTTTTACAGTCGAGACCAGGCTGCCGTGGCGGGGCCAAGCTGGAAGTTCGCCCAGGGTGGAGGAGCGTCGGGGGCTGCCGCGAGCGTGCTGGGCATATCCACCGGCGGGTGCACGGTGATGGGCTGCGGCGCGCCCGTGATTCCGGTCGTAGGTCTCGCGTTCGCGGGTCTGTCGAGCGGCACGCTCGCGCTGCTCGCTGGGGTTTCGCGCTTGGCCACGGCTGCCGTTCTTGTCCTGGTGGGCTTCGGGATTCTCTACCTTGCCTGGCGCGCCGGATTTCAGCTGCGCGCCGGAGCGAGTACGCCTGATTCCGTACGTCTAGCCGCTCGCGACTAGGCGGTTGCGGACGGCGCGATTCCAGGAGTAACCTGCCTCTGTGGACGTGGGGGCGCCCGCTGCAGCACGGGGCGAGGAGGCAGTCATGTTAGTCAGCGAGATTCTGCGCATCAAAGGTAACGCCCTTTTCACGACCGCACCCAACGGCACCGTGCTCGACGCGGTGAAGGTGATGGCGCAGCACGACATCGGCTCACTGGTCGTGCTGGAGCACGGGAGGATGCTCGGCATGCTCACCTTCGCCGAGGTGCTCGAGGCGCTCGCCAAACGTCAGGGCCAGCTCGGCGACCTGAAGGTGAGCGAGATCTACGTGCGCGACCCGGTGGTCGCGAACCCGAGCTTCGACGTGATGGAGTTGCGGCGGGTCATGCTCGAGCGCCACGCACGCTACGTACCCGTGCAGGACGGCGCGACGCTGCTCGGCGTCGTTTCCTTCCACGACGTGGCCAAGGCGGTCTACGAAGAGCAAAGCTTCGAGAACCGCATGCTCAAGAGCTACATCAAGAGCTGGCCCGACGAAGAGACCGCCTAGCGGCCGAGAAGAAACATCGCTGGCCGCCTGCCGAGCGCGGTACGGGCGGTTCGCCGCCAGGCGGCAACGGTTCGGCTCAATATCTGCTCGCTCGGCAGCGTCAAGTCGACGGCGACGCAGAAGCGCCTCGCGGGGGAGCATCTGCGTAGCACGCTGTCGACCATGACGTCGTTCCGGTACGGCGTTTCGATGAAGAGCTGCGTCGCGCCGGTCCCGGCCGCCGCGCGATCGAGCGCGGCGAGCGAGTCGTCGCGGGCCGCCGGCTTCGACGAGAGGTAGCCGTGGAAGACAAAGGCTTGCCCGTTCATGCCGGAAGCCATCAGCGCCAGCAACACCGCCGAAGGTCCCACCAGAGGAACCACGTTGATCCCCGCGTCGTGCGCGGCCGCGACGAGGGCGGCGCCGGGATCGGCGACGCCGGGGCAACCCGCATCGCTGACGAGACCGATGTCGTTGCCGGCAATCGCCGGAGCGAGCAGCGAGGCGATCTGGCTCGGGCGGGTATGCTCGTTCAGCTCGGAGAGGTGCAACTCCTGCAGCGGGCGCGCCGGCTCGAGTCCCTTGAGAAACTGGCGGGCGGCCTTCGGCGTCTCGACGACAAAATGTGTGAGTCCGCGCGCGATATCGATCGTCAGCTGAGGCAGTACGTTCGCCGGCGGAACGAGACCCAGCAGGTTCGGGACGACGAACAGTCGCCCTCGCGAAGCGTTCATGTCGGACGTAGCGGGTTCACACCCTCGGCCAGCAACATGTCCATGAGGCGGATCAGCGGCAGACCGATCAGGGCCGTCGGGTCGTCGCTCGCGACGCGGGTGAACAGCGAGATCCCGAGCGTCTCCACTTTCACCGAGCCGGCACAATCGAAGGGGCGATCGCGGTCGAGGTAGCTCTGCAACGCAGCATCGTCGAGATTGCGCAGGGTGCTCGTCGCGTCGACGAGCGCCGTCTGCAGGCGGCCGGTTCTCGTGTTCAGCAATGCGAGTCCAGTGTGAAAGGTCACGGAGTGCCCGCGCATCACGCGCAGCTGCTCCAGCGCCTCGACGGGATCGCGAGGCTTGCCCAGCGCGGTCCCCGCGAACTCGGCGATCTGATCCGAGCCGATGACGAGCGCGGCTGAATGGCTCTCGGCGACCGATCGAGCCTTGGCCTCGGCTAAACGCAGCGCTGCTTCCGCCGGTCGTTCGCCCGGTCTCGACGTTTCATCGACTTCCGGGACAACCACCGTAAAGGGCAGGCCGAGACGCTCCAGCAGCATCCGGCGGTAGGGAGAACCGGAAGCGAGGATGAGGGGCGGCCTCGTCGAAGTCATTGTTTTCACGCTTTTCTTTGACAGGACCACGCCTGGCAGACTATTATCCAACGTTTGCTTCTGGCGCGGATATCTAATATCTAGGCAGTGCGCCGGAGGCGCGGCGGCGGCGCGGAGAGTAACGTGAACCAAGGCCCGGCGTCGGCGCGCAAGACGCGCTTCGACGCGCTCAAGCTGGCGGCGGAAGGCACTTCGCTGTCGGGGAAAATCGATGCGCGGGCGCTGCAACGGGTCGCCGATCGGCTCGCTCCCGGCGAAGGTGCCGCACCGATCGCCTGGAGCATTGCAGGCGCGCACGACGCTCTCCAGCGCCCGGCGCTCATCGTCGCGATCGAAGGCTCGCTGCCATTGATCTGCCAGCGCTGCCTGCAGGCATTCGACGCGCCGCTGTCGCAGCGCACGCGGCTGATGCTGGCGCGGGACGAGGCGGAGTTGAAGCGGCTGGACGCCGACGAATTGGACGAGGTCGTGCTCGCGACGGCCTTTCTCGACGTGCATACGTTGGTCGAGGATGAGGTGCTGCTGTCGCTCCCGCTGGCGCCGCACCACGCCGACGGGGGGTGTGCGCAAGGTACCAGGTGGGCGGCCGAGGGCGCGCAGGGCGCTGGCCCGGGCGAGCGCTCTCCGTTTGCGTCGCTCGCCGGTGTCAAGCCAAGACGATGATGGAACTTTGAGGAGTTTGATAATGGCTGTACAGCAGAACAAGAAATCGGCTTCGAAGCGCGGCATGCATCGCGCGCACGATTTTCTCGCCAAGCCGCCGCTCGCGGTCGAGCCGGTGAGCGGTGAAGTGCATCGGCGCCACCACATCAGCCCCAGCGGCTATTACCGCGGCAAGAAGGTACTGAAGACACCCGAAGAGGGTTGAGCCCTTCGCACGGGCGCGCGCCAAGATGCGCGTAACCATCGCCGTCGACGCGATGGGCGGCGATCACGGCCCGCCCGTCACCGTCGCCGCATCGCTGCGTTTTCTCGAGGAGACGCCGGATGCGGCAGTCATTCTCGTCGGACTCGAGGAGCCGCTTCGAAAGGTCCTGCGCGCGACGCGCTCTTCCGCGTCGGACCGCGCTAGCGTGCGGCCGGCGACGGAAGTCGTCGAGATGAACGAGCCGCCCGCCGAGGCGCTGCGGCGAAAAAAGGATTCCTCGATGCGCGTGGCGATCAACCTCGTGAAGGACGGCACAGCGCAGGCCTGCGTCTCTGCAGGCAATACCGGCGCACTCATGGCGATCTCCCGCTTCGTGCTCAAGACGCTGCCGGGCATCGATCGTCCCGCGATCGCTTCGCAACTGCCGACACGCAGGGGTGTCACCACCGCTCTCGACCTGGGCGCCAACGTAAACTGCACGCCGGAGCACCTGCTGCAGTTCGCGGTCATGGGCAGCGCCCTGGTCACCGCGGTGGACGGCAACGAGCGACCGAGCATCGGTCTGCTCAACATCGGCGAGGAGGACATCAAGGGCAACGACACCGTCAAGCAGGCCGCCGAACTCCTCAGGTCATCCGGCCTCAACTTCTACGGCAACGTTGAGGGCACCGATATCTACAAAGGTACCACCGACGTGATCGTCTGCGATGGTTTCGTCGGCAACGTCGCACTGAAGACCTCGGAAGGCCTCGCCACGATGCTCGCCGACTTCCTGCGGGAAGAGTTCACCCGCAACCTGCTGAGCAAGCTGCTGGCACTGTTCGCACTCCCCATCCTGCGCTCCTTCAAGCGCCGCGTCGATCCGCGCCGCTACAACGGAGCGACGCTCATCGGCCTCAAGGGGGTCGTGGTGAAGAGCCACGGCGGAGCAGACGCGTTGGCGTTTCGCTACGCGCTGAGGAAGGCCTATGCCGAGGCGGTGCACGGCGTCCTGGATCGGATTGCCCAGCGCATCGCGGCCATGCCCGTGCCGGCCGCCACCCCAGCAACCACGGCGGCGGGGCCAGGCGGCTGACGCCCAGCCATGTACAGCAAGATCGTTGGCACGGGCGGCTATCTGCCGGCCAAGGTGCTCAGCAACGAGGAGCTGGCGCAGCGCGTCGACACGAGCGACGAGTGGATTCGCACACGCACCGGCATCCGCCAGCGGCATATCGCAGCGGCGGAGGAGAGCACGAGCGACCTTGCCCGCGCCGCGGGGCTGCAGGCTCTCGCCGCCGCGGGTATCGCGCCCGGAGCTGTCGACCTCATCATCGTGGCGACGACCACTCCCGACATGGTCTTTCCGTCAACCGCGTGCATCCTGCAGGCGAAGCTCGGCGCCCGCAACGGTCCGGCGTTCGACGTACAGGCCGTCTGCAGCGGATTTGTCTACGCGCTTGCGCTGGCCGATCTCCTGGTGAAGAGCGGGCAGGTGAAAAATGCGCTTGTCGTCGGCGCCGAGATCTACTCGCGCATTCTCGACTGGTCGGACCGGGGTACTTGCGTGCTCTTTGGCGACGGCGCGGGCGCCGCGGTGCTGGTGCCTGCGGCCGAACCCGGCGTGATGTCGACGCATCTCCACGCCGACGGACATTACCGCGATATCCTCGCGGTGCCGGGTACGGTCGCCGGTGGGGCCGTGAGCGGGCGTCCGCTGCTCACCATGGAGGGCAACACCGTATTCAAGTTCGCGGTGAAGGTGCTGGCCGAGGTCGCGCAGGAGGCTCTGGCGGCCAACCAGCTGCCGGCGTCCGCGATAGATTGGCTTATCCTGCATCAGGCGAACCTGCGCATCATGGACGCCACGGCGAAAAAACTACACCTGCCATCCGAGAAGATGATCGTCACCGTGGACAAGCACGCGAACACCTCTGCGGCGTCGATTCCACTCGCGCTCGATCTCGCCGTTCGCGACGGGCGGATCCGGCACGGCCAGTTCGTCATGCTCGCCGGCGTGGGCGGAGGGTTCACTTGGGGATCGGTGCTTCTGCGATGGTGAGCGGACGGTGAAGCTGGCGCTCGTGTTTCCGGGGCAGGGCTCGCAATCAGTCGGCATGATGTCGGGTTATGAAGCTCTGCCGGTCGTGCGGGAGTGCTTCGCCGACGCGTCGGCAGTGCTTGGGCACGACCTGTGGGCGCTCGCCGCCGAGGGCCCGGACGAAGCGCTCAACCAGACCGTCAACACGCAACCTGTGATGCTTGCCGCCGACATCGCCGTGTATCGGGCCTGGCTCGCTGCCGGGGGTGCGGCGCCGGCAGTGCTCGCCGGCCACAGCCTCGGCGAGTACGCGGCGCTGGTCGCTGGCGACGCGCTCACGCTCGTTGACGCGCTGCCGCTGGTTCGCTTTCGCGCGCAGACGATGCAGGAAGCGGTGCCTGCCGGCGTCGGCGCCATGGCAGCCGTCATGGGGCTCGATGAGGCCGGCATCTCGAAGGCGTGCGGGGAGGCGGCGCAAGGGCAGGTGGTCGAGCCGGTGAACTTCAATGCGCCGGGGCAGGTGGTGATCGCCGGTCATCGGGAAGCAGTCGAGCGGGCCATTGCGGGGGCCAAGGCGATGGGGGCCAAGCGCGCGCTGCTGCTCCCGGTGAGCGCACCGTTTCACAGCTCCCTGCTCAAGCCTGCAGCGGAGCGTCTCGCTGCCTACCTCGAGAACGTCCCGGTGAAGCAGCCAAGCATCCCGGTGCTGCACAATGTCGACGCGCGTGCGGCGTCGTCGCCGGCTCAAATCCGCGCCGCGCTCGCTGCGCAGGCTGCAAGCCCGGTGCGCTGGATCGAGACGATCCAGAATTTCGCTGCGCAGGGCATCACGCACGTCGCCGAATGCGGGCCGGGACGCGTGCTCAGCGGGCTGACGAAGCGCATCGCGCCCGAGATCGAGGCGCTGCCGCTCAACGATGCGGAGGCGATCGCCGCTGCGGTCGCGGAGACGCGCTAGGACCGGAAAATGCTCGAGGGACAAACCGCGCTGGTCACCGGCGGAACACGCGGCATCGGCAAGGCAATCGTCCTGGCGCTCGGGCGCGCCGGCGCGAAAGTGCTCGGCACCGCGACCACCGATGACGGTGCGGCGTCGATCGCTGCCTACCTCAAGGAGGCGAACCTCGACGGCGAAGGGCTTCGGCTCGACGTCACCGACGGCGCTGCCGTCGAGGCGGTCGTTTCCGGAATCGCGACGCGCTTCGGCGACATTGCGATCCTCGTGAACAACGCGGGGATCACGCGCGACAACCTCCTCGTGCGCATGAAGGACGACGAGTGGGACGCGCTCATGGACACGAATCTGAAGGCGGCGTACCGCCTCTCGAAGGCGGTCCTGCGCGGGATGATGAAGGCACGGCACGGGCGGATCATCAGCATCGGATCGGTGGTCGGCTCCAGCGGTAACGCGGGCCAGACCAACTACGCGGCGGCGAAAGCCGCGCTCGTCGGGTTCACCAAGGCGCTGGCCCAGGAAGTGGGCAGCCGCAATATCACCGTGAATTGCATCGCGCCGGGTTTCATCGACACGGATATGACCCGCGCGCTCAGCCAGACCCAGCGCGAGCAACTCGTGGCGCGCATCCCGCTGGGACGGCTTGGATCTCCGGACGACGTTGCACACGCGGTGGCTTTTCTCGCCTCGCGCGAAGCCGGGTACATCACGGGCGCGACGCTGCACGTCAACGGCGGGATGTATATGGCGTAGGACTTCGAGCGGCGGAGTGGGTCCCCGTGCGCGAAGCGCATGGGG
>Ga0187779_10001214_pt1 | contig 16098 bp, 16 predicted proteins | sample 1015_Q2_SP10_10__FD_132435 | JGI IMG/M metagenome (GOLD analysis project Ga0187779, IMG submission 132435) | Tropical peat soil microbial communities from peatlands in Department of Meta, Colombia - 1015_Q2_SP10_10_MG | ecosystem: Environmental > Terrestrial > Soil > Wetlands > Peat | place... | reverse complement strand
CCGCCCCGCCACCCGCCCATTCCCGAACACCAGGCTGACCGCCAGCGCCGACCCTCCGCACAGGCCGATCACGTCACTTCTCGGTCCTCCCTCGCCGTCGGGTCGGGTCCGCGGTCTGCCTACCCTGACGCGGTCTTGGCCATGCGCTTGCTCGACAGCCGCGGCGGCGCCGCTGTCGGCTGGTGGGCCTCGATCGCCGCCTGGAGCTCAGGACCGTCGCCCGCGTCGATCGCCTCGACCAGGTCGCGATGCACCGCGACCATCGCCGCGCCGTCGAAGTTGGAGAACTCGGCGCGATCGAGGCTGAACTCGAGGAAGTCGATCAGCACCAGGTACATGCTCCGCAGGGGCCCATTGCGGCACAGCTCGGCGATCCGGCGATGCAGCTCCCAGTTCCACTTGAAGAACGCCGCCGGGTCGTCGAGCGACGCCTCCATGCGCTTCACGATCCGGTTGAGCTCGCGGATGTCGCGCACGCGGTGGTGACGAGCGGCGTGGCTGTCGATCAGCGGCTCGAGCGCGTCCCGGAGCTCGAGGCACTCCGCATAGCTGGTACTGCCGGTCTTGAACCCGAGCACGACGTGGCCCATCGCGATCCGCACCGCTGGGCGCGCCACGAACACGCCGCCGCCTGGCCCGGGCCGCGCCTCGATCAGCCCGCGTGTCTCGAGCAGCCGCACCGCCTCGTTGACGGTCGCGACGGCGACCCCGAAGCGCTTGCGCAGATGTTCCTTGGTGCCGAGCCGTTCTCCCGGCTCCCGACCATCGGCGATCTCGCGCTCGAGCTCGCGCGCCACGAGCTCCGCCCGCGACACGCGCGCGCCGAGCGGACTCTCGGTGCTGGCGGTCATCGACGGCGATGATAATCCCCGATCGTGGGCCTCCCGGCATGCCTGCGCGCGCACGACGGCTTGACCGCAAGTGACTCAGTAGTGGGATGGTCGCCCGCGCCTGACGGCGGCGCCTTAGATCGGGCCGACACGAATCGCGATCGGATCGAGCGGCGCGCCGTGGTAGGCGCGCGCCGCATCCTCGGCTGAGTCGTAGGGCCGATCGTCGATCCGGCGCGCGGACAGCTCGAGCTCGAAGCCCGCCTCGGAGAACGGATACGGGTCGAGGACCACTTCGCCGGGTGCGGTTACCCGGAGCGTCACCGTCAAGTACGGGCCGCCGGGCGCGACCGGCACCATCGGGATCGAGCGCACTTCCCGCGGCTGCTCGATCCGCGCGAGCGTCTGCGGGACCGAAACCGAATCGCCGCCCCGCATCGGTTGCGAAGTGTCGACCAGGCCCAGCGCAAGCGAGATCAGGTCGAGGGCCTGGAGGAGCTCATACGCGTACCACGTCTGGCGCTCGAACTCGCTCCGGCGGCCGCGACCGCCCCAGGCATCGCGCAGCGCGGCGACTCGGCGGTGGTCCTGCTCGACCACGACCTCGACCGCGAGCGGATGCCGAACCGGCTCGCCTCCGTGCAAGCCGAAGCGCGTGTGATACAAGCCGGCCCAGTGCATGCTGACGAGCGCCCCCGCATGGCGATCGCGTGCGTACACGCTGTCCACGCCGCGGCCGTACGGCGCCACCGTCACCTCGAGCGGCAGCTCGAGGAAATGCGCCGGACGCGCATGCTCGGGGTTGAACGACGGGCGGCCGTCGAGCTCGTACCAGCCGTCGTCGTGATGGGTCGCCGCGATCACCAACGCCTCGCGGTGTGCCGGCGCCTCGAAGCGCGCGTTGCCCCAGTGCCGGCACAGCTCGCCCGCGATGCGCCCGTGCTCGGGATGAGTGATCAGACACAGGCCGCCCTGCCGGCGGGTCACCAGCATCGGGCGCCTAAGACTTCGGCGGGAGGCTGCGGGCGTAGCCCACGCCCACGTCAACCCACCGCTTCAGGGCGGCGTCGTTTTCGACGCCCTCCCACTCGACGCGGAGCCAGCCGTCCATCGCGCGACCGCGCATCTCGAACCTGGAGGCGTGTGGCTCGTCCACGAGCGACTCGGTTTCGTCCGGGTCGCAGCGAACCAGGAGACCACCCTGCCCGCTGGCGCTCACCGACATGTTCCCCCCGATCAGGAACGCGAGGCCCCCGAACATCTTCTTTTCGACCACGTCGTGATCGGTCGCGAGCAGCGCGCGGATACGATCAGCGAGATCTTCGTCGTACGCCACGGTCACGAATTATTGCGACTCGGAGGTGCTGGCACGGCCACTTCTCGGCGAGCACCGCGGCCGGCTCGAGCTTGTTCTGGGACCCGCCCGCGCGGCCGACGATCGGCGCGCTGCCGCAGACCTCGCCGTCCGCGAGCGCGGCCCTCAGGCCGGGCGTGCCTGGCCGCTGTACTCCTCGTTGGGAAGCATGTTGGTCGCCATCGCCATGCGGTTGGTCAGGTTGTACATCGCGCTGATCTCGGCCACGTCCCAGGCCTCCTCGAGCGTCAAGCCGACGTCGAAAAGGGTCTGGAGGTCGCCCCGCGTGACCTCGCGCGGGCGCAGGGTCAGCTTCTCGGCGTACGCGCAGATCGCGCTCCGTCGCGGATCGAGGTCGGCTCGGCGCCAGTCATAGGACACGCGCTCACCGAGCACCGGATCGCCCAGCTCCTGCCGCAAAGCGGCGCCGTGCGCGACGAGGCAATACAGGCAGCCGTTGGCCGAGCTGACGACCACGGCGATCATCTCCCGGTCGGCCGCGCTCAGATGCTCGCTGGGCTCGTGCAGCTGACGGAAGTGCGCGAACCACGCGCTCAGGCGCTCGGGCCGGAACGCGTAGACGCGAAATACGTTCGGGACGAAGCCGAGCCGCTCGCGCGCCTTCGCGAATAGCCCTTGCAGGCCGGACGGTAGGTCAGCCTCGTCGGGGACCGGGAACCAGGAGCCGGTGTCTTTCATGGTGTCGGTGTGGCGGGCGAGATCGGACATTCGGCGAGCTCGTCCATTGTCTCGCACGTCGTCAGGCGGCGGGTCTGACCCCCACCAGGTGGAGGAAGAGGACCATCGCGAACGCCTCGCCTCGCGTGAGCAGATCGCTCAGTGCCTGCACCCATGCCTTCGCCTCCACCGGAGTGAGCGCCCCACCACGCGCAGCGGCCTCGGCGGCGTCACCCAGATGGGTGAACCGGAAGAAGTCGTCGCGCTCGCCCACGGTGTGATCGCTCGTCACGGACTGCACGTCGATCAGCCCGGCCTCCTCGAACATCGCCGGCAAGCGGCTCCCGACCCAGTCCGCCTGCTCGGCGCTCGTCGCGGTCTGCTCGAGCACCGCGTCGGTCACAGCTTGGTCGAGGTCGGGTGCCACGAGGCCCCAGCGAGACTCGGTCACGACCACCCGCCCGGACGTGCGCGTCACGCGGACCATCTCCGCGAGAGCGGCGTCGGGTCGAGCGACGTGCTGAAGCGTGCGGTCGGCGCGGCACGCGTCGAACTCGCCGGCGCCAAACGGCAGCGCGATCGCATCACCGTGCACGAACTCGATCGGCCCCCGCCGCGCGAGCCCGCATCCACGCGCGCGGCCGATCAAGGCGAGGCTGCGGTCGAGCCCTACGACCCGGCCGGACGGGCCGACGATCTCCGCGATTCGCTCGAGCTCGGGTCCGGTGCCGCACCCGACTTCGAGCATGCTGTCCCCACGGGACAGCTCGAGCAGCTCGAGCGAGCGTCGCTTCTCGGCCGCCACGACCGGCACGGCGGCGATCTCGTCGAGCTGATCGCCGAGCGATCCGGGATCGTCGGCGGCGTCGACGTCGCGATAGGACCGCCACCGGCTCGGGCTCACGATGTCCGCGGCTGACCCAGGGGCCATCGGGCGTTCGTAGCCGTCGTACCCGAACAGCACCGTCATCCCCGCGCGTTCGTAGACCCTCAGCGCCCGAGGGTTGTCGGAGTCGACGCCGAGCTGTGCTCCGCGGAGCCCCGCCGACGCGAACGCCGCGAACGCGCTGGCGAGCAGCGCCGTCCCGACGCCGCGACCCTGATGATCGGGATCGACCGCGAGCAGGTCGACGAAACCGACCGCCTCGTCCTCCCACCGACGCGCGAGCAGGAACCCGACGATGTCGCCGCCGTCCTCGGCGATCCGGCTGAGCGACGCATCGAAGGCGTGGGCGCTGAGGTGCTCCTCAGTGAATTCGCGCAGGGATTCGGCGACGTAGCCCGGGTGGCCGGCGAAGCTCCGAGCATCGAGCGCGTGCATCGACATCGCATCGCGACCGACGTCGACCGTCCGCAGACGAACGCCGGGAGGCGCAGGCGCGGCGGCGCCGACGTCGTCGAGCGAGCGCCCCATCCGCCAGTGGCTGCGTGCGACCGCGTACCCGGCGGCGGTCAGCAGGGTCCGCGCCCGCGCGTTACCCGCCGCCACCCACTGCCGGTGCCGCTCGAGTCCGCGTTCGGGCTCGCGACGCTCGGCCCACTCGAGCAGACGCGTCCCGATCCCCTGTCCCTCGTGGTCCGGATGGACAACCGCACGCGTTCCCGGCCGCCGGACGACGGCGTATCCGACGATCTCGCCGTCCTCGGCCTCCACTACCCGCGCGTCCGCGGCAAGGTCGAGATCGCTCGCGCGCCACTCGTCGAGCACGTCCTCGAGCGTGTCGTCAGGCACGCCGACGTCGGCCACCTCACGCGCCACTAGTACTGCAAGTACCGCCAGCGCGTCGTCTGGAACCGGTGCCCGGAGCCGCATCGGCCCAGGTCTATCACCGCTCGCCCGAGCGGGCCAGAACCCGGGCCGGCATCTTGCGGCCCGGGCCCTCGCGTCAAGGTGTCGCGCCCAGCAGATTCAGTCCGGCGAGGAACTTCTTGCGGCCCTTATCGTCGGTCTTCACCGCGGCGTTCACCTGGGCGGGCGGAACCGAGCCCCCGTGCGCAGCCGAGACGTCCGTGCGCAGCCTTCCGTAGGCGGAGGCGATCAGTCCCAGGCCCTTGATGATGTCTGTCTTGGCCTTGGACCCTTGTGCCGAGGAAGCCGACTCGTGGGCGAGCTTTTTCTTCATCGCGTGAAGGGTGGCGACCTCGTGGCCCAAGGCGCGAACGAGTCGCTGCCAGCTCCCGGGATATCCGTGAAGTCCGCTCTTAACCGCGGCCTCCTCCCGCTTGATGATCGGCCCGTAGTGGTTGAGCGTCTGTTTGAGCGAGTTATCGCTCGCTTGCGCGACGGCGATGGGGCCACCGAGGATCGCACACAGTGCTACCCCCGACAGCAGCGAGAAACGACGAACTCCACGTGGCACGTGACTCCTCCTGATGATGGCGCTTGTCCTTGCGATGGCTGGCCGTACGCTGGCCCGTGCTGGTCGTAACCAGCGCTAACAAACTAAGTTGCGACGGAAATGTATGAGGCGCCGAAGATACGGCACGCGAGTCGCCAAATGCGCTGCCAACCGCTACGGGCGGGGCGGAAACCGAGGCGGCGGCGATCGGTAAGTCGGGGGCGTCACCGACAGCCGAATCGGGTTGCGAACGAGGTCGATCGTCGTCGCGTCCTCGCGCTCGATGCTGACGACCGGCGACAGCCCGAGCGTGCGCGCCAGCTCGAATGCGGCCGCGATGTCGTTGACGACGCCGGCGGGAACGCGCGCGGTCGTGAGCTCGGCGGCCCAGCTTCCGGCCGTGCGCGTGGCGAGCCGCTCCTCCAGCGCGGCCCGCATCGCGGCGCGGTTCGCGGTCCGGGCCGCATTGGTCGCGAACCGCGGGTCGTCCGGGAGCTCCGGCGCGCCGAGCACATCGCACAGCGCGGCGAACTGACGGTCGTTGCCGACCGCGACGACGAGCTCCCGATCGGCGCACCGCAACGGCTCGTACGGCGTGATGCTCGGATGCGCGTTGCCCATCCGCTCCGGAACCACGCGCGCGACTGTGTAGGCCGAGGCCTGGTTCACGAGCGCCGCGAGCAGCGAGGACAACAGATCGATCTCGACCAGCTGGCCCTCCCCGGACTCCCGGCGGTACTCGAGCGCGGCCAGGATCCCGACCGTCGCGAACAGACCGGCCAGCACGTCGACGAGCGCGACTCCGACCTTCTGCGGCTCGCCGTCCGGCGGCCCGGTGATGCTCATCAGCCCGCCGAGCGCCTGCACCAGCAGGTCGTAGCCCGGAAGCGCCGCGCCCTTGCCGGCGCCGAAGCCGGTGATCGAGCAGTAGATCAGCCCCGGGTTGTGTTCGCGCAGCCCCTCGTAGTGAAGCCCGAACCGCTCGGTCACCCCCGGGCGGAAGTTCTCCACGACCACATCGGCTTGGCTTGCGAGCCGGTGCGCCCGCGCCAGATCGGCCGGGTCGGTTAGATCGAGCACCAGGCTCTGCTTGTTGCGGTTGACCGCCTGGAAGTAGGTGGCGTCGCCGGCCGCGTCGTACGGCGGCCCCCACTGCCGGGTGTCGTCGCCGGCGGGCGATTCGACCTTCGTCACCGCCGCCCCCAGATCCCCCAAGACCATCGTCGCCAGCGGACCGGCGAGCACGCGCGAGAAGTCGAGGACCTTGAGCCCCCCGAGTGCAGTGGGCATCAGCCCGTACCGGCGCTCACGGCTTCCAGGTTCGTCGAACGAACATTGTTCCGAACAGTATTCGCCAAGACAGGCTCGAGATGTCGACCCGCGGCTGGGGCTGCGCTTCGAACGGGTAACACGAAACAGGAGTTCGGGTAGCCGCACGATGCGATCCGGAGAGGTGAAATCGTGTGAAAATCACGCGATGGCTAGAACCATGTTGATCGTCGACGATCATCCGAGCTTTCGGTCGAGCGCTCGTCGCCTCCTTGAGGACGCTGGCTACGACATCGTGGGCGAAGCGCACGATGGCGCATCTGGGGTGAGCGCCGCCCGGAAGCTACGGCCCGCGATCGTCTTGCTCGACGTGTATCTCCCCGACCTCGACGGGTTCGAGATCGCGCGGCGCCTCGCGAGTGACGATGACCCGCCGGCCGTGGTGCTCATATCCAGCCACCATCGCGACGACTTCGCCGCTCTGGTCGAACACAGCGGTGCGCTTGGTTTTCTTCCGAAGGCCGAACTCTCCGGTCCCGCTCTTGCCGCGCTGCTGGAATGAGCTGGCTGCGCCGCGAGCGTGCAATCAGCGAGGCCAGCGAATCCATCTCACCGGACACCCTGGTTGACGAGGTCGAGGACGCGCGCAGCGTTCTGTTTGGTGATAAAGAGCGGACCGGTCGAGATCAGCTTTCCGCGGTCGGGGAGGATCCCGTAGAGCCGGTATTGGGTGAGAAGCACGATCGGGAGATACCCCTGCAGGAACGGTTGCTGGTCGGTCGCGAACGCGATTTCACCGGTGCGGATTGCGTGGAGCACTTCCGGGGCGATGTCGAATGTGGCGTAGGTGAGCCGGCCGAATAAGTGGTCGCGGCGCAGCGCGTCGAGTGCAGGATTCGCCATTGATGCGCCGCCGAGGGTGAGTAGCCCATCGAAGCGCCGATCGCTCAGCGCTTCCGCGATCCGCTCCTCGGCGACGCCGGCGTCCTGGAGGTTCACGTCGAGCACGCTCGTCTGCACTCCGGCGGCGGCGAGCGCGGCGGCGAAGCCGCGACAGCGCTGCTCGAGGTCGAGGTTGCCGGCCTCGTGGATGACGCAGAGCGTGTGATGAACGTGGTAGGCGCGCATCCGCTGCCCGACCTCGTATCCGGCCTCGTACTCGTCCTCGCCGATGTGAAGCAGCGTCCCGAGCCTTGCGAACGCGCCGCTACCGGAGTTGATCGATATGACTGGGATCCCTGCCCGCCGTGCGGCGTGAATTGCTGGGGCGAGGGCGTCGGGGTTCGGTAATGACACGACCAACCCTGCCGGTCTCGTCGCGGTCGCCGCCTGTATCAGCTGGCGCATGCGCGCGATGTCGTAGGTGTCGGGTGCCTCGTACGTGACCGAGACCCCAAGCTGGGCCGCCGCTGCCTTGGCGCCGTTTTGTACGACTGCCCAGAAGGGGTCGGACGCTTGCCCGTGGGTGATCACGAAGAAGCGGATCCGCTCGCGGGGGAGTCCGAAGATGTTGACGCCGGCGGCGGCGCCCACGGGCGCGTTCGCCGGGTCGGCATTGATCGCCGGGAGTCCCGGCTGTTGCGGAAGCGGGTTTACTTGCTTGCCACCACAGCCGGACGCGACGAGCGCCACGACCGCGGCAAACGTAATCAGCGCGAGCGCGCGCCGCCGTCCGATCATGCCGAGGCGTCGGCGGAGGGGATGATCGCCGTCACGCACGTCCCGTCGCCCACGGGGCTGTCGACGGTCAGCTCACCATCCAGGGCGGCGACCCGATCGCCGAGTCCCCGCAAACCGCTGCCGCGCGCGGCGTCGGCGCCGCCGACGCCGTCGTCGCTGATCTCGAGCGCGAGCACGCCGCCGGCGTCGCTCGCCATCAGGCGGGCGTGGGTTGCGCGCGCGTATTTGGCGACGTTGGTCAGAGCCTCGGCCGCGACGAAGTAGCCGGCGGACTCGACCTCCGCAGGTAGCCTGCCGTCGAGGCTGAGCTCGAGCTCCACCGGTACTGCGGATCGATGTGCGAGCGCGCCGAGCGCAGCGGCAAGGCCGCGCTCGCTGAGCATCGGAGGGTGGATTCCGCGGGCGAGCTCCACTAATTCGCTCTGAGCCTTGCCCAGCTTCGCGATCGCTTCGTCGAGCAGCTCGGCGGTGTGGTCGTTCGCGATCCTTCCGCGCAACAGCTGCAGGTCGATCGAGAGTGAGACGAGGTGTTGCTGGGCGCCGTCGTGCAAGTCGCGCTCGATCCGGCGGCGGGCCTGGACGGTCGCCTCAACGATCCGTCGGCGGGACGCGCGCAGGTCTTCGAGCCGGGCATGTAGGTCGGCCTTCAGCCGCTCGTTGTCGAGCGCGAGGACCGCTCCGGCCGCGGCGGCTTCGACGAGCTCGGGGCGAGCCTGCAACTCGGCATCGTGGATGATCGCCGCGACCCGGCTTCCCCGGTGCTCGACGGCGGTCCAAGTCTTAGCCGTGCCCGGCTCGGGAAGCGTTACCGGATGCCCGCGCTCATCGACGAACAGCTCTCGCTCCGGCAGCCAGTACGCGATCGCGAGCGTTCGGTCGCCGAGCCGCTGGGCGAGCGCCTCCCGGACCGGCAGGCAGACGGTGGTGGGGCTCTCGAACGCACGCCGGCTCACGCGTGACATCAGCGAGCCAGTCCCACACAGGGCGCCGACTGAGAGGATGAAGGCTGGGACTGCGAGGAGCAGCAGCACGAGCCCGGCGACCGTCGCCAGCGGCCACGGACCGACGTACAGGCTGCTGCCGGCCAGTCCCTGGACCGCGCGACGCAGCAGCTCTGCGAACAGCACCATCGGCAGTGCACAGAAGGCAGCGGCGCACGCGCTGATCGGGAGCTTTGCGACAAGGAACGCGAATTCGTGCCGCTCGACCGGCGTGTCGGGCGTGAACGGCGGGGGCGCAGGGATGCGCGCACCGAGCAAGCGGTTGGTGAGCATCCGCTCCAGCTCGAGCATCCGCCGCAGCGCGGCAGGACCAACGAGCGCGCCGATCGGAACGGTCGCCAGATAGACGACACCCAGCGGCAGGCTCGCGGCAAGAAACAGCAGTGCGCGCGCTGCCGCGGCAAGACGTTGCGGGAAGGCGAGCTGACTGGTGCTGAGTTCGTGCGCGCTCATCGGTCTGCGCTCACACTTACGTTGCCGGTGTTCGAGAACGCCTCGATCGCCCACGGGGCACCTCCGTCGTCCACCAGCCCGCGCACCGTCGTCCTGCCGTCGTTTGAGGCGGCCTGGATCGCGTAGTCGCCGGCCGGCACCGCCGCCGAGACGTTCCCGGTATCACTGCGCAGTATGAGGCGCTCCGGCGAGCAGGAGCTCAGGACGCTCACGTTGCCGCTGGCCGAGGCGGCGCCGAGAACGAAGCCGCAGTAGCCCTCGACGTTGATCGCGCCGCTGTCGGTGGCGATGTCCGCAGACCCGTGATAGCCATCCAGCCGGATATTCCCTTGCTCGGTGCGGATGCTGATCGGAACGTCATTCGGGACGCCGATTTGGTAACTCGCGGTGCACGACCCCATCAGCAGCTCTGGGCAGTCGGAGGAGATCCGAAGGATGCCTGAGCTGATCGATCGCTGCTCGCGGGGGAGAGGCGCGAACGCTGAGCGGTCCTCCCTGTTGATCGACACCCCGTTCTGACTGCCCCCGACAATCGCGACATCGCCGGACTGCACGCGCAGCTCGATTCCCGACAACGACAGAGGCAGGCGTGCGAAAACGGTGGACGTAGTCGCGCTCGACAGCCCCACGGCGCCAATGACCGCGCCGGCGATGACAAGGCCGGTGACTGAGCCGATCAGAAGCCGAGGCCACGGCGCCGAAAAGCGCCCGCCGAATCCAGGCAGCCGGTACTTATGCGCAAACGGTCGTGGCTCTTCCACTGCCTTGCGCGTGCAAGCGTAACGCTTGTTGTAACTAATCAGATCCCGATCCAGCCGCGGTCGGCGGCGATCACGCATGAGGTATCGGCATCTCCGTTGAGGTCGATGTCCAGAAGCGCGATCTCGTGGCGGCGACCGTTCCGTTGTCAGGTAGCCATCAGTTCACTGCGGACGATCGGCTTCAAAAGCTCACCACACATCCCTAAACCACCGGAAATGAAGCCTCGGGGTCAACCGCACACATCGCTATTTGCGACAATCGCGGCCGTACCTCAATAGTTACCCGCTTGCTAAACAGCTGCCGGTTTATGCGGTGGGCTCGCAGTGGTCCGATGCGAGGGCTCTATGTGACGATTGCGATAATCTGGGAAAGGTCAGTGGACCTGGGAATTGCGGGTTTTCGGCCACAGTTTCGATATGGATAACGACGTCGAGCCGTTCGCGGGCGCCGAACAGCCAGGTGCCGCAAAGCGGGCGCGCGCGGTTGTCGCTGACGACTCGGTGCTGGTGCGCGAGGGCGTCGCACGCCTGCTGGAGGATGCGGGCTTCGACGTCGTCGGACGCAGCGCGACAGCGGCTGATCTCCTGCTGAAAGTCCGCTCGTATGAGCCCGACGTCGCGATCGTGGACATTCGGATGCCACCAACCCACACCGACGAGGGCCTCCGTGCCGCACAGGAGATCCGCGAGATGCATCCCCGCACAAACGTGTTGGTGCTCTCGCAATACGCCGAACGAGGCTACGCGCTGGAGCTCCTTCAGGAGAACGCCGAGGGCATCGGCTACCTGCTGAAAGACCGCATCAACGACCTGCCGGAGTTCATCGCAGCAGTCCGGCGCGTCGCGACCGGCGGCTCCGCCCTGGACTCCTCGATCGTATCCCAGCTAGTCGGTCGGCGCCGGCGCGACGATCCGCTCGCAGATCTCACGCCACGCGAGCGCGAGGTGCTCAGGCTAATGGCCGAGGGACTTTCAAACACCGCGATCGCCGAGCGGATCGTCGTCGGCGACCGAACCGTCGAGAAGCACGTAACGAGCATCTTCCAGAAACTCCAGCTTCCCGCAGCAGCTGATACGCACCGCCGCGTGCTCGCCGTGCTCGCGTACTTGCGCACTTAGTGCTCACCCCTGCATAGGTGACGTGGTGAATTCTCCGAAGCCCGGCGTGTCCGGGCAGTTGGCGTGCGCAATGACCTCAGTCACTACGGGCGTGCCCTTAGGGTGATGGTGCGGTTGCCCGAACCGCAGATGCTGGCCGGCCCCACTGTTCGCGAGGCAGCGACCGTGCAACGCTCCCAATGACAGAAGAGTGAAGGCGTTTTCTCAACACATATAGGGAAGGAATCAGATGACCAAAGCCAAGCGACGGCGGCGTGCCGCCGCGGCCGGGTGTCTATTGCTCGCGGGCGCGCTCAGCGCGTGCTCCTCACCATCACCTTCGGCGTCACTCAGCCCTCCCAGCCCAGCGGCGGTCCCGGCAACGCCCAAGCACCCGGTGACCCTGAACATCCTCGACGTCGCCGGCAACCTCCAGCTCACCAAGGGCATGATTGAGGACTTCGTCAAGGCCTACCCGAACATCATCGCGAAGGTCACGTACTCCAAGGCCCCTTCGCCGTCGATGGCGGGCAAGCTGCAGGCCGAGGAGCAGGCCGGCCAAGCCCAGACGGATCTTGTGCTCACCGGCACCGATGGCCTGTCGGCAGGGATTGCCAACCACCTGCTGGTCAGGACGCTGCCCGACTTCTCCAGCCGCTTCCCGGGCCTGATGAGGAACTACCTGCCCCCGGCCGCAGCCATGCAGGACCTGGCCCAGGGCTTCGGCATCGAGCTCGTCTACTACCCCTCCGGTCCGCTGCTGGAGTACAACCCACACGCGGTCACGAACCCGCCGACCAGCGCGGCCGCGCTGCTGGCCTGGGCCAAGGCCCACCCCGGCAAGGTCGAGTACGCCGAGCCGGAAAACTCCGGCCCCGGCCGCACGCTGCTGATGGGCCTGCCCTACCTGCTCGGCGACTCCAATCCCAAGGACCCCGTGCATGGCTGGTCGAAGACCTGGGCGTACCTGAGGGAGCTAGGCAGGTACATCCGCTACTACCCCACCGGCACCAAGGAGACCATGCAGGACCTCGCCAGCGGCGGCGTGGACATGATCGCCTCCACCACCGGCTGGGACATCAACCCGCGGGCGCTGGGCACGGTCCCCAAGGACGAGCAGGTCACGCTGATGCAGCCCATGCGCTGGGTCACCGACGCGCAGTATGGCGTCATCCCCAAGGGCGTTTCCGCTGACGTGCTAAGCGCCGATCTGGCCCTGCTGAAGTGGATGCTGCAGCCCTCGCAGCAGGCCATCGCTTATGACGACGGCTACTTCTACCCCGGCCCGGCGGTCAAGGGCGTGACCTTGTCGATGGCTCCGGCCTCCAGCCAACAGGTGATCCGCACCTACGGCCGGCCCGAATACGACGGCTGGATCGCCGGCTACCCGAAGGAGACGTCGCTCCCGGCCACCGAACAGGTGACCGCGTTTGACATGTGGGACCGGCTGGTTGGCAGCGCGAAGAAGTGAGCATGAGCAGCCCTCGCTTCGAGGAGCTCTGCATGGACGGCGTGGGTCGGAGCTTCGGCGCCCACGCCGTCCTGACGGACTTCGATCTCACCGTACGCGCGGCGGAGTTCGTGGCCTTGCTGGGATCGTCAGGGTGCGGGAAATCCACAGCGCTGAACTGCGTGGCCGGGCTCTTGCCGTTGAGCACCGGCTCGATCAGCCTGGACGGCCAGCGCATCGACCACCTCCCACCGGAGCGGCGCGGGTTCGGGATGGTGTTCCAAAGCTACGCGCCGTTCCCGCACCTGACCGTGGCCGGCAACGTCGGCTTCGGGCTGCGCATGCGCAAGGTGGGCAAGGCGGAGCGCCAGCGACGGGTGGCGCACGCGCTCCAGACGATCAGGCTCGTCGACTACGCCGAGCGCTACCCGAGCCAGCTCTCGGGTGGCCAGCAGCAGCGCGTGGCCATCGCCCGGGCGCTCGCCATGGAGCCCCAGCTGGTACTGATGGACGAGCCGCTGTCTAACCTCGACGCGAAGCTGCGCGTCGAGATGCGCACCGAGGTGCGGCGGCTGCACCAGGCTCTGGGCCTGACCACCCTATACGTGACCCATGATCAGCAGGAGGCGCTATCGCTGGCGGATCGCCTGGTGGTGCTGCGCGACGGGCGCATTCAGCAGGTCGGCTCGCCGGAGGAGGTCTACACCTCCCCGGCCAGCGCCTACGTAGCAGGCTTTATGGGCTACCGCACGATGCTCGAGCTCAAGGTCGAGTCGGTGCGCGAGAACCGAGCGCAGCTGCGGGGACCGAGCCTGACGCTCGAGGGCGTCTGCCGGGCTCCGGCGCTCGGCTCGCGCGCGCTGGCCGCCGTGCGCCCTGAGGATTTCCGAGTGGACTCGAGCGGTCCCAATCAACTGACCGTGAGAGTCGAAGTGGTGGAGTACCACGGCCGGGAGCAGGAGGTTGAGGCGCGTTTGGCCGACGGGCGGGTGTTGGCGCTACGGACCTCCGCGCGTCTGGCACCCGGCGATGAGGTGACGGTATCTGTAGCGCCTGAGCGGGTGCTTGTGTTCCCGGTCGGTGGACCAGAGTGGCGTGCGGCCGCGGGAACGGAGCGTGAGCAGTTGTCGGCGATCGCCTCGCAAGCGAGTCAGCCCTCCGCCCCGCCTGCTTCGGTGGCGCGAGTGTCACGGCCATGAGCGCGCTTCAGGCCCGACTGGGGGGCAGATCGTCCCGGCCGTCGCTGCGCCATCGGCTAGCCCTGCGCGGGCTCGACCGCACGACCATGCTGGTGCTCCCGGCAACTGGGGTAATCGGCCTGCTGTTCATATACCCGATGCTCTACGGGCTGGGACTGTCGTTGTCGCCCGCGCACGGCGGCGGCGCATTCGCCGAGTATCGCCAGTTCTTCGCCGACAGCTATTTGCGAGGCACGATCGGCATCACCTTCAAGCTGGGCCTGCCGGCGGCACTGATTAGCGTAGTCGCCAGCGTGCCCGTGGCTTACCGCCTCCGCGGTCAGCGCCGCGGTCGGCGGCTGACCACCGCCGTACTAGTGGTGCCGATCACGCTCGGCACCGTGCTCACCGCCGACGGCCTGATCGAGTTCCTCGGACCGGCTGGCTGGCTCAACAAGGTGCTCATGACGCTTCATCTGACCTCTAGCCCGCTGAACCTGGTGCACAACTACTGGGGCGTGCTCGCCTCGCTTCTCATCACCGGGTTCCCCTTCGCGTACCTGCTGACCAGCTCCTATCTGTCCGGCATCGACCCCGCGCTCGAGCGGGCGGCGGCCACGCTCGGCGCGGGCCCGCGCCAGCGCTTTACCCGGGTGAGCTTGCCGCTGCTGGCTCCTGGGCTGGTCATCAACTTTTGCCTTTCGTTCGTGCTCGCCTTCTCGGTCTTCCCGTCCGCCCAGCTCGTCGGTGATCCCTCCGGATCCACCCACGTGCTCTCGATCGCCGCCTACCACGAGGCCTTCGAGGCCTACGACTACCCGCTAGGCTCGGCCATCGCCATGGTCATGGCGGCGCTGATGCTGGTGGTGGTGGTCGCCATGCTGCTCCTGCGCTCGCGGCTTTATCGCGGCGCGACCAGTGGAGGCAAGGGCTGATGACCACGGTGGATGCCGCCCCGCTCGAGAGCGCCGGGCGGCGCAGGCGCCTCGTTCTGACCGCCTCGCCGGCGGCCTGGCTGACCTACGGGGCAATGGCGGCCTTCTTGATCTTCCTGGCCGGCGTCGTGCTCACCGTGGTGGTCGACTCGGTGGGCACCCGGTGGTTTGGCACCTGGCTGCCCAGCGGGTTCACCCTGCGCTGGTACAGCGAAGCCTGGGATTCGTTCAACCTTTCCCAGGTTATGGAGGTCACAGGTGAGGTAGCGATCGCGGTAGTGGCGGTCTCGCTGCTGCTCGGCGTACCCGCCGCCTATGCCCTCGCCAGACGCGACTTCCCCGGCAAGCGCCTCATCATGCTGCTGTTCCTGCTGCCAATCGTTGTGCCGCCGATCACCTACGGGATCCCGCTGGCCACTACGCTCTACAAGTACCACCTGGCCGGCACGCTTATCGGGGTGATCGTGGCTAACGTGGTGCCCTCGGTGCCGTTCGTGGTGCTGATCATGACCCCGTTCATCGAACAGGTCGACCCCCGCCTGGAGGCAGCGGCGCGTATGTGCGGCGCCGGCACTACCGCGGTGTTCACGCGCGTGCTCGGCCCGCTGGTGGTTCCGGGCATGCTGGCGGCCGGAATCCTGGTGCTAGTCCGGACGGTTGGCATGTTCGAGCTCACCTTCCTGACCGCCGGTCCTACGAGCCAGACGCTGGTGGTGGCCCTTTACTACTCAGTGTTCTCGGCTGGGATCAGTCCCCAGCAGTCGGTGGATGCGATGGCCGTGATCTATACCGGCTCGATGCTGGTGATGGTGCTGCTCGCGCTGCGCTTCGTCGATCCCACCCAGTTGGTCAGCCGCGTGCGCGAGGAGTCGGGGAGATAGCGACTCAGACTCCCACCGTCACCGCCTCTAGCAGTTCCCGCCGACGGCTTTTTCGCAGGCGGCGGCTGCGGTCGCGCCGGCCTGGAGCTGGTGGGTGGTGCCGTCGATGTTGTCGGGGTGGGCCAGGAATTGTTGGAAGATGGCCCACATTCCTTGGGCGGGGTCTGAGCCGAACGCCGGCGGTTCTTCAT
>Ga0187779_10001212_pt1 | contig 16112 bp, 10 predicted proteins | sample 1015_Q2_SP10_10__FD_132435 | JGI IMG/M metagenome (GOLD analysis project Ga0187779, IMG submission 132435) | Tropical peat soil microbial communities from peatlands in Department of Meta, Colombia - 1015_Q2_SP10_10_MG | ecosystem: Environmental > Terrestrial > Soil > Wetlands > Peat | place... | reverse complement strand
TTCCGCCGACACGCTGGTACCGCTATTCACGTACCGCACGGGCCCGTTCGCGAATTCGGGCATTCCGATCGCTAACGGCATGCACGATTACATGACCATGCTGAACGCCCGCGACGGCGGCGTCGGCGGGTCGAAGATCCTCTTCAAGGAATGCGAGACCGGCTACAAGAACGAGAAAGGCGTCGAGTGCTACGAGTCGCTCAAGAACGAGCACCCGGCCGTCATTACCCCGTATTCGACCGGCATCACGCTTGCGATTATTCCGAAGGCCGCGGTCGACCACATCCCGGTGCTGTCGATGGCGTACGGGCTTTCGGCCTCGGCAGTTGGCAAGGATTTCCCGTGGATCTTCAATCCGCCGGCGACGTATTGGGACGGCCTGTCGATCATCCTGCGCTACATTTCCGGCAAGGAAGGTGGCCTCGACAAGCTCAAGGGCAAGACCATCGGTTACATTTACTTCGACGGCGGCTACGGCCTCGAGCCGATCCCGCTCCTCGAGCAGTTCGCCAAGGACTACGGCTTCGAAGTGAAGAAGTATCCGGTGCCGCCGGCCCAGATGCAGAACCAGTCGAGCCTCTGGCTGAGCGTCCGCCGCGATCGTCCTGACTACATGATCATGTGGGGCTGGGGCGCGATGAACCCGACGGCGGTGCAGGAAGCCGCCAAGACCGGCTATCCGATGGATCACTTCATCGGTGTGTGGTGGTCCGGCAGCGAGGATGACGCGCGTCCGGCGGGTACCGCTGCGAAGGGCTATCTCTCGCTCAACTTCAACGCCGTCGGCACCGACTTCCCTGCCATCAAGGACATCCAGAAATACGTGATCGGCAAGGACAGCCAGACCGACCCCAAGCAGGTCGGCGACAACTTCTATAACCGCGGCGTGATGAACTCCGTGGTGATCGCCGAAGCGATCCGCAATGCGCAGAAGCTGACCGGCAAGAAAGACATCACCGGTGAGGAAATGCGTCGTGGCCTGGAAACGCTCCAGATCAGTGCGGAGCGGTGGAAGGAGATCGGCCTTGGCGGCTTCGCCGCTCCGATCAGCGTGACCTGCACTGACCACAACGGCCATCATTCGGCCTATGTGCAGCAGTGGGACGGCGCCAAGTGGGTCAAGGTCTCCGACTGGATCTCGCCCATGAAGGACAAGGTCGTGCCGCTGCTTGATAAGGCTGCCGACGACTACGTCAAGCAGAACGCCGGCTGGCCAAAGCGCACCGAGGCTTGCGACAAGTCCTCGTAAGGCGCGCGTGACACATGCCTCTCCCCGCCGTCACGGCGGGGAGAGGTTCTTGCCTCAAGGAGCGGTCATGTCGACGGCAACGCAAGCCGACGTTTCGGTGTCCGCCAAGGCGGACCACGTGCTGTCGGTCAACAACATCGAGGTGATCTACGATCACGTGATCCTGGTGCTCAAAGGTGTCTCGCTCGACGTGCCGCGCGGCGGCATTGTCGCGTTGCTCGGCGCCAACGGGGCCGGCAAGACCACGACGCTGAAGGCGATCTCCAATCTGCTGCATGCCGAACGCGGCGACGTCACCAAGGGCTCGATCATATTTGACGGCGCCGAGGTGCAGGATCTGTCGCCGAACGAACTGGTGCGCCGCGGCTGCATCCAGGTGATGGAGGGCCGCCAGTGCTTCGGCCACCTCACCGTCGAGGAGAACTTGCTGACCGGTGCGTTCACCAGGCGTGACGGCAGGGCGGCGATCCGCAAAGACCTCGAACTCGTCTATTCCTATTTTCCGCGGCTCGCCGAGCGCAAAGAGTCGCTTGCCGGCTACACTTCTGGCGGTGAACAGCAGATGTGCGCCATCGGGCGGGCGCTTATGTCGCGCCCGAAGATGATCCTGCTTGACGAGCCGTCGATGGGTCTAGCGCCGCAGATCGTCGAGGAAATCTTCGATATCGTCAAAAGCCTCAATGAGAAGGAAAACGTGTCCTTCCTGCTCGCCGAGCAGAACACGAACATGGCGCTCAAGTTCGCGCGCTACGGCTACATTCTCGAGAACGGCCGAGTGGTGATGGACGGCGACGCCAAGATGCTGGCGTCCAATGAGGACGTGAAAGAATTTTACCTCGGTATCGCCGAGGGCAAGCGCAAGTCGTTCCGCGAGGGCAAGCACTACCGGCGCAGGAAACGCTGGCTAGCTTAGGCCGTGCCCATCCTCATCGCCATCGGCCTGATCGTTGTCCTTACGCTCGTGTTCGGCCCGAGCGTTCGGGTCAAGTACGTCCTGAAGAAGCATGGCATCGAGCGTTCGGACCTGCCGGGGACAGGCGGCGAGTTCGCGCGGCATCTGCTCGATGAGGCCAAGCTTGCCGACGTTAAAATCGAGGTCACAGGTCAGGGCGACCATTACGATCCGGGAGCGCGCGCCGTGCGTCTCTTGCGCCAGCATCACGATGGCCGTTCGGTCGCAGCGGTCGCTATCGCAGCGCACGAGGTCGTCGCGCACGCGATCCAGCATGCCTGGGGCGAGCCGGCCTTCAAGCGCCGCATTGAATTGGTCGGCAGTCTCGTCTGGGTGGAGCGGCTTGCGATCATCGTCTTGATCGCAACGCCGGCAATCTTCGCGGCGGTGCGGTTCCGGCCGTCGCGGTGCTCGAGATTGCGGCCGCGATCGCGCTCATGGGCGTTGGCGCGATCGTGCATGCCATGACCCATCCGGTCGAATTCGACGCAAGCTTCGGCACGGCGCTGCCGGTGCTAGAAGGGCGCCGTTACCTGTCCGAAAAAGACCTGCCCGCTGCGCGCCACGTCCTCAAGGCCGCAGCCATGACCTATGTCGCGGCCGCGCTCGCGACGTTGCTCAATATAGCGCGTTGGTTCCGATTTCTGATATGAGCCGGCCGATGAGCGAGCACTATGACGCCCTTGAAACGCGCAATCCCGCGCAGCGCGAGCGCGAGCAGCTCGGCGCGCTGCCTGAGATAATCGCGCGCGCCATGAGTACGCCAGGCTGGGCAAAACGGCTCGGCGGCGTCGATGTCAGATCGGTCGCCTCCCGCACGGCGCTCGCCAAGCTGCCGGTGCTGCACAAATCTGATCTCGCCGCGCTGCAGAAGGCCAATCCGCCGTTCGGCGGCTTCAACGTCACGGCCCCCGGCAAGGCCAAACGCCTGCAGATGTCGCCCGGCGCCCTGTTCGAACCGGAAGGATACGGCCAGGATTTCGGCAATTGCGCGCGCGCGCTGTTTGCGGCCGGCTTCCGCGCCGGCGACATCGTGCACAATTCCTTCTCGTATCACCTGACGCCCGGCGCCTACATTCTCGAAGAGGGTGTGTTTACGCTCGGTTGCGCGGTTATCCCCGGCGGCGTCGGCAACACCGAGCAGCAGCTCGACGCGATCACGCACTACAAGCCGTCCGGCTATGTCGGCACGCCGGACTTCCTCAAAATTCTGCTCGATACTGCGGAAAAGTCGGGCAAGGGTACCTCGTCGATCAAACGCGCGCTTGTCTCCGGCGCCGCCCTGCCCAATTCGCTGCGCGAGGAACTCGGCAAGCGGGGCGTCATCGTCCTGCAATGCTACGCCATCGCCGAGACAGGCGTGATCGCTTACGAGAGCGAGGCGCGCGACGGCATGATCGTCAACGAGAGCGTTATCGTCGAGATTGTGCGCCCCGGCACCGGTGATCCAGTCGCCGAAGGCGAGGTCGGCGAGGTCGTGGTGACCTCGTTCAATCCGGACTATCCGATGATCCGGCTCGGCACCGGCGATCTGTCGGCCGTGCTGCCCGGCGTGTCTCCCTGCGGCCGCACCAACACGCGCATCAAGGGCTGGATGGGCCGCGCCGACCAGACCGCCAAGGTCAAAGGCATGTTCGTCCACCCCAAGCAGATTGCTGAGGTTGCCGCGCGCCATCCCGAGCTCAAGCGGTTGCGGCTGGTAGTGGGACGTGAGAGCGAGCAGGACATGATGACGTTGCTGGCGGAAAGCACAGCCCGCGACGCCTCGCTCGAAAGCGCGGTCGCCGCCACCTTGCAGTCGGTGACCAAGCTCAAGGGCGCGGTCAAGCTTGTCGCGCCTGGCGAGTTGCCCAATGACGGCAAGGTCATCGCCGACGAGCGTAAAATATGAGTCCGACGAATTCTTCCACTGCGGGGAGCCGTATCGGCGTGCTGCTGGTCAATCTTGGCACGCCAGAAGCGACCGGTTACTGGCCGATGCGGCGGTACCTGAAGGAATTTCTGTCCGACCGCCGCGTCATTGAGGAGAACCGGTTCAAATGGTGGCTGGTGCTCAACCTTGTCATCCTCAGCGTACGCCCGGGGCGCAAAGGCCGCGACTATGACAAGATCTGGAGCAGGGAGCGTAACGAGTCACCGCTCAAGACCATCACGCGCTCGCAGTCGGACAAACTCGAGGAGATGTTCGAGAAGCTCGACAAGCGTGTCCGTATCGATTGGGCGATGCGCTACGGCAATCCGTCAATCCGTTCGCGGCTCGAGGCGCTCGCCGATCAGAGCTGCGAGCGAATCCTGCTGGTGCCGCTTTATCCGCAATATGCCGCCGCCACGACGGCGACCGTCTGCGACGAAGCTTTCCGCGCACTGACCAAGATGCGTTTCCAGCCAGCGCTGCGTGTTGCCGCGCCGTACTACGCTGAACCGCTCTACATCGACGCGCTGGCAGCGTCGGTGAGCGCCAGCAAGCTGCCGTTCAAGCCGGAGGTTATTGTCGCGTCCTATCACGGCGTGCCTGAGGACTACGTCAACAAAGGCGACCCTTACGTGCGGCACTGCACTGAAACGACCCGGCTCTTGCGCCAGAAGCTGAAGCTCGACGAGGAGCGGCTGGTCATGACCTTTCAGTCCCGCTTCGGCAGCGCCGAGTGGGTCAAGCCTTACACTGATGCGACCGTCGAGCGGCTTGCCAAGGAAGGCGTGAAGAACCTCGCGGTCATCACGCCGGGGTTTTCCGCCGATTGCCTTGAGACGCTGGAGGAGATCGGCATGGAGAACGCCGAGATCTTCAGGCACGCGGGCGGGCAGAACTTCGCGGCCGTCCCTTGCCTCAACGACAGCGCCGACGGCATGGCCGTGATCCGCGATATCGTCATGCGCGAGCTCAAAGGCTGGCTTTAGCGCTGGATTTCCATGCGTTCCGCACGGCAACGCCTCGTTAACCATGCCCCTTTAACGTCCGTTAACCACTTCCCGCCGGTTCCGCGGGCGTGTGCCTATGCGCGCGCCCGTGCATCCCGGCTTATGGAGGTTGAAGACAGACGTGCGGCGCTTTCGTCCCTCAAGCTTGCGCGCGGGCATGCTTCTCGCCGCATGCCTTGCGCTTAGCAGCAGCGAGGCGAGGGCGCAGTCGGCCGTCGTCAATCCCGATCCGCTCGCGCCGAACCTGATCGACCCGCGCCGGCAGCAGCGCTTCGAGGATAATTTGCCGCCGCTTGCGCAGGCCGGACAGCCTGCGACGACATTCGCACCGTTCACGGTGCCGCCGCCGGCCTCGGGCGCAGGAGCGACGGGTTTCGACTCGACGAACGCACGCAAGAAGTCTCCGCCCAAGCCGAAGACGAACGCGGCGAGCGACAATGCGGTGACACCGCAAGCCGCTGCGCCGCCTCCGTCGCCCTACCAGACCCCGCCGCCCGGGCAGGACCCTGCACAGACCGAAGAAGCCAATGCCGCGCAGGCAGCCGTGCCGCCCGGAACTCCTGCCATCCAGCCGATCGAGGAGATCCGTCCGGCGAAAAAGAAAAAGGCGCGTGCCGAACCGGACGATCCTTATGCGCCGCTCGGCATTCGCGCCGGGGCTTTTGATCTCTTCCCGGCGTTCGAGCTGTCCGGCGGCTACAGCACCAATCCCGGCGCGACGCCGCAGCCGAAGGGCGCCTGGCTCTATAGCGTCGCCCCGGAGCTGAAGGTGCAGTCCGACTGGTCGCGCCACGAGCTCAAGGCCGACATCCATGGCAACTACACAGGTTTCAGTCCCGACCAGACGCCAACGCTGAGCCGGCCGTTCCTCGACGGCAAGGCCGAAGGCCGTGTCGACGTCACGCACGACACGCGCATCGATCTTGGCGGCAAGGTGCTGGTATCGACCGACGCTCCCAATAGCCCGAACCTGCAGGCCGGTCTCGCCAAGCTCCCGGTCTTCGTCACCTATGGCGGCGAAGCGGGCCTCGGCCAGCGTTTCAGCCGCTTCGATGTCTCGCTCAAGGGCACCGCCGAGCGCACGGTCTACCAGGATTCCCAGCTCACCGACGGCACGACCGCGAGCAATGAGGATCGCAACTACAATCAATATGGCGGCAAGCTTCGCGGTGGGTATGAGATGTTTCCCGGCGTCACTCCGTTCGCCGAGGTCGATGCCGACACACGCCAGCACGATCTCAACACCGACTTCTTCGGCTACCAGCGCGACTCGACCGGCGTCACGGGCAAGGCCGGGAGCACTTTCGAGATCAGCAAGGTGCTGATCGGTGAAGTCGCACTTGGCTACACCAGGCGCGACTATCAGGACCCGCGCCTGTCCGACGTTGCAGGTCTCATCGGCGACGCCTCACTGATCTGGACGGCAACGGCGCTGACGAGCGTCAAGCTCACCGGATCGTCGACGGTTGGCGAGGTCGACATTCCTGGCGTTTCTGGCGCTCTCTACCGCGACGTCGCCTTGCAGGTTGACCACGCTTTCCGCCGCTGGCTGATCGGCAGCGTCAAGGTCGGCTTCGGGCTCGATGACTATGTCGGCCTCGACCGCACCGACCATCGCTATTCGGTGGCGGGGGGCCTGACATATAAGCTCGACCGCTCATGGCAGGTGAAAGGCGAAGTGCGGCAGGATTGGCTGCGCTCGAACAACAACGGCAACAATTACAACAACACGACGTTCCTGCTCGGTCTTCGCTGGCAGAAGTAGCGGTTGCTATTTGTCGCCGAGCAAGCCGCGCAGCTCCTTGCGAAAATCGGGCGCGATATCCGGCCGCTCGAGCGCATAGGCGACGTTGGCGGCGAGGAAGCCGATCTTGGAGCCGCAGTCGAAGCTGCGGCCCTCGAACTTGAGTCCGTAGAACGGTTGGGTCCGCGACAGCGCGACCATCGCGTCGGTGAGCTGAATTTCGCCGCCGGCGCCGGCCGCCTGGTTCTCGAGAATGTCGAAGATTTCCGGCTGCAAAATGTAGCGGCCAGTAATGCTCAGATTGGAGGGCGCCTCCGCGAGTTTTGGCTTCTCGACCATGCTGGTGATGGAAAAGGCCTTGCCCTTGGTCGCGCCGACGCCAACCACGCCATACATATGTACGCGATCCTTCGGCACCTCCTCGACCGCGATAATGTTGGCCTTGGCGTCGAGGGCTTGCACGGCATCGATCATCTGCGCAAGACAGCCGCGCGGGTGTTGCACTAGGACGTCGGGCAGCAGCAGCGCAAACGGCTCGTGGCCGACCAGTTCGCGCGCACACCACACTGCGTGTCCAAGCCCGAGCGGTGACTGCTGGCGCGTGAAGCTCACCGTGCCCGCCTCCGGCAGGTTGTCTTCCAGCAATTTAAGTTCCGTCTTCTTGCCGCGCTCGGTGAGCGTGAGTTCAAGTTCGAACTGGCGGTCGAAGTGATCCTCGATCACGCCCTTGTTGCGCCCGGTGACAAAGATTAGATGGTCGACGCCGGCTTGCCGCGCCTCGTCGACGACGTGCTGGATCAGCGGGCGGTCGACGACAGGTAGCATTTCCTTCGGCATGGCTTTAGTTGCCGGTAGAAAGCGGGTGCCGAGGCCGGCGACGGGAAAAATGGCTTTGCGAATGCGGGTCATGGGGGCGGGGCTTGGCTCGCGCGGGTCATCTCATCGAATTGAGGAAAAAGCACGACCCGGTTCCCCGGTCCAGATACCACTTGCTAGACTGGCATATTAACGTCCCCGAAACGATATCGGGGCAGCTTCCGGACACGCAAATCGCGAGGCTGCGCTTGATGCGAAAGTCGCCCCTGATTGCTGCAATTATGCTGGCCACCGGCGGTGTGGCGTCGGCACAAAGTAATCTCATCGACTTCCCGACCGGCGCCATTTCCTCGGCGCCGCGCTCCGGTGAGCGGAGTTGGAGCGGCGAGGGCGGCGGTTCCGGCGATCCGCGGATGAGCCCACAGGCTATCCGCACAGCGGCTGCCGATTTCCACCAATGTCTCGAACGGATGTGGCCGCTCGCCGCGCGCCGGCAGGTCACGCGGCAGACTTACGTCCACTATACCGCGTCACTGACGCCCGACCTGCAGATCATGGACCTGCTCGACAATCAGCCGGAGTTCACGAAGTCGGTCTGGGACTACCTCGACACACTGGTGACCGACGAACGCATCGCCAAGGGCCGTGAGATTCTCGCCAAATACCGTCCGACATTCGACGCGGTCGAGCGCGCCTATGGCGTTGACCGCCACATCATCGTCGCGATCTGGGGTGTTGAAAGCAATTACAGCACGCAAGGCGGCGACCGCCCGGTGCTGCGCTCGACTGCGACGCTCGCCTGTATCGGCCGTCGGCAAAATTATTTCCGCGAGGAATTTCTCGCAACCATGGAAATCCTCCAGCGCGGCGACGTGCGGCCTGATCGACTGGTCGGCTCCTGGGCCGGCGCATTCGGGCCGACGCAATTTATGCCGACCGCGTTCAAGCGCTTCGCAGTCGATTTCGATCGCGACGGCCGCCGCGACGTTGTCGATTCGGTGCCGGACCTCATCGCCTCGACTGCCAACAACCTGAAAATGGACGGCTGGGCACCGGGACAGACCTGGGGCTACGAAGTCGTCGTGCCGGCGAACTTCAACTTCATGCTCAGTGATCGCCGGCGCATGCTGCCGATCCGCGAGTGGCAAAGCGCCGGCATCACGCGTCCGCACGGTCAGCCGTTTCCGCGGCCCGACGACCGGGCCTTTCTGCTGATACCGGCCGGCGTGCAGGGCCCCGGTTTCGTGATGCTGCACAACTTCCGTGTCATCATGCGTTACAATCCGGCCGAAACTTACGCACTGGCCATCGGTCATTTGGCGGACCGTCTGCGCGGCGGCGGCGGCTTTGCGCAAACTTGGCCCCGCTATGAGCGGGTACTGTCGCGCGCTGAGCGCCTCGAATTGCAACAGCTTCTGGCGAGCCGCGGTTATGATATTGGAGAGCCGGACGGCCATCTGGGTGCGAAGACTAAGGCGGCAATCCGCGAGTTCCAGGCCAAAAACGGCAAGATTCCCGACGGATTTGCCTCCGCTTCGATCCTCAATGAACTCCGCGCCCGCTGAGGGTTAACAGCCCGACCTTCGAGTTGACATTTTTTGCGGGCTATTGGCCCATGGGGTGGGCGGCGGACGCCCGCCAGTGAAGGTTTTGGGCGGTCGGTATGGTCGGCAAAGTGCGGCTCTCGCGTCTGGTTTTCGGGGCGGTCGTCATGGCAGCGCTCGAATGTACCGCGTTGGTCGTCGTGCCGCTGGCGACAAGCGGCCCGGCGCAGGCGCAAAACCGCGACGAACGCTATCCGTTCCTGCACCGCCAGCGCTCGGGCAGCGGCGGCTTCTTCGGCGACCTGTTCGGCAATCCTGGCGGCGGCTATCGCGGCTATCGGCAGCCGTTCGAGCAGCCTGCGGAGCAGCGTCCGAGCACGGAACACGCGCGTGCGCCCGCTGCTCGCAAGCCGACCACCACCGTGCCGCCGACGACTTCCGTCGTTGTCATCGGCGATGGTATGGCCGACTGGCTGGCTTACGGCCTTGAGGATGCCTTCGCCGATCAGCCCGAAGTCGCAATCGATCGGCAGAACAAATACAACTCGGGTCTACTGCGTTACGACGCCAAAGGCGACCTCGACTGGTGGCATGTCATCCGCGATATCCTCACCAAGCAGAAGGCGAACTATGTAGTCATGATGGTCGGCGTCAGCGACCGCGATCCGATCCGGGAAAAGGATCTCGCCAAGGAAGCGGAGAAGCAGAAGGCCGAAAAAGACCAGGCTGAAAACAAGGATAACAAGGACGCCAAAGAGGCGAAGCCGGGCGACAAGCCGGCGCAGGACCAAAAGTCCGACAAGACGGCGGAGCAGAAATCAATCACCGCGCCCGAACAGAAGAAGGCGCCGACTCCCACTGGATCGCTCGAATTCCACACCGACCAGTGGGCTGCGGTCTACACCAAGCGCATCGACGAGACGATTGCCGCGCTCAAGAGCAAGGGCGTGCCGGTGTTCTGGGTCGGCCTGCCATCGGTCCGCGGCCAGAAGTCGACGACCGACGTGCTCTATCTCAACGACCTTTATCGTCAACGCGCCGAGCGCGCCGGTGTCGTCTATATCGATATCTGGGACGGCTTCGTCGACGACGCGGGCAAATTCACGACCTTCGGCCCCGACTATGAAGGCCAGATGCGCCGCCTGCGTTCGGCGGACGGCGTCTATTTCACGCAGTCGGGCGCGCGCAAGCTTGCGCACTATGTTGAGCGCGAAATTCGCCGCTACATGAGCAACCGGACGCCGGTCGCGCTGCCGAGCGGTCCAATCACGGCGCCGGCCGCAACCCCAAGCACGCCCGGCAAACCCGCCGCACGTCCGGTTGCCGGACCCGTGGTTCCGCTGACGGTGACCGCGACGACGGGAGCGGAGCAACTCATGGGCGCGTCCGCAACGCGTCCGAGCTATGGCGATTCAACCGCCGCCGATGTGCTGGTGAAAGGCGAGCCTGTAAACGCACCGCGTGGCCGTGGCGACGACTTCAGCTGGTCGGGCAACGAGGCGAACGGACTTGCGCCGACGTCGCTGCCAAACGAAAGCGCCGCACCGCCAACAAGGCCCGCGGTCGCAACCAATCAGCCCGCGATCCGGCAAGTCGAGCCGCCGAGCGGCAACATGCCGGCGCCCCCGCCACCGGCTCAGGCTGCGACCCAGCCTGCGGCGGCTGCGACGGTTGCGGCCAATCCGCCGCCGGCCAAGCACAATCCGACGCCGCGGCGGCACTCGAATTTCCCGTTCAATCCGTTCGGCTGGTTGCGCTAGTCAGCGCGCCTAACGCGGCAGCGTCGTCGTTCCCATCAGGAACTTGTCGACCGCATGGGCCGCTTGGCGGCCTTCACGGATCGCCCACACAACGAGCGACTGGCCGCGTCGCATGTCGCCTGCCGCGAACACCTTCTTGATCGACGTCGCATAGGCGTCCGTGTCGGCTTTCACATTGCCACGCTGGTCGAGCTCGACACCAAGCGTCTTGATCATGCCTTCGTGCATCGGATGCACGAAGCCCATCGCTAGCAGCACCAGATCGGCCTCGATCTCGAACTCGCTGCCCGGCACTGGCTTGAACTTGGCGTCGACATGCACGCAGTGCAGCTTCTTCACCTGATCGTTCTCGCCGGAGAACTTCTGCGTCAGCACGGCGAATTCGCGCTTGGCGCCTTCCTCGTGGCTCGAAGAGGTGCGCAGCTTGAGCGGCCAGTTCGGCCAGGTGAGCATCTTGTTCTCGTGCTCGGGCGGCTGAGCCATGATTTCGAAGTTGGTGACCGATGCTGCGCCCTGACGGATCGAGGTGCCGATGCAGTCGGAGCCGGTATCGCCGCCGCCGATGACGACGACTTTCTTGCCGGTCGCAAGGATCGGTTCGCCCGGGATGGCAGGCTCGCCGGAGACGCGGCGGTTCTGCTGCGGCAGAAATTCCATGGCGAAATGGATACCCTTGAGCTCGCGGCTCGGGATCGGCAAATCGCGGCCCTTCTCCGCGCCGCCCGTCAGCACCACCGCGTCATGGCCCTTGACCAGCTTGTCGATCGGCAGCGTGACGCCGACGTCGGCGCCGTAATGAAATTTGACGCCTTCCGCCGTCATCTGCTCGACGCGGCGGTCGATGTGAATCTTCTCCATCTTGAAATCCGGGATGCCGTAGCGGAGCAAGCCTCCGGCCTTGGCCCAGCGCTCGTAGACGTGTACCTCGTGACCGGCGCGCGCGAGTTGCTGCGCGCACGCAAGCCCCGCAGGCCCTGAGCCGATCACAGCGACTTTCTTGCCGGTCTTGCGCGAGGCGGGCTCGGGCTTGAGCCCCTGCACAATGGCGCGGTCTGCGATCTCGCACTCGATCGTCTTGATGGTGACCGGGTTCTCGTCGATGTTGAGCGTGCAGGACGCCTCGCACGGCGCCGGGCAGACGCGACCCGTCACTTCCGGAAAATTGTTGGTCGAATGCAGGTTGCGCGCCGCCTCGTCCCAGCGGCCGCGATAGACGAGATCGTTCCAGTCGGGAATCTGGTTGTTGACCGGGCAGCCGGTCGGCTGGCCAGTGATGCGGTTGGTGCCGTGGCAATAGGGTACGCCGCAGTCCATGCAGCGCGCGGCCTGGTCGCGCAGCTCCTTGTCGGGCAGCGGCAGGACAAATTCGTTCCAGTGCTTGATGCGTTCTTCGACCGGCTGGTAGTCGCGGTCTTCGCGCTGGATCTCGAGAAACCCGGTGACCTTACCCATACTGATTTACTCGGCGGCCTGCATCGTCGAGGCCTTCTCCTTGGCCATCTCGGCGAGCGCGCGGCGATATTCGACCGGCATCACCTTCTTGAACAGCGGACGGTAGCGCTTCCAGTCGGCGAGGATTGCCGCGGCGCGCCGCGAGCCGCTGTAGCGAGCGTGCTTCGAGATCAACAGGTGCAGCCGTTCGGCATCCTTGGCGGTCAAGTCGGACATGATTTCCACGCGGCCATGGCTCTCGAGGTCGTTGTAGTGGCCATATTCTTTTTCGGACGCGTCCTCTTCTTCAACCACCGGCTCGAGCTCGACCATCGCCATGTTGCAGCGGGACTTGAACGTCTCGTCCTCGTCGAGCACGTAGGCAATGCCGCCTGACATGCCGGCGGCGAAATTACGCCCGGTCTGGCCGAGCACGACGACAACGCCGCCGGTCATGTATTCGCAGCAGTGATCGCCCGCGCCTTCGATGACGGCGATGGCGCCCGAGTTGCGCACGGCGAAGCGCTCGCCGGCGACGCCACGGAAATAGCACTCGCCCTCAATGGCCCCGTAAAGCACAGTATTGCCGACGATAATCGATTCTTCCGGCACGATGCCGCTTTCGCTTGGCGGTCGAATGATGAGGCGCCCGCCGGAAAGGCCCTTGCCGACATAGTCGTTGGCATCGCCCTCGAGCTCGAAGGCGACGCCGCGCGCAAGCCACGCACCGAAGCTCTGTCCGGCAGTGCCGGTGAATCGCACATGGATGGTACCGTCCGGCAGGCCCTCATGGCCGTATCGTTTGGCGACCTCGCCCGACAGCATGCCGCCGGTTGCGCGATCGATATTGCGGATGATCGCCTGCAGCCGCACCGGCGCACCGCGATCGAGCGCCGCCTGCGAATCCGCGATCAGCTTGCGGTCGAGGATCGTCTTGATCTTGTGGTCCTGCTGCTCGCACCGATAGATCGCCGTGCCTTTGTCCGCCTTCGGCTTGGTGAAGAGCTTGGAGAAGTCGAGGCCCTTGGCCTTCCAATGCTCGACCAGCCGGCGCTGGTCGAGCATCTGCATCTGCCCGACCATCTCGTCGAACGTCCGGAAGCCAAGCGTCGCCATGATCTCGCGCACTTCCTCGGCGACGAAGAAGAAGTAGTTGATGACGTGCTCGGGCTGGCCTTTGAAGCGCTTACGCAGCACTGGGTCCTGGGTCGCGACGCCGACCGGGCAGGTGTTCAGGTGGCACTTGCGCATCATGATGCAGCCGGCCGCGATCAGCGGCGCGGTGGCAAAGCCGAATTCATCGGCGCCGAGCAGCGCACCGACGACGACGTCGCGACCGGTGCGGACGCCGCCGTCGACCTGCACGGCGATACGCCCGCGCAGGCGGTTCGCGACAAGCGTCTGATGCGTCTCGGCAAGGCCGATTTCCCACGGTGAACCGGCATGCTTGATGGACGTCAGCGGAGACGCACCGGTGCCGCCCTCAAAGCCGGCGATGGTCACATGGTCGGCGCGCGCCTTGGAGACGCCGGCGGCGACCGTGCCGACGCCAACCTCGGAGACGAGCTTCACCGAGACGTCGCCCGTCGGATTGACGTTCTTCAGGTCGAAAATCAGCTGCGCTAGATCCTCGATCGAATAGATGTCGTGATGCGGCGGCGGCGAGATCAGGCCGACGCCAGGCGTCGAATGGCGCACCTTGGCGATGGTCTTGTCGACCTTGTGGCCGGGCAGTTGCCCACCTTCGCCGGGCTTGGCGCCTTGGGCCATCTTGATCTGCATCATGTCCGAGTTGACGAGATACTCGGCGGTGACGCCGAAGCGTCCCGAGGCCACCTGCTTGATGGCGGAGCGCATCGAGTCGCCATTCGGTAGTGGCTTGAAGCGGTCGGCTTCTTCGCCGCCTTCACCGGTATTCGACTTGCCGCCGATGCGGTTCATGGCGATGGCGAGCGTGGTGTGCGCCTCGCGCGAGATCGAGCCGAACGACATGGCGCCGGTCGAGAAGCGTCGCACTATGCTCTTGGCCGGCTCGACTTCCTCGAGCGCTACCGGGCTGCGCCCGTCCTCTTCCGCCTTGCCGATGCGGAACAGGCCGCGGATGGTCAGCAGCCGTTCATTCTGGTCGTTCACCACCTTGGCGAAGGCTCGATAATGATCCTGCGAGTTGCCGCGAACGGCGTGCTGAAGCTGCTTCACCGTCTCGGCGGTCCAGACATGGTCCTCGCCGCGCACGCGCACCGCATAGTCGCCGCCGACATCGAGCATCGACTTATAGATCGGTGAATCGCCGAATGCGTCGCGATGGCGACGCACCGTCTCTTCCGCGATCTCGGCGAGACCGACGCCTTCGATGCGCGTATGCGTACCGGTGAAGTACTGGTCGACGAAATCCTGCCGCAGGCCGACCGCGTCGAAGATCTGCGCGCCGCAATAGGATTGGTAGGTCGAGATGCCCATCTTGGACATCACCTTGAGCAGGCCCTTGTCGATCGCCTTGATGTAACGCTTGACGATTTCCTTCTCGTCGAGCTTCTGCGGCAGTTCATCCTTGCCGGCGATCAAGCTCTCGAAGGCGAGGTACGGGTTGATCGCCTCGGCGCCGTAGCCGGCCAAACAGGCAAAGTGGTGCACCTCGCGCGGCTCGCCGGTCTCGAGCACGAGACCGACCGAAGTGCGCAGGCCCTTGCGGATCAGGTGATGATGCACGGCCGCGCAGGCGAGGAGGGCAGGGATCGGTACCCGGTCGGCGCTCGCCTTGCGGTCCGACAGGATGATGATATTGCAGCCCTGGCGCACTTCCTCTTCGGCGCGCTCGCATAGTTCCTCGAGTGCGAAACCCATACCGGCAGCGCCATGCTCGGCCGGGAAGGTGATGTCGAAGGAGTGCGACTTGAAATGATCGCCGCTCATCTCGGAGATGGCGCGGATCTTCTCAAGGTCGTCATTGGTGAGGATCGGCTGGCGGACTTCGAGGCGCTTGCTCTTCGACGAGCCCTCGAGATCGAACAAGTTCGGTCGCGGGCCGATGATCGAGACGAGACTCATCACCAGCTCTTCGCGGATCGGATCGATCGGCGGGTTCGTCACCTGCGCGAAGTTCTGCTTGAAATAGGTGAACAGCGACTTCGGTTTGTCCGACAGCGCCGAGATCGGGGTGTCGTTGCCCATCGAGCCGACCGCTTCTTCGCCGGTGCTCGCCATCGGCGTCATCAGGAATTTCAGGTCTTCCTGTGAATAACCAAAGGCTTGCTGCCGATCGAGTAATGCCAGGTTCGAGATCGGCGCCTCATTGGCCGTGCCGGGTAGTTCCTCGAGCACGATCTGCGTACGCGCCAGCCACTCCTTGTAAGGATGGCCTTTCGCCAGCGTTGCCTTCAGTTCCTCATCAGGAATCAGGCGGCCTTCGTCGAGGTCGACCAGCAGCATCTTGCCTGGCTGCAGTCGCCACTTCTTGACGATATCCTTTTCCGGAATCGGCAGTACGCCCATCTCGGATGCCATGACGATGCGGTCATCGCGCGTGAGCAGATAGCGCGCCGGACGCAAGCCGTTGCGATCGAGCGTCGCGCCGATCTGTCGGCCATTGGTAAAGGCGATCGCCGCCGGGCCGTCCCACGGCTCCATCAACGCGGCATTGTATTCGTAGAAGGCGCGTCGTTCCTCGTCCATGAGCGGATTTCCGGCCCATGCTTCG
>Ga0187779_10001211_pt1 | contig 16113 bp, 21 predicted proteins | sample 1015_Q2_SP10_10__FD_132435 | JGI IMG/M metagenome (GOLD analysis project Ga0187779, IMG submission 132435) | Tropical peat soil microbial communities from peatlands in Department of Meta, Colombia - 1015_Q2_SP10_10_MG | ecosystem: Environmental > Terrestrial > Soil > Wetlands > Peat | place... | reverse complement strand
TTGCCGACCCATGAGATCGCCCAGCTCAGGCTCGCGCAGGCACCGGAAGGCCGTCGCATCTTCTCACGCATGACGGTGCTGGAAAATCTGCAGATGGGGGCGACCACAGCCGCGCCTGCCGACTTCGATCGCGATTTGGAACGAGTGTTCACATTGTTTCCGCGCCTGAAGCAACGGATCGGCCAGCGCGGCGGGACACTGTCGGGCGGTGAGCAGCAGATGCTGGCGATCGCGCGCGCGCTGATGAGTCGGCCGCGGCTGCTGCTCCTGGACGAGCCCTCGCTCGGCCTCGCACCGCTCATCGTGCGCCAGATTTTCGATGCCATCAAAGAGCTGAACAGCAAGGAAGGCCTCACCGTCTTCCTCGTCGAGCAGAATGCCTTTCACGCACTGCGCCTCGCCCACCGCGGGTACGTCATGGTCAATGGCGTGATCACATTGTCGGGCACGGGCCGCGAGCTGCTCGATCGTCCGGAAATCAAGTCCGCCTATCTCGAAGGCGGCCGGGAGAAGGCGGCAGGCTGATGGATTGGCTCTACGAAGAGAATTCCGTCGGGGTCTTCATCCTGGTGACGCTCATCCTTGGCGGCGGCGCTGCAACGCTCGCCGGCCGCGCCATCGCAACGACCTGGCGGCCGTGGTGGCAGGTGACTGGATACATGTTGATCCTGGGCGCGGCGGTGCGCTTCATCCATTTCAGCTTGTTCGGCGGCACGCTTTTGTCGCTGCACTATTACTTGGTGGACAGCGCCTTTTGCACGGCCTTCGGCTTCCTCGGCTTCCGCACCGCCCGTGTCGCGCAGATGCTGGGTCAATACCGCTGGCTCACCGAACCGGACGGTCCCCTGCGCTGGCGCCGCCGTGCGCCCTGACGTAGGATTGCGGCCGGAACTGCCGGTATTTTAAGGGGAACACGACGATGAAACGGGTCACCACGCTCGGCCTTGCGCTGGGCTTTGCATTCGCCTTTACCGGGGCGGCTACGGCGCAGGTCAAGTTGGGCGTTGGCGGCCCGATCACGGGCCCGAGCGCCGCGACCGGCGCGCAGATGAAGAACGGCGTTGACCAGGCCGCCGCCGACATCAATGCCGCGGGCGGCATGATGGGTCAGAAAATTCAGGTGTCCTACGGCGACGACGTCTCCGATCCGAAGCAAGGCGTCTCGGTCGCCAACAAATTTGCCGCGGATGGCGTGAAGTTCATCGTCGGCCACTACAATTCGGGCGTCAGCATCCCGGCGTCGATGGTCTATCAGGAGAACGGCATCGTTCAGATCACGCCGGCCTCCACCAACCCGACCTTCACCGAGCGCAAGATGTGGAACACGTTCCGCGTCTGCGGCCGCGACGACCAACAGGGCAAGGTCGCGGGCCAGTACCTGCTCAAGCACTACAAGGGCAAGAAGATCGCTGTCGTCCATGACAAGACGACCTACGGCAAGGGTCTCGCCGACGAGATGAAGAAGGCGCTCAACGCCGGTGGCATGAAGGAAGTGCTCTACGAGGGCATCAACACCGGCGAGAAGGACTATTCGGCGCTCGTTTCGAAGATCAAGCAGTCCGGCGCCGACCTCGTCTACTTCGGCGGCCTCTACACCGAAGGTGGCCTGATCGTGCGGCAAATGCGCGACCAGGGCGTCAAGGCACCGCTGATGGGCGGCGACGGCATCACCTCGGACGAATTTGCCTCCGTCGGCGGCCCCGGCGTCGAGGGCACGCTGATGACCTACGGTCCCGATCCGCGCAACCGTCCGGAAGCGAAGGCCGTGGTCGATGAATTCCGCAAGAAGAACTTCGAGCCCGAAGCCTACACGCTCTATAGTTACGCCGCTGTCCAGATCTACAAGCAGGCGGCGGAAGCGGCCAAATCCGTCGATCCCAAGAAAGTCGCGGAGAAGATGCACTCCGGCATGCATTTCAAGACCGTGATCGGCGAGATCGCCTACGACAAGAAGGGTGATATCACCCGCCTCGATTATGTCGTCTACATCTGGAAGAAGGATGCAAGCGGCAAGATCACCTATACCGAGTGCCCGGACTCCGGCTGCAAGTGATCTCGCGCAACGCGACGGAAAAGCCCGCTTCCTCGGCGGGCTTTTTGTTTCAGCCGATCTTGCCGAGCACGGGGAACGCTTCGAGCAGCCACACGCTCATCTGGTTGATGCTGCCGGTGAGAAAGGCAATGCCAGTCAGCACCAAGAGCGCACCCATCGCCTGCTCGACACGGTGCAGGTAAGTCTTGAAGCGCGACAGGAACGCGGCGAACGGTTCGACCGCAAGCGCCGCGATGACGAACGGAATGCCGAGGCCGAGCGAATAAACGGCCAGCAGACCCGCGCCCTTCGCGACCGTCTGCTCCGACGCCGCGACCGCGAGGATCGCGGCAAGGATCGGCCCGATGCACGGCGTCCAGCCGAAAGCGAAGGCGAGGCCGATGACGTAGGCGCCCCACAGGCCGACCGGCTTGGTCACCTCGAGCCGCTTCTGCCGATGCAGCAGCGCGATCGGCGTCAGTCCAAGGAAGTGCAACCCCATGACGATGATGACGACGCCGGCAATGATCGCGAGCGGGCCGGAATAGGCGCGGATCAGCGAACCGATAACGCTGGCGCTGGCGCCGAGCGCGACGAAAACCGTGCCGAAGCCGAGCACGAACAGCAACGCCGCTGCGACCGTCTCGCGCTTGACGCGCGGCTCCGGTTCCTGGTCAGCCAATCGCTCGAGCGAGGTGCCTGCCATGAACACCAGATAAGGCGGCACCAGCGGCAGCACGCAGGGAGACAGGAAGCTGACGAGCCCGGCAATGAGCGCTGCAAGCAGCGTGACGTCGCTATGCATGGCGCCTACATGCAGAAGCATCGTGGCGATGGCAAGGTGCCCCTGACCGCGATGGCGGGGATGTGATAAGCGAATGATGTCATGGCGATGCGCAATTCCATCACCGATGTCGCCGGCGTCCGCGTCGGCCATGCAGGCGACCAAAAGCTTGGCTCGGGCTCGACCGTCGTGGTGTTCGATAGGCCGGTGGTCGCGAGCGTCGACGTGCGCGGCGGCGGGCCGGGCACGCGCGAAACCGCGCTGCTCGATCCGGCACAGACCGTCGAGGGTATTGACGCCATCGTCTTGTCCGGCGGCTCGGCTTTCGGCCTCGATGCCGCCTCCGGCGTTCAGGCCTATCTGCGCGAGATCGGCCGCGGCTTTCAGGTGCGCGAGGCGCGCGTGCCGATCGTACCCGGCGCGATCCTGTTCGATCTGCTCTCCGGCGGCGACAAGAATTGGGCGCGTTACCCGCCCTATCGCGAGTTCGGCTACGACGCGGTCAAAAACGCCGGCACTGAATGCGCGCTCGGCAGCGTCGGCGCCGGGCTCGGCGCCACCACAGTCAGCCTCAAGGGCGGCATCGGCTCGGCTTCAGCCACCACCGGCGGCGGCATCACCGTCGGCGCCATCGCCGCCGCCAACGCCGCCGGCGGCATGACCATCGGCGACGGCCCGCATTTCTGGGCAGCGCCGTTCGAGCAGAACAAGGAATTCGGCGGCCGCGGCTGGCCGCAAGCGATGCCGGCCAATGCCCTCGCCTTCCGCAGCAAAGGTGCCCCCGGCGAGAACACCACGCTCGCCGTGGTCGCCACCAACGCCAAGCTCACCAAGGCGCAATGCAAGCGGCTCGCGGTGATGGCGCAGACGGGGATGTCGCGCGCGATCTATCCGGTACACACGCCGCTCGACGGCGATGTCGTGTTTGCAGCCGCGCTTGGCGACAAGCCGCTGCCCGATCCGGTCTTTGCGCTGAGCGAGCTCGGCACGATCGCCGCCAACGTGCTCGCCCGTGCGATTGCGCGCGGCGTCTACGAGGCGACCGCGCTCCCCTTCACAGGCAGCATGCCGAGCTGGAAAGACAAGTTCAGTTGATCGCCATGCCGTCTAGCGTCATCGACAAGATCGACTACGAGGTGCAGCAAGCGCGGCCCACGGTGGTTTTCACGACCGGGCGCGTCTATCAATATTTCCTGGTGCCGGCCGACCTCGCGGCGGCCTTTCAGGCGCCGCGCTGTCAAAAGGCACGTTCTTCAACACGCGCATCCGCGACCACTTCACCTTCCGCGACATCACGCCGCCCGGTCAGCGGTTGAAGCGCTCGGCACGATAAGGCGCAGGGTCCACGAACGGCGTCTTGCCCGTCATCATGTCGGCGAGCATGTGACCGGTCGAAGGACCGAGAGTCAGGCCCCAATGCGCGTGGCCGATTGCAAGCCACATTCCACTTTGCCCCGGCATGGGACCGATGACTGGCTGCGAATCCGGGAAACACGGCCGGCATCCCATCCAGGTGTTGTCGTCGGTGCGCTCGCCGAGTGGAAAGAGCTCGCGCGCCCGCGGCATGATGCGGTCGAATTGCACCGGTGTAGGCGGTGCATCGCGCGGCGCGAACTCGACACCGGTCGTCATGCGAATGCCCATCTCCATCGGCGTGATGACGTAGCCGACATCGGCGTCGAGGATCGGCCGTGCCAGGCGCGCATTGCCCTTGCCGCGGAAGTGCCGGTGATAGCCGCGCTTGACCGCAAAAGGCAGGCGCAGGCCGAAGCACTTGACGAAATCGCCAGCCCACGGCCCGAGCGCAATGACGACTTCCGGCGCATCGATGCCGCCCTCGTCGGTCTCGACCCGCCATCCCTCGCCCTTGCGATGCAGCGTGCGCGCATCGCCCGACACTGTGACGCCGCCGAGCGCGCGCAGCCGCGACGCGTAGGCGAGTGTCACGCGGAATGGATTGCTGATGCTCGCTGCTTCCGGCCAGAACACTGCATGCGGGAAGACAGGTGCCAGCGACGGCTCGAGCGCCCGCGCGCCGGCCGCATCGAGCGATTGCAGCGGCAGGCCAAGCTCGGCCGCGACGTCGAATTCGCGCTGCAAGCCTTTGAAGGTCGCCTCGCGGCGAAAGACCTTCAGCCAGCCGGTCTTGCGCAGATACTGAGAGGCACTCGCCTCCGCCAGCAGCGTCTCATGCTCCGGCACAGCGCTCGCGAACAGTGGCCGGATCAGATGCGCGGTCTGGACCAGGCGCTCCGGCTGCGACGCAGCGCGGAACGCAAGCAGCCACGGCATGATCCTCGGCAAAAACGACAGATGGTAGTTGGCCTCCGGCGCGCGGTTGAGCGCGATGCGCATGAGCGCCGCGGGGTCCGCCGGGAAAGCCGGCGGGAAGATCGTGTTGCCCTCGATGATGCCGGCATTGCCGAACGAGGTCTGCTCGCCCAGCGCCGCGCGATCGACGAGCGCCACTGATAGCCCGCGCCTTGCGAGCTGCAGCGCCACGCTGGTGCCGACGATGCCGCCGCCCAGAACGATCACATCGGTGCGTGCCATGACTGTCCTCGACGCAGAGCCCTATATGGATTGCCCGTGGCGAAACCGCTATCAAGGGCGCTCGCCTTCCTCGCCGGGGAGCCATCCGGGAATGCAAGTGCTTCGCGTGCCCGCGGCCGCGCTTCGCTATGTCGGCCGCCATGGCACGCTCGTGGTCGCGGCGTCGCTGTTCGTCGGCCTGTTCGTGCCGGGGATCGCGGCCTACTGCAAGCCGCTGCTCGGCCCGGCGATCCTGGCGATGCTGACGCTTGCCTTCCTGCGCGTCGATCCAGCCGAATTGCACGGCCATTGGGGCCGCCCCGGGCTAATCGGCGCGGCGACGGTGTGGGTCATGCTGGCGACGCCCGCCGTGCTCGGCATGCTCTTCATTCTCACCGGCCTGAATGAGCGCCTCCCAGGTCTCTATTACATGCTGGTGCTGCAGATGTGCGCACCGGGGCTCACATCCGCGCCTGCGCTCGCCGCGCTGATCGGCCTCGATGTCGCGCTGACTCTCGCGACCTTGATCCTGTGCATGGCGCTGACGCCGTTCACCGCCAGCCTGTTCACGCACTACTTTCTTGGCGAAGCGCTGCCCGCGCCGGTCACCTTCGGCTTCCACCTGTTTTTAATCATCGCCGGCTCGGCCGCGGCCGCCGCCGTCATCCGCCGCCTCGCCGGCCGGGAGACCATCGAGCGCCAGCGCGAAGCCATCGACGGCTTGAGCGTGCTCGCGATGTTTCTGTTCGTGATCGCGGCAATGGACGGCGTGCTCGCCTATACGCTCAGGGATCCATTGCTGGTCGCCGGCCTGACGCTGCTGACATTCGTTATCGCGCTCGGCCTGATCGCGGTCACGGCGCTCGTCTTCTCAGGCGCAGGCCGCGTCCGCGCGCTTGCCATCGGGCTCAATGCCGGCAACCGCAATATCGGTATCATGCTGACCGCCGTCGGATTCCACGTGCCGGACGTCGCCTGGCTCTATTTTGGATTGGCGCAGTTCCCGATCTACCTGCTGCCGCATCTGCTCAAGCCGCTCGCCAAGCGACTCCAGCAGCACGGCTAGGCCATCGCCGCGGTCGCGTTCGCCTGCGTGTTGATCAGCGCCGACTGCATCTGGATCAGCCGCTCGATCAGATTGCCCTTGCCCTGCGAGGGCGCCGTTCCATCGCCGCTGCTCTGCTGCGGCGCCGGCATCGTCATGGTGACCGCGCTGCCATCGGCATAGGTGATGGTGGTTGTCGTCGAGCCGTCCGAGTTGGTCGTGGTCTGGGTCTGCGAGCCGTCGGCGCCGTTGAGCGACGAAGCACCGCCGCTGCCGCCGCCGTGATGGCCGCCATGGGCGTGGAACGCGGCGCGCTTCGGCGTCAATTCGCTCTTGCTGATCGAGCCGTCGCCATTGGCGTCGAGCTTGTTGAACACCGCGTCCGCGGTCGAGGTGTCGACGCCGGCCTTGCCGAGCGCGGTCTCGAATTCGGTCTTGCTAATCGAACCGTCGCCATCGGTGTCGAGCTTGGAGAACAAAGCCGACGCCTGCGTGCCCAGGCTGTTGCCCGCCTGCCCCTGCGCCGACAGCAGCGCCGACAGCGTGCCGAAGTCGAACTTGCCGCCGGAGAGCGGCGACGGCGCAGCCGACGTTTGCGGCGCAGCCGAGGTCGTGCTCTGGTTCAGCTTGGCGAATTCGGCGCTGACGGAATTGCCGACGCGCGAGGCGGCCTGGTCGAGCAACGACCCGATCCCCGACAGCGCGCCCAAGGCAAGATTGGCTGGAACGAACATGACGAACACAGTGCTCCACGGCGCCGCAAAGCTTGGCGCAGCATTGGCGATGCAAGGCGCGCGCCACCTCGAAAAGCCGCATTCTGCTTGAGTTTTCCACACGGCGCCGCGCCGGTGCGCTGCGCCTTTTGCCCGCCGGGGCGGCAAATCTTGCCCGGTTCGGCGGCGTTAACGAGCCGCCGGGGAAGCCTGTCGCTGCGCGTTGCCCGCGCGACCCGCGCATGTTAGGCGAAACGCATTCGGAGAGCCTGAATGCGCCCGCTGATCATCGCGCCGTCGATTCTTTCGGCCGATTTCGCCAAATTGGGCGATGAAATCCGCGCAGTCGAAGCCGCCGGCGCCGACTGGATCCACGTCGACGTGATGGACGGCCACTTCGTCCCCAACATCACCATCGGCCCCGCCGTCGTGCAGGCGATCCGCCCGGTCACCCGGAAGACACTCGACGTCCATTTGATGATCGCGCCCTGCGATCCCTATCTCGATGCTTTCGCCAAGGCCGGTTCCGACGTCATCACCGTCCATGTCGAGGCGGGCCCACACGTCCACCGATCGCTGCAGGCGATCCGCGCGCTCGGCAAGAAGGCCGGCGTCACCATGAATCCCGGCACGCCGGTCGAGACCGTCGAGCACGTCATCGACATGGTCGACCTTATCCTCGCGATGTCGGTCAATCCCGGCTTCGGCGGGCAGGCCTTCATCCCCTCAGCCCTCGACAAGATCGCGGCGTTGCGCGCCATGGTCGGCGCTCGGCCGATCGACATCGAAGTCGACGGCGGCATCACGCCGGCGAACGCCGCGCAGGTGGTGCGCGCCGGCGCCAATGTGCTGGTCGCCGGGTCTGCCATTTTCAAGGGCGACTACAAGACCAACATCGCCGCCATCCGCAACGCGGCCGCGCAAGCACGCGGGGAAGCGGCGTGACGATTGCACGCTACTCCCGCCCCGAGATGACCGCGATCTGGTCGCCGGAAACGAAATTCCGTATCTGGTTCGAGATCGAGGCGCACGCGGCCGACGCCATGGCAGAGCTCGGCGTCATCCCGAAAGAAGCCGCCAAGAAAATCTGGGAAAAGGGCAAGGCCGCCAAATTTGACGTCGCCCGCATCGACGAGATCGAGGCGGAGGTGAAGCACGACGTCATCGCTTTCCTGACGCATCTCACCGAAATCGTCGGGCCGGAGGCGCGTTTCGTTCACGCCGGCATGACCTCCTCCGACGTGCTCGATACCTGCCTCAACGTCCAGCTGGTGTGCGCCGCCGACATCCTCATCAAGGACATCGATGCGCTGCTCGCCGCGCTCAAGCGCCGCGCGCTCGAGCACAAGATGACACTGACGGTCGGCCGCTCGCACGGCATCCATGCCGAGCCGACTACCTTCGGCCTCAAGCTTGCCTTCGCCTATGCCGAATTCGCCCGCGCCAAGGAGCGGCTCGTCGCCGCCCGCAAGGAGGTCGCGACCTGCGCGATTTCCGGCGCGGTCGGGACCTTCGCGCAGGTCGATCCGCGGGTCGAAGCCCATGTCGCCAAGGCGATGGGGCTTACCGTCGAGCCGGTGTCGACGCAGATCATCCCGCGCGACCGCCACGCCACGTATTTCGCGACGCTTGGCGTGGTCGCCTCCTCGATCGAACGGCTTGCCACGGAAATCCGCCACCTCCAGCGCACCGAGGTGCTGGAAGCGGAAGAGTTCTTCTCCGAGAAGCAGAAGGGCTCCTCGGCGATGCCGCACAAGCGCAATCCGGTGCTGTCGGAAAACGTCACGGGCTTGGCGCGCATGGTGCGCGCCTACGCGCTGCCGGCGATGGAAAACGTCACGCTTTGGCACGAACGCGATATCTCGCACTCCTCGGTCGAGCGCATGATCGGCCCTGATGCGACCGTGACGCTCGACTTCGCGCTGGCGCGGCTGACCTCGATCGTCGACAAGCTCGTCGTCTATCCGGCCAATATGCAGCGCAACCTCGACAAGCTCGGCGGCCTCATCCATTCGCAGCGCGTCCTCATCGCGCTGACGCAGAAGGGCGTTGCTCGCGAGGACGCCTACCGGCTCGTGCAGCGTAACGCCATGAAGGTCTGGAGCGGCGAGAGCGGCGATTTCCTGGCGCTACTCAAGGCCGACAAGGACGTCACCGCCAAGTTGTCGGCCAAAGAGCTCGAAGCCAATTTCGATCTCGACCATCACTTGAAGCACGTCGACACCATCTTCAAGCGCGTGTTCGGGAGCGCCTGATGTTGGCGGGCGCGCCGACGATCGTCGTCTTCGACTCCGGCCTCGGCGGGCTGACTGTGTTCCGCGAGGTCGTCAAAGCGCGTCCCGATGCGCACTACGTCTACCTCGCCGACGATGCCGCTTTCCCCTACGGCACCATGCCGGAAGAGGCACTGATCACACGCATTTTGCATGTGATCGGCAAGGCGATCGCCGAGCATAGACCCGACCTTGTCGTCATCGCCTGCAACACCGCCTCCACGCTCGCACTCAAGGAGCTGCGCACCCGCTACACCGTGCCCTTCGTCGGCACCGTGCCGGCGATCAAGCCGGCCTGCGCGCAATCCAAAACCAAGCGCGTCGCCGTGCTCGGCACGCAGGCGACCGTCAACCGCGAATACACCAAGGCGCTGATCCGCGAGTTCGCCGCGGGCTGCAATGTCGTGCTCGACGGTTCGTCACGTCTCGCCTCCTACGCTGAAGCCGAGTTCGCCGGCACGCCCGTTTCCGACACGGAGATCGCGGCCGAGCTCGCCGCCTGCTTCGTCGACACGAACGGCAAGCGCACCGACACTGTTGTGCTCGCCTGCACGCACTACCCGTTGCTGCTCGAGCGTCTCAAGGCAAACGCGCCGTGGCCGGTCGACTGGATCGATCCGGCGCCGGCGATCGCCCGCCGCGTCGCCGATCTGCTGCATGAGCGCCCGCTCACCGCGGGTACAGGCCAGCCGCCCGAGATTGTCTTCACCTCGGGCCAGGCGCCCTCCCCGGTATTGGCAAAAGCGCTGGCCGGATATGGGTTTAAGCCCGCCCGCCAGCCTGTTTGACAGGACCCGGCTAAGCCCCTAGATACCCGCGGTCCGCGGGCCATAATGGCCCGCGCGACGTTTCGCGACCCGCGGCAAGGCCTTGCGCTTACGAGGCTTCGTCTGTCGGTCCCGGCCAGTCCGGGGCAAAGGAGGGCGCGATCCTCAAACCACTTGCGACAACAGTATCCGAGGACGCGAATGACCAAGCGCATGGAGTCCAAGTACAAGATCGACCGCCGGATGGGCGAGAACATCTGGGGTCGGCCCAAGAGCCCGGTAAACCGGCGCGAATACGGCCCCGGCCAGCACGGCCAGCGCCGCAAGGGCAAGCTCTCCGACTACGGCGTGCAGCTCAAGGCCAAGCAGAAGCTGCGCGGCTATTACGGCAACATCTCCGAGCGGCAATTCCGCGGCATCTACCAGGAAGCCCGGCGCCTGAAAGGCGACAGCGGCGCCCACATGATCGGCTTGCTTGAGCGTCGTCTCGACGCCCTGATCTATCGCGCCAAATTCGTGCCGACCGTTTTCGCCGCGCGGCAGTTCATCAGCCACGGCCACATCAAGGTGAACGGCAAGCGCGTCACTATCCCGAGCTATCGCGTCAAGGTCGGTGACCTCGTCGAGGTGAAGGACAAGTCGAAGCAGCTCGCGCTCGTTCTGGAGTCGCAGGCTTTGGCGGAGCGCGACGTGCCCGACTACATCGAGGTCGACGGCAACAAGCTCACCGCCAAGATGACGCGCATCCCGGTGCTGACCGATGTGCCTTACGCGGTGCAGATGGAGCCGCACCTGGTCGTCGAATATTATTCGCGCTGAGCGTTCTTGCCACGCGCACAAACGAAAGCCCCGCCGCTTCGGCGGGGCTTTGCTTTTGGCCACTTATCCTCGTTATGCGACCTGTCCCCATTTTGCGGCTATGCGGGAAGCCGTTGTTTCTCCAAGACCAAATCGCTCCACCCAATTTGGTAGGGGATGTGCCGCTTTTTTCTACATGTAGTGGGCTGTTCTGCGATATTTTTTAGCGTCCCCGAATCAGTAGGGGGCTGGCTAGGGAGAAATCGCTATGAAAGGCATTGATACCATCAAGAACTGGGTCGGTGCGTTGACCGAACTGGGGCTGATGTTGCTTGCGCTGGCGATCGTGCTGGGTCTCCTCGTAGGGGGCAACTTGCCGTTCTTCGGCGCTGTTACGACGAACATCGTGAACTGGGTCAAAGACCTGGGCGCGAACGGTCTCGTCGGCCTGATCACATTGGGCATCGTCCTCTGGTTATTCTCGAACCGTCAGCTCAGCTGATCGCGTTCTAGGGAACCGATGACGTTTCCGGTGGGGAGCGCGCAGCGCTCCCCACCGCTCTTGTCGCGTGTTTAGTCCGGGGGTCGTGCCATGTTGAAATTTGTGGCCACTGCGAAGGTCTTTCTCTGGGAGTTCGTCGAGCTCGCCTTCTTGGCCGTGCTGGCTTTGGTGCTGCTCTCGATTCTGCTCGGCAAGAACGCCGGCGGCTACGTCGAGTCGGTTGCCGAGAACGCCGCCAAGTTTTCCTCGAGTGCGAGTTCGGGCGTGCTTGGCGTCGTTATCATCCTCGCCATTGTCTACCTAGTGATGCAGCGGATGAGGCCAGGCCGCAGCCGCGGCTCGTAACGGCTAGACGCGCCTCCGCGCCGCCCTGCGAGCGCTCTGGAGGTCATGATCGAGCCGCTTCACTTCGCGCACGAGTTCGATGACAGCCTTGAGCAGGCTCGCATTGATATCGTGCTGTGCGTACTGTTCATTCGCGTTGCGGATGAACGTCTCGACCTGTGATAGCGACATGTCCCCCTCGGTACATTCTGAGACCGCCTAGAGCCGGGCGATCGTTGAATCGGTCTTTGGATCTGCCTGAGCGTCCCGGTCGAGCCAGTATTTCCCCATCTTGAGCCAATGGTTGCGGACGACCTCGTTGGTGGCGCGGTCCGCTATTTCTCGGCACCGGGTGGCTTGGTGATTGTCTTCGGGCTTTTGAGGCATGGGCCTCAATACGACAGGGGAATTAGAAAACTCCCAAAATCGCTCGGATTTTTAATTAAAATTTGAACAAACTGGAACTTAGTCCGGTGCCAGGATCGCCAGCGCCGCAAGCACACCCGCCGGCGGCATGACCGCAACCGCAAGGCCAAAACCAGCCTTTTCGCGCCTGTTAAGGACAACACCGACATTTGGCGCGAGGACACATGCAAGAATGGCGGCCCCATAAGCCGCCATCGCTACAGAACCTGCATGCATGCTTTCCGGCCGAAGCCGAACAGGAAGCTGGAGACCGCGATAAGGAGCACCGCGAGGCCGAAGTCAGCCAACGCGGCGACAATCAGGAGAAGCTTGATCACTAGGCCGTCTGGCGGACCGTGACCCCTTTATCCTTGAGCGCCTGCTGCAGCTCGCCGGCCTGGAACATCTCGCGGATGATGTCGCAGCCGCCTATGAATTCGCCCTTCACGTAGAGCTGCGGAATGGTCGGCCAGTTTGAGTAGGTCTTGATGCCGTTGCGGATGTCGTCGGACTCTAGGACGTTTATGCCTTTATAAGCGACGCCCAGATGGTCGAGGATCTGCACCACCTGTCCGGAAAATCCGCACATCGGAAATTGCGGCGTGCCCTTCATGAACAGCACGACGTCGTTGGCCTTCACTTCATTGTCGATGAATTGCTCAATACCCATGGATTCTCGTCCTTTTGGCGCCACTTCGAAGCGCCGCCTGTGATTCCAATATAGGTGACAGCAGTAGCCGCGTCACCCTCACTTGCCCGAATGGTTGAAAATCAGGCCGTTTTCGGGGCGTAGAACGTGCCTTCGACTTCGAAAATATCGTCCTGATTCAGTGCCGCGACTTGGACGATTGTTCTCGGCGGATAGGGTCCGCCGGGCCAAAGCTCCTCCTGCACCTTGTTCACGATCGGGCGTACCCGGTTCATGTCGGTGACGAAGACCGTGAGGCGGACGCAATCGGAAAGCTTTGCACCCTCCGACGCCGCTATGGTCTTCATGTTGGTGAAGGCGCGGCGGATGCGCTCTTCCTCAGAACCGGTGACGGTGTTGGTCGCCGGATCGATGCCGCGCATCCCCGCGACGAAAACGAAGTCGCCGGCGCGCGCGCCGAGGCTCCACGGGCCGGTCGGCTCGATCGCGCCCGCGGGCGACAGGATTTTGACGGCCATCAGGCGTCCGGCGTGCCGGTCTGCAACGCGAGCGCATGCAGTACGCCGCCCATCTGACCCTTGAGCGCCTCGTAGACCAGTTGATGCTGTTGCACACGCGACTTACCCTTGAACGAGGCCGAGATCACCGTCGCCGCGTAGTGGTCGCCGTCGCCGGCCAGATCGCGGATCGTCACACGGGCGTCCGGGATGCGCGTTTTGATCAGCCGCTCGATCTCGCTGGCATCCATTGCCATGACAAACTCCAGTCCGCCCTGCAATGCGTTGGGCAACGCGAATCCAAGAAGGTCGCGCGCCACGCAATTTGCGCCAGATTGTTTGCGCATGACAAGACTACGGCTACGATGCCGCTGTGGAGGCACCCACATCCGGATGGACCGCGGGCCAAACAGCAAGAAAACGAGGAGACTATGACGAACTTTTCCGCTGGGCCATCGGGCCATCCCAGCGCCGACGCGCAGCCGACCTCCACGCAGTAGAGCGCGATCCGCTCGAACTGCCGCTCCGATTTCATGGCGAATTGTTCCGATGTGCAGCCGGGCGGCAGGGACGCCCTGATGTGCCTGCAGAAGAACGTCGGCAAGCTGTCGCCAAGCGGTCAGACCGCCGTGCGCGTCACCATCTCGGCCGAGCCGGCGAAGACCGCCGAGCCACCGGATGCCCTTGCGCCCGACCGCCGCCCGCCGCGGCTCCGTCCGCGACCATTACGTCGGCGCCGCCGCCGGCCCAGACCGCCAAAAAGCCGCCGGCGACGAAGCCTGCGACGGTAGCCGTCACGCCAACGGCGCCGGCCGCACCGGCCACTGTTCGCCAGCCTGCGGCCGCGCCGTTAGCGCCACTACGCGCGGTGCGCCGGCGGCTGCAATCGCCGCCGCGCCCGCGGCACCGCAGGAGGTCGAGCCCGAGCCGTCAGACCGTCCGGGCGGCCTTGCTCCGGCCGCCGTCGGCAAAGGCTGTGCGCGCTACATCTTCATGCACTGCCGCGGCATCCAACCCGGCGAAGGCCACGAGGTCGCGTGCCTGACGAATTACGTGAATCAGGGAAATTTCGTCGGCCCGCGCTGCCGCGCCACCTTGCAGCTCATCGGACACCTTCGCTGAGGTTCCGGACGATCGCAACGCCGTCCGCTTTGCACAGGGGCGGATGGCGTTCGCTTTTTAAGCCGAGGGCGGTCGCTCGTCCGGCGCGAAGCCCTTGAAGGTCCAGCGCGCGATGGCGCCGAACAGATAGAGCGCGACCGGCGGGCCGAACAGCAGAACCGGCACTTCGAGGAAGTCGCTGCCGTTCTTGAAGCCGCCGTGGATGCCGAACATCACCAGATAGACCATCCACGCCATGATCCAGGCGAGCGACAGCAACAACCAGACGCGGAACAAGCCGCGCCGCCAGTTGATCGCAATCGGCTGGTTGTCGTTCAGCGCGCCGGGACGGCGCGGAACACCAAATCGGGCCATTGTGGTGTGAGCCTCGTGAAACCCGGCACAGCCTAGCAAAGTCGCTACGCCCGGCCCAGTTCCAATTCCGTGAGTGGAAAGCGCTGCCTAAATCAGCGGCGGCCGCGCAGTTCAAGCGGACCCGCCTAAATCTCGCCCGCCATGTAGCGCGGCAGCCAGCCCTCGAAGCGCGTGGTCAGCGTCTTCACTGGCAGCGGCGGCTCGCCTGGCAGCGCCAGAGCGTCACCATTGGTCTTGCCAAAGAACGCGGCGGGCACGCTCGCATCCTGCGCCCGTTTGAGCACCGACTGAGCCTTTTCGGCGGGGACCGTGACGACGTAACGCGCCTGATCCTCGCCGAACCAGAAGGCGTGCGCGGGAATGTCCGTGGGCGCCGCGTCGAGTGTGGCACCGATGCCCGACGCCATCGCCATCTCGGCAAGTGCGACGGCGAGGCCGCCGTCGGAGAGGTCGTGCACGGCGCTCGCCGTGCCGTCGAGGATAAGCCCGCGCACGAAGTCGCCGTTCTCGCGCTCCTCGACCAGATCGACCGGGGGCGGCGCGCCCTCCTCGCGTCCGCAAATGTCGCGCAGATAGACCGATTGGCCGAGCCAGCCCGTTGTCTCGCCGATGAGGAGGATCGCCTCGCCGGCGCGTTTGAAGGCAAGCGTCGCAGATTTCTGGAAGTCGTCGAGTAGCCCAACCCCACCAATCGACGGCGTCGGCAGGATCGCCTTGCCGTTGGTCTCGTTGTAGAGCGAGACGTTGCCGGACACGACCGGGAAGTCGAGTGCCTTGCAGGCTTCGGCGATGCCGCGCACGCAGCCGACGAACTGGCCCATGATCTCCGGCCGCTCCGGATTCCCGAAATTGAGATTGTCGGTGATTGCGAGCGGACGCGAGCCAACGGCGGTCAAATTTCGCCAGCACTCGGCGACCGCCTGCTTGCCGCCCTCGAACGGATCGGCCTCGCAGTAGCGCGGCGTCACGTCGGTCGTCAGCGCCAGACCCTTCGGCCCGTCCTCGATACGCACCACCGCGGCATCGCCGCCCGGGCGCTGCACGGTATTGCCGAGGATGATGTGATCGTATTGCTCCCACACCCAGCGCTTGGAGCACAGGTCTGGCGTCGCCAAGAGCTTCTCCAGCGCTTCGGCAAAGCCGAGCGGCTGTGTCACGTCGCCGGCCGCGATCGCCCTCGGCTTCACGCCGCTGACGAAGGGCCGCTTGTATTCCGGCGCCTGATCACCGAGCTCCTTGATTGGCAGATCGGCCATGGTCTCGCCCTGGTGGCGCACGATGAAGCGCTTCGACGGCGTCGTCTCGCCGACCACCGC
>Ga0187779_10001210_pt1 | contig 16126 bp, 16 predicted proteins | sample 1015_Q2_SP10_10__FD_132435 | JGI IMG/M metagenome (GOLD analysis project Ga0187779, IMG submission 132435) | Tropical peat soil microbial communities from peatlands in Department of Meta, Colombia - 1015_Q2_SP10_10_MG | ecosystem: Environmental > Terrestrial > Soil > Wetlands > Peat | place... | reverse complement strand
GCGCGAACCACTCGAGGATCGCCTCGAAGCGGAGGACGCGGTGCAGCGGCGAGCCGGAGCGCGAGAGCTCGTGGCTCTCGGCCGGGAAGCGGAGCATCTCCACCTCCTTGCCGAGCAGCCGCAGCAGCGTGAACAGGTGCTCGCCCTGCTCGATGCTGCAGCGGAGGTCCTGCTCGGAGTGGAGGACGAGCACCGGCGTCTCGATGCTCTTCGCATACGTCGCCGGCGAGTGCTCGAGCCATGCATCGACGTGGTCGTACCAGCGCCCGCCGAAGTCGCGCTCGAACACCCAGAAGAGGTCGCTCGAGCCGGCTGCGCTGACGAAGTGGTTGACGGCGCGCTCGGACACGGCGGCCCTGAAGCGGTGGTCGTGCGCGATCACCCAGGTCGTCATGAAGCCGCCGTACGAGCCGCCGATGATCCCGAGCCGGCCGGGGTCGAGGAACTCGAACGTCGCGAGCGCCGTGTCGACGACACCGAGCACGTCCTCGTAGTCGACGCTGCCGTAGCCGGGGCCGGCCCCGTCGATCGGCCCGCGGATCGCCCGGCCCCACGCCTCGCTGTAGCCCGAGCCGCCGCGCGGGTTGGCGAAGAGGACGGCGTAGCCGGCTCCGGCGTAGACCTGGAACTCGTCGAAGAAGCCGGTGCCGTACTGCGTGAAGGGACCGCCGTGCACGTTGAGGAGCACGGGGTAGCGCCTGCCCGCCTCGAAGCCGGCAGGGCGGACGAGCCACGCATCCACCTCGGTGCCGTCCCTCGAGACGGCCGTGAAGCGCTCCGCCTCGACGAGCTCGCGCCCTCCGGTGAACGAGCTGCCGACGTCGGTGAGCCGGCGTCCCTCGGTGCCCGCATGGAGCTCTCGCATCGTCGTGTGCGTCGAGGACACGTAGACGAGCTTCCCGGCGCGGACGTCGTAGCCGGAGATCGACTGCTCGCCGCCGACGAGCAGCTCCGGCGCCGACCCGGCATCGGCGGTGACCGCATAGACGTGCACGTTGCCCCCGTCCTCGACCGTGAAGACGATCCGGTCGCCGTCCCACAGCGGCTCGCGGCTGTCGGGATGCGGCGCGCATTGCCGGTCGAGCACCGTCGTCAGCAGAGTCGCGCCCGACCCGTCCGTGTCCATCACGCCGATCTGGACGTGGTGCGGGAGCGTTCCGTCCTCCGGAGTGAAGTGGTACGCGATCCGGCCGCCGTCGGGCGAGAAGGCGGGCCGCTCGTACGAGCCGGGGGCGCTCGGGAGCTCCTGCGGCTCGCCGCCGGCGGCGTCGACGACGTAGAGCCGGCTCACGAGCTCGGTGTCCCAGCGCTCGCCGCGGAGCGCGCTGAAGACGATCTGCGCTCCGTCCCGAGACCAGGCCGGGTTGGCGTCCTCGCAGTCACCGTCGGTCAGCTGTCGCGGCTCGCCGCCGTCGAGGTCGACGACGTGGAGGTGGCGGCGCCGGTCGGTCGTCCAGCCGACGCTGTCCAGCTTGTAGAAGAGGCGCGTCACCCGGCGCGGCTTGCGCTTGCGCTCGTCCTCCTCCTCGTAGGCCCGGTCGCGGACGCGCGCCGTGAAGGCGATCCGCGCCGAGTCGGGCGCCCAGGCGATCTCCTCGACGCTCTCCTTGAGATCGGTGAGCCTGCGCGCCTCGCCGCCCTCGGCGGGGATGACGTAGAGCTGCGGCTGCTGCTTGTCGCCGCCGCGGTTCGAGGTGAACGCGAGCCATCTGCCGTCGGGCGACCACTGCGGGCTCGCGTCGCGCCGCTCGCCCGAGGTGAAGCGGTGCGGCTCCGCCGAGCCGTCGAGCGCCCTCACCCAGATCGCGCCTCGGTATTCGTTCGCCTCGCGGTCGATCGCCCAGACCTGGTAGGCGACGCGGCTCCCGTCGGGTGAGAGCCGCGGGTCCGCGACTCCTGTGAGCTCGTAGACGTCTTCCGGCTGCATCCCGGCCACGGGGCGGGACTATACGGCCCCTCCGTTGCGCACGTTGCGCTTCCTCCGGAGGGCTGAGACGATGCCGCGGTGGCGACGGTGGAAGCGGTCGAGCGACGCATCAGCCACGTCGAGGGCTTCCCGGTCACGATCAGGCACCCCGACGGGCGGAACGTCCGCGGCGACCGCACGCGCATGCCGCAGTACCGCTTCCGCCGCGCGCTGTCGGACGGGGCGAACGTGGCCGCGTGGAAGGAGGGGCGCTTCCAGCCGACGTATCCGGGCTTCGAGGTCGACGTCCTCGGCGCCGACGGGCGTCGCGTGCACGGCGCGACGCTGCTCGGCACCGTCCGCGGCGAGCACCGGTCGGCCCAATAGCAGGGCTAGGGCGACGCTCTATCCTGAGAGCGTCCGCGGGTGTGGCGGAACTGGTAGACGCGGCGGGTTTAGGTCCCGCTGGGCGCAAGCCCTTGGAGGTTCGAGTCCTCTCGCCCGCACTTGGCGCTACGCGTGCCCGTGCTGGGCGTGCTCGTGACCGTGGTGGTCGTGCCCACCGGCGGGCGTGTTCATCATGCGCAGCATCGCGAGGCCGCCGCCTTTCATGTCCATCTGGTCGGGGCCCTCCATCGAGCCGAGCCGCCCCCGCTCCGCCTCCCGGCGCGCCCCGGCGAGCAGGCGGGGGGTGCGGAAGATGTCGACGGCCGGCAACGTCCCGCGGGATCCTAGGGATCGAGGAGCGCGCCGATCCGGGCGGCGGCACGGGCGAGTGCCGCCTCGTCGAAGAGGTACGGGGTCGCGTTCGGGATCGCGTGCTCCGGTCCGTCGAGGCCGGCCGAGCCGGCGGCGGCGTTGAGCGCATACCGCAATGGGATCTCGTGGCAGACGACGAGAACGGCCCGCTCCGGCCGGTCGACGAGCCGCCGGAACGCCGTCGCATAGCGGCGCGCGGCGTCGTCGAGGCTCTCGCCGCCGGGGAACGGCTCGTCGCGCCGGTGCGCGCTCTTCCAGGCGCGGTACGCGGCGAGTGAGCCGCCCTCGAGCTCGCCGACGTCGATGTCGTCCAGCAGCGGCTCGACGAAGCGGGGGACGTCGCGGCCGGCGAGGATCTGGTCGGCGGTCTCCCGCGTCCGTCCGAAGCGGGTGTGCACGCACAGGTCGAACGGCAGCTGTGAGAGCTGATGGCCGAGCCGGGCCGCCTCGGCGCGGCCGTCGGCGGTGAGCGGCACCGGTACGCTCGGGTCGCCGTTCACACGGTCCTCGACGTTGAGCGTCGAGTGGGCGTGCCGGGTGAGCGCGAACAGGCGCATCTCCACCGAGCGTACGCGACCGAGGCCGCTTGGGCTCTGCTTGAATGGCCAGATGCAGACCGAGGTCGAGGAGCTACCCGAAAACCGGGTTCGGCTCACGGTGCAGGTGCCGTCGCACGACGTGCACCATGCCGTCGAGCACGCCGCCTCCGACCTCGCCGCCACCGCCAAGATCCCAGGCTTCCGCAAGGGAAAGGTGCCGCGGCAGGTGCTCGTCCAGCGCTTCGGCCGCGAGCGTCTGATGAGCGAGGCCGTCGAGAGCCACATCTCGGGCTGGTTCTGGAACGCCGCCGCGCAGACGCGGGTGCGCCCGGTCGAGCAGCCCGAGTACGCCTTCGAGCTGCCCGCGTCGGACAGCGAGGACTGGCACTTCACGGCGACGGTCGCCGTCCAGGCCAAGCCGGAGCTCGCCGACTGGAAGAAGCTCGAGGTCGGCGCGGTCGAGCCCGAAGTGCCGGCCGAGCTGATCGAGCGCGAGCTCGAGGCGCTCCAGGCGACCGTCGCCGAGCTCGTCCCCGTCGAGGGGCGCCCGGTCGCGGCCGACGACACCGTCGTCGTCGACCTCGTCGCGCCGAAGGGCGAGACGAGGCGGGACTACGTCGTCGAGCTCGGGCGCGGCGCCGTCGTCGAGGAGATCGAGCAGGGCGTCGTCGGCCTGAGCGCCGGCGAGACGAGGGAGGTCGAGTTCCAGCTCGGCGACGGCACGACGCAGGCGGTGACGGTGACCGTGAAGGAGATCAAGGAGAAGGTGCTGCCGCCGCTGGACGACGAGCTCGCCCGTGCCGCCACCGAGTTCGAGACGATCGACGAGCTGCGCGCCGACATCGAAGCGCGTCTGCTCGCACAGCTCCGCGAGGAGACCGAAGCGCAGTTCCGCGCCGACGTCGCCGACGCGCTCGTCGCCGCCTCGAAGGTCGACGCGAGCGGCCCGCTCGTCGAGGCACGCACGCGCGAGCTGCTCCGCGGCCTCGCCCGGCAGGTCGAGGCGCGCGGCGTCCAGCTCGACACCTACCTGACGATGACCGGGCAGTCGCCCGAGCAGCTGCTCGGGCGGCTGCGCGACGAGGCGACGCGCTCCGTCGCGCGCGAGCTCGTGCTCGAGGCGGCCGCCGACGAGCTCGAGCTGACGGTGCCCGACGAGGAGATCGAGACGATCGTCCGCGAGCAGGCCGAGGCGCACGGCGACGACGTCGACGAGACGATGTCGCGGCTGCGCGAGAGTGGCCGCCTCGAGACGCTCCGCGACGACCTTCGGCTCCGCAACGCCCTCGACCGGATCGCGTCGGAGGTCAAGCGGATCCCGCGCGAGCTCGCCGCGGCGCGCGAGGCGATCTGGACGCCCGACAAGGAAAAGCCTACGACCGAGACGAAACTGTGGACCCCCGGTAGTGGAGGAGCGTCATGAATCCGTCGAATCTCGTCATACCGTCCGTCATCGAGCAGACCTCTCGCGGAGAGCGCTTCTTCGACATCTACTCGCGGCTGCTGAACGAGCGCATCATCTTCCTCGGGACGCCGATCGACGACATGGTCGCGAACCTGATCGTCGCCCAGATGATCCACCTCGAGTCCGAGGACCCGGACAAGGACATCCAGCTCTACATCAACTCCCCCGGCGGAGCGGTGTACTCCGGCCTCGCGATCTACGACACGATGCAGTTCATCAAGCCGGACGTCGCGACCACGTGTGTCGGCATCGCGATGTCGATGGGCGCGCTGCTGCTCGCGGCCGGGGCGGAGGGAAAGCGCACCGCCCTGCCGAATGCCAAGATCCTCATCCACCAGGTGTCGGGCGGCTTCCAGGGCCAGGGCACCGACATCGAGATCCAGGCCCGCGAGACGATCAACCTCAAGCGGAGCCTGGAGGAGATCATCGCCCAGCACACGAATCAGCCGATCGACAAGGTCTCGAAGGACATGGAACGGGACTACTACCTGACGGCCAGCGAGGCTCACGAGTACGGAATCGTCGACAACGTGATCGCCCGCCGGTAGACGAATAGGCCGATCCGAGGTACAAGGAGACAGGTGGCCAGGGCTAGCGACGGCAACGAGCAGCTGCTTTGCAGCTTCTGCGGGAAGAGCCAGCGACAGGTCAAGAAGCTGATCGCCGGCCCCGGCGTGTACATCTGTGACGAGTGCATCGATCTCTGCAACGAGATCATCGACGAAGAGCTGACGACTCCGACTCCGCTCGATCTCGACAACCTGCCTCGCCCGAGGGACATCTACTCGGTGCTGAACGACTACGTCGTCTCCCAGGAGGAGGCGAAGCGAACCCTCTCGGTCGCCGTCTACAACCACTACAAGCGCGTCCAGATGGGGACGGGCGAGGACGACGTCGAGCTGCAGAAGTCGAACATCCTCCTGCTCGGTCCGACCGGCTGCGGGAAGACGCTGCTGGCGCAGACGCTGGCGCGGATCCTCAACGTGCCGTTCGCGATCGCCGACGCCACGGCGCTCACCGAGGCCGGCTACGTCGGCGAGGACGTCGAGAACATCCTCCTCAAGCTCATCCAGGCCGCCGACTTCGACATCAAGAAGGCGGAGACCGGGATCATCTACATCGACGAGGTGGACAAGATCGCGCGCAAGGCGGACAACCCGTCGATCACGCGCGACGTCTCCGGCGAGGGCGTCCAGCAGGCGCTCCTGAAGATCCTCGAGGGGACGGTGGCGTCGGTGCCGCCGCAGGGCGGGCGCAAGCATCCGCACCAGGAGTTCCTCTCGATCGACACGACGAACATCCTCTTCATCTGCGGCGGCGCGTTCGCGGGCCTCGACAAGATCATCGGGCGGCGGATCGGCAAGAACGCCGTCGGCTTCGGCGCCGACGTCCGCTCGAAGAACTCCTTCGAGTCCTCGGACCTGCTCGTCGACGTGATGCCCGAGGATCTCCTCAACTTCGGGCTGATCCCCGAGTTCATCGGCCGCCTGCCGGTCGTGTCGGCGGTGCACCAGCTCCGGAAGGAGGATCTCGTCCAGATCCTCACCGAGCCGAAGAACGCGCTCGTCAAGCAGTACCAGCGCTTCTTCGGCTACGACAACATCGAGCTCGTCTTCACCGACGATGCGCTCTGGGAGATCTCGGACAAGGCGCTCGACCGCGAGACCGGCGCGCGCGGCCTGCGCTCGATCATCGAGGGCGCGCTGCTCGACGTGATGTTCGAGCTGCCGTCGCGCCGCGACGTGACGAAGTGCGTGATCACGAAGGAGTGCATCGCACAGGGCATCCGCCCGACGCTCGTGACGAGCGGCGCGACGTACGCCGACGACGAGCCCGACGAGGCCGTCGAGCAGAGCGCGTAACCGGCCGTGGCAGGCCTCGAGCCGGGCGCCGAGTTCGGCCCCTCCTCCTGGGTCGAGGTTCCGCAGTCGCGCATCGACGCGTTCGCGGACGCGACCGGCGATCACCAGTGGATCCACGTCGACCGCGAGCGGGCGGCCGCCGGGCCGTTCGGGACGATGATCGGGCACGGCTACCTGACGCTCTCGCTGCTGCCTGCGATGTCGTACGAGGTGGTGCCACGGCAGGAGGGCGGAATGGGGATCAACTACGGCCTGAACCGGGTCCGTTTCCCGGCGCCGGTGCCGTCGGGCTCGCGCGTGCGCGGCACCTTCCGCGTCGACTCGGTCGACGACTTCGACGGCGGCTTCCAGGCGACGATGACCGCGACGATCGAGCGCGAGGGAGGCGACAAGCCGGTCTGCGTGGCCGAGGTCGTCTTCCGCTACTACCGCTGACTCCGCAAACCGGGTAACCGGGTCTGGCGGACAGCCAGATCCTCACTTAGGATCCGAGATAGAGGAAAACGAGCGAGGAGTCGCGATGAACCACGCTATTCGGATCCAAGTCGAGGCGGACCGGCTGACGTCCCGCTGGCGCGACGACCCGCGCTGGCGCGGGATCGAGCGGACGTACACGGCCGAGCAGGTCGTGCGGCTGCGGGGCTCGGTCCTGCCGGAGCAGACGCTGGCCCGGCTCGGCGCGGAGCGGCTCTGGGAGCTGCTCCGGCGGGACGAGCCGGTGCGGGCGCTCGGCGCGCTCACAGGCGGTCAGGCGGTGCAGATGGTGAGGGCCGGTCTCGAGGCGATCTACCTCTCCGGCTGGCAGGTTGCGGCCGACGGCAACCTCGCGGGTCACACGTATCCGGACCAGAGCCTCTACCCGGTCAACAGCGCACCCGCGCTCGTGAAGCGGATCAACAACGCACTGCTCCGCGCCGACCAGATCGACTGGTCCGAGGGCCACAACGGCACGTACTGGCTCGCACCGATCCTCGCCGACGCCGAGGCCGGCTTCGGCGGGCCCCTCAACGCGTACGAGCTGATGCGGTCGATGATCGAGGCGGGCGCGGCCGGCGTGCACTACGAGGACCAGCTCGCCTCGGAGAAGAAGTGCGGCCACCTCGGCGGCAAGGTGCTCGTGCCGACTTCGCAGTTCGTGCGCACGCTCAACGCGGCGAGGCTCGCGGCCGACGTGCTCGACGTCCCCACCGTGCTCGTCGCGCGCACGGATGCGCTCTCGGCCGCCCTGCTGACGAGCGACGTCGACGAGTACGACCGCGACTTCGTCACCGGCGAACGAACCGCCGAGGGCTTCTTCCGCGTACGCGACGGCATCGACGCGGCGATCGCGCGCGCGCTCGCGTATGCGCCCTATGCCGACCTGCTCTGGTTCGAGACGTCGACGCCCGACCTCGGCGAGGCGCGCGCGTTTGCGGATGCGATCCACGAGAGGTTCCCCGGCAAGCTGCTCGCGTACAACTGCTCGCCGTCGTTCAACTGGCGCCGGCAGCTCGACGACGCGCAGATCGCGCGCTTCCAGGAGGAGCTCGCCGGCTGGGGCTATCGCTTCCAGTTCATCACGCTCGCCGGCTTCCACTCGCTCAATGCCGGCATGTTCGAGCTTGCCCGCAACTACAGTCGCGATGCGATGTCCGCCTACGTGCGTCTTCAGCAGCACGAGTTCGAGCTGGAGGAGCTCGGCTACACCGCCACCCGACACCAGCGCGAGGTCGGCGCCGGCTACTTCGACCTCGTGACCCAGGCCGTCGCGCCGGACAGCTCGACGCTCGCCCTCAGGGGCTCGACCGAGGAGGAGCAGTTCGAGCACGAGGAGGCCGTCGCGTGAAGACGCTCGCCCGCGGCGTCGAGGTGACGGCGCCCGCGGACGAGGCGGTGCTGACCCCTGAGGGGCTCGAGTTCGTCGCGCGCCTCCAGCGCGAGCTCAACCCGATCCGGATCGAGCTGCTCGAGCGCCGCCAGGCACGGCAGGCGGAGCTCGACGGCGGCGCGCTGCCGCGGTTCCTCACGGAGAGCCGGGTCGTCCGGGACGGCGAGTGGCGGGTCGCGCCGGCACCCGCCGACCTCCGCGACCGGCGCTGCGAGATCACCGGCCCGGTCGACCGCAAGATGATGATCAACGCGCTCAACTCGGGCGCGCGCGTCTTCATGGCGGACTTCGAGGACGCGAACTCGCCGACGTGGAGCAACGTCGTCGACGGACAGCGCAACGTGTCGGACGCGGTCCGGCGCACGATCGAGCTCGACACGCCGGAGAAGTCGTACCGCCTGAACGACGACGTGGCGACGCTGATGATCCGGCCGCGCGGCTGGCACCTGCCCGAGCGGCACGTGCTCGTCGACGGCGAGCCGGTGTCGGCGTCGCTGTTCGACTTCGGGCTGACCTTCTTCCGCAACGCCCGCGAGCTGCTCGAGCGCGGCAGCGGCCCGTACTTCTACCTGCCGAAGCTCGAGTCGCACCTCGAGGCGCGCCTGTGGGCTTCCGCCTTCGCTCTGGCCGAGGAGGAGCTCGGTGTCCCGCGCGGCTCGATCCGCTGCACGGTGCTGATCGAGACGATCCTCGCCTCGTTCGAGATGGAGGAGATCCTCTGGGAGCTGCGCGACTACGGCTGCGCGCTCAACGCGGGCCGCTGGGACTACATCTTCAGCACGATCAAGAAGTTCCGCGCGCGCGACTGGGTGCTGCCCGACCGCGTCCAGGTGACGATGACGGTGCCGTTCATGCGTGCGTACACCGAGCTGCTCGTCGCACGTTGTCACAAGCACGGTGCGCACGCGATCGGCGGCATGGCTGCGTTCATCCCGTCCCGCAAGGACCCGGAGGTGAACGCCGTCGCGCTGGCGAAGGTGCGCGAGGACAAGGAGCGCGAGTCGAGCGACGGCTTCGACGGAACCTGGGTCGCCCATCCCGACCTCGTGCCGGTGGCGACCGCCGTGTTCGACGCGGTGCTCGGCGGGCGGCCGAACCAGCTGGCGAAGCTGCGCGAGGACGTCGTTCCCGACGAGGCGCGGCTGCTCTCGATCCCCGAGACGCCGGGCGAGATCACCGACGCGGGGCTGCGGACGAACGTGTCCGTCGGCGTCCGCTACCTCGACGCCTGGCTCCACGGCGTGGGGGCGGCGGCGATCGACAACCTGATGGAGGACGCGGCCACCGCGGAGATCTCCCGCTCCCAGGTCTGGCAGTGGGTCCGAGCCGGCCGCTTCGACGCCGAGCACGTACGGCGTGAGGTGGAGGCGGTCGAGGCCGGCAGGGAGGCCAAGCAGCTCTTCGGCGAGCTGGCGCTCGCCCCCGAGCTGGTCGAGTTCCTCACGCTTCCCGCGTACACTCATCTGGAGTGACGCTCGACACCACCAAGGCCGACGACATCGCCCTCGTGATCGAGGAGGCGATCGTCTCCGGGGAGCTCGCCCCGGGGACGGTTCTCCGCCAGGAGCAGCTGTCGGAGCAGTTCAACGTCTCCCGCACGCCCGTGCGAGAGGCATTGCGCCGTCTCGCCGCGCTCGGACTCGTCTCGTTCGTCCCGAACCGGGGCGTGCGCGTGCGGACGATCGCGCGAGACGAGCTGCACGAGGCGTTCATGGTGCGCGCCGAGCTCGAGGGGCTCGCGACGGAGGTGGCGGCCACGAAGATCACGCCCGAGGAGCTCGCGGAGCTCGACGAGTGCGAGCAGCGCTTCTCCGCCATCTCGCAGGAGCTGCGCTCGCGCGAGCCCGGTGACGAGCGGCGCTCGATCATGGGCGATTGGGTGCGCGCCAACCACGCCTTCCACGACGTGATCTACCGCGTCGCCGACCTGCCGCTTGTCGAGCAGCTCGCAAAAAGCGCACGGCGGACCTTCTCGGGGCCGGCGGTATGGGCGCCCGGCGACCACTCGCTCGACGAGCTGTACGCGAAGAACGCGGAGCAGCATCGCGCGATCAAGCAGGCGCTCGTGGCCGGTAGCGGCGAGGGCGCGCGGGCGCTCGCACGCGAGCACGTGCTCTCCTCCTTCCACCTTCTCGAGACGATTCTCGAGCAGGTCGGGGCGCAGCCGCGCGACTGGCGCGTGGCCAGGGGCAGCGGATCGACCCGCTCGCGCCCGGCACCGAGCCGCTGAAGGCGCTTCTGGCATACTTCGTCCATCGTCGCTGCTTGAGCTCACCGGTTTAGCCCCCGCGACCCTGGCTAGGATCGGCGCCTGATGGAGCCGCTCTACACACCCCAGGGCGTCGAGGACCGCTGGCAGCGCGCGTGGGAGGCGGAAGGCCTCTTCCACGCCGACGCGTCCTCGGGGCGGCCCAGCTACATGATCGCCGTGCCGCCGCCGAACGTGACCGGCGTCCTCCACATGGGCCACGCGCTCAACGCCTCGATCCAGGACGTCCTCGTCCGCTGGCACCGGATGCGCGGCTTCAACGCGCTCTGGCAGCCGGGCTACGACCACGCCGGCATCGCGACGCAGGCGGTGGTCGAGAAGAAGCTCCGCGCCGAGGGGACGTCACGGTTGGAGATCGGCCGCGAGGCGTTCCTCGATCAGGTGTGGGCGTGGCTGCGCGAGTACGGCGGCGTGATCATGGGCCAGTTCCGCAGCCTCGGCTGCTCGCTGGACTATGCGCGCGAGCGGTTCACGATGGATGATGCGTACGTCCGCGCCGTGATGCGCTTCTTCGTGCACCTGTACGAGCGCGGCTGGATCTACCGCGACAACCGGATCATCAACTGGTGCACCGGCTGCCGCACCTCGATCTCCGACCTCGAGGTCGAGTACCGGGACGTGGACGACGCGCTGACGTATGCGCGCTATCCGCTCGCGGACGGGCCCGGCTCGGTGACGATCGCGACCGTGCGGCCGGCGACGATCCTCGCCGACGTCGCCGTCGCCGTGCACCCGGACGACGAGCGCTACGCGTCGGTGATCGGCAAGGAGGTCGTCGTGCCCGTGGTCGGACGGCGGGTGCCCGTGATCGCCGACGAGCGCGTGGAGCGCGACTTCGGCACCGGCGCGCTGAAGATCACGCCGGGCCACGATCCCGTCGACTTCGAGATCGGCCGCGACCACGGCCTCGCCGAGCTGACCGTGATCGACCTCGACGGGCACATGATCGGCGACATCCCCGCCGAGCTGCTCGGGCTGACCGAGGACGAGGCGGCCGTGGCGGTGGTGGAGTGGCTGCGCGAGCACGACCAGCTCGAGAAGCGGGAGAGCTACCGGCACGCGGTCGGCCACTGCGAGCGCTCGGGCACGCGCATCCAGCCGCTTGTCTCGCTCCAGTGGTGGTGCGCGATGGACGAGCTCGCCCGTCCGGCGATCGACGTGCTCGAGACGGGCCGCGTCACCTTCCACCCGTCGGTGCACGGCCGCGTCGCGCTCGACTGGCTGAAGGCGATCCGGCCATGGAACATCTCGCGCCAGCTCTGGTGGGGCCATCAGCTGCCCATCTGGTACTGCCCCGACGGCCACGTGACCTGCGTCGAGACGCCGCCCGACGCGTGCGCGGAATGCGGCTCGCGTGAGATCGAGCGCGACCCGGATGTGCTCGACACCTGGTTCTCCTCCGCGCTCTGGCCCTTCGCGACGCTCGGCTGGCCGGACGACACGCCCGAGCTCCGGGCCTTCTACCCGGGTGACGTGAACGTCACCGGCCGCGGGATCATCTTCCTCTGGGAGAACCGGATGATCATGGCCGGCGTCGAGCTGATGGGCGACATCCCGTTCCGCGACGTCGTCATCAACTCGAACGTGCTCGACCCGATCGGGCGGCCGATGTCGAAGAGCCTCGGCAACGGCGTCGACCCGCTCGACCTGATCGCCGCGCACGGCGCGGACGCGACCCGGTACGGGCTGCTGAAGATGTCCTCCACCCAGGACATCAAGTTCACGGAAGGGCCGATCGAGGAGGGGCGCAAGCTCGCGAACAAGCTCTGGAACGCGAGCCGCCTTCTGCTCATGTCGGGCGGCGGCGAGGTGGCGGCTCGTCCCTCGTCGGTCGAGGAACGCTGGATCCTCGCTCGGATCGACGCGGCCCGCGCGGGAGTGGAGACGGACCTCGCCGCGTACGACTTCGCGCACGCGGTCGACCGCCTCTACCACCTCACGTTCGACGACTTCTGCGACTGGTACCTCGAGTCGATCAAGCCGCGCCTCGGCGACGCCGACGTCAAGGCGACGGCATTCGCCGCGCTCGAGCGGCTGCTCGCGCTGCTCCATCCGGTGCTGCCGCACGTGACCGAGGAGATCTGGTCGAACCTGCCCGCCCGCGAGACGCGGCTCGTCGTGGCGCTCTGGCCGGAGCCGGCGCCGGAGTACGCCGACGACGTGGCGGCGCTCGACAGGGCGCAGACGGCGGCGCGCATCTACCGGCGGAGCGGCGTGCGCATCAAGGTGGCGGGCGACTCGCTGCGGATCTTCGAGGCGGTCGTGCGTCCCTCCGCCGATGGACAGGGCGACGTCGACGCCGAGCGGGCGCGCGTGGGGAAGGAGATCGAGCGCTCCGAGCGGATGCTGACCAACGAGAAGTTCGTGGCGAACGCGTCGCCCGACGTCGTCGAAGCGGAGCGCCTGAAGCTCGCCGAGCACAGGACCGAGCTCGACGCGCTCGGCGAGTAGGTGGTCACGGCCGCGACCGCCTGGATCGCGTCGCTCAGCCCGTGGCCGGCGGAGGGCTTCGGGCTCGAGCGGATGCGCGCGCTGCTCGCCGAGCTCGGCGACCCCCAGCTGCGCTACCCGGCCGTGCACGTCGTCGGCACGAACGGCAAGTCGACGACGGTGCGGATGACCGAGGCGCTCCTCGCAGACGCGGGCCTCGCGGTCGGCGCGTATCTCTCGCCCCACGTGCGCGGCTGGAGCGAGCGCATCCGGATCCGCGGCGCCGAGTCAGACTTCGAGCGCGCGGTCGCCGCTGTCAGACACCGGGCCGTGGCCGCCGGGGCGACGCAGTTCGAGGCCCTGACCGCTGCCGCGCTTGTCGCCTTCGCGGAGGCCGAGGTCGACGTCGCGGTCGTCGAGGCGGGCCTCGGCGGCCGTCACGATGCGACGAACGTCCTCCGCACGCGTGTCGTCGTCCTCACGAGCGTCGCGCTCGACCACATGGACGTCCTCGGCGACACGCGGGAGGCGATCGCCGCCGAGAAGCTCGCCGTCATCCAGCCCGGCTGCTCGGTCGTGCTCTCCGAGCCGGAGTGGCGCGAGCTCGCCGAGGAGAACGGCGCCGCCGACGTCGTCGTCACCGCCCGCAGCAACCTCGCACTGGCGGTCGATGCGGCGGAGGCGTTCCTCGGCGAGCCGGTCGATCCCCATGTGGCCCAGGACATCGCGCTCCCGGGCCGCCTCGAACGGCGCGGCGAGCGCCCGCTGGAGCTCTGGGACGGAGCCCACAACCTCGCCGGCATCGGCTACCTGCTGCCGCGCCTCCCGTCGCGGGAGTACGTGCTCGTCTGCTCGATCCTCCGGGACAAGCGGCCGGAGCTGATGCTCGAGGCGCTCTCCGTTCTCGGCGGCACCCTCGTCGCCACCGAGTCCGCAATTGACCGGGCCGTCCCCGCAGGGGAACTCGCCCTTCGCGCCGAACCGTACTTTCGACATGTGGAGTCCGACCCTGACCCGGCAGCGGCCCGTCTTCGCGCGCTCGACCTCGCCGGCCCGGACGGCGCGGTTCTCGTCACGGGCTCCCTCTATCTTCTTGCCCAGCTCAGTGGTCCGGGCTAGAACCCATAGCATGCGCGAGAAGCTCGGCGTCTTCGCGGTTGCCGCGCTCGTTCTCCTCGTGGTCGTGGGCGGCGCCTTCGGCGCCGGCTACCTGATCGGGCGGGTGCTGCTGTGAGCGCCGCCGCGATCGGCAGCTTCTTCAACTCCGGCACGTGGTTCGTGATCCGGAACCTGCTGATCTTCTTCGCGTTCGTCTTCTGGGTCTCGTTCGCCTACTGGGTCTACAAGGACGCGCGCCGCCGGGTCGAGGACCCGTGGCTCGTCGGCATGGCGACGCTGCTCGGGTCGGTGCCGGTGGTGGGGCCGTTCATCTACATGCTCTTCCGGCCGCCCGAGTATCTCGAGGACGTGCGCGAGCGCGAGCTCGAGATCCGCGCGATGGAGGACCGGCTCTCGAAGCGCGACCTCCACTGCCCGGTCTGCCGCTCGGAGGTCGATCCCAGCTTCCTCGTCTGCCCGATCTGCACGACGAAGCTCAAGCAGGCCTGCTCACGGTGCAAGGCGCCGCTCGAGGCGTTGTGGCAGGTGTGCCCGTTCTGCGAGACGCCCATCGAGCCGGCGGTCGTGGCCGCGCCGACGCTGCAGGCGCGGCGCAGCCAGAGCTCCCCGTAGCGGCGGCGACTACACTCCCGCCCCGTGGCCGTCGAGCAGACACTCATCCTGATCAAGCCTGACGCCGTCCGGCGCGGCCTCGTCGCCGAGATCCTCGGCCGCATCGAGCGGCGCGGCTTCGCGATCCGCGCCGGCAGGCTGCTCACCGTGAGCCGCGAGCTCGGCGAGCGTCACTATGCCGAGCACGCGGAGAAGCCGTTCTTCCCGGAGCTGGTGGACTTCATCACGTCGGGGCCGACGTGGGCGCTCGTGGTCGAAGGCGAAGGAGCGATCGCGACGATGCGAAAGACGATCGGCGCGACGAACCCCGCGAACGCAGAGCCGGGAACGATCCGGGGCGACCTCGCGATGTCGATGCCGGACAATCTCGTGCACGGCTCGGACTCGCCGGAGTCCGCAGAGCGTGAGGTCGCGCTCTGGTTCCGCGCCGATGAGCTCGCCTGAGCCGGACAGCGCGCCGCCCCTCCTGCTCGCGTCGACGTCGCCGCAGCGGCGGGCGATCCTCGAGCAGCTCGGCATCGCCTTCGAGGCGGCGCCGCCGCGCTACGAAGAGGACGATCCGCCCGAGGCCGACGCGACCCGGCTCGTGTGCGACCACGCGAGCGCGAAGGCACGCTCCGTCTCGGGCGAGGCCGCCGGCCGGCCGGTGCTCGGCGTCGACACGACGGTCGTCCTCGGGGGACGGATCTTCGCCAAGCCCGCCGACGCGCGGGCTGCCGAGCGGATGCTCACGGTGCTGTCCGGGCGGACACACGCCGTCGTGTCCGGTCTGTGCCTGTGGACCCCGGAGTGGGAGGTCGTCGACGCGGTGGCGACGCTCGTCACGTTCCGCACGCTGACGCCGCGCGACCTGGCCGCCTACGTTGCGACGGGGGAATGGGAGGGCCGAGCCGGCGGCTATGCGATCCAGGGCCGCGGCGCCGCCCTCGTCGACCGCGTCGAAGGCGACTACCTGAACGTCGTCGGCCTGCCGGCAGCCCTCCTGGTGCGCCTCCTGGCCGAGCGCTTCCCAGGCTCGTACGGGTTTGGTTGAGGGCGCTGGACGCTCGCCCGCGCGACGCGCCAGGGCCGGAGCGAACGCGAAGCGTTCGTGGAGGCCGACCTCACGCGCGCGGGGATGGCGAAGCCACCACCGTGCGCGCTTCCTGTCCCGGTCGCCTCTCGTGACAAGCGGACGGCGGCTCCGCCGCCGTCCGCTCTGCGGAGCACAGACGCGAACCGCGTGGCGGGCGCAGCCCGCCGCGCGGCAGAAATCGGGGTGCCCAGATTCGAACTGGGGACCTCTCCGACCCGAACGG
>Ga0187779_10001208_pt1 | contig 16130 bp, 12 predicted proteins | sample 1015_Q2_SP10_10__FD_132435 | JGI IMG/M metagenome (GOLD analysis project Ga0187779, IMG submission 132435) | Tropical peat soil microbial communities from peatlands in Department of Meta, Colombia - 1015_Q2_SP10_10_MG | ecosystem: Environmental > Terrestrial > Soil > Wetlands > Peat | place... | reverse complement strand
CTGCGTCCCGGCATCCGCGTAGCGCACGGGGACGGACCCGAGCGCCAGCATCTGCTTGAGCGTCGGGCTCCAGCCGGTGCTGGTGACCCTGCCGACCTGGTGGCCGGCGGCGTGCAGGGGGACCGGTTCGCGGGATACCTCGGGGGCCACGGCCGGCGGCAGGCCACGTTCGCCGGCGCGGCGTTCGATGTCCGCCCACGACAGCCGGAGGCCCACAAGGCGCCGTGGCGGGCCGCCGGCGCGTTGCTCGGCCAGGAGGGCCCGCCGCCCCACGAAGTCGGCCGCCTTGTCGAGCGCCACCAGGCGGCCCAGGCCGATCTCGAACGGTGAGTAACGCTGGGCGTCGCTCATGGCCTCGCGGCTGCTGGTGTAGTCGACCTCGATGAGGATCAGCCCGGCCTCCAGCCGCGCCACGTCGAGCGCAAGCATGCCGGCCGGCCGGATGCGATGGGCGGTGCCGGCGGCCATCAGCGCGTCCCACACGGCCGGGGCGCCGGCCACGGGCACCCACACCTCGTAGCCCAGGTCACCGGTGTAGCCGGTGCGGCTCACGTCGACGGCCACGCCGGCCACGGTCGCCGCGGCGCGCCGGTAGTAGGCCAGGTCACCGAGGCCGTCCCCGGCGGCCGCCTGGAGCACCGCCCGGGCGCGCGGCCCCTGGAGGGCAAGCGCCGCCACGTCGTCGGTGACCTCGTCGACCTCGACGTCCAGGCCGTGGGCGTTCTGGCGCAGCCAGCGCAGCTGCGGGTCGGCCGCGGTCCAGCGCCAGCCGCCGTCGTCGAGGCGGGCCACGGTGCCGTCGTCGACGACCTTGCCATCCTCGTCGCACCACGGCGTGTAGATGACGCGGCCGGCCGGCACGCGGCTCGCGTCGCGCGTGACGACGCGGTCCACCAGGCGCGTGGCGTCGGGCCCGCGCACGAGGTACTTGTAGAGCGGCGAAACGTCGATGAGCGCGACGGCCTCGCGGATGGCGTTGTACTCGATGTCCACGCTGTCGTGGTACAGGCTCGCGGCGAAGTAGCCGGACCACTCGCGCCACGCCAGCTTGCGGTTGAGGGGCGCCGTGCGTTCGTGGAAGGCGGTGCCGGTCGTCACGCCCTTCAGTATGGCCGAAACCTCTGTAGACTGGATACTCCGTATGCAGCCTGCATAACGCCCATCCGGAGGACGCGTGGCCGAACGGTACGACGCGGTCATCATCGGCGGCGGCCACAACGGCCTGACCACGGCCGCCTACCTGGCGCGCGCTGGCTGGCGCACGCTGGTCCTGGAGCGCCGGCACGTCCTGGGTGGCGCCGCGGTCACGGAGGAGGTCTACCCCGGCTTCCGCTTCAGCGTCTGCTCGTACGTCGTGAGCCTGCTGCGGCCGGAGATCATCCGCCAGCTCGATCTGCCCCGCCACGGGCTGGAGATCCTGCCCCTCGACGGCACGTTCACGCCGCTCCCGGCGGGCGCGCCAGGCGGCTACCTGTGGCGCACCAACGACCACGCCCAGACGCGCCGCGAACTGCGCCGCTGGTCCGCCACGGACGCCGAGGCCTACGAGACGTACGGGCGCCTGATGGTCGATATGGCACGCTTCATCAAGCCCATCCTGTCGATCGTGCCGGCCGACCCGACCGGCCTGGACCCGCGTGGCTTCCTGCCCCTGGCCGGCCTGGCCCGCGACTTCGGGCGCCTGCCGGCCGAGCAGCAGCAGGTCTTCGTGCAGCTCATGACGATGAGCGCGGCTGACTTCCTGGACCAGTGGTTCGAGACCGATCCCCTCAAGGCCACCATGTCGGCCAGCGGCATCATCGGCACGTTCCAGGGGGTGCGCTCGCCGGGCACGGCCTATGTGCTGCTGCACCACTACATGGGTGAGATCGACGGTGCGTTCCGCAGCTGGGGCATCCCCCGAGGCGGCACGGGCGCCATCAGCGAGTCGCTCGCCGGCGCGGCGCGTGAGGCCGGCGCGGTCATCCGCACCGAGGCCCCGGTGGCCCGGATCCGGACCCGCGGCGATCGGGCGACGGGGGTCGTGCTGGAGTCGGGCGAGGAGATCGACACGTCGGTCGTCGTCTCGTCGGTGGACGCCAACCGCACGTTTCTGGGCTTCCTGGAGCCGGGCGTCCTCGATCCGTCGTTCGAGGCGGAGGTCCGCCGCTACAAGTACCGCGGCAGCTCGGGCAAGGTCAATCTGGCCCTTGACGCCCTGCCCGAGTTCAGCGCGCTGCCCGGTCCAGGCGAGCACCTGCGCGGGGCCATCTCCATCTCGCCGTCGGTCGAATGGATGGAGACCGCGTTCGACGACGCCAAGTACGGCCGCTTCAGCCGCCGGCCGTACATCGACATCGTCATCCCGACCCTCGTGGACCCCTCGATGGCGCCGCCCGGCAAGCACACCATGAGCTGCTTCGTGCAGTACGCGCCGTACCACCTGGCCCCCGGCGACGTCTGGGACGACGCCCGCCGCGAGGCCTTCGGCGATGCCGTGGTGGACACGATCAGCCTCTTCGCGCCCAACCTGAAGGACGTCATCCTCCACCGCCAGGTCCTGTCGCCCCTCGACATCGAGCGCGACTTCGGCCTCACCGAGGGCAACATCTTCCAGGGCGAGCTGTCGCTGGAGCAGCTCTTCTTCAATCGTCCCGTGCCCGGCTGGGCACGCTACCGCACCCCCGTCCGCGACCTGTGGCTGGGAGGCTCGGCGACCCACCCGGGCGGCGGCATCATGGGGGCGCCGGGGATGCTGGCGGCGCAGGAGATCCTGCGCGCCTACCGCTCGCCCGGCCGGCGGGCCGCCTGATGCGCGCGGCCTCCAGCGCCTGGGACGCCATCGTCGTGGGTGGCGGCCACAACGGGCTGACGACCGCCGCGTACCTCGCGCGGGCCGGCCTGCGCACGCTGCTGCTGGAGCGGCGCGACCGCCTTGGCGGGGCCGCCATCACCGACGAGCTGATGCCAGGCGTGCGCGTGCCGACGCTGGCCCACACCGTCGGGCGGCTGCGCCCGGACGTCTATCGCGAGCTGGGCCTGAAGGGTCACGGCCTGATCCTCATCCAACCCGAGGCGCGCGTCTTCGCCCCGCAGCCGGACGGGCGTGCGGTGACCCTGTGGGCCGACGCCGCCCGCACCGCCGGGGAGCTGCAGGCGCGCTCGGCGGCCGATGCCGCTGCATACCCGGAGTTCGACCGGCGCGTCCGGGCGCTGGCTGGCTTCCTGGGCCGCCTCGCCACGGCCACGCCGCCCGACATGAGCGCGCCATCGGCCGGTGACGCCCTGGCGGGGCTCCGGCTGGGGGTCGGCTACCGGGGCCTGGGGCGCCGCGATGGGCGGGATCTCCTGCGCACGCTTCCCATGGCCGTGGCCGACCTGGTCGGCGAGTCGTTCGGGGACGAGGCGGTGCGGGCCACCCTGGCGACGCGGGGCGTCCTGTTCACCGCGATGGGGCCGTGGTCGGCCGGTACCGCCGCGGTCCTGCTGGCCGACTCGGCCGGCCACGACGCGGGGGCCGCCGGGCAGGCCGTCATGGCTCAGGGTGGGCCGGGGGCCGTCGCCGACGCCCTGGCCGCCGCCGCCCGGGCCGCGGGGGCGGAGCTGCGAGTCTCGGCCGAGGTCGCCGCCGTGACATCGGCCGGTGGTGCCGTGAGCGGTGTCGTCCTGGCCAGCGGCGAGGAGATCGCCGCGCCGATCGTGGCGGCGGGGGTGGACCCCGTGCGGTTGCTGGAGGGGCTGGTCGACCCGGTGGTCTTGGGGCCGCGCCTGACCTGGCGGGCCGGCCACATCCGCCAGCCGGGCATGACCGCGAAGGTGAACCTGGTGCTGGATGGCCTGCCGGCCTTCACCGGCCTCGCCGCCGGCGACGGCGGCGGCGCTGCCGGCGGGGCCGCCGAGCGGCGGCTGCGCGGCAGGATCGTCATCGGCGCGCCGACGATCGACGCGCTGGAGCTGGCCCACGACGATGCCAAGTACGGCCGGCTGGCTCGCGCGCCGTGGCTGGAGGCGACGATCCCCAGCCTCCTCGACCCGACGCTCGCCCCGCCCGGCACGCACGTCATGAGCGCCATCGTCCAGGGCGCCCCTATCCGCCTGCGGGAGGGCACGTGGGCAGCCGCGCGCGAGAGCCTTGGCGACCGGGTCCTGGCCGCGCTCGAGGCGGTCGCGCCCGGCATCGGCCAGCGCGTCGTCACGCGGCAGGTCATCACCCCGGAGGACCTGGAGCGCGAGTACGGCCTGACCGGCGGGCATCCATTGCACGCCGAGCCCGGTCTCGACCAGTGGTTCGCCTGGCGGCCGCTGGTGGGGCTGGCCCGCTATCGGCTCCCCCTGCAGGGCCTCTACCTCGTGGGGTCCGGGGCCCACCCGGGTGGCGGGGTCACCGCCGGCCCCGGCGCGAACGCGGCGCGCGAGATCCTGGCGGACGCCCGGCGCCGCTGATCCCGGCTACGAAGGGGGCAGCTTGGCCGGTGGCCGGAGGCGGCCGGTGGCCGTGGGCTCGGTCGCCGTGGCGACGGGCTCGGGCGGTCGCGGCACGCGGACGGGATGGCCCTCGCGCGCGGCGAGGTTGCGGGCTGCCCTGGACGTCACGTCCCGTGAGCCACTGGCCATGTGATTCAGGTAGTAGAAGAAGACGCTGGAGAGGACGGCCGCCACGGGGACGCTGAAGATGGCGCCCGCCACGCCCGCGATCTTGGCGCCCACGATGACCGAGGCCAGCACGACCGCGGGGTGGATGCCGACCGCCTCGCCCATGACCCGCGGCTGGATGATGTTCATGACCACGAACCAGCCGGCGATCATCAGGGCGAGGGTCGGCAGGAGCGCGTCGGGCTTGGTGAGGAGGGCCACCGCCACCGGCGGGGCCCACGAGATGAACGGGCCGAAGAACGGGATGGCCTGCAGGATGCCCGAGCTGACCGCCGTCAGGGGCGCGAAGTCCAGGCCCAGGAGCAGGCTCGTGGCCGCCGCGATCATGCCATACACAAAGCCGATGAGCGCCTGGCCGCGCAGGAAGCCGCCGAACGAGCGCGACACGCTGACCTCGAGGAGGGCGAATTCCTCGGCGTACCGCGGCGGCACCAGGCGGTTGATGAAGGCCATCGTCTGCTCGCCGTCGATGGCCAGGTAGAGCGACAGGAAGATCACGATGATGAGATTGCCGAACAGGCCCAGGCTGGCCACGGCCAGGTTCGTCAGGGGGCCCACGAGCGACGTGCCGACCGAGCCCACGCTGGTCAGGACCTGCTGCGCCGCGGCCGCCAGGTCGACCTGCAGGCCGACCGAGGCCAGCCAGTCCTGCCACGGCTTGACGATCGACGGCAGGTTCTGCTGCAGCTGCGGCACGCTGTTCAGGAAGGCCTGGGTCGACGTCGCAAGGCTGCCGGCCACGAACAGGGCCACGCCCGTCAGCACGACCAGCAGCAGGGCGTAGGTCAGGATCACGGCCCCCGCCCGCGGCAGGCCGGGGATCGTGCGGACGATGAACGAGGCCACGGGGTTGATGACGAAGGCGAGCAGCCACGCCAGGAAGAAGATCAGCAGGATGTCGCTGAAGTAGAACAGCCAGTTGCTCAGTTGGCCGATGAGCAGGATCGCGGCCAGGAACGTGCCGATGATCAGCAGCGCATCCAGCCAGCGCCGCTCGCGATCGGTGAGCTCCGTCATGGCCGCAGTCTACGACGTGCCCGATACGATCCTGGTGCGTCCCGCGCCGTCGCGCGCTTCGCCGGGTTCCTTCCTCGGGCCCGCTGGTGGCGACCCGACCCGGCTCGACCCGACCAGGCTCGACCCGACCAGGCTCGACCCGACCCGGCTCGACCCGACCCGGCTCGACCCGACCCGGCTCGACCCGACCCGGCTCGACCCGACCAGGCTCGTCACTCACCGTGACCGCTCGAGGCCCCAGGGTTCGCGATCCGTGGCTCCGACGCGCCTAGCGCCTCGATCGGTCGCCGGGTGTGACCGATTCGGCCTCCAAGGCGTCGTAGCCGTGGGTCGCGGCCGATCTGGGCCCGGGCTTGGTCACCCACCGTGACCAAGCCCGGCTCTGCACCAAGCTGCAGGCCCTTGGGAGCCCTCGTCGACCCGAAACTCGTCACGCACCGTGACCGGGGGTGTGCCGTCACCCCACGGGGCCTCGCGGCGGCCACGGACGTCACCCCACGGACCGTGGGGACATCGGTCCGAGAGCTGATCGCAGTGGCGTGGCACGAAGTCGTGGGTAAGCTGAGGCTGTTTCACTGTTCGGCGTGCCGTCCCAAGTCGATCGACACGCCCGGATCGTGGCTGCCGGGCGTCGGCGCCTGCGGCAGGAGATGCGGAACCTCGCGGAGGTCCTGACCGGCCTCCGACTTGACGCCGGGCTGAGCCAAGGGGTCGTTGCGCAGGCGGCGGGCATCAGCCGCCCCTACCTCAGCGCGATCGAGGCTGGGCATCGGACACCGAGCGTGGAGGTCCTTGCCCGCCTCGCGGCGGCGCTGGGTGGTGATCTCTCCCTGCGCGTCTACCCCGGCACTGGCCCAGCACTGCGGGACCATCTCCAGGTGGCGATGACGGAGGCCCTCCTGGTTCTCGCTGCACCATCGTGGCGCGTTCGGCTGGAAGTGCCGATCCCGGCCCCGGCCAGAGGCTACGCAGACCTCGTGCTTCACGATCCGGCTCGTCGCCAGGCCGTGGTGACGGAGGTGCACTCCCAGCTCCGGCGGCTCGAGCAGCAGCTTCGATGGGGACAGGCCAAGGCCGAGGCCATCGCGACCAGCCTGCCGGCCGGCACCCAGATGTGTCGGCTGCTCCTCCTGCGTTCGACCGACACGAACCGCCGGCTCGTCGCTCACGACCCGCACGTCTTCGCCGCCGCGTTCCCGGCGCCGGCCGCCGACATCTACGACGCACTTCGCCACGCCACCGGGCAGTGGCCGGGCGATGCGCTTCTCTGGGCAACGGTCGAACGGCGTCGCGCCACGATCATGCGGACCCCGCCGAGGGGCATCCGCGTGGGCCGATGGGCGCGTGGGCGGATTCGCGCGTGGGCCTACACGGGTGTGACCGATCGTCGCATGGGCCGCTGTGACCCGCCCAGGCCGGGCCCTCAGCGGACTGGGCCCAGGCCCATCCGTTCGTGGCACTCCCGCAGCGCCTCGCGGGCGAGCGGCGCAAGGCGGTCGGCGCCGGCGCGCAGCACCTCCTCCACGTAGCCCGGGTGGGCGGCGAGCTCGGCCCGCCGTTCGCGAGCCTCTGCGAAGGCGGCGATGATGCGGTCGGCCAGCAGTCGCTTCGTGTCCACGCAGCCGGTACGCGCCGTGCGCTCGCCCTCCCAGATCGACTCGTAGTCGTCGCCGAAGAGGCGGTGCAGCTGGCAGACGTTGCACACCTCGGGCCGGCCCGGATCGGTGCGCTTGATGCGCTGGGTGTCGGTGACCATGGACATGACCTGCCGCCGGATCTCCTCGGGCGAGGCGAAGATCTCGACCGTGTTGCCGAGCGACTTGGACATCTTGAGCTGGCCGTCCGTGCCCTTGACCACCGGCGAGTCGGTGAAGACCGCCTGGGGCTCCACGAAGACCTCGCCGTACCGTGCGTTGAAGGCGCGCACGATCTCGCGCGCCAGCTCCAGGTGGGCGGCCTGGTCCTTGCCGACCGGCACGTAGCGGGCCTGGTAGATGGCGATGTCGGCGCACTGCAGGACGGGGTAGCTCAGCAGTGCGAAGTTGACGTCGTTGGGCTGGCTGCGCTTCTTCTCCTTGAACGACGGCGTCCGCTCGACCCACGGCACGGGCACCGCCGTGGCGAGCAGCCACGCCAGCTCGGTGTGCTCCGGCCGGTCCGACTGGCGGAACAGGACGGCCTTCTCGGGATCCAGCCCGAGGGCCAGCAGGCCCAGGGCCATCTCCTGGGTGTTGCGAGCGATCAGCGGGCCATCATGGGTCGACGTCAGGGCGTGGTAGTCCACGATGCAGTAGATGGCGTCGTAGCCGTCCTGCATCGCGATGTAGTTGCGGAACGCCCCCAGGTAGTTGCCGATGTGGGGCAGGCCGCTCGGCTGGACCCCGCTGAACACGCGCTCGCGCGTCGAGGCGGGCGTCAGGAACGGGGCAGGCGGGACCTGGGGAGTCATGGCGGCCGAGTCTAGCAGGGGCGCCCCGCGCTCCATCAGGCCAGGGCGGCGAATTCGTCCAGGAAGCGGGCCGTGATGCGGGCCGCATCGGCGGCCAGGTCCAGGCGGACGTTCTCGTCGGGGGCGTGGGCCCGGGTGTCGACCGTGGCACTTCCCAGGCTGGTCATCGGCACGTGGTCGCGACCGCAGACCTGCCACATCGGGGCGACGCCGGGCATCGCGACGTAGCGGACGGCCGGCCGGCCGAAGACGGCCTCGGAGACCCGGCTGGCTGCCAGCAGGATCGGATCGTCGGCCGGCGACCAGTAGGCCCGTTCGCCCTCCTCGGCGACCAGCTCGATGTCGCCGTAGCCGCGCTGCGCCAGGTGCGCCCGCAGCGCCGCGAGCACGCGGGCGGGATCCTGGTCGGGCACGATGCGGATGTCCAGCCGCGCATGCGCCTCGGCCGGCGTGATCGTCTTGTCGCCGGGGCCGATGAAGCCGGACCACAGGCCCTGGATGTTGAGCGTCGGGGCGAAGGTCATGGCCCGCACCGCCGCCGTCCCCTCGAGGCCGCCGATGAACCGCTCGACGTGGAACTCGCGCCGCACCTCCTCGACGACCTCCGGCGGCGTCGCCGCGACGACCGCCAGCTGGGCCGGGGTGGGCGGCACGATGCCGTCGTCGAGACCTTCCAGGGCCGGCGTGCCGTCCGCGTTGAACAGGCTCGCCAGCGCCTGCGCCAGGCGCACGGGCGCGCTGGGCAGGAGCGTGGCGAGGCTGGAGTGGGCATCGTACGCGAGTGTTCGGCAGATCAGCTCGACGACGACGATGCCGCGCACGCCGCCGACGATCTCCGGATGGCCTGCCTGGTTGACGCCGCCGCCCTCGATCAGGGCGCCATCGGCGCGGCGCAGACCCGGCCGCTGGTCGAGCAGCGCGTCGAGGTGCCCGCTGCCGTACTCCTCCTCGCCCTCGACGAGGAAGCGGACGCGACAGGGCAGGGGGCCGACCGTGGCCTGGTACGCCTGGATGCCCCAGATGCGCGGCAGGAGCTCGCCCTTGTTGTCGCAGGCGCCGCGGGCGAAGAGGCGGCCGTCGCGGACCGCCGGCTCATAGGGCGGCGTCGTCCACAGGTCGAGCGGCACGGCCGGCTGGACGTCGTAGTGCTGGACCGCGTTCAGCAGGCGGGACCCGGCCCCGATCTCGCCGACGACGAGGGGCGGCACGTCCGGCTGGCCGGGCAGCTCCACCACGTCCACGGTCGCCCCCAGGCGCTCGAGTCGGGCGGAGATCCAGGCCGCGGCCCCGCGCAGGCCGTCGCGGTCGCCCTGCTCGGAGCGGAAGCGGCAGAAGTCAGCTAGCTCGCCGGTCCACGCCGGCAGGTGGGCCTGGATGTACTCATCCAGGGCCGTGTAGTCGGTCACGGGCTCTCCTCGTGCTGTGATCGACGCCACGCTAGGCGTGCGTGCGGAGGTCGTCAAACCGACCGGCGCCGCCCCTACAATCGGCGCATGTCCAGCGCGACGGCCGGTGCCGCGACCCAGCCGTCGTCCCCACCGCTGCGGGTCGCCCTGCTCGGCCTGGGCACCGTCGGCCGAGAGGTCGCGCGGGCCCTCACCGAGCGTGCGGACGCGTTCGCGGGAGCGTCCGGCGGACGGGGCCTGACGCTCGCCTCGGTGGGCGTCCGCCAGCCGCACCGCGACCGCGGGGTGAGACTGCCGGCGCACGTGCCGCTCACCGACGACCTGGCCGCCGTGGCGACCGGGCGTGCCGCGCCGGTCGACGTCGTGGTGGAGCTGCTGGGCGGCCTGGAGCCGGCCGGCGAACTGCTCGTGGCCGCGCTCGACGGCGGTGCCGCGGTCGTGACCGCCAACAAGGCCCTCCTGGCGCGGCGCGGCGCGGCCATGGAGGAGCACGTGCGGCGAATCGGCGGCACGCTGCGCTTCGAGGCGGCGGTCGGTGGAGGCCTGCCCATCCTGGGGCCGCTCGGCGGCGATCTGGCCGCCGATCGCTGGCAGGCCCTGACCGGCATCCTCAACGGCACGTGCAACGACATCCTGTGCCGCATGGACCTCGACGGCGCCGCCTACGCCGACGCCCTGGCCGCCGCGCAGGCAGCCGGCTACGCGGAGGCCGACCCCAGCGGCGACGTGGAGGGCCGTGATGCGGCGGACAAGCTGGCCCTGCTCATCCGCTTCGCCTTCGGCGCCTGGCTGGACGTGACCGCGATCCGGCGCGCGCCGCCGGCGCTCGATGGTGATGGCGCCCCGGGCATTACGGGCGTCACGGAAGCCCTCCTCCGGATCGCCAGGCGCGAGGGCCTCGTGTTCAGGCTCGTGGCTCATGCGGAGCGTGGCTCGAGCGGCACCATCGCCGCGTGGGTCATGCCCGCGGCGGTGCCCATGGCCTCCGGCCTTGGTCGTACCGATCGGGTCGACAACCGGCTCGACCTGGAGGGCCAGCCCGTCGGGCGGGTCGCGATCAGCGGACCGGGGGCGGGGGGGCCGGCGACCAGTTCGGCCGTCCTGGGCGACCTGCTCGCCATCGCCCGGGGTGAGGGCTCCACATGGAGGGGCCTGCCACCGGCGCCGGCCGTGCAACAGCAGCCGGTCGACCACCTTGGTCCGGCGCGACGCTGGCTCATCGCGGGACCGCGGGGGGACGCATCCACCAGCACCGGGACCGTGGCCCAGCTGCGCGACGAGCTGCGCGGCCGCGGCGACCGGGCCACGTTGTTCCCGATCCTGGACGAGGCGCGCTGACCATGCGCATGAGCGACGTCCTGCGCCAGCTGCGCCAGCAGCACGTCGCGGCGGAAGCGCGCCCGCGGCTCATCCATCGGTACGCGGCGTTCCTGCCGCTCACCGACGCCACGCCCCCGCTGAGCCTGGGGGAAGGCAGCACGCCGCTCATCCATGCCCGGAGGCTCGGGCGGGTGATCGGCTGCCCGGAGCTGTACCTCAAGCTGGAGGGCAGCAACCCGACCGGCTCCTTCAAGGACCGCGGCATGGTCGTGGCGGTCGCCAAGGCCCTGGAGGCCGGCGCGCACGCGCTCATCTGTGCCTCCACCGGCAACACGGCGGCGTCCGCGGCGGCCTACGGAGCGGCCGCCGGCCTGGAGGTCATCGTCGTGCTGCCGGCCGGGCAGATCGCGGCCGGCAAGCTCGTCCAGGCCCAGCTGGCAGGCGCCAGGGTCATCGCCATCGACGGCAACTTCGACGCGGCCCTGCGGATCGTGCGCGAGCTGGCAGCCGAGGGCGCGTCGCACGGCCACCCGCTAACGCTGGTCAACTCGGTCAACCCCCATCGCATCGCCGGCCAGAAGACGGGCGCCTTCGAGGTCTGCGACGACCTGGGCGGGGCGCCCGACTACCTCGCCCTCCCGGTGGGCAACGCCGGCAACATCACGGCCTACTGGCGCGGCTTCACCGACTACCGCGATGCGGGCATGGTGGAGACCCGTCCGGTGATGCTGGGCTTCCAGGCGGCCGGCGCCGCGCCCCTCGTGCTGGGCCATGACGTGGCGGAGCCGGCCACCGTGGCCACTGCCATCCGCATCGGCCGCCCCGCCAGCGGCGACCAGGCGCTGCGCGCGCGTGACGACTCGGGTGGCCTGATCGACACCGTGACCGACGACGAGATCCTGGCCGCCTACCGCGACCTGGCCCGCCTGGAGGGGGTGTTCTGTGAACCGGCCAGTGCGGCTGCCGTGGCCGGGGTGCGGAACGTGGCAGGCCAGGGGCGCATCGATCCGTCGGGTACCATCGTCTGCGTGCTGACCGGTCATGGCCTGAAGGATCCCGCGACCGCCCAGAGCCAGGCGGCACCCGTCATCGCCGCGGCCGCGGACCCGGCCGCCGTCATGGCGACCCTGGGCTGGTGAGCGGCTCCGGCGGATCCGTGGCTGAGCTGCCGGATGGCATCGGCGTGCACCGCGTCGTGGTGGAGGTCCCGGCCACGACCGCCAACCTTGGCGCGGGGTTCGACGCGCTGGCCCTGGCGCTGGACCTGAAGGACCGTTTCGAGGTCGACCTGCTGCCCGGCCCCGGCCTGGAGGTCGAGGTGGAAGGCGAGGGCGCGACGCCAGGGGAGATCTCACGGGGTCCCGACGATCGCTTCGTGACGGCCCTGGAGACGGGGCTGCGCTGGGCCCTGGGCCAGCTCCCGACAGGCCTGGGATGGCGCGTGCGCATGCGCAACGAGATCCCGCTGGCGCGCGGCCTGGGCTCGTCCGCGGCGGCCACCGTGGGCGGGCTCGTGGCGGCAGACGCGTTCGCCGGAGGACGGCTCAACGAGCGGCGGATGCTGACCCTCGCGGTGGAGCTGGAGGGCCATCCCGACAACGTCACCGCTGCCCTCCTGGGCGGCTTCGCCGTCACGGCGATGATCGAGGGACGGCCGGAGACGATGCGGTTCGACGCGCCGCGCGACCTGCGGGCGGTCATCTTCGTGCCCGACCTGCGCCTCTCCACGGCCGCCATGCGGACGGTCCTGCCGGCCACGGTGCCCCACCGTGACGCCACGTTCAACGTCGGGCGCGTGGCGCTCGGGGTGGCCGGGCTGGCGAGCGGGCGCACCGACATGCTGCGGGTCCTCACGGAGGACCGGCTCCATGAGCCGTACCGCACGGAGGTCTACCCGGCTCTGCCCGCGCTCCTCGCCGCGGCTCGCAACGCCGGCGCCCTCGGCGCCTGCTTGTCCGGATCCGGGTCGTCGGTCATCGCCTTCGGCGACTCCGTGCACGGCCTGGCGGCGGTGGAGTCGGCGCTGCTGGCAGCCGCGGCCGAGGCCGACCTCGCCGGATCGGCCCGCATCGTCATGCCGCGCAACGCCGGGGCGGTGGCCGTCGAGGCCAAGTAGCCGCCCGCGGGATCGGCCGATGCTCATCGTCCAGAAGTACGGCGGCTCATCGCTCGCCACCGCCGACCGCATCCGTCACGTGGCGGGGCGGATCGCGCGCGAGCGGGCCGGGGGCGACGGCCTCGTGGTGGTCGTCAGCGCCATGGGCGACACGACCGACGACCTCCTCGCCCTGGCCGCCCAGATCACGCCCGAGCCCGACCCGCGCGAGCTCGACGTCCTGCTGGCGACCGGCGAGCACATCAGCGGCACGCTGGTGGCCATGGCGCTCCATGCGCTGGGAGTGCCGGCCATCAGCCTGACCGGCGCCCAGGCCGGCATCAGGACCGACACGCGACACGGCCGAGCGCGCATCGCCAATGTGGACCCCGCGCGACTGGTCCGTGAGCTCGACGCCGGGCGGGTGGTCATCGTGGCCGGCTTCCAGGGTGCGACGGGGGAGGGCTACCTGGAGAGCGACGTGACCACGCTGGGACGCGGGGGCTCCGATACCACGGCGGTGGCCCTGGCGGCGCGGCTGGGGGCCGACCGGTGCGAGATCTTCACCGATGTCGAGGGCATCTTCACCGCTGACCCGCGTGTCGTGCCGGAGGCCCGGCTGCTGCCCGTGATCGGCTACGAGGAGATGCTGGAGCTGGCCCAGCAGGGCGCCCAGGTCATGCAGACGCGGGCCGTCGAGCTGGGCTGGGTCAACGGCCTCGTCATCGCCGTGCGTTCGACGTTCTCCGACCATCCCGGCACGCGCATCAGGGAGGATCCGCTCGTGGAGCAGCGCAACAAGGTGCGCGGTCTGGCCACCGACCGCCACGTCGCCAAGGTGACCCTCGTCGGCGTGCCCGACCGGCCGGGCGTGGCCCATGCCGTCTTCGCGCCGCTGGCGGAGGCGGGCATCAACGTCGACATGATCGTCCAGAACGTCGGCCATGCCGGGACGACCGACCTGTCCTTCACCATCCCCTCGGTCGAACTGGCCCGGGCGGACCGGCTGCTGGAGGAGGTGCGTCGCGAGCTCGGCGCCGCCGAGGTGACGACCGATCGGGGGGTCGCCAAGGTCTCCATCGTCGGGGCAGGGATCCAGAGCGCGCCCGGCTACGCGGCCCGCATGTTCGGCACGCTGGCGGAGGCCGGCATCAACATCGAGATGATCTCGACCAGTGAGATCCGCATCACCTGCATCATCGCCGAGGCGGACGTGGAGGCGGCCGCCCGGGCGCTCCACCGCGCCTTCGCCCTGGAACGCCCGGAGACAGTCGGCCTGGAGTCGCTGGCCGGGGGTGCCGGGGCGGCCGCAGGGTGAGTGGGCCGCACCCGTTCCTGTCGCGTTTGGAGCGCTTCGCGGAGATCGACTCGACGCAGCGGGTCGTGGCCGGCTGGCTGGCGGACGGCCTGCCTGAGGTGGCGCTGGCCACCGCGGACGTGCAGACGGCGGGCCGTGGCCGGGCGGGCCGCGCGTGGCAGGCACCGGCGGGCACGGCCCTCCTCATGACCTGCGGGTTCCGACCGCGCGGGCTGCCGCTGGCCCGGGCCTGGCGCCTCGCAGCGATCGCGTCCCTCGCCCTCGCGGAGGCCGTTGAGGCGCAGGGCTTGCGTGATGGCGCGATCGGCCTCAAGTGGCCCAACGACCTCGTCGCCGACGGGCCGCACGGCGAGCCGCTCAAGATGGCGGGCGTCCTGGGCGAGGTCACGGCCGCGGCTGACGGGACGGTCGAGACCTGCCTCGTCGGACTGGGTGTCAACGTGGACTGGCCGGTCGACCTGTTCCCGCCCGACCTCGCGGCCTCCATGACCAGCTTGCGCGAGCTGGCTCGGCGCCCGGTCGACCGCGACGCGGTCCTGGAGGGCTTTCTTGATCGCCTCGAGCCCCGCCATGAGGCCCTCCTGGCGGGCCGCTTCGACAGTGCCGGCTGGGCGGGCCGCCAGCGCACGACGGGGCGCCATCTGACGCTCCAGGTCGGCGACGAGGTCGTGGCGGGCCAGGGCGTGGGCGTGGACCCGCTGTCCGGTGCGCTCAGGGTGGACGTCGCCGGCACGATCCGCCGCTTCGACAGCGCGGAGGTCCTGCGCTGCCGGATCGTCGCGGCCGGCCGGGGCTGAACGTCGCTGCCAGGTCGGGGGGCCCCGGACCGGTGGGTCGCCGGGCCCCGAACGGGGGGCTCACCGGAGGATCACCCGCGCGGGCGGGGATGGCCGGGTACCCGAGATCCCACGTCTCAAGATCCCACGTCTCACCAGCCCCGTTGGTGGCGCGCACTCCCTCGGGCGCGTCTGCGGGGCCCGGATCCGGCTGCCACGCTCGGGACCAGCCCCGGGGCGATCGAACGGCGACCCCCGGAGCCCCTCGGAGGTCCGTCGCACCAACCCGGTTGGTAGCGAGAGGCGCGGGTGAGCCCAAGCCTTCGGCGCCGTCCTCCGGCCCGGCGCGCAGGCGTACGATGGGCAACGTGGGTGGCCTCTCATCGGGGCGGCTGCGGTCGGCGGGTGGCGCCACGCTCGTCGCCTTGAGCGTCGCGTGCGTCGCGTTCGCCGCGTGGGCCAGCTCGGTCCGGGGTGAAGGCAGCCTGGGCCCGCTGTTCGCGATGCTGACCATGGTCGTGCTCGTCGGCCCGACCGTCCTCGCCGCCGTGGGTGTCCTGGCCGGCGGGACCCGCGGCGCGATCTTCGGAGGCTTGGTCAGCTGGTCATGCTGCGGCATCCTGTTCTGGATCTTCTCGGGCTGGAGCAGCGATGCGGCCGGGACCATCGTCCAGGTGGTCCTCGTCATTGCCTACGGGTCCGCCGGACTGATTGCGTTCATGACCGTGCATGCCCGCGATCAGCGGCACGGGGGCGCCGCCGGGTGACGTCAGCGTGGCGACCGGCCGGCTGTAACGGCTAGACTGCGCCGGTGTTCAGGAAAGCAGCGGAGCGAGGCCGCCAGGGCCTCGTCCCGTTCGACGCCGATCGCTCGGCCGTCGAGGCGGCCAGGCGCGATCCGCGCCGGTTCGAGCCGCTCTACCGCAAGTACGTGGGGCAGGTATACAGCTTTGCGGCCTATGAACTGCGTGACCACCACGCCGCCGAAGACGTGACCGAGCAGGTCTTCCTGCAGGCGCTTCGCGGGCTGCCGTCCTTCGAGGAGCGCGGTGAGGGGCCGGCCAGCACCTTCCGCGTCTGGCTCTTCCAGGTCGCCCGCCACGCCCTGGCCAACGAG
>Ga0187779_10001207_pt1 | contig 16132 bp, 14 predicted proteins | sample 1015_Q2_SP10_10__FD_132435 | JGI IMG/M metagenome (GOLD analysis project Ga0187779, IMG submission 132435) | Tropical peat soil microbial communities from peatlands in Department of Meta, Colombia - 1015_Q2_SP10_10_MG | ecosystem: Environmental > Terrestrial > Soil > Wetlands > Peat | place... | reverse complement strand
CACCTATGTCACCTTCAGCGGCCAGCGCGGGCAAAAGGTTCCCGTCTCGCTGTATCGGATCACGGCGAATCACACCGTGAAGCCGTTTATTACCGAACTCATGAACCCGACGGGACTGGCCATCGATCGCGACGGCAATCTGTTCGTCTCTTGCCGCAACGATGGCACCGTGCATCGCGTTTCGCCGGACGGCCGTTCCATGCAGTGGATTGAGGGAATGGGGATCGCCACGGGTATCGCTTTCGATAAGGCGGGCAACCTTTACGTAGGCGATCGCAGCGGCACGATTTTCAAGATCGGATCGGACCGCGAAATCTTTGTCTTCGCAACACTGGAGCCATCCCTTTCCGCATACCACCTCGCATTCAGCCCATCGGGCGATTTGTACGTCACGGGGCCAACCACTTCCAGCTACGAGCGCGTCTACCGGATCTCGCCGGCCGGGGAAGTGAGCGTCTTTTTTCGTGGGCTCGGGCGACCGCAGGGTCTCGCCTTCGATCGAAAAGGAAATCTTTACGTGGCGGCATCGCTCGGCGGCAAGCGCGGCATCGTGCGACTCACGTCGCAGGCTGAGCCGGAACTGGTTTTGGGCGGTAGCAACATCGTTGGAATGGCACTGTTGCCCAGCAACCGGGCCATGATCACAACTCACAACGCGCTCTACTCTCTCGACTGGAACGTCGAAGGCCTTCCTTTAAACGGCTGAGGACTCCTGCTATTTTTTGAGACCGTATCGCCAGGCCGCACTCGGCGCAGCCTCCCTTGCGTTCGGCTGCGAGCATCGAGTAAAACTTCTAAAGCATGAACGCGGAAATTATCGCGGTGGGGTCAGAGCTGCTAACGCCTTACCGGCTCGACACGAATTCTCTCTTCCTCACCGATGAACTGAACCGGCTCGGCATCCAGGTCATCCACAAGGCTGTGGTCGGCGACGGCCCCGATGAGATGCGATCCTCCTTCGAGCATGCTCTGGCCCGCGCGGATATCGTTGTGTCCTGCGGCGGTCTGGGGCCCACAGACGACGATCGCACTCGACAGACCGTAGCCGAGCTTCTCGGACGAAGACTACTGGAAAACGAAGACGTGCGTCGCAAGCTGGAGGAGCGATTTCGGCGCTTTGGCCGCGCCATGCCGGAAATCAACTTGCGCCAGGCTCTGGTGATCGAGGGCGCAGACGTCCTGCCAAATCCCCGGGGCACCGCGCCGGGACAGTGGATCGAAGCACGGGGACACATTCTGGTTCTCCTGCCTGGCGTGCCACAGGAGATGCGCGCCCTCATGGAAGCGGAAGTCGCGCCTCGTCTGGCGAAGCTCGGGAACCGGCGGCGACTCTACACGCGGGACCTGCGCATCGTGGGGCTTTTCGAATCCGAGGTAGAGCAGCGTGTCTCGCCCCTCTATGCACAGTTTTCGGACACCGAGACGACCATCCTCGCGACGGCCAACGGTATCCAGCTTCATCCGCGGATTTGGTCAGACGACCCCGCCCACGCGGAATCACGGCTGGGCGAACTGGTCCGACGAATGGCGCTGGCTCTCGGCGATAATCTCATCTCGACATGCGGAGAAACGATCGAGGCCGTCGTGGCGCGCACGTTGACAGAAAATCGCGCCACGATCGCCGTTGCCGAAAGCTGCACGGGGGGACTGCTCGCCGAGCGCCTTACCAGCATTTCCGGCAGCTCCGCCTACTTTCTGGGCGGCGTCGTCTGTTATAGCAACCAGCTCAAGACCCAACTCGTCGGCGTGCCCGCCGAACTCATCGAGGCCAAAGGCGCGGTGAGCTCGGAAGTGGCTTTGGCACTGGCCGATGGTATTCGTAAGCAGACGGGTGCAACGATCGGAGTCGGAATCACCGGTATCGCTGGGCCGACCGGAGGAACGCCGGAGAAGCCGGTCGGCCTCGTGCACATTGGCGTTGCTGACCAGCATGGGCCGCAGGAAAGATCCTTCCGCTTCCCGGGTGACCGCGAGCGGATTCGCTTTTTTGCTGCGCAAAACGCGCCCGATCAGGTCAGGCGGCTATACCTGCTCGCCCCCGCGTCGCGAGAAGGATAGACGACCCAAAGAGCGCACCGATGCGAACCAAAACCATGTCTGGTGGCGTGTTTGCAAACTACCGAAGAGGCGGCTGGGTGTGAGGCTTTTTGTGGCTCTGGATTTTCCCGAGTCGATCCGCGGCACGATTCGAGAACTGGTTGTCTGTCTCAAGCCCCTGGCCGATCAGGCGCGCTGGACTCGGGTCGAAGGAATGCACGTGACGCTGAAATTCATTGGCCACGTCGAACAAGAGCAATGCGAGCGGATTGTTGCAGCGCTGGCTAGCATTCACTTGCACGATCCGGTCGATTTGCGGTTTCGGGGAGTCGGCTTTTTCCCGAGCGGGCGCCGTCCTCGCGTGTTTTGGTGCGGAATCGAAGCCTCGCCGAACCTCGCTGAGCTCGTCGCCGAGATCGAGCGCGCCCTCTTGCCACTGGGAATCCCGGCCGAAAAGCGCGAGTTTGTCCCTCATTTGACATTGGCCCGATTCGATTCGCCTCGCGGCCTCGGCAAGCTCGTGGAAAAGTCGGAAGAAGTTAAATTCCTGGATCTCGGCGCAACGCGCCAGGGGCAATTTCACCTTTTAAAGAGTGTTCTGAAACGATCGGGTGCGGAGTACACGAAGCTCAACAGCTTTGCGTTCGCAGAGGAACCCGCTTGAGTGCCCCTTGGTGGATTGCTGTCGCTGCCTATGTGCTTGGCTCGATACCGTTCGGGCTGCTGATTGTCAAAGCGACGAGAGGCAAGGACATTCGCGCCGTTGGCAGCGGCAACATCGGAGCGGCCAACGTGACTCGCAACGCTGGCCTAGCCGCCGGTGCGTTGACTCTGCTGCTCGATACAGGCAAAGGATACCTCGCCGTCTGGCTCGCTGCCCACTCCACTGACAGCAACGGGCGCTGGATGATGGCCGCTGCGGTTGCCGCCGTGATCGGACACATCTTCCCCGTTTGGCTCGGATTCAAAGGCGGAAAGGGAGTGGCAACCACCTTTGGCGTTTTTCTGCCCATTGTCCCCTATGCCGTCCTGGGAGGGGTGGCGTTTTGGATCTTGGTCGTGCTCTTCTGGCGCTATTCGTCGCTCGGCTCGATGGTGGCGATGGCAGCGCTACCGGTTCTGGTCTATCTTTTTTACGCGCCCCACCATGCCCCTCCCGACTACGTACTGTGGGGAACGATCCTGGTCTCCGTGCTCGTGCTGTGGAAGCACCGCGGAAATATGCGCCGCATCCTGGCGGGCGAAGAGAGTCGGCTCGGCTCGCGACGGTAGCAAACGTCCTCCTCCCGAATGCTCCTAACTGACACAAGGCATGTGGCTTATCCGCCACCCCCAGTACCATAGTCCCCTTGTGCCGCCAGAAGGGGTCCGCTAGCATTTTTCAGAACGGTCAGAGAATGTTCAGCAATTCCCTAAGAAAAATTCCGACCCGACGCCTCCGCATTCTGTGGATCGTGTTGGGAGCGTTGTTGCTGGTCAGCGTGACGCCTCTGTGGCTCTACCACCGCCAGGCGCTCCGTCTGAGCGAGGAAAAGCTGCAGGATACCGAGCGCGTTCAGCAAAGCGAGATCACGCGCTCGCTCGCAAACGAGACGCTCCAATTCGAACAGGGTTTGCGTCAACAGCTCCTGAGCCAGCGCCAGGTCATGGCCATCACGGGCTGGATCCAAAACGTGGATGATCCCACTCGCGCGGCGCAGCTTTCCCGTCTGCTCCAGGACTTTGTCGAAAATGACCAGGACATTCTCTTCGTCACGGCCGTGAGCCGCGAGGCCAAGGGCCCTACGGCTGGAAGCGTCAGCGCCGACCGCGATCCTTTCGTCGATGCAGCCCTGAAGCGAGCCTTTCAGGCCAGCTACCAGGGATTTGATTCGATTAGCGAACCCTTTGCAGAGGGACAGAACAATCGGCCGGCACTCGTGATGTCCGTGCCATTGTTTGCCGACGGCCAGTTCTCAGGCATGCTCGCCGCGGTCGCTTCGCTCGAGCGTCTGCAGGCGCGATTGCGTGATATGAGCGTGCGTGACCGCATCGTGTACATCGTGGACGGCCACGGAAAGATCGTCGCCTACCCAGACGGGAGCGCCATGGTTCCCGGTCAGAACGTGACTTCCCTTTCGCCTCTGGCAAAACAGTTCGGCGAATTGCCCCAAGAATTGCGCGCCACGCAAACGACCAACTTCGTTGCGAACAGTCCCGACAAGCGCCACAAAATCGAAATGATCGGTACCTACAGCACGATTCCGGAGCTCCGCTGGGCAGTCATCGCGCAGCGGAGTCTGGATGATGCCCGCGTCGACGCCGGCGTCACCGAGCTGACTTCCGAGGCCCTGCAATTCGTCGTGGGCGTCACCTTCGTCGCCTTGTTGCTCGGGTATCTCTTCGCCGTGCGCATCACGCGCCCGATCCGCGGACTTGTCGAATCCACGCGTGCGATTAGCCGCGCCGAGTTCCACGAGCGCGTGCCCGTCAGTGGCGCGGCCGAAATCAGCGAGCTCGCCGAGACATTTAATCACATGGCCGGCGACATCGAAGAGTTCGTTGAGAAGCTGAAGGATGCCGCCGAAGAAAACCGCGAGCTGTTCATGGGCTCGATCCGCATGCTCGCAGCGGCCATCGATGAAAAGGACCCCTACACGCGGGGCCACTCCGGTCGGGTGGCGAAGTACTCGGTTATCCTCGGCGACGGCCTAGGCCTCAGCGCGGAAGATCTCGATCGCCTGCGTATCTCGGCACTGCTGCATGACGTCGGCAAGATTGGCGTGGATGACCGCGTGCTGAAAAAGCCGGGCAAGCTGACCGACGAGGAATTCGATCTGATGAAGCAGCACACCGTGAAGGGCGCGAATATCATGCGGCCGGTCGCGCAATTGAAAGATGTGCTCCCGGGTATCGAGCTGCATCACGAGCGCATGGATGGCCAGGGATATCCCTACGGGCTGCAAGGTGACCAGATTCCCCTGATGGCCCGCATCATCGCGGTTGCCGATACGCTCGACGCGATCACGACCAACCGACCCTATCAGTCGGCGATGCATCTCGACTACGCGCTCGAACGCATCCGCTCGCTTGCCATCACACGATTCGATGCCCAGGTGGTGGGTGCGCTCGAAGCGGCTGTCCGCGACGGCCGCCTGCGCCTGTCGGCCACCCTCGTAGAGGTGTGAACGGAGACTCGCTTGGTCCGCCGATGCGCGTCTTTCTCCGTCATTGTTCCCGCAGCGTGCTTCCACTCCTTCCCGTCCCGATCATCTGCGCGGCAAGATTCAAAATGCGCGCTGCGGCGGCCTGCGGACTTAGGCCTCGCGCATGAATATTGGAGATGAGGTTGCGGTCTCGATCCGTGTGTGATCGACGCGGGCGATAGGCCATGTACGCCGACAGGCTTTCAGCGGTCGCGAGCCCGGGACGCTCTCCAATCAGCAAGACCGCGACCTTTGGATCGAGCAATTCGCCGATTTGGTTGAGCAGCCCCACGCGGCAATGACGAATCACAAAGGTACGGCCAACGGTCCAACCGCGCGCCCGAGCACCTTCCCAGAGCAAGGGCAACAGCGGAGGCACCTGCACCTGAACTGCCCGCACCGATAGCCCGTCTCCGATCGCGATTTGAAAATCACTGCCGCCGGTACAACGCTCTTGGATTTCCGCGCGGGCTCGATCCTCTAAACGTCTGCCTAAATCCGGGCGCCGCAAATACTCGTCCTTCGTGCGGGCTTCGGTGCTCACCTCGAATAAGTGCCAGCGCGCCAGGAAATCCGCGCCGAACGCCTTCGAGAGATCAAGTTCGGCGCGGACTGCGTCACGCGCGGCGGCATGAGCTTCGCGCAATTCGATCTGCGTGCCCGTACGATAGGCGGCTCCCGCTCGACCCGCCAACAGGCGGGCCGGCGTTCGCATCCGAATTCTGCGCACAATTTCGGGTAAATCAGAGGGAGCGAGCGGCGAATCGGGAGGAGCCGCCATTCAGACGATCTTCTCGAGAGAAGATTCCAGACTGTGCAGAAGCTGTTGCCGCCTCGAGGCCTCGAGCAACGCCGGCTCGCCGCCCGAGTAAATGCCCGCCGCCTCGAGCCAGGCGAGAAATTCCGGCGCGGGCCGCAGCTTGAACAAGCGCCGCACAGCGAGGGCGTCGTGATAGCTCGTGCTCTGATAATTCAGCATCACATCGTCGGAGCAAGGCACGCCCATGAAATAGTTGCAACCGGCTGCACCGAGCAAAAGCAACAAGTTGTCGGCTGAGTTTTGGTCGGCCGCCGCATGGTTTGTGTAGCAGACGTCACAGCCCATCGGCAGCCCCAGCAACTTTCCCATGAAATGATCCTCCAGCCCGGCGCGAAGGATCTGCCGTTCGTCGTAAAGATATTCCGGTCCGATGAAACCAACGACACTGTTGATCAGGAAGGGATCGAAAGCCCGCGCCACACCGTACGCACGCGCTTCCAGCGTTAGCTGATCCACGCCGTGATGCGCCTCGGCGGAAAGAGCACTTCCCTGCCCCGTTTCAAAGTACATTGCCTGGGCGCCCACCCACGCGACGTCCCGGGCACGATGATGCGCGAGAACTCTTTCGCGACCCTCGTCGAGCATCGTCAAGGAAATGCCGAAGCTCCGGTTGGCGGCTTCGGTCCCCGCGATTGATTGAAACAGCAGGTCGACGGGCGCGCCCCGCTCCATGGCGGCGAGTTGGGCGCTGATATGCGCGAGGCAACAGGTCTGCGTCGGCACCTGGTACGTTTCCACAAGCCGATCGAGCGCTTGGAGTATGGCATGCACCGTCTCGACCGAATCCGACGCAGGGTTCACACCGATCACCGCGTCGCCGCACCCGTATAACAGCCCCTCAAATGCAGCAAGCAGAATGCCTCCGATGTCATCGATCGGATGATTCGGCTGGACGCGAATTCCTAACACGCCCGGCCCGCCCATGGTGTTGCGGCAGCGCGTCACGTTGCGAATTTTTGCACCGGCCAAAACCAGATCCTTGTTACTCATGATCTTCGCAAGCGCCGCGGCAATCTCGGGAATAATCGCCCGGCTCAGCTCAGCCAGGTCGCCTGGATCGGTCGCGTCGTCCAGGATGTGCTCGCGCAATTCGCCGACGGTCAGGCTCTGGATCCCCTCAAACGCCCGCCGGTCGAATTTGTCAAGGATCAGGCGACTGACTTCATCGACATCCGGATCAATGAGCGGCTGTTGGACGATTTGCGCGAGAGGCAGATCGGCCAGCTGGCGCTTGGCTGCCACGCGCTCGCGCTCAGACTCTGCCGCAATCCCCGCCAACTGGTCCCCAGACTTCTCCTCATTGGCCTTGGCAAACAGTTCGCGGAGGTCGGAAAACACGAATTGCTCAGACATCGTATGCCCAGCGTAGGTGACTCTTTCGGAAAATAGCATCAATGGCGAAGCAAGGAAAGGCGCCGACGGTGGGGTTCGACGAACGCCACGGTCCAAAAGTCCGACCCTCTGCGGCTCGGTCTGTTCGGCCGGAATCGGTCCGTGCGCGTGGCGCGATCCTGGCACCTGTGGTCCTCTGCTAGAATAACCTTCGTCGCGCGGCCGCGAAGAAATCTCATGATCTCGCTGTTCGGAAAACCCGAGCCCACGCTTCTCGAGCGCCTGAAGAAGTCTGTCACCAAGACGCGCACGGAACTCGCGGCACGGGTCGAGCAGTTGATGACGGGGAACCGACCCGTTGACCCCGAGCTGCTCAAACAGCTCGAGTCGGCGCTGCTCAGCGCGGACATGGGGGTGCGCACGACGAAAGAAGTCCTTCTGGCTCTGCGCCAGCAGGTGAACGAGCACAAGCTTGATTCCGCAACGCAGCTCAAGGAGGAACTGAAGCATCAGATCCTGAACATTCTCGAAGCGCCCGCGGCCACCCCAGACGGGAAGACGATCCTGCCGCCGCGTGTGCTGTTTGTCGTCGGCGTGAACGGCACGGGAAAGACGACCACGATCGGCAAGCTCTCGCACCGGCTGAAAACGGAGGGTGCGAGCGTGATACTCTGCGCCGCGGACACGTTTCGCGCAGCCGCCATCGAGCAGCTGGAGGTTTGGGGACGCCGCGCCGGAGTCGAGGTTGTGAAGCAGAAGTCTGGCGCCGACCCCGCCGCGGTGATTTTCGACGGGCTTTCCGCGGCCAAGGCGCGCGGTGCCGACGTCGTCATTGTGGACACCGCCGGCCGCCTTCATACGAAATCGAACCTCATGGCCGAGCTCGAAAAAATGAAGCGCACCGCTGCCAAGATCGTCCCGGGCGCACCCCATGATGTGCTGCTGGTGCTCGATGCCACGACAGGGCAAAACGGACTCAACCAAGCGCGCGAGTTTTGGAGCCATGCCGGCGTTACCGGAATCGTGCTCACGAAACTGGATGGCACAGCAAAGGGCGGCATCGTCGTCGCCATCGCACGGGAGTTGAATCTACCTATCCGTTTTGTCGGCACCGGCGAACAGATCGACGATCTGGTGCCCTTCGACGCACACACGTACGTCGATTCTCTGTTCGACGAGAATTCGTAGCGGATTACTACCAAAGTGACGATGCGTTCCAGCGCTCTGCCAGCAGATCCTGCCTTGATGCAACGTGTGTTCGAACTGGCGCACCGCGGGGTGGGCCTTGCCCATCCAAATCCGCATGTGGGAGCCATCGTTGCAAAAGGTCACCAAAGGCTAGGGGAAGGTTTTCATGAATACGACAAACGGGACCACGCAGAAATCATCGCACTCAAGCAGGCCGGCGACAAAGCGCGTGGCGCCACCCTGTATGTGACGCTCGAACCGTGCTGCACGACGGGCCGTACCGGACCCTGTACCCAGGCCATCGTCGCCGCCGGCATCTGTCGCGTGGTCGTACCCATGAAAGACCCCAATCCAGCTGTGGCGGGACGCGGGTTCAGCGAATTGAGACGCGCCGGCGTTGAGGTGGATGTCGGGCTGGACAAAGAGAAGGCCAAGCGGTTGAACGAAGACTTCGCGAAATGGATACGCACGGGTTTCCCGTTCGTCACCTTGAAAACTGCTCTCACACTGGACGGCCAAATTGCCGCGCGTCCCGGGCATGCCACGGCCATTAGCGGCGATTTGGCGCGGCAAGCCGTGCATCGATTGCGCCATTCCGCCGACGCGATCCTCACGGGAATCGGCACAGTGCTCGCCGACGATCCACTGCTGACAGATCGCAGCGGCTGGCCGAGGCGACGTCGGCTCTTGCGCGTTGTCCTCGATTCGCGGCTGCGAATTCCGCTCACCTCGCGGATTGTCAAGACAGCCGAGGGTGATGTGCTCGTGTTCACGGCGCAGCCCGTGGATTCGCGAAAGGCGCGGGCATTGCGGCGGCGCGGATTGGAAATTCTTCCCGCCTCTGCTCCGGGCGGCCGCGTGGATCTCTACGCCGTTCTCCAGGAGCTTGGCCGGCGGGAGGTTTTGCACATTCTGCTCGAAGCGGGAGCCGAATTGAACGGGGCTGCTCTGCGGGCGGATCTTGTCGACAAGTTGGCCCTTTTCTATGCTCCCAAGATCATGGGAACGGGCGGCGTTCCGATGGCAGAACTTCCCGTGGCACAATGGTTTTCCAAGGCGCCCGCACTGACCGACCTGTCGGTGCATCCATGCCGCCCTGATTTCATCGTCGAGGGATATCTTCACGATGTTTACCGGAATCATCGAAGCCGTCGGGCGAATTGACGCGCTCGATTTGAGCGAACTTGGTGGCCGTTTGCGCGTGAGTCTCGCGGGCACCGGCGAAGGGGGACCGGTGAAACTCGGTGACAGCGTCGCCGTCAATGGGTGCTGCCTCACCGTCGCCGAGTGCAGCGCAGATGCTTTCTCCGCGGATCTTTCCGGAGAAACTCTGCGGCGCACAGCCTTCGGGGAAATGAAGCCCGGCCATTTCGTCAATCTCGAACGCCCGCTCGCGGCGGGCATGCGCCTCGGTGGCCATTTTGTGCAAGGCCACGTGGACGGCCTCGGTCGCGTCACGCGGCTTGTCAAGGAAGGTGACAGTTGGTGGCTTTCGGTCCGTGTGCCGGAAGAGCTGCGCCGCTACCTCGCCGAAAAAGGCTCGATCGCGATCGATGGCATCAGCCTCACCATCGCTCGCTGGCAGGATGGCATCGCCGACTTCTCCATCATTCCGTTCACCTACGCACACACGAACCTTCGCGGACTCGGGCCGGCAAACGCCGTGAATATCGAATGCGACATCCTCGCCAAATATGTCGAAAGCCTGCTCGCCCGACCCCAGGGTCCCGCCTCGTCTAAGCTCACCGTGGCCCGCCTCATCGAGGAGGGTTTCTAGGAGTCGCGGCGCCCACTTTCGGGTTGTTCAGCTCCGGGCGCCCGATCCGCGCTCCGATTTCTGCTGGCGATACTCCTTCCACGTCAGCCATACGATCATCGCGTCAAAGACCGTCAAGATCGCGAGAGCGACGGAATGGGTGTGGCTGATCCGGTAGACCTGGTACAGGCCGAATGCCGAGAATACTCCGATCGCCAGCGGATAGGCCCAGAGTTCATTGAGCCATAGCGCGACGGCCAGCCCGACCTTTGCGAGGCCATGCAAGAGTAGAAAGATCGAAGCGAAAAGTGGATTGCTGTGTGCAAGCCTATCGGACACATGCAGCAGGTGGATCCCGACAGAGTCATGCGGGTCGCGCGAGAGTTCGTGCAGGCTCAGCGCGCGCAGAGCTCCCCCCATGGCGCGCGGTTTGATGAACCACAAAAGTACGCCTCCGGTGATTTCGAGCAGGCCATCGATGCCCTTCATGGTGATGCCGGCGCGAAAAATGTCGCGCAAAAGATCTCTGACAGTCATGGGTTTTGCTGCCGATCCGATGCCTCTGCCATTCAGTTCGCCGCCACACCGGCGACCTCGCGTGACTTGGCCCGCGCGCCTCGCATGTAGAGCAGGAGCCCCAGCAGGAATGCCCCCAACGTTCCAGCGACGAGTTTGACTTCAAAGGCCACGCGGCTCGGCGCTTCCGCCGGCGGAATCAACGACAGCACAATCCCACCGACGACGACCACAAACCCAAGCAGCCCGGCCAGCCATACGCCGAATTTTCCACCGGGAATCAATGCCGCATCCGGACTCCGGTCCCGGTCCGGGCGATACGCGAGCTTGATCACGGCGGCGTACATGTAGAGAAACGGAATGAAGTAGAGGATCGTTCCCGCATCGACAAAAATCTGATAGGCGCTGTTGGCGGTCTCGTTGATCTGAATCAGGAGCAAAATGGCGCAAGAGATTCCCGCCTGCACGAGAATTGCGACCCAAGGCGTCTTCCATCTCGGATGAATTTTGCCGAATGCCGCGGGCATGTAGCGATCGATGCCGACGACAAAGGGAATTCTCGCCACGCCCGCAACCGTCGTGCCCACCCCTCCCGCATTGCCAAACAACATGAGCACAGCCGCCAAGATCCCAAAATACGCGATCCCCAAAGCGGCCGATCCAGCAGTCATCGCTTGAAAGGCGCCGCTCTTCGGATCCACCGCGCTTGCCGGCAACATGGCGAGCAGCGCAAACGTACCCAGAATATAGGCCGCCGCAATCGCCAGTCCCGATCCGAGCACGGCTCGTGGAAAGGTCCTGTGTGGATCGCGTACCTCCTCGCTCATCGTCGAGCACAGCTCGAGCGCCGTGAAGGCAAACGCGATCTGGGGCCAGAAATTCACGGTCCCCCAATTCCACACCGGCATCATGTTCGACCACGTGAAGTGAGTCTGAGATCCGTGCAGGCGCCAGACATAGGCTCCCAGGCCGATCAGCATGAGCAAGGGCACGTAGGTTCCGACGCCACCGGCATTTTGCAGCCATTTGCCGACGTTCAGCCCGATGATATTGAGAAACACAGCCGCAAACAGCATCACGAACGAGCCCGTCAATAAGAAGGCGCGGCTCTGCGCCAAATGCGCAGCGCTCGCTCCGCCCACGTAGGCGCCCATCGCGGCGCTGGCCATGAGGAGCCCGGGGAAATAGAAAAAGGTGTAGACCCAATACGTCCAGCCCGCGACAAACCCGTGAAATTCGCCGAACGCTTCTTTCGCCCAAACGTACAGTCCCCCTTCGCTTGGAAATCGCGTCGAGAGCTCGACGATCACGAATGCGCCGGGCAGAAAAAAGAGTGTTGCGGCCAGCACCCACAGGCTCATCGACGAAGTACCGTTATGCGCGGCCGCGGCAATCCAGCGCGGCCCCAGTACGGCAGCGACGTTGAACAGCAACACGTCCCAAAAGCCCATCACGCGGCGCAGCTGTTTTTTTGGATCGGAAACGGCCGAATCGCTCACAACGTTGAATCCAGCGCAGGGATTAACTCATCCTGAAGCAAGAAATTGCGAAGAACGGGGTCGCCCGAGGCCTCCAGCTCGGACCACTTGCCGAAGAAGCCGACGCGTCCCTCGTGGAGGAAAATCACACGATCGGCGAGCTTTTTCCCGAGATGCGTGTCGTGCGTTACGACAATCGAGGTTTTGTGAAGCGTCTGTTTGAGCTTCACGATCAGGTCGCTCACATGCGCAGCCATCAACGGATCCACCATGGTCGTCGGCTCGTCGTAAAAGACGACGTCCGGCTCCTCGGCGAGGGCTCGCGCGATGGCCACGGCGCGCTTGGTGCCCGTGCTCAAGTCCGCGGGCAAACGATCTGCGAACTGCGAGACTTCGAGCATCTCGAGCAGTTCATGCACGCGGCGGTCGATCTCATCGGGGTCCTGCCGCATGCCCAGACTCACCATCGGAAACGCAACGTTCTCCGCCACCGTGAGTGAATCAAAAAGCGCGCCAGTCTGAAAGACCATCGTGACCCGGCGACGAAGCTCCTCAAATTGCTTCTCGGTCCAGTGCGTCACTTCCTGTCCCTCCACCAGAATCCTCCCTGCGTCCGCCGTCAGAAACCCCATGAGGAGCTTGAGTGAAACGGATTTGCCCACGCCGCTCCGCCCCATGATCACACCCGTTTCGCCCTGGTCAATGTAAAAACTGACGTCCTTCAGCACCGCGTGATCGTTGAAGGAAATCGAGACATGCTGGAATTCGATGTAATGATCCCTCATTTTTCGCGCGGTCGAGCGCCTTGTGCGAGCTTTGTTTTGGCCTCTTCGTAGTCCTCAGGCGAGTTCATATTCTTGAACAGCAGACCTTCGGAATCAAAGCCTTTCCATTCGCCGGGCTCGATTCTGTCGACGCACAGTTTCTCAAGGCCATCGGTCACCTTCCGCACTCCCCTGCCGACGGCCGCGCGAACCGTTGCTTCACCGCGTTTGTGATAGACCGCGCAGAGCGGCTCGGCTCCGAGCGCGTTCATCGGCAGGACGGCGTCGGCGCCTGACCCAAGCGCGCGTCGAACCAAAAATTCCAGCCAGTCGCGCGTGAGATAGGGTAGGTCGCATGCCACAATCAAATTCCACGGCGCTTGCGAGGCACCTAGCACTGTGGCAATCGCTCCGAGCGGCCCCGCGCCGGGGAAGTCGTCTTCGATCCCGCAAAGCCCCAGGGGTTGATACCGAGCGCGGCCGCCGACCACCGTCGCAGTTCCGACCACCGATTCAAGAAGTCTTGCTGTGCGTAGCACGAGCGGCTCGCCTCCAATGTCCAGCAGGGCCTTGGCGCGTCCCATCCGCGAGCTCTCGCCCCCGGCCAGAATGTACCCCGCCGTTTCCTTGTCAGTGGGCATACCAAGCCTTTTGACCGGAGGCGTTCTGCTATTTCCCCGGCCTGTGAATCCCTAATTCGCGCAACTTCTCCTGCAGACTCTGCCGTTGTAACCCAATCTCCGTGGCGGTTTGCGAAACATTCCACTTATGCTCTTCCAACTTCCGTTTCAGGTAGGCGATTTCGAATTTGCGCTTGGCCTCCCGAAAGTCAGCCTCGTGAAACAGCGAGTCCCCTGCCCGATTCTGCAACCCACTGGGGCTCGCTCGATTCTGGCGAACTTCGTCTGGCAAATCCGCTGTGTCGATTTCCGCGCCCCCGCACACGACGAGCGCGCGCTCGAGTGCGTTGCGCAGCTCACGCACATTTCCCGGCCAATCGTAGCGCCGCAGAAGCTCCATCACCTCGCGGCTCAACCCTTGCACCTGCCGGCCGTGGCGGGCCCCGAGCTGCGCCAGAAAAACCTCGACCAGCAGTGGCAGATCTTCCTTGTGCGCGCGAAGAGCGGGAATTTCCACTGTCACCACTCGTAGGCGATAATACAAATCCTCTCGAAATCGACCCGCGGAAATCTCCGCTTCGAGGTCCCGATGCGTGGCGCTGATCACCCTCACATCGACATCGATCGATTGCGATCCGCCAAGCCGCTCGATCGTCCGGTTTTCCAGCGCACGCAGCACCTTGGCCTGTGTCGCAGGATTCATGTCGCCGATTTCATCGAGAAAGAGTGTGCCGCCCACCGCCAGCTCAAATTTTCCTTTGCGCTGCTGCGCGGCTCCGGTGAACGCGCCGCGCTCGTAACCGAATAACTCAGACTCGATCAGGTTTTCCGGCAGCGCCGCGCAGTTTACTGCCACGAAAGGCTTTTCCGCTCGGGGTGACCGCGCGTGAATCTCCTGTGCCAGTAGATCCTTGCCCGTGCCGCTTTCTCCCAAAATCAACACGGTCGCATCGGTTCTGGCCACCCGCTCGGCGATTTCAAATACACGCCGCATCGCAGCCGACCCGCCGAGCATCCGCCCGAATTGCCCGTCGGCCACAAGCTCGTGTCGCAACCTCCGATTTTCGGCACCTAACTCCACCAGTTGAATCAGGTTCGCAACGCGCCTTCGCAGCTCCTCGATTTCGAACCCTTTTACGATGTAGTCGTTCGCTCCGCTTTGCAGCGCCTCGACTGCGGTGCGTGCCGTATCGAGAGCCGAAACCATGAGCACCGGCGTCTCATCGCCACTCCCGCGTAGGGTGCGGAGAAAACCCAGCCCATCCTCGTTCGGCATGATCAAATCGAGAAGAATCAGTGCGGGCCGCTCGCGCGAAACCGCCTCGCGCGCCTCGCCCGCCGATCCCGCCTCGAGGATGCGGAAATTTCCCTCCAGCGCCCGCCTCATGCCGTATCGCGCTGCCACCTCGTCATCGATAATCAGAATCGTCCGCATGATGGTGTACGAAATGGCTTAGCTCCGACGGCTCGCCTCCTCGACCTCGGTTTCAACCGTCGGCACAGTGACACGAAACCGGCTGCCCTTCCCGCTGGCGATGGGGCTTTCGCAGGTGATGCTCCCGCCCATTTCCGCCACGCGCTTGGCCACAATCGACAAACCCAGTCCCGTACCGGTCGTTTTCGATGTGAAAAACGGCTGAAAAATTCTTGCACGCATCTCTGCGGAAATGCCGGGACCGCTATCTTCCACGCAAATCTCCGCTCGGTCGCCCTGGTGCGCGATCTTCACCCGAACCCACCCCCCATCCGGCTGCGCCTCGATTGCGTTCACGACGAGATTCGACAGCACCTCCCCGAGCGCTTCCTCCGATCCACGGACGAAAAAGTCCTCGTCAGGACGGTCGAATGCGACGATCACGTGTCGGCGCTCGGCGTCATGGCGGAAAAGGGCGACGGTCCGATTGGTCAAGGCCACGGCTCGGGCGCGATCGGAGCTGTGCGTCGGCTTCGCAAATTTCAGCAACTGGCCTAATTTCACATTCATGCGGTTGATCTCATCGAGCACGAGCGCGCAATCGTGGCGCACATCGGATGGCAGATCGCGCTTCTCAAGTTGCACCTGCAAAATCGTCTTCATCGAGCTAAGTGGATTGCGCAAATTGTGGGAAAGGCTTGCTGCCAGCTGGCCGAGCAACGCCAGCCGCTCGCGCTCAGCCAGTTCCCGCTCCAGTCGAACTTTCTCTCCGATGAGCCGAGACAGATCCGTCATCGCCGGGAGCTGCTCTGCGAGAAACTCCAGTGCTGCGGTTGTCTCGCCCGTCAGGAACGCGCCCGTGGTGGCCGCCTCGAGCAGACCGATCTGTTGGCCGTCCTTCATAAGCGGGATGCGAGCCGTGTGGCCCAGCCCCCCTGGTGCTTCCAGCGGCCGTAAGGTGGAATCGCACGGGATCGATAGCCGCACCGCCGCTAGCCCGAATTCCCGCCGAATCAACTCCT
>Ga0187779_10001206_pt1 | contig 16144 bp, 13 predicted proteins | sample 1015_Q2_SP10_10__FD_132435 | JGI IMG/M metagenome (GOLD analysis project Ga0187779, IMG submission 132435) | Tropical peat soil microbial communities from peatlands in Department of Meta, Colombia - 1015_Q2_SP10_10_MG | ecosystem: Environmental > Terrestrial > Soil > Wetlands > Peat | place... | reverse complement strand
ATGGCACACTCGACGCCGGGCTCATCATTCCCTACGATTACGCGCGCGACCTTCAGCGCGGCCGTCCGGTGACGGTGCAAGTGCTGCTCAATGCCATGAACTCCAACACGGCGACGATCGCGCAAGGTTACGCCGAAGGGGTCATCGCCAGCTACAACCAGGGGATCGCCGGAAGGGGGATTCATGCGCAATTTCAACAGATTGCTGCGCCGAGCGTGAACCATCGCGGCATGGTTGTTCTCCGCCCTGCCTACCTCTACAACCCGGGGCTAGAGCCGACGTGGTTTATCGTCTCAGGAATCCTCGGCGTGCTGCTGATTTTGAACGGCTCTCTGATTTCTGCAGCAGCGCTGGTGAAGGAGCGCGAAACAGGCACGCTCGAGCAGCTGCTGATCTCGCCTGCTTCGATTACGCAAATCATTGTCGCCAAGCTTTTCCCGCTCTTCGCTTTGCTGTGCCTGATGGGCCTGATGGCCCTGATCATGATGCGAGCAATTTTCGGCATTCCGTTCCGAGGCGACGTGGGGCTGGTGATCAGCGCCGCGGCGCTGTGTTTGCTGTGTGGCATCAGCATTGGGACATTCATCGCCACGTTTACGAAATCGGCTCGGCAAGCGCAGCTGACTCTGTTTTTCGTAAATCCCCCGCTCACTTCCCTTTCCGGAGCCTTCACCCCCGTAGAAGCCATGCCCAGGTGGCTCCAGCCCTTGGCTCAATTCAATCCCATTCAGCACTTCGGGCAAATTTCACGCGGCGCGATGATCAAAGGTAGCGGCATAGCAACGCTGTGGCCGAATTTCCTGGCGCTTTTGGCCTTCACCGTTGTGTTGGTTTCGCTCAGCATTTGGCGCTTTCGCAAGCAACTTAGTTGACGTGATCTCAGGAGCCTCATGCAAACAGCCATGGAGGTACAGACCCGAACCCGGCGCGGTGTTCGACCCGTCTCGCTCCGGCCTGTCCGCGCGCTGCTTTTCCTTGCGGCGATGCTCTCGTCGGCCCTCCCCGTCCAAGCGCAATTCGTGACCCCGCCACAGCCACAGACCACCCAAGCCGTGCAACTTCCCCTTTCCGGACGCACGTCGCAATCCAATGGCACGGTGAAAGCCACGGAATCACCCATCGCTGGCCTCACCAACAGTGTGAATACGCTCAACTCCACGGTCCAAGTCGAAGGCGTCTACGCCGGCAGTACACCGAGTACGGTGCAGATGCCCTTCTCCGGCGCCCTGGGATTTCGCGAAGCCATCCAACGGGCTCTCGCCTACAATCTCGGAGAGACCAACGCCACCCAGGCCGTACGCCAAGCCGAAGGTCAGTCCCATGCCACGCGCAGTGTTTTGCTCCCCAACGTCAACGGCACAGTGATAGAAGACGTCCAAACCACCGATTTGCGGGCACTCGGGTTCCGTTCCAAGCTCCTCCCGCTTCCGGCGGTCATCGGGCCATTCAACTATGTTGATTTCCGAGCCCATCTGACGCAAACCGTGCTGGATTTCACCGCGATCAACAATTACCGCGCGACGGGCGACGTCGCCCGCGCCAATCGCTACTCTGCCGAGGACGCTCGCGAACTGATTGTGCTTGCCGTCGGAGGTGCCTACTTGCAGACCGGTGCAACCAAGGCGCGCATGGCTTCCGAGCAGGCTCAAGTCGACGCCGCCAATGCCGTGTACCAGCAAAGCGTCCAGCAACTCAGTCGAGGGCTCATCGCCAAGGTCGACGCGGACCGAAACGAGGTCCAGGTCCTGACCGAGCAGCAGCGTTTGCTTTCCCTTAAAAATGACTACGCCAAGCAGAAGATCAACCTTGCACGCATGATCGGTTTGCCACCCAACGATCACTATGAAATCATCGACGAGATTCCTTACGCGCCCGCCGGCCCGCTCACGATCGAAGACGCACTCACGCAGGCGTTCGAGCATCGTTTCGATCTCAAAGCGGCTAAGGCGCAGATGCAGGCGGCCGAACGCTCCCGCACCGCCGCTCGTGCGGAACAGTATCCTTCCCTCACCATTAATGCGGATTACGGAGGCATCGGTGTAAATCCGTCACAACTGCAAACAACGTTTACGGCTGTCGCCAACTTGAAAATTCCCATCTGGCAAGGTGGACGCGCGCAGGCGGACATTGAGCAGGCGGACGCTGCCTTCAGCCAGCGGCGCGCGGAATACGACGACCTCAAGGGCCAAATTGAGAGTGACGTGCGCAGTGCCTTCCTCGATTTGACTGCGGCCGGCAGTCAAGTCGAAGTGGCTCAGAGAAATCTTCAGGTCAGCCGCGAAGCGGCCGAGCTAACACACCAGAAGCTCGAGGCCGGTGTCAGCACGACAGTGGATTACACGCAAGCCGAACAAGCGGTTACCAACGCCGAATTCGATCTCATTAACGCCGTTTTTGCGCACAACATCGCCAAGCTCAGTTTGGCGCGGGCCATCGGCCGCGCGGCTGATGCGCTCCCGCAGTTTTTGAAACTGCCCTAACCGAGCGGGAGCTCGACGACATCGGCTATCGTTGATAATGTGTGCGCTCTGGAGTAACCAGAATGGCGATACATGGGCAGCCAGAGCACCAGTCTGAACTACAAGAACATCTGTTTCGACGAAACGGAAGAAAAATTACCCGACGGGTGGAAGCCCGTCCATGTGCAGCCGGATTCAAGCCCGATGACAGCGTTGTGAGCATTCATAGCGGATGGAGCCTGAATAACATCTGTTACTTCGCCTCGATTCCGATTCACGAAACGATTCAGCACTGGCTCACGCATTTCTTCTCAACTGGCAGCGGCTCCGCAACTCTTCTTCTGGATCCTACCGTCGCCGCAGACGTGAAGGCCCATTGGGTATGGGTCGAAAGAAGAGTTCGCCGACTGACTGATGAAGAACACGAAGACCCCGGCGTGGCTCTATTGGGACATGTATCGGAAAGAGCTGGCGGATGCGAAGGCAAGCGTTGAACCGTATGGATCATATCTGAAGCTTGGTAAGGAGGCGGATATCCCGGTCTCCCGGTTTGTGAGACGCCCGCGGCCCGGTGCGGCCAGCGGCTCGATGTTTGGAATCGAAGTGATCGTTCTCGGCGGGGAGACCAACACGTATTGGTTTGGGGGCGACTTCAGCTACGTCACTAGCGCTTCGGTCGATAGATGGCGTTGATCAGGCCGTAGCGAGAGGTTGCGTCGCCTCAATTACATTGGCCGCGGCGACTGGCTCGATGACGAGGTGGGACCCAGTGGTGGTGGGGGCCTCAAGGTCTTAGAGCTCCCTCACACCCTGCCTTTTGACCGGGTATTTTCTCCCGCGACGTAGTGGGTGGGGTAGAGATCCTCTCCCCGATCCCCTGTTTGATCAGCTTAAGGATGGTACGTCGATTTTGGAGGATCGTTTTCATCCACGCAAAGCGCCCGAGCTGTGGGAAATAGATTCCTCGGAAACAAAGGCGCGCGATGAAAATATTAATGCGGTGGTCCAGCGGCTTATGGTTGAGCGAGTCCACAGCCTTTTCAATTGCCGCCGGACTGTAGGAGTTGACCCATCCGATTTGCAACTCGCGGTGAGCTTGGTCGATGCTCATCTTCAACGGCGTATGCGCCATGGCAAAGGGTATGAATTCCAGCCAGTGTTTCGCTCGCGTGAGCCGTCCCGCAGCCTCCAGCCGCTTGTAGAGCGGCGTCGAGGGCAGTGGCGTAAGCAAGCCAAAGATCGGCAAACCCGGGGGCCAATCGCTGATTTCCTTCAAAGTCCGCTCCGCCACGCCAGGCACGTCATTGTCCATACCGAAGATGAAAGATGTGACGGCGTAGATGTTGCGCTGGGCAAGCCGATCGAGCACCGTCGCATATTCGGCCGGCTTGTTGAAGCCTTTTCTTACATCGGCAAGGTTGGCGGGATCGATCGATTCCATTCCGATGAAGATCCACTTGCCCCCAGCGGCCGCAATCAGGTCAATCAATTCCTCGTCTCGCAGCAGATTGGCGCTGATCTGCGCGATCCAAGGCACTTGGGCCTTTGCAGCCACGATAGCCCGCAGCAATGATTTTGTGCGTTTTACATTAATCGCAAAATTGTCGTCGATGAAGAAAACGGCAATCTGTCCGCCTTCCTCTCTCGCGCGTGCCTTCAGCAGCAACAATTCTTTCACCACGCTTTCATTCGTGCGAAAGCGGATCGAATCGCCAAAAAATCCCGTCACCGTACAAAACTCACATCCATAAGGGCAACCGCGCCCGGATTCCATCGGAATGATCCGAAATGTTCCCCAACCAGTGCCCACGCGCTTTAGAACCGGATGCAGCATGCCGGGAACTAAATTGAATTGGTCAAGATTGAGGCTGTCCCAGGGGATTTCGGGATACTGTTTCAGTGACGGTTTGCGCTCTTGGCCAAAATCGTCCAGTGGCGCATAGACCTCCTGGAGCGTGCCTCGTGCAGCGTCCTCGACAATTCTGGGCCACGTTTCATCCGCCTCGCCAAGAGCCACCGCGTCGGCATGACGCAAGCCGCCATCTCGCCCGAGAGCCTCATCTGGTATCTCAGTGACGTGAGGGCCCCCCATCACAACTTTCACCCCGGCGGCGCGCACTGCATCCGCCATGCGATAGGCTTTGGCGATCATCCTGGTCATCCCGCCGATCCCGACCAGACCGATGTTCTGATCGCGCACGTAGTCCGCAATACCTTGTTCATCCAGGGGCTGTGCGTTGCCGTCAATCAACGACACTTCGTGGCCAGGCGGAGTCAGTGTTTGCAGGAGGAACATCCAAAGATGCGGCATGAAGTTGCGAGTCACACCGTTATCTGGGTTGTAGAGCAAAATTTTCATTGCGTCCTTTGCTCCCGCAGTGATCCGAACACCTAGGCGATAGAGGGTACCGGAAACATAGGTTACATTCTGCCCTTTTTCATCATTGAATATCCCTTCCACGACAAGACCATCGTGGTCACCAACTGTGGCCGCATCTGCCCTCGGATGCAAGAAGATTCATTTCAGCACGTCTTCGCCGGTCAGGCAGCAGGAAGTAAAGAAGTGCACGACCAGATCTGGTTGGTCAGCCTTATGGATTGTGACCTGAGATATTTCGACTTGGAGGGTCGCATATTGGAACGGCTGAACCCACGGTCTATCCTAAAAGTGTTGCCCAGTAGCCGTTACCTTCTGTAACCCCGTCGTCCTGGATGGCGCTATAAGGAATTTGGCTGTATACATAGATATGACCTTTTCACGCCGCCTCGTAATGCTCTCTCGCAGCCGCAAGTTTGGCCCGTATCCAGAGAACCGCTGGACGAATTGGGCCTTTGGGACGATTCAATCGTCCATCGCTTTGCTAGTGCTGTTGTCGCTGGTGCATCCATTGCGGGCCATCGCAGCCGATCCCGGCTTGGAGACTGTGCTGACTGGCTCGCGCCAGCGTATTGAGAAATTGGATTATCGTATGACCGGACGACTCACACGGGTGGAAGGTGATGGCAAGCGCACGAACTATAGGTTCGTCGCCAAGGCTCACTGGTTTCCCGATGGGCTGCGTCTGCTATGCGAGATCTCGGGGCCTGGCTCACAGAAGACGAGCCTTCTTTTGCATATGAGCGTGAGCGGGCAGGTGACCATCCAGACCCTACATCCGGGCGAGAAGACCGCCAGCGTGTTGCCGTTCGAACGTTGGAACGACCCACTCGTGGGAACAGACTTCTCCTATGAGGACATGGTAGAGAACCAGTTCTTCTGGAAGAATCAGGAACTCCTGGCGCCGGAGAAATACGGAGTACGCGATTGCTTTGTCCTGAAGAGCAGGCCTGGCTCTCAGGACCGGACTCACTATGATTCGGCAACCTCGTGGATTGACCGCGGCATTCTGTTCCCAGTGCATGTGGTGAAGACGTTTCACGGGACGGAACCGCAGAAGGAATTCATTTACTATGGGCTGCGGCAGGTTGGCGGCCTTTGGTCTGCGACGCAAGTGGAGGCCAAGCTGCAAGGCAAGCCCGGCTCCTCGATTCTTGTAATCGAAGCGGGCTCGGGAAAGGCAAATCTTGGACGAAAGGACTTTGATATCAACCAGTTCGACACTCAAGAAGAGAAAGGGAAATAAGCGAAACGCTCAGTCAGGCTGTTGGTAAGAGCCCTGTGCTGTCACGGGAGCATCCACGGTTTTCTCCGTCATGGCATTGGCCCCTTTTCAGACGTCGCGGGGGCCCCATAGAGGCCAAAGGGCCACCAATTCCAGTCGCCGGCAAGTTGCAATAGTGCCGGCCCGACCACCATGCGCACCGCTGTAGCATCAATGAACACCGCCACCGCGAGTGTAAAGCCCAGCATCTTGACGACCAGAAAGCCGCCCATCGTGAATGCGGTGAAGACCGCAATCATAATTGTCGCGGCGCTCGTGATGAGCCCGGCCGTCCGCGCCAGGCCCTCGATCACCGCTGATCTTTCGGATAGACCGTGCCGCCGTTCTTCGAGGACTCGCGCGACCAGGAAGACCTCATAGTCCATGCTCAATCCGAAGACGATGGCAAACGAGAGAATCGGCACGATCGGGTATACCGCGCCGGTCGGTCCGCCGAGCCCAAAGAGTTTGCTACCGAGGCCTTCCTGAAAAACGACAACTAACGCACCGAATGAAGCGCCAACGGAGAGCAGATTGAGCAGAATTGCTTTGACCGCTGCGAATAAGGAACGTAACCCAATCAGCAGCGCCAGCAGGCTCCCCAATACGACGCAACCGACCACCCTCGGCAGCCACTCTGTTACTACCGAGTCATAGTCTGCGTCGAGCGCGGAAACGCCTCCGACGCGCAGCACTGCGCCGGGCACGCCGGTTATCGCAGCGACATCGGAAGAACGCACCTCTCGTACCCATCGTATCTGTTCGTTGGACGAAAGAGTGGCGGTGGGCAGCAACTCAATCAACGTAGCCTGGCCGTCGCTGCGAAGAAAACTCTTGCGGATTGCCTCGGGCACATCGTTGACAGCATCCGCAGTGTCCGACATTCCCGTGAGGGCTGGAAGAGATAAAACCTCTTCCGCTCTAGGATCGCTTTGGAAGTGTCTCGTCACGCGACTGAGGGCAAGCCAGCCAGCTGGCGAGAGTGGCGGAGACTGCGGCGGCAACTCCAGGATCACTCGGAGGGACTGCACAATACCCGATCGCCCCATGCCTTGGAGCGTGTGCAGTGCTCGCACCGACTCGGCTCGGGCTGGGAGCGAATCACGGTCAGGAATCCCGGGAGAGATTCTCCGTGCCTGGAATGCAAGGATCAGTAGCGGAATCCCGGCAGCAAGCAGAGCTATCCAGGGCCGGCGGGTTATGATGCTGCCCCACCGCACCCACCGCGCACTCGCCGCGGATAGGCTGTCCCGCGTTTTGAATAGTGTCGCTGGAAGACGCACGCGGGCGGCATTGATGCGATGTCCGAGCAGACCAAGCACCCAAGGCAGAATGAATGTACACAGTATGACACTCAAAACGGTTACCAGTAGGCCGGCTATCCCGATGGAGCGCAGTTCGCTGATGGGCACAATTAGCAGTGCTGAAAATCCGATTGCCACTGTCGTGGCCGAGATGAGCAGCGTCCGCCCCGCTTGCCCGGCAGCAATATCGGCGGCGCGGCCAGGATCATATCCCTCGGCCAATGCTTCGCGAAACCGGCTCACCATCAGTAAGGCATAGTCGATGCCCAAGCCGAGGCCGAGCATTGTCGCCAGATTCTGCACCAGAATCGACAAATGCAAATAATGCGCGAGCAGCGCAACCGCACCCATCGCCATGGAGATGGAGAGTACGCCAATTCCCAGCGGCAATAGTGCGGCCACAAAACTGCCGAAAGCCAGCACCAGCAGCAAGAGAGTTACCGGCATCGCTCGCTCCTCGGCATGCTTGACGTCATCTGCGCTGACCTTGCGAAGATCGAAGGTCAGTGGCGTTTCACCCGTAATCTCCAGTTTGATATTGGGGTATTGCGACTTAAGCTGACCCTCCATCCAGTCTGCTTTTGCCCTTAGTTTGGGGACCAACGCCTCGACAGCTTCATCGTGCGGATCCAACCCGACGATGATCAACGCCCCGCCGTTGTTCCCAGTGAACAGAGAATCTGGCCAATCGAGGCTCGAGACGGCACCCGACACGCCAGGCACACTACGCAATGAACTCGTTAAGAAGCCCAATGCATCTGCGCTTTCTGCTGAATCCGGATGGGGAACACCGCTGATCACCAGAACCAAGCGGTGCGCGTATGCCGACTGAAACCGCTGCGCCAGTTCCTTGTCAACCTTTTCCGATTCTCCGCCCTTGATGTGAGCAGCTGTCTCCAGGCGACGTTCGACTTTGTAGGAAAAGGGCACCAGCGCAAGCGCCATGACAAATCCCGACATCGCCAACCAGAATCGGCGGCGACCGGCATCACTGCCAGTCTTCGAGTCTAGTACCACGTTGCTTCCTGTAGGATCGGACTGGATATCCACTGGGGTTGGGCCTCTTGATCTCATCAGAGAAATCGCTGCGATCACCATTCAAGCTGCTATCATGCTTTTCCAACCCATAATATCAACGACCCTGCCAGACGGTAGTTGACGAATCGCTTCTCAATGGATTCGGCTCGATCAGAGGATAATGACGGATATGCCACAACACATCCCCTTGCCGGACGGATCCCCGCCGACCTCGTCCTGCAGCGCTCCGGTTCAACGGACTACTAGAATACTGAGAGCCCGCCCAGAAATCACTCGAAACACAGATAAATGGTCCTGAATGAGGCAATTAAACTCGTCGGTCGACACCGTTCTGAAATCATGTGAATGTGTTGAAAAAGTGGGAGCCAACGTACAGGTAGAGATTCGGCCCCTGGCTGTCAAACCTAATGAAGTCTTCGCTGAGGAACCTTCCTGTGGTCGGGTCGTAGTATCTGGCGCGGTAGTACGATGCATCGGCCAGCCTGATTTTAGCTTTCATTGGGCTACTTAGCCCCGACCTCCACCACGCTACCGGGCAAGACCGAGAGAAGAGCCTGGGCACAGGCGGGCATGAGCGGTAGCAGATCCCTTATCCGATTCGATTTCGCGCAGAGAATCACGATGGAGACATTCCGACCGCTCATGTTCTGCTGGTGCTTTATATTACGGTCGTTAGTGAGCAATGCATCCCACCGCCCCTCCATCAATGACAAGAGTTCCCCGTTCTTTTTGGCGCCATAGCCCGCTCGACGTACCGTCTCACACTCGTGGCCAAGGGCAGCCAGTGACTCCTTCAATCCAGCTGGGAGGCACTCATCGATCAAAACTCTCATTTCCCGAAGCGTGCCAGAATGAGTGCTTTGGCTTCCTCGAGAGCGGCGATGGCCTGCTCGCGGGTAACACCGGGGTACTGTTCCAGGAATTCATCCAGCGTATCTCCGCCCTCCAGGTAGTCGAGAAGCGCCTGAAAAGGAACGCGCGTACCACGGAAAACGGGCTGGCCGCTGAGGATCTCAGGGTCTTGCACAATTACGCTCTCTGAATTGGTGGCCATCGCGAGCCTCCTTCCTGTGGTCTGATTATCTCATCCAGCAGTTAGAAGCAGCAAAAAGCGTATACCCGACGGCCTTCGGACGTAAGCATTAATTGCGCTACGTGCGCTACAAATTCCGTAGCGCATGAGCGAACGGTAGCGACTGCACTTTATGAGAGGGAGTTAAGTGGTCGGGGCGAGTGGATTTGAACCACCGACCTCCTGGTCCCGAACCAAGAACATCTTCATTGATTCGGTGTCGCTTAACTATGCTTCATGGAGCTTTTTGATGACCAAGTTGGACCCAAAGATGGACCCACTAAAGCAGAAAGTGTGGACATCAAGATTATTAGGGCAGCGACTGACATTCTCAGCGGCAAATCGGCCAGGCTCACTTGTAGATCTCGGCGCTCGCAAGATCGTGGCCCTGGTCGTCGATTCCGCCCGTGACCAAGACTCGACCGTCCTCTAACAGAGTGGCGGTGGCGCCTTTTCGCGGGTGCACGAGCGAGCCCGTAGTGACGAGGGCACCGGTGTTCGGATCGAGTAGTTCTACTGCCGATGTGACATTTCCAGCAGAATCTTCGCCCCCTGCGATGAGGATCAAGCCGCTGTTCAAGAGCGTCGCAGTGTAGTCCTTTTGCGATATGGAGAGGCCTCCCACAGGCGAGAAAGTGTGCGCAGCGGGATCATACTGCTCGGCGTATGCCGGATTAGGTGGCTGCTCATGGAGGTTCTGCAAATCGGGAATGCCTCCGAGGATCAGCACTTTGCCATCAGCCAGGAGAACCGCGGCGTGGCCAATGCGCGTCGTACTCATGTTCCCACCCTCCTGAAAGTTGCCTGATGCGGGCTCGTACAGCTCAACGAAAAGCGGGTCCCAGGGCGGATCATCGGCGCTGTCTGGCGCGCAGCCATTCGAACCCCCAGCAATCAGCACCTCTCCTGTACCGAGACGTGTGGCCGTGTGACCCACGCGTCCATCTTGCGAGAGCAGGTAACCGGCGGGAGAAAAAGTCCCCGAAGTTGGGTCGAACAGTTCTGTACTGGCGATGGTGCAGAAGCCGTCGCCGTTCCCTCCTGCTATAAGCACCTTTCCGTTGGCAAGCAGGGTCGCTGAGTGCTTCCAACGCAGGGCGAGCATGTTTCCGGTGGGCGTGAATTGCCCAGTTGCGGGATCGAAAATCTCGGCCGTGTTCAGCTTGGGGAGTGGACTCCCCGGAGGGGGCACAGTAACTTCAAGACCACCCGCGATCAGAACTCGGCCGTCCGCCAGCAAAGTGGCACTTGCGTCAAGGCGGCGCGTCACGGGAGGCCCAGTCAAGGAGAATGTTCCGCTTACTGGATCAAATAGCTCTGCGCTGCCATCTCCTCCTCCGTCAATGAGAACGCGACCATCCTTGAGCAGCGTGGCGGTGTGGCCCGAGCGCGCACTGTGCATGCTCCCCGTTTCCGCAAATCCTCCCGCGACAACGGAAACGGTCGCGCTCGCAGATTCAGAAGGGTTCGCCGTGGAGATGGCAACCACATGAAAAGTGCCCAGGTTGTTCGGGGTGTAGAAACCCGTGCCGGTGATAGAACCACCGTTCTCCCCTTCCTCGATGCTCCAGGCGATAGAGTCGGAGCTGCCGATGTCTGTAGTGAATTGCTGCGAGCCTTTGCGCCCTAGGATAACTGATGAAGGAGAAACGCTTGGAAAAGTAACCGCAAAACTAACTGAGTTTGACTCCGACAGAGGTAGGTCCGACATAGGATCGCCATACTCGATGAACACCTGTGCCGTCACGGCTGCGGCCAACAACGCGGCGGGAATAACAGCGCTCATTTGAGTGTCGCTAATGGGGGTTGCGGCCAGACGCGTGTCGACGCCGTTAGCAGACCACACTGGTCTTCGAACGTTGTGAGTTTTTGCAGTCAGGCCAGTTCCAGAAATCATTAAGATAACATCGGGGCTTCCAGCCGGCGCGTCAGTCGGTGAGATCGAGCTAATCGAAACCGAAGGGGCAGGAACAAACGGCGGAGATTGTGGCGGCGACTGTGTAGGTGGCGTCGTTTGTGGTGCCGCACTGCTGCCACCGCAACCCAGGGCCACCCACGCGACGAAGATCAAGCCGATACTACTCATTAGTCGCGCCATAGGACCTCCTATGTTGGCTGACCGGGAAGCTTCGCTTCAGTCGGAGGCATTCCAGTCCCAGCCTTTACCGCTTTACTTCGCTCATTCAGATATGCGTGAAACGGAAGAAGAAACCGCAACGCGTTCTGTTGGCACTCACAAAGACGACCGCTGGGTGTATTATCTTGCTCACAGATAACCGCTTATGGCTGGCGAACCGCACGAGAGTCAGCCGGACTCCGGAAACGAAGTCACTCGGCTGCTACAAGCCTGGGGATCAGGGGACGAAGAGGCTCTGGGGCAGCTCATGCCAATCGTCTACGGCGAACTCCACCGCCTCGCTGGGCGCTACATGGCCGCAGAGCAATCTGGTCACACCCTACAGACGACAGCACTGGTTCATGAAGTCTATCTGCGGCTGGTAGACGCGCAGAAGATCGATTGGCAGAATCGGGCTCACTTTTATGCCCTTTGCGCACGCCTGATGCGCCGTATCCTGATTGACTTCGCCCGGTCGCGGAATTACCAAAAGCGAGGCGGCCATTTCGCGCATATACAATTAGACGAAGCAGCGACGGTCTCCGCAGTCGTGGGCTCCGAACTATTGGCCGTAGACGAGGCGCTGAACCAACTGGCGAAAGTGGACGCACGGAAGAGTGAAGTGGTTGAAATGCGGTTCTTCGGAGGTCTGACCGCTGAGGAAACCGCGGCGGCTCTACAGGTATCTGCGGAAACCGTAATGCGCGACTGGAAGCTTGCCAAGGCCTGGCTTTTGCGCGAACTCAGCCACGAGGGGCCTCATGACGCCTGAACGGTGGCAAACAATTGAGGCGATTTATCACTCAGCTTCCAATCTGCCAGACGCCGAGCGACATTCCTTTCTACGCAATGCGTGCCGAGGAGACGAAAGTCTTCTTCGAGAGATTGCCTCGCTACTGAAGCATGGAGACACGCCCCAGAGCGTTCTGGATTCGTCTGCCATCGCCTTTGTCGCGAGAGCTATTGCAGCCGACGAGATTCGATCCACTGCTTCGTCTCTCGAAGGCAAGGTTGTCTCGCATTACCGCATCCTTGCCACGATTGGTCGAGGTGGGATGGGAGTCATTTACAAGGCCGAAGACCTGAAACTCGGACGTCTTGTCGCCCTCAAGCTGCTCCCAACCTACCTCGCAGTCGATCCACAGGCTCTTCAGCGATTCGAAAGGGAAGCTCGGGCCGCCTCGGCGCTGAATCATCCGAACATTTGCACGGTTTACGAAATTGATGAAGCGGCAGGTGCGCATTTCATTGCCATCGAACTACTCGAAGGCGAAACTCTGAAGCAGCGAATGGCCCGTTCTCGGCTCCCGACCAAAGAAATTCTCCAGATTGGGATTCAGATTTGTGAGGCTTTGGACGCAGCCCATTCTGCCGGAATCATCCATCGCGACGTCAAACCTGCAAATATCTTCTTGACTCGTCGGGGATCCGTAAAAGTACTCGATTTCGGCGTAGCTAAGCGCGTTGGACCAGAACTGAACGAACAAAGTTCGAGTCTGTCACTTTCCTCGCTCGGTATCTTCGAAGCGGACTTGACCAACATTGGAGCGCTCATTGGAACGACTGCGTATATGTCACCTGAGCAGGTCAGTAGGCAGACAGTCGACACGCGCTCTGACATTTTCTCTCTCGGGGTTCTCCTCTACGAAATGGCAACGGGGAGCGTACCGTTTCCAGGGAAAGATGTTACCGAAGTCGTCCACGCAATTCAGAAGCAGGCCCCCTTGGGAGTCGATCGACTCAATCCCAAAGCTCCCTCCGCACTGATTCGGATCATTAATAAGGCCATGCAGAAGGATCGCACTCAGCGGTACCAAAGCGCGGCTGAAATGCAGTCGGATCTCGAAGCGCTCCGAGGCCGCATGGAAAAAGGAGCAAGAAGACGGCGGGCTATGCTCATGCCGCTTCTTGCCCTGGCGACCATGTTGGCCATCCTATACCCAGTTACTCTCCACAACTCCCGTGTTCGCGAATGGATCGCGAGTAAGACTTCTACGAGCATGCATCCGGAAATCAAATCACTTGTCGTGCTCCCCTTTGAGAATCTCACGGGAGATTCTTCCCAGGATTACCTAGTGGATGGCGTGACCGACACACTCATCACCGACCTAACGACACTGAGCTCTTTGCGCGTCATCTCACCGACCTCCTCGAAACTTTATAAGGGAACGCACAAAGCACTTCCCGAAATAGCGCGCGAGTTGAACGTGGAAGCGGCTGTCGTTGGCTCGGTCGGGCGTTTGGGAGATCGAGTTCGAGTCAACGCAAAGTTAGTGGACGCGACCACAGACCAAAGCATTTGGGCACAAGAGTACGACCGGGACGTGGCAGATGTCCTAAAGTTGCAGAACGAGCTGGCCCGTGCTGTTGCGAAGGAGGTTGCCGGCAAATTGACCGGCCAAGAGCAATCTCGCTTGGTGGGAGGACCCCAATCGGTGAACCCACAGGCCTATGAGGCCTACCTGAAGGCTGACTACTTTTCTGGCAAGGAAACGGATGAGGGATTTGCGAAGGCGATTGAATACTACCAGAGATCCATCGACCTCGATCCATCCTACGCGGCTGCCTATCTCGGGTTGGCCGACACGTACGCGTTCATGGCATACCAACGAAGACTGGATTACGCAGAGGGTTCCGTCAAAGCCGAAAAACTCCTCGCGAAGGCTCTCGAACTTGATCCGAATTTGTCCTCGGCCCATGCCCTATCAGGAATGATCAAGTTTCAATTCCGCTGCGACCAGCCTGGAGCCGAGAAAGAACTGAGCCGGGCACTGGAAATCAATCCGAACGACATCGCAGCCCTAGACGACCATTCGTATTATCTTCTGGAGATGGGCCGGACAGATGAGGCAATCGCAGAGAAGAAAAGAGTTCTCGAGAGCGATCCTGTGTCAGTCGGAACGAGCTCGGAACTAGGATTGTATTACCTGGTGGCAGACCGAAATGATGAGGCCATCGAGCAGCTCCAGAAAGCTCTCGAGCTCGACTCTAACTTCCCTTCCGCTCTTACTCGTCTGGGGATGGCACACGCCAATAAGGGGGAATACGACCGAGCGGTGATAGAGCTCAAGAAGGGGATTGCAGTGGATAAGACACCTAACAGATTGGGGAATCTCGGAGATGTGTATGCACAGTGGGGCAAGACAGAAAAATCACTTGAAGTGATCAAGGAATTGAAGGAAATGTCCAGCCAGCGCTATGTTTCACCAACTCTCATCGCACGGATCTATGCACGACTCGGAGAGAAGGACCAGGCACTCGCATGGCTGGGAAAAGCCAAGGAAGAGGATGATCCGCCTACATCTGATGTTGGTTTTGACAGTCTGCGTTCCGACCCAAGATTTCAAGTCTACGAGAGCCGGTTGAAGCGCAACCACGACTGCCCGAGCTTCTAGGTCCCAAAATTCGCGGTGTGGAATACACCTGATTTGTTTCGAGTTTCTAGAAAAGGATATTTAGAACTGGAGCTGGGCCTTCAACTGAATCATTCGTGGTGCATTATCCCCTCCGACACTGCCTAAAATGCTCGTGGGCGGTGCGGCCAGATAGAATATCTGGCCGAAGGATTGGTCTTGGATCTGATTGTCTGGAAATCCAAAATTCGGGTGATTGAAGAAATTGAAGAATTGGAAGCCGATTCCCAACGTGGCCGTTTCCCAACCAGGTATCTTGGTGTTCTTCATGATGCTGAAATCGGTGCTGAAATAGCCTGGACCACGAAAGCGATTGCGCCCTTGGGCAAACTCGATCGAAGACCCACCGCAAAGGCCTGACGGACCTGGCAGATTTCCTCGATTAAAACTTGTTTCGCATCCCGCCTGGACAAAGCGCGCTCCTGGGTTAGGCGTTGTCTCGTCTGTCAGTAATTGCGGCGGCTGGCAGGGATAGGAACCCGGCGGATACGCTGCCCCTGAACCGCACGATTCTACTGATTTGACAGGCCCGACAGGCACCGCAAGGATGGGTCCAAAGAAGTTGTTGCTCTGGAGGACACCTGCTTCAAGTCCATCGAACACCGTGTAAGGGAAGCCGGTGCGTGCGAAGAAGGTTCCCGCGATTTGCCACCCTTCCACCAGAAGGTCCGAGCCGTGACCACGTAAGAGCTGCTTCAAGGGTAGCTGCCACACGTAGCTGGCGTTGAAGGAATGTCGTACGTCGTATTCCGCCGAACCGTAACTCCCACGGATATTGTTTGGGTCCTGTGGCTCACTCGAGCTCGCGGAAGTGAATTGAAAAGCAGCACCTCCATTCGAAACTTCATCCAACGCGTGACCGTAGGTGTAGCTGGCTTGGATGATTCCCTGCTCGAATCGATGTTGAAAGGAAACGATTAGGCCGTTGTAATTCGAGATACCGAGCGTGCGGAGTTCCGTGACTCCGCTAAACCGCGGATCGGCACACGGTGGAATCGGCGGGCTCGTGCAGAGTGTGGCTGGAAAAGACCCGAAGCCCCACGCATTGGCCGAGGAGTTCGGAATCGGCACGTGAATTCCATGATGGCCGAAGTAACCGAT
>Ga0187779_10001205_pt1 | contig 16149 bp, 18 predicted proteins | sample 1015_Q2_SP10_10__FD_132435 | JGI IMG/M metagenome (GOLD analysis project Ga0187779, IMG submission 132435) | Tropical peat soil microbial communities from peatlands in Department of Meta, Colombia - 1015_Q2_SP10_10_MG | ecosystem: Environmental > Terrestrial > Soil > Wetlands > Peat | place... | reverse complement strand
TATCAGTCGTCGTGCCAACGGCGCTGCTGATTAGCCACGTCTGGATGGGATAACCGCTGAAAGCATCTAAGCGGGAAGCCCACCTCGAGATGAGAGCTCCCATCCCCTCGAGGGAGTAAGGGCCGTGGGAGACCACCACGTCGATAGGCGGGACGTGTAAGCACAGCAATGTGTTCAGCGCACCCGTACTAATTGCCCGAGGTCTTGATTTGAACACCGGGAAGAGTCGCTATGGAGTTTTGAGGGTGCAGCGCTCGGCGCCGCCCTTGACAGTTCGGCGGTCATACCGGCGGGGAAACACCTCTTCCCATTCCGAACAGAGAAGTTAAGCCCGCCAGGGCCGATGGTACTCGGAGGGCAACCTCCCGGGAGAGTAGGTCGCCGCCGATTTTCTCTTGCGCGCGGTGCCAGGCCTCGGTCTGGTACCGCGTACGTTCAGCGAGCGATGGTGACGGGCGTCCCGAGCGGGACGTGTTCCATCAGGTAGCGCAGGTCGTCGTCGCGTGCGTGGATGCAGCCGGCCGAGTCGGCGTGGTCGATCGTCGCCGGGTCGTTCGTTCCGTGGATCGCGATCTGATCGCCGCCGGTCCAGCCGGCGGGGAGGTGCGTCTGGCGGGCCGAAAGGGCGAGGATGCAGCAGCCGTAGTCGGGGCTGTAGGAACCGCCGCGGAGCTCGTCGGTGACCGTGAACCGGCCGGTCGGGGTGGGGGAGTCGGGGGCGCCGACGCCGACCGGGAAGCGGCGCAGGACGCGGCTGCCGCTGCGGAGCTCGAGCGTCTTCGTGCCGAGGCTGACGGTGATCGAAAGCGGGGTGACCGAGAAGGTGAGCCCTGCGGCGTCGGCGTTCACCCACCCGTAGCGGCGGCCGGGCAGGCCCGCGGTGGCAACCTCGAGCCAGCGGCCCGAACGTGCCAGCACCGACAGCGTGCGCGGCGAGCCGAACCGAGTCCTGGTACCCAGCCGCGCAACCGTTGGGCCGGCCGGAGCTGCGAGCACGGACACCGGGGTGTGCACGGCCGCGATCACATGCCCGGTCGCCGAGCCGGCCGGCGTCGGCCCCACCATCGCAAGCCCCGCGAGCACCGTTGCGAAGAGGGCGCCCATCGAGGGAAACGTCGGCTCGACAGCGCCTCGCCTTGAGCGGAATCGCCTCCAGCCGGCGGCGAATCGCGAGCATCATGCCGCCTCGTTCCCGAGCTTCTCGCGCCAGGAGTGGTCGAGATCGCGCAACCTGCGCACCCGCTCGCCGGTCGGGGGGTGCGTCACGAACAGCGCGGCGAGCCCCTCCTCCATGAACGGGTTCAGCGTGTAGAGCGGCTCCGTCGCGGGGCTCGCCTCGAAGTCGACGAGCTCGGCAGCCTGCTCGAGCCGGATGAGGGCGTCCGCGAGCCCGTGCGGCGAGCCGCACAGGTCGGCGGCGGTTCGGTCCGCCTCGTACTCCCGCTTCGGCGAGAGCAGCACGTGGACGCACGCGGCCGCGACCGGGCCGAGCACGAACAGGAGCGCCCGCTGCAGCCACCCGCCGACGCGGCTCAGCTCGACGAGCGACGCGGCGAGCACGACGGCTGCCGTCTGGATGACGACGTCCCGGTGCCGGACGTGCGCGAGCTCGTGCGCGAGCACGCCCTCGAGCTCGGCGGGCGTGCACGCGGAGACGCAGCCGGCGCTGATTGCGAGCGCGGAGCTGCGCGGCCCACGGCCCGTCGCAAGCGCGCGCGGAAGCCCGTCCGGGATGAGATACAGGCGCGGCTTCGCCACCCCCGCGATCGCGGCCAGGCGTTCGACGCTCGAATGGAGCAGCGGCGCCTCGCCGACCGGAAGCTCGCGCGCGCCGACCATGCCGAGCACGACCCGGTCGAAGTACCAGTAGGCGCCGCCGACGAGCAGCAGCGCGCAGAAGCCGAAGATCGAGAGGAGCCGGAGGCCGCCGAGCGCCCAGCCGGCCAGGGCGAAGAGACCGGTCACGCCGACGAGCAGCAGCCAGGCCTTCAGCACGTTGCGGGCCGCGATGAAGCCGCGCACCCTGGCTAGGTGTCGTCCGGCTCGCCGCGGCCGTCGTCGTCCAGGAGCCCGCGCGGCGGCCAGTCGTCGTTCTGCGGGGCGTCGCAGCGGCTCGAGCAGTGGAGCGAGGCGATGTTCTGGAGCGGCACGAGGATGTGCCCGTTCAACTCGATGTGCGCGACCTCGTCGACGTAGCAGTAAGCGGTGAGGACGCCTTCCTGATACTCGCCGCCGAAGAGAGCGACCTCGACCTGCTCGCCCTTGTATTTGCTGGTGTAGTCCTCCACGGCTCGGAGAGTACCGCGACCGGCGCCGGATGCGCACGAGACGGGTCAGACTTGAGTCCTCCTTACCGTCGACGAGACGATGGACGCCATGCGCAAGGCCGAGCAGGTCCGGTACCGAGCGCCCGGTGCGTAGAGGCGCGCGCGCCCGATCGGTGTCAGGTTAGACACGCGCCCCGCCGGGGTGCGCCAACGCAACCCCTCAGGGCCGTTTGCAGCAGCGTTGACGCGGGACGGCCTGCCGCCCGTCCGTGTTAGGCAGGGCCGGCGGGGCGCGAGCTTTCAAGCGTTCGTCGTGGTCGCCGAGCTCGCAGCGTATCCGGGGAACGACGTATCGACCACCCCCCGGAGGGTGGGCCGGCTCAGCCGATCGGGCGGAACGAGCCGCCCTCGTAGCCCACGGCCCAGATCGCGCAGTTGTCCACGACCGGGAGCGCAATGCCGAGGACGGCCGCCTGCACCCGGCGGAGCGAGCCGCCGTGGGTGACGACGGCGACCCGAAGTCCCGGGTGGCGGTCGGCGATCCGGCGCACGGCCCGAAGCGTCCGCTCACGATGCTCCTCCGTCGTCTCGCCTTCGAAGGCGACCCGCTCGCGCTCGGCCGCCGTCAGCCCCTCCCAGGTGCCCCAGTTCTTCTCCCGCAGGTCGGCGCGGACGACGACCGGCAGGCCCAGGTGCACGGCCACGATCTCGGCCGTCTGCCGGGCGCGCGCGAGGTCGCTCGAGTAGAGAGCCGCGATCTCCTGTGCCGCGAGCTCCTCGGCGAGCCTCTGCGCCTGGCGGCGGCCTCGCTCGTTGAGCGGCCGGTCCGTGTGTCCCTGCAGTCGGCCCTCCGCGTTCCAGTCGGTCTCACCGTGGCGGACGAGGAGCAGCGTGGTCACCGGAAGCTAGGCTAGCCAGCCGTGGATCTCGGTCTGCGCGATTCCGTCTGTCTCGTCACCGGCTCGACCGGCGGCATCGGCCTGGAGACGGCACGGCTGCTCGCCGCCGAAGGCGCCGCCGTCGCGACCACGGGACGCGGCCCCGAGGCGCCCGGCATCGGCGAGGCGCTCCACCTCGCCGCCGATCTCGCCCGGGCCGGCGAGCCCGAGCGACTCGTGCGCGAGGTCGAGGCGAGGCTCGGCCGTATCGACTGTCTCGTGAACAACGTCGGCATCGCCTTCCAGCGCGCGTTCGAGGAGGTCGGCGACGAGCAGTGGGAGGAGGTCTGGCAGCTGAACGTGATGAGCTACGTCCGAGCGATCCGCGCCGCGTTGCCGGCGATGCGGGCGCGCGGCGGCGGCGTGATCGTGAACGTGTCGTCCACCGCCGGGAAGCGCCCGTCGACGTCGATGCCCGACTACTCCGTGACGAAGGCCGCGGTGCTGTCGCTGTCGCGGCTCGTCGCGGACGTCTACGCGAAGGACGGGATCCGCTGCAACGCCGTCACGCCCGGGCCGACCGCGACCCGGGCCTGGCTCGGCGAGGGCGGGCTCGCCGACCAGCAGGGCGCGCGCAGCGGCAGGTCGCGCGAGGAGGTGCTCGCCGCCGTCGGAGCGGGGCGGCCGCTGGGCCGTCTGGCCGAGCCGGCGGAGATCGCCGCGGTGATCGCGTTCCTCTGCTCGCCGCGCACGAGCTACGTCACCGGAGCCGCCTGGAGCGCCGACGGCGGCACGGTCCCGATCATCATCTGACGGCCGCTCGGGCCACTGCCCGGCCTCCGCTCGAGCGACTACGCTGCCCCCACGATGCCGGAGCTTGCCGGTCGAGTTGCCGATGCCTTCGAGAGCCTCGTGCGCGAGCACGAAGAGCGCTGGCTGTCGCCGCTTGCGGTCCGTTCATACGAGAGCCGCGGCCGCAATCTCCCGGAGGAAGAGTGCCGTCTCCGGACGCCGTTCCAGCGCGATCGCGACCGGATCGTCCACTCGAAGGCGTTTCGCCGCCTCCGGCACAAGACGCAGGTGTTCGTCGACCCGGAGGGCGACCACTTCCGGACGCGACTCACGCACACGCTCGAGACGACGGGCATCGCGCGCGGGGTCGCGCGGGCGCTGCGTCTCAACGAGGATCTGGTCGAGGCGGTCGGCCTCGGCCACGACCTCGGGCACCCGCCGTTCGGCCACGCCGGCGAGCAGGCGCTCGACGAGCTCCTGCGCGAGCGCGGCGGCCGCGGATTCCGGCACAACGAGCACTCGCTGCGCGTGGTCGAGCGGCTCGAACGGGACGGGCGCGGGTTGAACCTCACGTGGGAGGTGCGCGACGGCATCCTCAAGCACACGGGACCGGACGAGCCCGAGACACTCGAGGGGAGGATCGTCCGCATCGTCGACCGCGTCGCGTACATCAACCACGACATCGACGATGCGATCCGCGCCGGGATCCTCGATCCCCACGACCTTCCTGCGGACGAGCTCGCGGTGCTCGGCGCGACCGGCTCGCGCAGGATCGACATGCTCGTCCACGACCTCGTCGAGACGTCGGCACAGGCCGGCGACATCGTCCAGAGCGACGAGATCGGCGGCGCCATGCTCGCCCTGCGGTCGTTCATGTTCGATCGCGTCTACCTCGGCCCGCAGACGGCCGAAGAGCACGCCCGCATCCGCCACACCGTCCGCCGTATCTTCGAGCACCTCGTCGACGAGCGCGGAGACGATCTCGAGCATGCGACCGACTATCTCGCCGGGATGACCGACCGCTTCGCGTTGACGTTCGCCGCCGAGCTCGAGTAGTGGCCCGGATCAAGGACAGCTCCGTCGAGGCGGTCAAGGCGGCCGCCGAGATCCTGCCGGTCGTCGAGGACTACGTTCGCCTGCGCAAGTCCGGCGGCACGTACAAGGGGCTCTGCCCGTTCCACCAGGAGCGGACGCCCAGCTTCACCGTCTCGCCCGCGCGCGGCACGTACAAGTGCTTCGGCTGCGGCGAAGGCGGCGACGCGATCTCGTTCGTCGAGCGGCTCGAGCAGGTCGACTTCGTCGGCGCGATCGAGTCGCTCGCGAAGCGGTTCGGCGTGCAGATCGAATACGAGGAGATCTCACCCGAGGCGGAGCAGAGGCGGCGCCGGCGCGAGCGGCTCGGGCAGGTGCTCGAGCGCGCCACCGCGTTCTACGAGCGCGTCCTCTGGGAGTCCGACGCGGGTGCGTTCGCGCGCGAGTACCTCGCCTCGCGCCGGCTCGGCGAAGAGGTGTGCAAGCAGTTCCGGCTCGGGTACGCGCCCGACGGGGCGACGCTCTCCCGGCGTGCGCTGCAGGAGGGTTACACCCGGGAGGAGCTGCTCGGCGCGGGGCTCAGCAACCGGAGCGGCAACGACTACTTCCAGCGCCGGTTGCTGTTTCCGCTCGCCGACGCCCGCGGTTCCGTCCGCGGCTTCCAGGCGCGCAAGCTCCACGACGACGACCGACTCCAGGCGAAGTACGTCAATTCGCCGGAGAGCGACCTCTTCAAGAAGGGCGACCTCCTCTACGGCCTCGACACGGGCCGGCAGGCGATCGCGAAGGACGACCGCGCGGTCGTCGTCGAAGGGAACACGGACGTGCTCGCGCTCCGGCAGCACGGGTTCCGGCCCGTGGTCGCCTCGATGGGCACCGCGCTGACGGAGATGCAGCTGCGCGAGCTGGCACGGCTGACGAAGCGGCTCTTCCTCTGCTTCGACGCCGACGCCGCCGGACAGGAGGCGACGCTGCGCGGGATGGAGCTCGCCGTGCGACAGGGGTTCGACGTCCAGGTCGTCTCGCTGCCGAAGGGGACAGATCCGGCGGACGACCCGGCTGCGTTCGAAGCGCGTCTCGCCTCGCCCGCGAGCTACCCCTGCCACCGCGTGCGGCTCGAGCACGAACGGGCGCATGACCGGCAGAGCGCGTTTGCCGCCATCCGTGCCTTTCTCGCCACGCTCCCCGATTCGCCGGAGCGCCAGGACGCGCTTCGCCTCGCCGCCGACCTGCTCGACCTGCCGCCCGAGACGCAGGCCGGTCTCGCACCGGCGCGAGGCAGCTCGAGAGCGGCCGGTGTCGTCTCGCCGCGGCTGCTCGACGCCGGAACGCGGCTCGAGCGGAGCGCGCTCGCGGGAGTCGCCGCGCACCCGGAGTTGCTGCGCATCCTCGCCGAGCTCGGCCCGGAGCACTTCGACCTCGAGCTGCATCGCCATGCTCGGGCACACCTGCTCGGCGAGGCGCCCGCCGACGGCGAGCTGACGCGGCTGCTCGCGGAGCTCTACGCGCAGGCCGAGCAGGACGCGATCACCGTCCCGACCGCGAAGCAGCTGCTCCTCGGCCTCCGCGAGCGCCAGCTCGAGCGCGAGCTCGCCGCCGCCGCGAACGGGCGCGTGCTGCAGCTGCAGCAGGCGCTGCAGCGGATCAGGGCCGAGATCCGCGAGCTCGATTGACCCCCCGCTAGAATGGCGCCGGCCAATCCCCGGTAGCTCAATTGGCAGAGCATCCGGCTGTTAACCGGAGGGTTGTTGGTTCGAGTCCAACCCGGGGAGCTCGTGTCTGCCCCGGCGTGGGCACGATCCAGGGCGAGGGTCGTGGCCCGATTGGCCGAAGGTATGCAGCGCGCGCAGGCGCCGCCGAGGATGATCGCCGTATGGGTCGCCGTGCGCTTCTCGTCGCCGTCGTCGCGTCAGCGGCCGCAGCCGCGGCCGGAGGTCACGTCGCGCGGGGCGCGACCGCCTCCACGGCGCGCTCGTTCGCCGAGCGGCACACGCTCGTCAAGGGCGCCGTCGTCGTTCGACAGACCGGTGTGAGCACGTCCCACCTCGGGCACGAGGCCACCCGTGCCTCGTGGGGCGTCGTGCTCGCGAACACGTCGCCCGGCCGTGACGCGCTGAACGTGCGGGTGACCGTCGATCTCGTCGGCGCGAACGGGAAGGCCATTCCACACCAGGGCCGGGTGGCGAAGCAGACGCTCGCGCTCATCCCGGCCGGCCGGGTCTTCTACTACGGAGGCACCGCGACCATCAACGGCGACATCGACGTACGGGGAGTGCGGGCGCGCGTCACCGCCGTCGGCGCGACGCCGTCCAGGCGCTTCAGGCTCCCGCCCGTGTTTGACGTGCATCTCGACACGTCGACGGGCCAGCTGACGGGCACGTTCACGAACCCGTACTCCATGTCGATCAGCCCGTACGACTGCGCCGCCGACATCGTGCTCTTCGACCGCTACGGCCGGATCATCGGCGGCGACGGACCCGGCGAGATCGGACAGCTCACGTCCAACATCGCCCCCGGGGCCGCCTCGCCTGTCTCGTTCTCCGTGCCCGACGGCATCGCGCTCTCCCGAATCGCGTCGGCCCGGATCACCGTCTTCCCGGGCTGACCGGACGCCGCCCGACACCTCCGACGATGCGGCTACCCTCCCGCGGGTGACTGCACGGTGAACGACCGCTTCCGGGAGCTCCTCCGCCGACTGGGCGAGATCCACGACCTCGAGAAGGCCGCGGGCCTGCTCTCCTGGGACGAGGAGACGAAGATGCCGCCGGCGGGTGCCGACGCGCGCGCCGAGCAGCGCGCCACGCTGAACCGGATCGCGCACGAGCTCCAGGTCGGACCCGAGCTGGGCGGCCTGCTCGAGGAACTGCGGACGTTCGAGGGGGCGCACGACTACGACTCGTTCGAGGCCAGCCTCATTCGGGTCGCACGCCGCGACTACGAGAAGGCGTCACGCATCCCACCCGATCTCCGCGCCGAGCTGACGCGCGCCGGCTCGCTCGGCTACCGGGCCTGGCTGCACGCCCGTGAGCAGGAGGACTACGCGATCATGCTGCCGCACCTCGAGCACAATCTCGAGCTGCGCCGCGAGTACATCCGGTGCTTCGACGACCACGGCGACCCGTACGACGTGCTGCTCGACGACTACGAGCCGGGGATGAAGACCGCGGACGTCGAGGTGATCTTCGCTCAGCTGAAGGCGGCACTCGTGCCGATGCTGCGTGCGGTCGCAGACGCGCCGCCGGTCGACGACTCGTGCCTCCGCGGCCGCTTCCCGCGTGACGCGCAGCGGCGGTTCTCGGTCTCCGTCCTCGAACGGTGGGGGATGGACCGCGCCGCCTGGCGGCTCGACCGCACGGTGCACCCGTTCGCGATGTCGATGTCGTCCTCGGACATCCGTCTGACGACGAACTTTCAAGAGGACAGCCCGCACGGAATCCTCTCCTGCCTGCACGAGTTCGGCCACGGCGTCTACGAGCGGCAGATCGACGCGCGGTACGACCGCACCCCGCTCGGGCACGGGGTATCCGCGGCGCTGCACGAGTCCCAGAGCCGCCTGTGGGAGAACCTCGTCGGACGCAGCCTCGCGACCTGGAAGTTCTTCTACCCGCAGCTCCAGCAGTCGTTCCCGGAGCAGTTCGCCGGCGTCCCGCTGGAGCGATTCCACCGCGCGCTGAACAAGGTGCAGGCGTCGCTTCGGCGCGTCGACGCCGACGAGGTGACGTACTGCCTTCACATCATCCTTCGCTTCGAGCTCGAGCGGGACATCCTCTACGGTAACGTCGAGCTGCGAGACTTGCCCGAAGCCTTCGACGCGAAGATGCGCGAGTACCTCGGCCTGGAACCGCCGGACGTCTCACACGGCGTTCTCCAGGACGTCCACTGGTCGGACATGGGCCTGGGGTACTTCCCGACCTACGCGCTCGGCAACGTCGTCTCCGTGCAGCTGTGGGAGCGCGCGATCGCGGACCTCGGAGACCTCGACGAGCAGTTCGAGCGAGGAGAGTTCGGGCCGCTGCGGGACTGGCTCGGCACGCACGTCCATCGGCACGGCCGGGTGTTCACGCCCCAGGAGCTGCTCCAGCGCGCGGCCGGCGGCACCATGGATCCGGCACCCTATCTCGGCTACCTCGAGCGGAAGCTCGGCGAGCTCTTCGGCGCCGCCGTCGCCTGAGGGTCAGCCCCCTTCGCAGCGGCAGATGCGCTCGCCGAGCGCCCGGCGCTCGAACGGAAGTCCGCAGCGGGCGCACGTCGGGGGCAGGACACGGGCCTTCACGAGCAGCGCGCGCATGAGCGTCGCCCAGAGCAGCGCGTAGCCGAGGAGAAACGGACCGGTCATGCCCGCTTCTATCGGCCGCGGAGGCCGATCGGATTAGATCCGGATGGGGGCCCGCGGGCGATGTCCGCGACCCCGGGGAGCCGCTAAGATCGACCCGTGAGCTGGCTGTACATCGCCCTGCTCGCGCTTGCGCTCGCGGTGGTCGTCGGAGCGGAGTGGCCACGCTTCGGCGCACATGTCGGAGCCGACGCGCGCAGGCGCCGGGAGCGCGAAAAGCGGAAGGCATCGCTGCGAGTGGTGCCGACCGAAGCCGACGACTTTGCGGCCAGCGTCGAGCGCGATCTCGCGCAGCTGCCGACGATCGAGGAGACCGACCGCCGGGTCGACTAGCGCCGCACGGTGAAGGTCGCGTGCAGCGTTCGCGTGTTCGGGAGGATCGGCCCGACGTCCTCCATGTTCTTCGTCTCCTGGTAGTCCGCAACCATCACGCTCAGCGTGTGTCTCCCCGGCTTGCCCGCGGCACCCCGCACGGTGACGACGCCGGCGGCATAGGAGGCGGCGACGTGGCGGGCGTCGGCGACGGCGTAGATCGAGCTGGGATCGACCCCCGATCCGGCGTCGCGGACGGAGAGCCGTATCGAGGCGCCGGCGCGGACCGTGCGGGTGAGCAGCCTCACGGTCGGCGGCGTCACGTCGTTCAGCCAGAAGCGGAACGTGAACTTGCCGGGCGACGCGCCCGCCGGCGTGTCGAACACGAGGTCGTAGGCCCCCGGGGCCGGGAGCACTGCGCCGACGACGGGCTCGGCTGCGCCGAACCTCGCGTACGGGTTGATGTCGACGGGGAGGCCGGTGTAGCCGACGAGCCGGTTCTCGTCGCCTGCGACGACGAGCCGCGGGGCCACGCGCACTCCCTCGCCGCGCGAGAGGACGACCGCGCCGAAGTTCGCGATCGGCTTCGTCACCTGGATCCGGAACACCTGCTCCGGCCCGGAGAGATTGAGCGCGATCGTCGCCCCGAGGCTGCCCTCGGGATACCGGTACGTGGAGACGAGCGACGGCTTGCCGGCGGTGTCCCCGCGGTAGACGCCGGGCCGCGTGAGCGTCCGGTACGGCTCGTCCCCGAGCTTCGGCACCTCGACGCGGAACCAGTACGGGACGCGGCGCACGTCCGTGCCGCGCGTGAGGAGGACGAAGCCCGTCGCCTCGCCCTCCGCCGCTTCGGTGGCGACCGTGAGCGTGAGGCCCACCGTCGAGCCGGGAGTGACGGTGGTCGAAGTCGGCACGAGCGTCGTGCCGAGCGGCGCCTCGTCGGGCGCGACGGACACGGTCCACGGATCCGGCCCGCCGCCCGCATCGCTCACGGCGAGCTGCTGCGTCGTCGTGACGCCGCGCTCGACGAGACCGAATGACAGCCCGGTCGGGTCGGTGAAGATCAGCGGGTCATCCGCGCGCGGGATGTCGATCCGACCGCCGCCCTCCCGCAGCGGGGTCACCTCGGTCAGGGTTCCCGGGATGTGGACCGGATCACCGGTCGACTCGAGCGCCGACTTGATCTGCTCGACGGTCCACGACGGGTGGCGTTCCTTGAGCAGGGCGGCCGCGCCGGCGACGTGCGGCGTCGCCATGCTGGTGCCGCTCCAGTCGTGCGCAGACCACTGGTTGTGCGGGAGCGACGAAAGGATGTCGACCCCGGGCGCGGTCACGTCCGGCTTCATCTGGAGCGAGATCGGCGTCGGCCCGCTCGACGAGAAGTCGGCGATCTCGTCGGCCGGTCCCGTGTCGCCTTCGGTGGAGGCGGCGACCGTGATCGCCTGCGGCGCCGTGCCCGGCGAGCCGACCGAGCCACGGCCGGCGACGTCGTTGTCGTTTCCGGCGGCGATCACGGGCACGACGCCCGCGTCCGCGGCGTCGTCGATCGCCTGCACGACGACGTCGCGGGTCGGCTCGACCTCGGGCTCGCCGAGCGACAGGTTGATCACGTCCATGCCGTCCTTGACCGCCTGCTCGATGCCTGCGGCGATCTCCGGCGAGTTGCCGTCGAGCCCGAACTGCGCGGTCGGGATCGTCAACACCTTGTAGTTGCCGAGATAGGCCATCGGCGCGATCCCGGAGACGGTGAAGCGCTGCCCTCCGACGACGGCGATGGTGTTGTGGTCGCCTGCGGCGATGCCGGCGACGTTCGTCGCATGGTCCGAGTACTGCGGGTCGAAGGGCGTGTTCGCGTACTTCCAGGTCGGCTCGGCGGGGGCGAAGGCACGCGCGACGATCACCTTCGGGGTCGTGTAGGCGGTGTCGCCCAGCGGGAAGCCGGGGGGATAGGTGAAGCCTGCAGGGCTGAAGAAGATGTGGGTCTGGTCGAGGCCGTCGTCGATGATCCCGATCTTGATGCCGTTGCCGGCGGTGGCGAGCGTGGGCCCCCAGACCGTGGGCGCGCCGATCAGCTGGGGCGTACGGTCGAGCAGGTCGTGGTAGGTCACCGTCGGCCAGACGGTCAGGCCTTTCATCGCGTCGAGCCGGCCGAGCTGGGAGCGCGGCACGACCAGCGCGACGCCGTTGAGCACGACGCCGTAGTGCCACCGCACCCGCACCTGCGGGATCACACGCGCGACGCGTGCCTGGAGCTGCCGCTGCGCCGCCGCCAGCGTGCGCAGATAGGAGACGCTCGCAGGGGCACGCACGTTCAAGCGGTGGTGCACCGTCGTCGCCGATGCGAGGCCGCGGTCGCGGAGGATCGCCTCTGAGAGCGGCGGCTGCGGCAGCGTGACGACCACCTCGACGACGTCGCCGGCGCCGCCCGTCGCGGGCGGCCCGGTCCGCGCCGTGGCACCGCCCACCGCGAAGAGCGCGAATGAGCCGAGGACGATCGGGAAAAAGGCGGCGCGGGGCAGGCGGGGACATGGTACGCGCGAGCGCGGCCCGCGGTTTCACACGGCTACACTGTCCCTCCGCGCGGATGTGGCGGAATTGGTAGACGCGCACGGTTCAGGTCCGTGTGGGGGCAACCCCGTGGAGGTTCAAGTCCTCTCATCCGCATCGGCCGCAGCGTCTTAAACGGCGCTTAACGCGAATACCTCGTTCGCGGGGCGACGCGGGGCGGACGAGTCGTCAGGCTTCGAGATGGAAGTCTGCGACATAGGGGGCACGTTTCTTGGATCTGCGGCGTATCGGGTGCGCCCTCAGCGGGCACGGCTACGGCTACGCCGGTTTCCTGCTCGGCTCGCACCTCGAGCGTTGTGCGCATTGCGGCAAGGTGCGCGTCCGCCCGACGGTGGAACCCGGGCCCGGTCGGGAGCGGCGGCAGAGGGACCGGCCGCCGCCCGGGATGCCGGATCGGCGAACGAAGACTTAGAAACCTCACAACCGGCTCTCATTCCGGTCTCAGGCGCGGGCGCGATGCTGCCGGGAATCAACCCACGAAGGAGCAGACGTGAGCAGCGCGAACGTGACCCGCATGAATTGGAAGATCTCCGACCCCCAGGATGCCGTCGACGACGACATCCGCCACATCCGCGACCTCGTCTTCGTCCGCAACCTCCTCGCCAAGCGCGGGGCGACGTACGCGGAGCTGCGCGATTGCGACACGGTGATCGACGGCGTCCGCAGGCAGCTCGCGGACTCTGCCAAGCGCGCCTCCGCCCGCTTCGCGACAGCCGCGTAGCCCGCGGTCACGAAGCGAGCGCGGCGAGCACGTCGTCGGCGTGCGTCGCGGGTGTGACGTTGTGGAAGACCTTCTTCACGGTGCCGTCGGCGTCGATGACGAAGGTCGAGCGCCGGATGCCGATCGTCGTCTTGCCGAGGTACTTCTTCTCGCCCCAGGCGCCGTACCGCTCCGCGACTGCGTGGTCCGTGTCGGCCAGCAGCGTGAACGGGAGCTCGTACTTCTTCCGGAACTTCACATGCGAACGCTCGTCGTCCGGTGAGACGCCCAGGACGACCGCGCCGGCGCGCTCGAACGCACCGTAGGCGTCGCGGATCCCGCACGCCTGCGTCGTGCAGCCCGGCGTGTCGTCCTTCGGATAGAAGTACAGCACGACGGGCTTTCCCCTGAGGGCCGAAAGCCGCACCGCCTCGCCGGTGTCGGAGGTCAGCGTGAAATCGGGTGCGGGATCGCCTTCGGCAACCAACGTCGTTCCTCCTCGCTCGAGCGGTCGAGGGTGGCGCAGTGTCGGCAGCAGTAACGCCGTAGCGAGGATGCCTGTTCCCGCGACGGTCAGCCGGCCGCAGGGTGGCCGCGGACTCGCTCGTAGAGCTTCGTGGCCGCAGCGATCAGCCCGGCGCGGGTGGGAGGCTTCTTGACCGCGGTCGACCAGCCCTCCCCGACCAGATACAGGAAGGGGCCGTCCGCGAAGTAGATGTTCTCTCCCACCTGGCCGTTGCCGGACACGCGGAAGCCCCGAGCCCCCGGGATCGCTCCGACCGAATAGGCGGAGAAGGAGCCGCCGCCCGCCGCGTACTGCGCCTTGAAGCCGAGAAAGCCGGCGGCGAGCTCGGCCCGCGCTGCAGCGGGCGAGCCGAGCTGCATCACCCAGGAGACACCGGCCCGTAGGGACTGCCCCAGTCCCAGGTACTCGGAGAGCAGCTCCTTGAAGCCCTCTCGCCGCAGCCTCGCCAATTGAGCCGAGGCCTGCACCGGCGTGAGGGCGGAGTTCGCATCGACCCATGCTTTTGCGGTCTTGAACGGGATCGCGGCCCCGGGGCCGAACCCCGAGAGGTCACCCCGCTCGATCAGGCGCGCGCTCAACGGAAGCGGCTTCGGCGCCGCGACCGCCGCAGCTGCCGAGACCGCAAGGCAGCAGACGCCCGCCAACAGGACGATCGAAGATCGGAATCGACGCACCACGGAGCCGCAGTTTCTATCTGAAACGTCGCATCCTCTCGCTAGGGTGGCGCTTCCATGTTGACGGCGCACCACACGGTCGCATTCCTCGTACTCGGATCGACGTGGGGGGCTGCGCTCCTGGCCGGCCTCGCCTACTATCGCCGTCGCGAGCCGCGCGGGATCGTCACCCATCTGCTCGCGCTCACCCAGACGCTGCTCGTCGCCCAGGTGGGGCTCGGCCTGCTGCTCCTCTCCGAGCACCGGCGCGCGCCGCAGCGGCTGCACTACCTGTACGGCTCGCTCGCCCTCCTCGCGGCGCTGTCGCCCTGGCTGTACGCGCCCGCCGACCGGCGAGCCCGGCTCGCGTGGTTCGCGGGAGCTACCCTGCTGGCAGGAGCGCTCGCCGTACGGGCGTACATGACCGGGACGTGAGAGGTTTCTTCTCCCGCCTGAACCCGACCGTGCGCGGGTTCCTGATCCTCGCCGCGATAGCCGCAGTCGTCGTCCTGCTCCAGCTCGAGACGACGCTCGCGGCGTTGCTCGTGGTCGCGCGGATCGCGTTCCTGCTGGCGATCGCCTTCTTCGTCTTTCTCATGTGGCGGGAGCGCCGGGCCGAGATCGGGATGTGGTCGCTGCGCGCCCGCGTTGTTTTCTACGGCGCGGCGCTGCTCGCCGTCGCCGACCTCGGCGTGGACTGGTACGGCGGCGCCCATGGCCTGCAGGTGCTCGCGTTCGTCGTCGTGCTCGCGCTGTCCGGGTTCGCCATGTGGCGCACCTGGCGCGATCAACACACGTATTCGTAGGAACGGCTGCGCCGTTCCTACGATCGAGTTTGTGCTCCGCAGAGTGGCCGGCGGCGAAGCCGCCGGCCCGGTTCCTCCGGCCTTCGGTGTTGCGTGCGAGCGGTCGGCTAGACCTGCTGGGCGCGAACGGACGCACCGTCGAGCGCGTCCAGGGCCGCCCGCACCGGCACGAGCGTGCCGACGAAGATGGGCGTGTCGCGCTCGGTGTAGCGCGACGCCTCGCTTTCGCGCAGGGTCAGCATGAGGTGCATGAAGTCCGCGGGCTCGTCGCACTCGAAGACGGTCATGAACTCCTGGTCGTCGATCCCGAACGAGTAGGTCGTGTGGTTGTGGACGGTCTCGAACTCGTGCCCGACCCGCATGTGCTCGTCCATCGCCCGCTGCCGGTCGGCCTCCGGCAGCGCGTACCAGGGACGCACCTTCACGAAGGGATAGACGACGAGGTAGGGCGAGCCCTTCGGGACGATCTTGCGGGCCTTCCGTGCGCTCGTGTACTGGGAGGCCTTCGTCGTGGCCAGGTACGAGTACGGCGTCTCGAGCCAGCCCGCGAGCGGCGTCCCGTTCAGCGCGGTGCCGAGCTCGCCGAGGTCCTCGTACCGCTGTGTGATCTTCCAGAAGAAGAAGTCCGTCTCCGGGCGGACGCCCGTCGTCGTGTAGCAGCGGAGGGCGTCGAAGCGGTCGGCGAACTCCTCGATCACCTCGGCGAAGGCGTCCTTGCCCGCCTGGCGCTCCTCGTCCGGGAGCCGCCGCCAGGCCGGATCCACCCGGTAGAAGGTGTAGGCGACGTACTGACCGCTCACGCCCGTGAATGCTAGCGGGCGGCGCCGGAGGCCTCGGCTACGGTAACGCCGGCGTGACCGGTCGTGTCCAGAACCAGCTGAAGGCCCTGCCGGCGAAGCCCGGCGTGTACCTGTTCCGCGACGCCGACGGCGAGGTGCTCTACGTCGGCAAGGCGAAGTCGCTGCGGCCCCGCGTCCGCTCCTACTTCCAGAAGACGACCGACGGGCGCGCACAGATCCGGCAGCTTCCCGAGCGCGTCGCCGACGTCGAGGTGATCGTCACCGGCACCGAGGTGGAGGCGCTCCACCTCGAGCAGAACCTCGTCAAGCGCCACCGGCCGCCCTTCAACGTGCGGCTGCGCGACGACAAGTCGTTCCCGTACATCGCGGTGACGATGGAGGACGAGTACCCGCGTGTGATGTTCACGCGTGAGCGGCACCGCCCCGGCGTCTGGTACTTCGGCCCGTACGCGAACGCGAAGAAGGTGCGCGAGACGCTCGAC
>Ga0187779_10001204_pt1 | contig 16163 bp, 17 predicted proteins | sample 1015_Q2_SP10_10__FD_132435 | JGI IMG/M metagenome (GOLD analysis project Ga0187779, IMG submission 132435) | Tropical peat soil microbial communities from peatlands in Department of Meta, Colombia - 1015_Q2_SP10_10_MG | ecosystem: Environmental > Terrestrial > Soil > Wetlands > Peat | place... | reverse complement strand
TGCAGCATGGCGCCCTGTGTCTGAATGGTGAAGTCCTCTCTATGAGCATGCCGCTTGATGAGGATGTCCTTGATCTGCTCAATGGATCGGTCTGTATCCTCGGCATGGGGCGTTGATGCGATGATTTCGAAAAGAGCATCTGTATCAAAAAGCTCCTGACCGCTTGTAACCGGAACGTAGACAATGTCGTCGACATCCATGCCGAGGCTTGTGCCTTTTTTCCGCATCACGCCCACGACACGGTACCGGACGTCGGAAAGCATTACGACCTTTCCCAGTGCATTTTGATCCCCGAAAATCTCCTCCTTGACTTTTGTACCGAGAACGACGACTTTTAACTTTGAATCCACATCTCCTTGGGTAACATAGTTGCCGGAGTCCACGTAGAGATTTCTCACCCGCTGAAATTCAGGCGTGACGCCTATTATCATAACATCACGGCCAAGATTCATGTACTTGATTCTCCCCGTCCCCAGCACGATTGGCACCGCATCGGTCAGCATCCATGCTCGGCGCTTGAGGGCAAGTGAGTCGTCGTAAGTGAGCTTGCGCACTGTGCCTGCTGATGGAGGATGGAAACCGCCGCTTGCACTGGTCTTTCCTGGTGTAATGATGAGAAGGTTTGTGCCGAGGCCAGTCAGTTCTTTTGTGATATAGACTCGTGCGCCCTCGCCTATGGACACCAGGAGGATTACAGCCATGACGCCGATGATGACTCCGAGCATGGTGAGACCGGAGCGAACCTTATTCGATAGGATCGCTTCAAATGAAACCTGGAATGTCTCAAGAAAATTCATGAGACCACCTTGTCTTCCAAGATTTGTCCATCCTTTAAATGAATCCTCCTTTTGCATCGGTTTGCCACGTTCTGGTCATGGGTGACGATGATGATGGTGACCCCCTGTTTATTCAATCCAGTTAGGAGATTCAAGATTTCTTCGCCGGAGCGGCTGTCCAGATTACCGGTAGGCTCATCCGCGAGGAGGACTGGAGGGTTATTCACGAGTGCGCGTGCTATGGCAACTCTCTGCTGCTGGCCGCCTGAAAGTTCCGTAGGCTTATGATACATGCGTTCGGCGAGCCCAACCCGGTCAAGCATTGGCATTGCCCGTTCTTTCCTCTCACGAGCGGGCACTCCGCTATAAATAAGAGGTACTTCGACGTTCTTCAGGGCCGAAAGCCGCGGCAGGAGGTTAAAGGTTTGGAATACGAACCCGATTTTGACGTTACGGACCGTTGCAAGCTCATCGTCGGACAAAGTGCTGATTTCGCGTTTTTCGAAGCGATAGACGCCGCTTGTTGGCCTGTCGAGGCAGCCAATGATGTTCATGAGCGTCGATTTTCCTGAACCTGACGGCCCCATTACTGCAATAAGTTCACCTTGTTTGATGCTGAGGGTTATGCCGGCCAGGACGGTGATATCCATTGCACCCATATGGTAAGTTTTTGTGACGCTAGAAAGGTCTATCATGAATGAAGTAAACGAAGGTCAAAAGTATTCAGGACCTGTCCCATAGTGTTTATCATTCTACTACCGACACTTTGGCTCCATCTTTTAAACCCGCTGCTTCCGGCGTTGTAATGACGAAATCGCCAGATTTAAGACCGCTGGTTATCTGTGTAAAACTCCAGTTGGTCTCGCCTATTTCAACGGGCTGGAGCTTCGCGATTGCACGTAAGCCAGGCTTCAAGGTGCCTCCGACGGCCATGAAGACCTTTTTCTTTCCTTCCCGTTCGATGACCGCCTGTGAAGGGACAGAAAGAACATTCTGAAGGGTTGCTACAAGAATTTCGACATCCGCCGACATTCCCGGCTTGATCCTAGGCTGTTTCTCGTTAAAGTATATCCATACGTCCGCAGTTCTTGTTTCGAGTTTACCACCGCTCACAATGGGCGAAATGCGTTTAATAGTTCCCTGAAATTTTTCTCCAGGAAAAGCATCGACGGTGATCGTGACCGGCTGCGAAATGTGGAGCCTTCCGACGTCAACCTCATCTATCGTTGCGAGAACGTAAATAAGCCTGGGATTGACGATCGTAACGATTTGTTTCCCCGGCAGCAGGAGCTCGCCAACCTCGGTATATTTTTTTGAAATCACGCCGTCAAATGGTGCATTAATGATAGAATAATCTTTTTTAACCCGGTCGTCTTCCTGAGCAGCATCGTATTGTGTTTTCGCGACGTCGTAAGCACGCCTGACGGCGTCAAGGTCCTGCTGAGCAATCATTCCTTTATCGAACAAACCCTGCATGCGCTTCAGATTTTTATCCGCTTCCTGGTACGTCGCTTTGCTTTGGCCAAGTACGCTTTCTGACTGTACGGATTCTTCAGTGAGGTCGAGCTGGGCTATCAAAGACCCTGCTTTGACTATATCCCCTTCTTTCACGGGAAGCTTTATCACCCTACCCGTCCGTTGTGCCGAGAGTGTTGTCTCCGTTTCCGATTTTACGGTGGAGGTAGTGGTTGCGTTTACGATGACGCGGAGTTCGCCTCTGTTGAGTTCAGCTACCCTGACCAAGACCGGCTTGATACCGGCTATAACGACGACTGCCGCTGCGACCATAACGGCTGTGACTGTCCAGGTAATTTTACTTTTGATAATGGCGGAAACTATTGCCATGTCATGATCCCTTTGCTTCGTTATCCGCCCTGTATTCAAGCCGTTCTTTGATATTTTTCATGAAAGATCTCGTCACCTCGCCCAATTTTTCTGCTACAATAATTTCCTGTAGAAAGCCTAGGCGCCCCGTAACATGCCCTTCCAGACGGTATGTTATTTCGGTCTCGTCATTGGATATCTTCCGAAAAATCGTTATTCCTGACGTGATAAGATGCTCATGAGTTGCTGTCCATGCCAGCCTCTGATTTTCCAACATTTCCGTGGTGTGGGCGTGCATCTCAATAGTCCGGGTAAACGGCCCTAGCGACATTTTGATCTGCCAGATCGAATCAAGTTCGTTCAGAATCGTGACGCCTTTGCATCCTGGAAATAAACAGCCAACCTCGGGACGATCATTCATAAATGACCAGACGCTGCTTATCGGCATTTTAATAGTAAACACTACTTCTTTTACAGGCATGGTACACCTCGCTTAAATAGACGATCCGAAACAGCCATGGCATTCGTAAGTTCTACCGGCCTGGATACTACGTACAGGGTAACTGCATCGGACTCGCATCACCGCTCCAAACCTCTTCCCATTGCCTTTGCTAGCCTTGCCGCCGCGAGTTGATAATCATAGAGAGCTTGCACATAATCGATTTCGGCTTTCGCATCCGCCAATTGTGCGTCCGTAACTTCAATCGACGGACCGACACCTTCACGATACCTGCCTTCAGCAAGTTCCAAACTCTCCTGTGCACTCTTGAGGGAACTATCTGTCACCGTGATCCTGGCGGCGGCGCTTTCCAGATCGGCATATGATTGATTTACTTCAAAAAGGATTGATAGCCTGAGTTTGTCCCGCTGCGCTTCAATTTGATGTTTGTTCGCTCGTGCCTCGCTTACCTTGCCGCTTGTGAGCCCACCTTCAAAAAGGGGCATCGAAAGCGTCACGCCCGCATTCCAGCTGTCTTGAATCTCTCCTGTGAGAGGTATGCCCTCGAATGTGCCCTCCAGAACAGTACCATGCGTCCAGTTGTAGGCCCCGTTTGCTGAAAGCGTCGGCAGGTAGCTTGATTGTTCGGTCTTTACTTGAGACTGCGCAGCCTGAATATCAAATTCCGACTTCAGCATTTCTGGACGGTTCTTCAGCGCTACAGCTTGTGCATCGTCAAGAGTGGGAAGTGCCGACGGCTGAGAGAGGACGTCCTCAATCTCAACATCACGGACCGGATCGAGACCCATTGCCGTGTAGAGAGAGATGGTGTTCAAACGGACGGTATTCTCCGCGTTGATCAAGCTGAGCTTCGCGCTGTTTACTTCGACACCGGCACGGGTCACATCGTACCTTGGCTTGGAACCTGCCCGGAAAAAGGCTTCTGCTTGTTTCATGTGGCTTTCGGTCTGCATGAGCGTTTGTTGCGCAACACGTACCAGTTTTTTGGCCTGAAGCAAAGCATAGTAGGCTTGTTTAACATTGAGCACTACTTCCTGCACAACGCGGTCTATATCCTTGTCAGCTGATTGAGTTCCGAATCGCGCCGAATCAAGAGCATTGCCAGTCTTGCCGAAATCGTACAGCACCTGATTTACGGACAGCGTGGTGGTGTAACTTTTTGTGACAGTTTCTCCGAAGGCGCCTCCCCGTGCATGGCTATCAGAATAACCCGTGCTCGCGGTAACCTGGGGAAAATAAGGTGACGTCGCTTGTGTGACTTTTCCCAGCTCTGCATTTAAGGCTTCCTGCGCAGCCCGGATGGAAGGATTGTTGGCAAGGGCATTTTCGATGCAGTCATGGAGCGTAAGCATGTTCCCCGCGAAGGCAGGAGCACGCATACCTACCAAAAGCACACTTATGACCGCAAAAAAGCGCATGACTGACCACTGATCTTCTAACATACCGTCGGCCTTTGAAGTTATAACCGGGGCACCGATTTGCGTCCTATCAATTGGCCAACGTGCTGGCAAATGCCATAGCCCCGCCGGCCAGGATTGGGATTAAAAGATTATCATTCAGGGGAAGCGGTAGCAATTCAATACCAGCAGCGGTAACAGCGCCAAGAATGATTACCCATGATGCTAGCTTTAGTCCGACGACAGGTAAGAGAAAGCCTATTAACAGCGAAGCAACAATGAATGCTGCAGTACCCTCAAGACTTTTTCCTCCGATCTTTGTCTTTCCGTAACGCTCACCGATAGTCGTAGCAGCAACATCTCCGAAAGCGAGAAAACAGATCGCAGCAGTGGCCACGGGTGTTGGATAGGCATAGAGTGACAAGCCGACGCCCAGTACATAGGGTACCGTGCCGGTCATTTTCTGAGCTTCATTTTCACGAATAACGCCGCCTACATGGGTAAAGATATAATTATTCAAAACAGAAAATCTGAGCCTGGCTATCTCAATCAAAAGGACGACGAGGATGAGCACTCCATAGATAGCAAAGGCTGTGTTTCTATGGAAAATAAAATAGAGGGATAAAAGTCCCAAGCCGCCAAGAATATGATAGATCTTACGTCCCAGATGTTTCATCGCCCTTTTGATCCCTTCAAGTGATTTATCCTACAGCAGAACACCGTGGCATCAAGCTCATGAGTGCCAGAGCTTAAGCAGAATCCTCTCCTGGTTTCATCAGGATAGTCCTTTTTATCTCGGCAAGATCTGCTGAGTCTTCAAGGAACGATATTATAAAGTTCTCATTGTTTTTTCCGAGCATCGGTCGGAAGGCTGCATACAGGGCCAATTTCGCATCGATCACATTCAAGCTGGATGGTGCTATGGAGTATGTTGAATTTTTTCGATAACAGTTCCCGTATCTCATCCACAATATTCCTGCATCCGCTTATCAGCTGGTCATCGATCAATACGTGTGCACTCATGGAATACACACCGGAGGTTATGGCCCAGATATGGATGTGGTATGCTTCACGAACGCCCTCTACTTGTGAAATCTCGGCGGTGACCGTATCGATGTCAATGTGGGATGGCACCGACTCTAGAAGAATATTGACGGATTCCTTGACGAGTGCCCAGGATCCATAGATTATGATCATGGATATTATGATACTCAGTATCGGGTCGATCAGGTACCAATCGGCATAGATAATGATGATTCCGCCGATCACGACACCGATCGATGAAAGGGCGTCGCCAATGATATGCAGATATGCTCCCCTGATATTCAGGCTGGCGTGGCTGTGTTTAAAGAGGAGAAACGCTCCCGCCACGTTTGCAACCAGACTAATGATTGCAACGAGCAGCATCAGTCGCCCTTCGACCGGCTGCGGATGAACCATTCTCATATAGGCCTGGTACATGATGAAGAGCGAGATCAGGACGAGGACTATGCCATTCAACAAGGCAGCAAGGATTTCGAGGCGGTAAAAACCAAAGGTCTTTTTTCCCGTAGCTGGTCTAGTTGCGAACTTCATAGCAAAAAAAGCGAGCAGCAATGCGATATTATCGGTAAACATATGACCGGCATCCGACAGGAGTGCCAGACTGTTCGATAAAAGACCGCCGACGACCTCAGCAATCATCATGAGAATCGTGATCGATAAAGCGATCAAGAGGTCCTGCCGTCCGCCTGCGGTAACGCGGAGATTCTCATGGCCATGAGTATGCTCATGGTTGTGAGAATGTGCTTCAGAATGAACATGGGAAGCCGACATGATAGTATCTACTTGAGCCCCTTTCAATCCCTCGTCCAGAAACGCAGTTCCTGCTCTCGTTCGATTGCACCGAGTTCTGCTGCATACCCGTAATACGCCAACAGCCCCTTTTTCTCCTCTTCGCCTAACCTATAGCTGAATAAATTCCAGTACTTTAAGAGTACCTCAGCGTGGATATGGAACCTCCCCGAATTCGTTTCGGCCAACTCCTTGAGATTGGCCATGCCATAAGCTCTCGATTCCATAATAATATCATACAACCGCACAAGATCATTGTGTATCTTTTTTCGGTCATTTACCTGCCAAAGCGCAAATACAAAGGCAGGCCTGTAAATTTGTGCCACAGTTCACCAAGGTCATAGCAATGTGGATAGGTTGATGCCGCAGCCCTCTGAATCGCCAAGTCACCAATTGTTAGCATTGCGTCAGCTTGTTGTGAAGGGTCTTCGACGCCCTGTTCATAGAGTATATACGTTGGGTTCACATTGTACTGTAATTCAAGAAGAATGCGGAGGAGCACGACTGATGTAGCCGATGCAGTGGTCAAGGCGACAACCCTGTTCGCAAGTTCTTCGATGGGAACCATGCTCTCCAAGAGGATGCTCATTACGGTATTTTTTGAGGTAATGGAAAGGTCCGGAAGGAGAATATAACGTCCCTTGTTTACAGCATACTCAATGGAAGATGATGGCGAAACATCAATCGTACCTTCACAAAGCATGCGGTTCAATTGAGTCGGAATACCCTCCACCAATTTAAAAGGGAAAACGACCTTTTTCAGGACGATTCCGGCGTGTGGAGGGAAACAGTTTGAATAGCTTATATGTCCTAGTCTTAGCATTTTGGGATTTCTCTGAGCGTAACCACATTAAAATTCTCTTTGACCGAGCGCAAGTCCGCTGAAAAAGAGATCTGTCACAAATCCAACAAATTTTTTCGAAGACAGGTTCACGCATTTTCCATGGATCTGTTCCGCCATAGGCTGCAAATTGAAATTGTGGATAATAACGCCGATCAGGGAGGCAACTGCCAAAGAGGGGTCGAATTTTTTTAATTCGCCGCTCTTCATCCCCTCCTTTAATAGCTTGACAAGGCGGGTATAGTTATCTGCGAAATACTGCTCACAAATCCAGGAGATGTGTCCGCTGTTTCCTGCAAATTCCATGGTCATGATCCTGCGCAGCTCCTCATTACCTAGCTGAAACCGTATGAAGCTTTCGACGTACTTCTCGATTTTCTGGCGCACTGAAATATTTGATGTGAAAATAGGGTCGTTCCAGATATCCAGAAGCGAAGAAAATGAGTCGCTTAAAACAGCACGATAGAGAGCCCCTTTGTTCTTGAAATGGTAATAGATCATCGCGTTATTCACCCGCGCCGCGTTGGCAACCTCCCTGACCGAGGTTCCGTCGAGGCCGTGCTGTGCGAAGACGTGGCGTGCAGCTGCAAGTATTTCGGTGCGCGTATCGCTATCCGATCGTCCGCCTTTAGGACGTCTTCCTGCGGTATGCCTATGTGCGCGGCGCTGGTTCATAACTATTTAACTAATCAGTTAATTAAATAACAACAATCAGGATATACTAAATCAACGCAAGGTGTCAAGGTGTTTTTGCTCATCGTCCTTGCAGGTGTCGAACGCACCTACCGAGAGGTATGCGGCTAAAACCTGACAGACACATACCTCATGGAATGCCTCTCAACAACGATACCGGATGACAGGAAAAGACGTTTTTGAGGCAATTTACGGTGCATGGATCGCGGAATGATGTCCTGCCATAATAACGAAATAACGGGTCATGGTGAGCCGGAGTTGAACACCTTGGCTGTAATAACCTGCGGTAGTTTCCTCTCAGCCTACCCTTAAGCTTGCTGCTCGACCTCTCTTCAACTGTCGTCAACGAGCATCCGGCGTATCGGTCTTTCGATGTTTTCGAATTGGTCCGTCTTTATGGCACAGATGAAGGCGAACCTGGCGGCTAGGCCAAAATAACGTGAGGACGATGAGTGACAGAATTGTCCAGAGCATAGTGTAATTATATCCCGATTTCGCTCAGTCGGTTAACTCGGCCTTATAGACCGCTGCATATTATATTTCCTTTCCCTGTTCCGTCTGCTCCGGGTAAATGAAGGGAGCCTCCTGTTCTACTTTTATCTCACGAGCCGTAAGATTTTCAAGAATGAAACGCAATTGTGTGAGCCTGAACCGGAGGTCCTTTCTCTTCACGTACACATTGGCATTTATTTTCATCCCCGTATTCGGAGGGAGGATGACGGGATTCTGGGGAATTTCCAGGTCAGCGTCTTTTATGCCGGCAATGCTAAGTTGATATACCGCGGGTTTAAGAGATCTGTTCTCAATGGTCAGCGAATAGGAGTTTATGATACCGACGTGACTGTCCTCTTGCCCGGCGATTTGGGGCTCGGTGCGGAAAACCCAGAAATCAACAGGCACTCTGATGTAAACTTGATATGCAAGCTGCACGGCGATAACGGCAAAGGCTATAGAAAATCCTATCACGCGGGCTCGTTTTCCCTTCGGCACTAACTCTCCTGACGATCCCTGGATATAGCGAACGAGCAGTCTTTTTCTGTTTTTCTCAGCTTGTACCTGGCATGCGTCAATGCATTCTGCGCAGTTGATGCACTCAACCTGCAGACCCTTGCGAATATCTATCCTTGAGGGGCATACGCGCACACATGCTTCGCATCCTATGCATTCGTCTGCGTGGTTCTGGTCGAAAGCGATCGTTAACGTTCTGTCATCGAAAAAAGCGCTTTGAAACAGCGCATAAGGGCAAACGGATCCGCAGAAATACTGCCTTACGAAAGCGAGATCTAGATAGAGCAGAATGGTAAAAAATAACCACGAACCCGTTGTCCAGGGTCCGAGAGACCGGTGGAGCGCGTCCCGTATCATCTCATAGGGCGATACGAAATACCAAATCAGGTCGGCTGCAACGATGATGGAAAAGATTATGAGGATGCCATGTGAGATAGACTTACTGACGTAACGATGATGGCTGATCCATGGCGTGGCAATAAGCCGTTTCGCGAAATCGGAGAGAACGGACTGAGGACACATCCAGCCACACCAGATGCGTCCGTAGAGAACAGTGACAGTCGAAATGCCGAGAAAGAAGAGAAGAAAGACAAGTAGGAAGAAGTATGCCTCGCTGATCCAGATGACAGAACCAAAAAAATATAATTTGAGAGACGGAACATCAAAGCGAAAGGCGCTTTCGCCCTCCACCTGCAGAAAGGGGAGACCAAGCAGCGTGGCTGTCTGTAACCACGCAACAATGCTCCGCTTGGTTCGAAAAGGCATTTTTTTCATTTCTGACTACTTCGTGTGTAGGTGAGCCAAGGCGTGAAATTGAGCGAGGGGCATACCAGCTGCAGAGATATGAGAATGCCGACGAGGAGTCCTACAATCCTCCAATACAAAGATGAAATCGCGAATCCTTTGATTGCTCGATAGTCATACTGAGCATCCAGTGGCATATGGAACTCCAGTCGTAAGGTGAAACGCTGGCAACTCATGCTTTAATTTTAGAAAGGTCTTCAAAATTAGTTTTTTTCAGAGTTTCGGCTACCTTGGACTGTACGTTAGCCCATAACTGGATTGTGGGGCAGTGCTTAGAAAAGTTGCATTTTTTTTTGTCCATGAGGCAAAGGTTGAGATAAAGCTTTCCCTCGATTGCCTCAAGCACTTCTAGCACCGTAATCTCTCGCGACTGTTTGGCGAGAGAAAATCCTCCTTTTACTCCGCGGTAGGAACGTACGATCTTGGCTTTGACAAGCTTTTGCAAGATCTTCGCGAGAAAGCTTCTGGGGATTTTGTATTCCTCTGCAATTTCATTGATGAAGCTGACTTTTTTAAACGGCTGGGTCGCTAGGTATAAAACGCTGCGAATCCCATAATCACCTTCACGTGTGACATGCATGTTTATTAGTATATCTAACCTTTCAACGTTGTCAAGGGTGATAAAGGCTATTAGTCAAATGAGTATGGCAAGAACCCGCTTTTTCACCAATCTCTTGATTTCTTGTCTATTTTATACTATAGTTCCCCATGCACAAAAAAATTAAAACAGTAGCAGAACTCAGTCCTCTCCTGGACATTTTGCGTGGCATGGGTAAAAAAATCATTTTTACGAACGGATGCTTTGACATCATTCATACAGGACATACGCGGTATCTTGCGCAGGCAGCATCTTACGGAGACGTTCTCCTTGTTGCCGTCAATAGCGATGCCTCAGTCAGGAAAATTAAGGGCGAAAAAAGACCGATAAACTCCCAGGCTGACCGCATGGAGACCCTCGCCGCCCTTGAAGCGGTAGATTTTGTTACTATCTTTGACGAGCCGGATCCCTATCGGGTTATCTCGGAGTTGAAGCCTGATATCCTCGTCAAAGGCGGGGATTGGCCCATCGAAAAAATCATCGGCCGGGATGTGGTTGAAACGAGAGGCGGACGTGTCATAAATGTCCCGTATGTGAAAGGAGCATCTACAACAGGGATCATAGAAAAGATTTTAAAAATTTATGGCTGAGCACGGTTCAGACATGCAAGAAGCAGAAATGTGGGTTAATAGAAGTACGCAGCTGCTGTCCGTCTGACACCAAATATTGCTACGACGTGCAACTCAATTTTGCTAGTTTATCCCGTTATCATTTTGGGAAACGTCCCTCCCCCCTTCATTTTCCATCTGCTGCCTTTCTTTTCTGTTCTTTTTCTTTTCGCCTTCTATCAACTGGAGAGTATCATCGTCGAATCCGAAATAATGTCCGATCTCATGAACGACGGTATCAAGGACGATCTCCTCTATCTCGTGGTCAGATGAAGCTGCGCCTTCAATTACTTTCTGATAAATGACAATTCTGTCCGGAAGCGTATTTCCATAATTCCATTCCCGTTCCGGAAGCGGCACCCCCTGATAGAGTCCAAAGAGTGTACCTGGAAGTATGCCCATATCGTCTAAAAGCGATTGCAGCGGCTGGTCTTCGATGTCGATGACGAGATTGCGCAGTCTCTTTCTGAATTTTCCTGGAAGTCGTTGTAGCGATCTTGTCACGATCTTTTCGAAGGAGGGACGATCCATAATGATCCCTGCGGAATGTGTCGCAAGAAACAATGCACCATGCAGCCAACAGGCAGCCACATGAGTGCTTCCGACATATCGCCGGCCGGAGGCCGGAAACAACCGAACGGTCGTTATTTCCGTATGCGGGAGAACACTTCTCGCCCGCGGAAGACTGCAGCGTCGCCCAGTTCTTCTTCAATCCGGATTAGCTGGTTATACTTGGCGATACGGTCTGTTCGGCAGAGCGAGCCGGTCTTGATCTGCCCCGCGTTTGTCGCAACGGCCAGATCCGAAATTGTCGAGTCCTCGCTCTCACCGGAGCGGTGCGAAACCACGGCCGTATACTGAGCCCTCTTCGCCATCTCGATGGCATCAAGGGTTTCGGTAAGCGTCCCGATCTGGTTCAACTTGATGAGGATGGAATTCCCGATGCCTTCTGTTATGCCTTTTTTAAAAATCGATGTGTTGGTCACGAAGATATCATCGCCCACAAGCTGTATCTGCCTTCCGAGCCGGTCTGTCAGGAGCTTCCATCCCTTCCAGTCTTTTTCCGACATGCCGTCCTCGAGCGTAATGATCGGATAACGTTTTATCAAATCCTCGTAGAATGCTACCATGTCCTCAGGGGATTTCTTTTTGCCTTCGCCCTTGAGATTGTAGACCCCGTCCTCAAAAAATTCGCTGGCAGCGGCATCCAGGCCAAGGAACACCTCCTGGCCCGGCTTATAGCCTGCTTTTTCGATGGCTTCGAGGATCACCTGCACCGCCTCCTCGTTCGATTTCAGGTTAGGCGCAAAGCCGCCCTCATCTCCGACGGAGGTGTTGTACTTCCGCTTCTTTAATACGGATTTGAGATTATGGAAGATCTCTGAGCCGATACGAATGGCATCCGCACATGAGGATGCGCCTGCGGGGATGATCATGAACTCCTGGATGTCAACATTGTTATCTGCATGCGCTCCGCCATTCAGCACATTCATCATGGGTACGGGGAGTTCTTTTGCATTCGGGCCGCCAAGGTAATGATAGAGCGGCAACCCTGCATCCTCCGCTGCTGCCTTGGCCACAGCAAGGGATACGGCAAGCATCGCGTTGGCTCCGAGTTTGCCTTTGTTCTCGGTGCCGTCCAAATCGATCATGGTGCGGTCGATAACAGCCTGCTCGGTAGCGTCCATCCCCGTAACGGCAGGACCGATGATCTCGATAACGTTCGAGATGGCCTTCTGAACGCCTTTTCCGAGGTAGCGCGGACCGCCATCGCGGAGTTCGAGTGCTTCGCGTTCTCCTGTCGATGCGCCGCTCGGCACGATTGCCCGTCCGAGAACGCCACTTTCCAAAATTATATCCGCTTCGACCGTTGGATTGCCTCGTGAATCGAGCACTTCTCGCGCATACACATCGATGATTTCGCTCATGAATTCCCCCTCACACCAATCGGACCGCAGAGTACCACCCTTGAAAAGTGGATCCCCTTCTTACAGCTATCCGCACAATTCAGGCTCTTCTGACATTACTGCCCCAGAATGAATTTCCTGCCAGCATCGATAAGATCTTTAATTTTTTCATCCGATGAAGATTCGACGTACACCCGTACGACGGGCTCGGTGCCTGAAGCTCGCATCAGCACCCAGCTGTCGTCTTCCAGCATGTACTTGGTTCCGTCGGCGGTCGTTTTTTTGCCTTTGACGCGGAATCCGCCGAGTTCGCTTAATGGCTGGCTCAGTCGTTCTTCAACTGCCTTACGATTGGTTTCCGTGATACGTATGTTGATCCGGTCGTCCAGGATGACGCCGACTTCTTTATAGAGCCGCTTCAACAGATCCCTAATAGACTTTTTTTCACTTGATACCATTTCTGCAACGAGGAGGCAAGCAAGGATTCCGTCTTTTTCCGGTACATGGTCTTTAATGGTCATGCCGGCACTTTCCTCGCCCCCGAATATTATCCTGCCTTGCACAAGCAGATCTCCGATGAACTTGAATCCCACGCCCGTTTCATAGACTTCGATTCCGTGTTTTTTTGCTACTGCGTCTATGAGGTGTGATGTTGCAATCGAGCGCGCTGCGCCACCTTTCCATCCTCTGGTGCGGCAAAGATAATCCAGCGCTAGTGCAAGAATCTGATTGGGATTGATATAGGTGCCGTCCAGGTCCATCACTCCGAAACGGTCTGCATCTCCATCGACCGCAAGACCGATATCGAACTTACCTTTTCTCAATAATGATGCAAGCTCGGCCAGGTTCGCTTCCGAGGGCTCGGGTGAGTTTCCACCAAATAAAACATCGCGATGGCCGTGGATCACCGTGACTGCGCATCCCGCGTCTCTGAGCGCGCTGTCAAGATAATCCCTGCCTGTCCCATACAATAGATCAATGGCGATCTTGAGCTTTGTTTTTTTTATCGGGTCGAAATCGATCTTTTTTTTGAGATCGTCGAGGTAGGCCTTACGAAGGTCGGTATCGTCAACCATGCCTTTCTGTTTAGCCTCAACAAGGGACATGACGGCAATGGAGTTCTTCTCGAGAAGGGCATTGGCCCTGGATTCGATGTCTTTTGTCTCTTCGGGCAGCGCTGGCCCGCCCCATGCTGGAGAAAACTTGAGGCCATTATATTGTGGCGGGTTGTGGCTTGCCGTAAAGTTGATACCGCCAGCCGCCTTTTTTCTGATGATTTCAAAAGAGACCGCTGGTGTGGGAACGTCGCGGATGGAGAGATAGGTGTGGATGCCGTTTGCTGCCAGAACTTTAACGGCCTCTTCCGCGAACCGCTCGGACATAAAGCGCGTATCGTATCCCACGATCACGCCTCTGTCTTGCAGTCCCTGCGCCGATATGTGGTCAGCAATTGCCTGCGTCACGACGCGGACCCTGCTGACGGTAAAATCGTCGGCTATCACTCCGCGCCATCCTGAAGTCCCGAATTTTATTTTATCGATAGCCATGATTGTTCAGAATTTATCATAAAGCCAAGACCTTTGCAACTCGAAAAGAATTTATCGGGCTGCCTGCAGAGGATCGATCTTAAATTCTAATGATCTCGGCCCGCAACTCATCTCCTACTTGAAGTACAGCTACTGAATTGAATGGTGCATACCGTTTGTCCGTAGGGCTGCCGGGGTTTAGAAAATAAACGCCCTCTATCGCTCCCCAGAATGGCTGGTGCGAATGGCCATAGACGATGAGGTCTACCTTGTCAAACTCTTTTCTGATCATCTCCTGCTGCACGTTCAGTTTATATTGTCCGTGTATGAGGCCCACTGTAAACTTACCCATCATGATCACTTTCTTGGAGGGAAGTCTCACCTGCACTTCGGCGCTATCCATGTTGCCGGCAACCGCTTCGACGGGTGCAAGAGCCCTCAGATCGTCAAGAACGGAAAGTTCCGTGATGTCTCCTGCATGGAGGATCAGATCAACCCCGTAAAAAATATCAAAGATAACCGGAGGCAGTGCCTGCATGATGGCGGGCAAATGGGTATCGGATAGCACGCCGACCTTCATGCCGGTGCCAAAGTTTTCTTAAGGTCTTCGATAAGCGCTGCCAGTGACAACTCCGATTGTTCCTTCGTATCCATATTGCGGAGTATCGCCTTCCCGCTCTTCATTTCCTGTTCTCCAATAATCAGGGTATGACCAGCACGTGACTTGTCGGCTTTCTTCATCTGGCTCTTAAGACTGCTTCCCGTATAATCTGTGTCAACGCGGATCCCGGAGGACCTCAGGTTGTGAATGACCGGGAGAGCAAATGCCACTGCTTCGGCGCCCAGTGCAGAAAGAAAGAGAGCGGGGCGCGGAATTTTAACGATGTTGGGATCCATGAGCGAGATAGCTCGTTCAACACCGAGCGCGAAACCGATCCCCGGCGTGGCAGGTCCGCCGACCTCCTGAACGAGTCCATCGTACCTGCCGCCCGCCGCCACGGTATTCTGTGCACCCATTTGCCCCATCACGAGCTCAAACGTAGTCCTGGTATAGTAATCGAGCCCTCGAACGAGCCTTGGATTTACTTCGAATGGCACATTAAGGCTCCGCAAACCCTCCTCAACGGTATGAAAGTGTCCTTTACAGGGGTCGCAGAGGTAATCGAGCATGATCGGGGAATCGCTGAATTTATCAGCGTCCGTCTTGCAATCAAGCACGCGAAGTGGGTTGGTCTCGTAACGCCTCTGGCAATCCGCACATAAGATCGGCAGCTTTCCCTGCAGGTATGACTTGAGCGCTTCACGATATGCGCCCCTGCATGTACTATCTCCCAGGGAGTTTATCTGGAGAGAGAGGTCGCTAATGCCGATCCGCGAAAACAAGGTGTGCAGCATCACCAATACTTCAATGTCCACATGGGGGTGGTCAAGCCCCAAGGCCTCTACGCCGATCTGGTAAAATTGGCGATATCTCCCCTTCTGCGGTCGCTCGTGTCTAAACATAGGCCCCATATAATAGAGGCGGCTTATTTGGCTATCCGCATACATCTTATGCTCGACAAATGCGCGGACAACGCCTGCCGTGCCTTCTGGACGCAAGGTGATCTTCTTGCCATCACGGTCCTCAAAAGTATACATCTCTTTTTCCACAATGTCCGTTGACGTTCCGATGCTCCGGGCAAAAAGTTCGGTATATTCGAATATGGGAACCCTGATTTCAGAAAAGCCATAGTCCTCGAACAGCTGTCTCGAAATCGACTCCAGATGCAGCCACATAGGGATATCTATCGGGAGTATATCTTTTACGCCTTTAATAGCCTGAATTGCCATTCAAACGCCCTGTTGCTCCAAATATTCCGAACCCTGATTGGAGCCCTTTCGTTCTCTT
>Ga0187779_10001203_pt1 | contig 16172 bp, 14 predicted proteins | sample 1015_Q2_SP10_10__FD_132435 | JGI IMG/M metagenome (GOLD analysis project Ga0187779, IMG submission 132435) | Tropical peat soil microbial communities from peatlands in Department of Meta, Colombia - 1015_Q2_SP10_10_MG | ecosystem: Environmental > Terrestrial > Soil > Wetlands > Peat | place... | reverse complement strand
GCTCAAGCGAAATCGGGGGCAGCCGGGCACTGGCTCGCAGAGGCCATTGGCGAGCGCATCGACAAGGAAGTGCGCCTGACTGTGCTGGGGCACCTGCAGCGTGGGGGAACCCCGAGTCCTTTCGACCGTACCTTGGCGGCACGTTTTGGGGCCGGTGCCGTCGAGCTCGTCGCGCGAAATACTTGGGGAAGAATGATTGCGCTGCGCGCCGCCAAAATCACTTCGGCGCCTCTGGCCGACGCAATTGATCCGGTGCGGCTGGTCGATCCCCAGAACGAAGTGCTGCAAGCGGCGCGCGCCATGGGCATCCGCTTCGGGGATACGGCCTGATGCGCAAGGTCCTGATTGGATTCATGGTTGTGCTGGTCGTCTCTCTGACGCTTTATATTCGGCTCCGTCGCCCGTCGAGCCGTCGAGAAGTGGCCTATGCGGGCAATCGCGAGGTCACGCTGTGGAGCACGACCGCGCAGGTTCGCGAGCCAGTCGCAACGGCCAAGTACGGAGACCGTCTCGATGTCCTGGGGCGGTTCGAGGATCAGGTGCAAGTGCAAACGGCCAGCGGTTCAGTGGGCTGGATCAATGAGGCCGATTTGCTTTCGGCCGATCTCTGGCAGAGGGCCAACGACCTGGAAGCTTTGGCTCGGAAGTCGCCCGTCGAGGCACGCGGTCGTACACGCGCGATCAGCAATTTGCATGTGGAAGCCGGCCGTGAATCGCCGCGCATTCGCCAGCTGAGCAAGGGGCTTCCCGTGGATCTGTTTGAACGCAAGGTCGTGGACGTGCCGGTCGCGCCGGGGGGAGCTGCGGCTGAGGAAAAGAATCCGCCTACCGGTTCGACGCTTGATGGGAAGGCTCCTTCGGCCAAAAAGGAGGACTGGTGGCTCGTGCGAGCTCACCTCCCCGATCAGACCTTCGCGACCGGATGGATTCTGGGGCGGTTCGTCGATCTCGATGTGCCCGCGCCCCTGCCGGACTACGCCAGCGCCGCCGCCATGCACATTGTGGCCTGGTTTGAACTGAATCGCGTAATGGATCCCTCGGCGGGATCAAAGCCTCAGTATCTTGTGGTCGGCAGTCGAGGTCCTGAGGGGCAGACCTGCGATTTCACGATGTTGCGCGTTTTCACCTGGGGCGCAAGGAAACAACGGTACGAAACGGCCTATGTAGAGAGCGATGTGTGCGGTAAGTTACCAGTAACTCTCAACGGGCCGTCCGCGCCGAGCGGAGATGTCACGTTTTCGTTTGAGGATTTCAGTCACGAAGCGGTCGAGGAACGCAAATATCGAATGGAGCGCACCGTCGTTAGGCGTGTCCGGGAAGGCGAGTCCGTGTCCAGGAAGCGAACGCATGCCCGTGGATAATGCCATCGGTCAGTTGATTTTCGTGCGATCGAAGCCGACCCAAGCTAGGGGGTGGTCGTTCGCGCGGAATCGATTGCAGAAAACCGTGGCGACAGGAATTCTAGCCGCTGCCATTTCCGTGGCGGGTTGCTTGCGCGTTCGAACCGAGGCGCAGTCGCAAGCGGCGAAGACGGCGTCGGTCTCTTACATCGGGGCTTGGGGCGTGAAAGGCGACGGTCCTGGGCAGTTGAGCCAGCCAGTCGATATCGCCATCGATTCCGTGGGCGATGCCTACATCGTGAACGCGGAGAGCCATTTCGTCGAGAAGTTCGATCGACGCGGGACGCCTCTTCTGGCGTTTGAAGAAGATGATTTGAAACACCCGCAAGCCATCACCGTCGATAGCGGTGGCGCGATCTACGTGACCGATTCACAGCGCGCGAGTGCAACCGTCTTTCTACCTACGGGCGACCGCTACCGCGAGATCCGATTGAGAACGCGCCCGAGCCTGGAAGATATCTTGGGGGTTGCCGTGGAGGATGACGGCACGGTCCACATCCTGGACCCGAACGCGGGCAGAATCTTCACCTATACCTCACGCTTCAGCCTGCTTCGCGCTTGGATGCCGACCGCCGATGGTCCCAGTTCCAAGGTCCGACCCAAAGCTGTCGCCAATGGATTCGATGGGTTCTTATATGTGGCCGATCCAGAAGCGAATCGTATCGTGCGCTTCACCAGCGAGGGCCGCTTCTTCGCAGCACTGAACGCGGATTCAGACGGCTCGAGCCGAAGACTGGGCGATCGAATCGCAGTCGGCCGGGGCTACGTCTTCGCCATGGGTATCGACGGACACAGGCTCCACGTGTTTTCGACTGATGGCCGGCCCGTGCTCGACGCCGATCTCGCAAGCGAGCTCGGACAAGGGAACAGGTTGGCGCCTGCGCTGGCAGTCAGCCCGCAGAAAGAGCTGCTCGTGTTGGATGCCCCGCAAGCGCGAGTTCTTCGTTACCGCCTGAACTTCTGATACCTTCTTGCTGGGACCTGGAAGGGATTTTCGCTCATGCCGCTCCTGCTGACGGAAGCCGACGTACAGGCGATTTTGACCATGCCGTTGGCGCTCGAGCTGGTCGAGGCGTCTTTTCGACGGCTCGCGGACGGCACGGCGGTGCTGCATCCGCGCCGGAGGCTTCGCATGGCCGAGAAAGGGCTCCTGAATTACATGGCTGCCTCGGATTCCGCCGGCGGTTATATGGGGTTGAAGATCTACACGGTTTCTCCAAATGGGGTGCGTTTTCTGGTGCTGCTGTTCAATGCGCGTTCCGGCGAGATGTGCGCGCTCGTGGAGGCCGATTATCTCGGTCAGATGCGGACGGGCGCGGCCAGTGGTGTTGCGACTCGCGTAATGGCTCGGCGGGATGCTTCGTGTGTGGGAATCATTGGGACGGGACTGCAGGCGCGGACGCAGCTGCAGGCGGTGGCGCTTGCAAGAAAACTCGAACGGGTACATGTGTTTGGACGCGACGCCAGGCGGCGGGAGGATTTCGCAAAGGAAATGACGGCCCAGCTGGGGGTGCCCGTAGTGGCCGTTACCTCTGCCGAACAGGCGGTGCGAGGCTCTGAAATCGTCATTACGGCGACGACGGCCAGCCGGCCCGTGGTAGAGGGGCGGTGGCTTGAGCCTGGCATGCACCTCAACGCCATCGGATCGAATTTTGCTGAAAAGCAGGAGTTGGACGCCGAGGCCGTGGGGCGCTGTGACGTCGTGGCTGCCGATTCGATTGAGCAGTCAAAAATGGAGGCGGGAGACCTGATCCAGGCTTTCGGAGCAGATTTGTCTCGGTGGGCGATCGTGCGCGAACTCGCGGATATCGTGGGCGACAAGGTGGCGGGCCGCACCAATCAAAACCAGATCACTCTTTTCAAATCCAACGGGCTGGCAATTGAGGATGTCGTTGTCGGAGGAAAAGTGTACGAAATGGCCTGCGAGCGGGGAATGGGACGCGAGGTTCCGATGTGGCGGGGAGGCGCTGCAACTCAGGCGTGAGGTGCACTGCCGGGCCGTGAGCGGCGCAGGCGCTTGATCAGTGCATCGTGCAATCGCTGGCGGGTCGTCGAGGGAAGCGGGGCGGGCTCGGAGTTGCAGAAAATCTCGATGGTCTGCTTGGTGGTGTCAACCACGACGCGACAGTCCTTGCATTGACCCAGGTGTTCTTCAATCGATGTGCGCAGGCAAGGATCGAGCGCTTCATCCAAATAATCCGCCAACTCCTTCACGATGTCTTTACACTTCACGAATTTGTCCCCCGCCGAAAGTACTGATTCAACTTTTGACGCAACTTCAACCGGGCTCTTAAGAGCCGCGACTTGACCGCGGGTACCGAGAGCCCCAATGCCTCAGCCGTTTCTTCCGTAGACAGTTGTTCGATGTCGCGCAGCTGGAAAACGATTCGGAAGGGTGGATCGAGTTCGCTGATGACTCGGGACAAAATCCCCGAAAGCTCGGTCTGCTCGTATCGCTCAATAGGAGAAGGACCCCAATCCTCGACTTCGCGGGGCATCATGTCCTCGCCGGTGTCAATCTCGTCATCGAGCGACACAACGTTGGGACGCCGCCTGCGAAGTTTCATCAATGCCTGATTGACCGCAATGCGCACGAGCCAGGTGTAGAACCTGGAGTTGCCTTCGAATTCGCCCAGGTGTTCGAACGCCTTGAGAAACGCCTCTTGCATGGCGTCTTCTGCATCTTCGCGATTCTGTGTGATGTTTTGCGTGAGGCGGAAGATCTTGCGCTCGTAGCGACTTACGAGGGTCTCAAACGCGGAGAGGTCCCCCGCTTTCGCCGCAGCGACGAGCATCGGCTCGTCGGCCTTCACCACCTGCGAAGGCAACGTGTGAGTTTGCACCGGGTCGACTTTCGGCGAATGCATGGGATTTTCCGCTAAGAAAGGGTAGCACAGCTTTCCGGGTCTCGCTGGCGGGAATGTATTATGATAGCGGGCGAATCCTGGGGGCGCCTAGTTGGGGCGTGCCGGGACGGATTTTTCAAGTTCCCGAGACGCCATCCTGCGGCGAAGCTAGGCGGCACCATGAAGACGCTGCCAGATTATCTGCGCAAAGGGATGAAGATGATCCTCGTGGGCGCGAATCCGGGCGACCGCTCGGCGCGCGTGGGACACTACTATGCCGGTCGAAACAACCATTTTTGGCCTATCCTGTACGACTCCGGCGTGATCCCGGAGCCGATCGGCTACGAAGATGATCGGCGGATGGTCGAATTCGGCATCGGCATGACCGATCTGGTAAAGCGGCCTACCCGCGGAATTGACGAGATCGAGCGGCAAGAATTCGCCGAAGGGCGGGTGCTGCTGGCACAGAAACTCGAGGACCTGCGCCCGCGGGTGATCGCGTTTAATGGGAAGATCGTGTTCGAGAAGTTTACCGGACGCCCATGCAAACTGGGCCTCCAGAAAGAACGGCTGTACGGGGCGCACGTTTTTGTTCTTCCTTCAACGAGCGCGCAGAACGCGGGAACCAGTCTGAGCGTGAAAAAACGATACTTCAAGCAACTGGCGACCCTGCTCAAGAGTCTGAAGGACTAGCCGTTTCTCTGGAGGCAACCTCGCTGATGAGTGCGATGAGTCAGACCACCGCCGGTCCGCTCGTGCTGGAGGACCGCTCCGGCAGCGTGGTCACACTCCGTTTGAACCGGCCAGAAAGGCTCAACGCTCTGAATCCACAACTGGTCCAGGAGTTGGTGCACGCCCTGCTCCGGACCTCCGACGATCGCACCGTCCGAGCCGTCGTCATCACTGGGGCGGGGCGCGGCTTCTGCGCAGGTGGCGACATTCACTACATTCACGAAGCGAGGATGCGCAAGTCCACGCGCGAGTTTGAAGTGCTGCTCAATCTCGGCAAGGAACTGATTCTGGCGATCGCGACGCTGCCTAAGCTCGTGATCGCGGCGGTGAACGGCCCGGCGGCCGGCGGAGGCATGAGCCTGGCGCTTGCATGTGATTTGCGGATTGCATCCGATCAGGCCATGTTCAAGCAGGCCTTTGCGCAGCTCGGCCTGTATCCCGATCTGGGCGCCACGTTTTTCCTGCCCCGTTTCGTGGGTCTCTCGCGTGCTTCAGAGTATTTCTACACGTCGGAGCGCCTTTCGGCGGAGGAGGCTCGGCGGATTGGAATGGTGTACGCGATCTATCCACACGATCAGTTTGAGGCGGAGGTCAAGAAGTTTGCGGAGCAGATGGCTGCGGCGCCTCCGCTTGCCTACCGCGACGTGAAGCGTACGATGATCAGCAACGCGCATCGCGTTCTGGAGGAGGCCATCACCGAGGAAAATCGCCTCCAGGTTCACTGTTTTCTCTCCGAAGACTGTGCGGAAGGGCTTTCGGCATTTCTGGAGAAGCGTCCCCCGAAATTTCGCGGCCACTGATGTCACGACGTGGCTGGTCTTACTACAACCTGAAGTGAAATTGGGTCGGTCGCCGAAGGAATTTCTGTTTGTAGATGTACCGAAGACGTGGGAGCATGGGGCCCTAAGCGGAGAGTGTCGTCCTGGGGAACGGGCGATACGAAGGAGGGCAAATCTAAGATGCCAGCGAGGAAGGCGCGCGCTCGGACCCGGCCCGGGGAAAAGGCCAAAGTCATACAGTTCCTGCACAAAGCGAACTGTACGACCTGCAAGAAGGCGCGCAAGTATCTAGAGAGGCGCGGATTTCAGCTCTATTTTCGCGATTTGACGAAGCAGAGGTTGAGCGCCGCCGAACTGGAGAAACTCATTGGGAGGCGCGACTACACGGCATTTCTGAACCAGCGAAACGAGCTTTTCCGCCAAAAGAAGATGGCGGAAAATCCGCCTTCGCGAAAAAAAGCTATCCACCTGATGTCGAAGGACCCAAACCTGATTCGTCGGCCTGTGGTCGTAGCGGGAGGACGCGTCGTCATCGGCTTCGACGAAAACGGCATGGCTAAGCTCTAAACGGTCACGGCAGAGTCGGCGCCGTAAGGGCTTCTCGAGGCGCTGAATCCTGATCGACCCTCCCCATGGATCTTCGGGAAAAAATCGAAATCCGACAGGGCGACCTGACGGAGATGGACACCGACGCCATCGTCAACGCCGCGAACAATGATTTAAAACTCGGCGGAGGGGTAGCAGGGGCTATTCGCCAGAAAGGTGGTCCCCAGATTCAGGCCCAGTGCGACAAGATCGGAACGATTCCGGTGGGCGGCGCCGCCATTACCTCGGGTGGCAGGCTGAGGGCACGGCACGTGATCCACCAGGCGAGCATGCAGCTGGGCGGCCAAACCTCCGCAACCTCGCTTCGGACTTCCACGGCACACGCTCTTCGAATTGCTGCGCAGAATGGATTGCGGACGATGGCTTTTCCCGCTGTAGGAACAGGCATCGCAGGGTTTCCGATCCGCGAATGCGCGGAGATCATGCTGCGCGAGGCCGCCAGGCACTTCGAGGGCTCGACGTCCCTTGAGAAGGTTTATTTCGTGCTGTTCGATCAAGAGGCACGGCGGGTGTTTGAGCAGGTGTTTCTGGAACTGCTTGCAGGGAAGCTTACCTAGGCTTCCCTTTTTCTAGTTGTTGTCGGTACGTCGCTTGAGCGCGGGGCCGTTGTCCTTCGCCGGATTGGCGGCCGGCGGGGGCGCCTGGGTAGGGTTACCACTCGCGGTTGCGGTAGCAGCGGAGTTGTCTGGCGTGTAGGGTTTCTGCATGTAGCGGACCGCTTCTGCCTGCGCTCCGGCCGTGTCATCTCTGCTGCGTTGCGCGAGGCTGTACTCGTTCACGGCGCGTTCGCGCTGGCCCAGTACGTCGTAGATCTTTCCCATGTAGATGTGGCTCCAGACCTCGACCCACTTTGGATCGAGATCGCCGCCGAGCGCGGCGCGAAACGCATTGGCTGCGGACTGGTAATTCCTCTGGTAGAAGTAAGCCTCGCCGGTGCGGAAATGTGCCAAGGAATTCGTGGGCTGGATGTCGAGGGCATGCTGATATTCCTGGATGGCCTCGTAGTATCTCCCGAGTGTGGCCAGTGCCTCTCCGCGCGCAATGGTAGCGCGAATCCGAAGTTTCGGGCTGGATTTCAGCAGGTTGTTGTTGGGATCGATAGTGATGCCATTTGGTTTGGGGCGCCCGAACGTCTCGATTTCAAATGGGGTGGCAGTGCCTGTCACCAGAATCTTCTTCAGTTCCGGATTGCCTTCTGTGTCGACCTTGACCTCGACGGGCATGCGGAAGGTATCGAGGTCCTGGTGGATTCGACCAATCACCTGGAAGCCTTTGGGGGTGCGGTAGGTGGTGTATTCCATCGAGAATTCGGGGACACCCGTGGAATTCAGCCACTGCGCGAAGAACGAAGTTAGATTCATGGGTGGCTCGCCCTTTTTCGGCGGATGCGCCTTCGTCGCCGCCAGTTTCTCGAAGGAGTCGATCGAGGCTGTCTTTCCGGCGTGCTGTTTGTAGAACTCCTTAAGCAACGAGCTAAAGGCATCATCTCCCAATTCGGCGCGTAGCATGTGAAAAACCATGGCGCCTTTATCGTCCACAATCGAGCGATAGCGGTCCGAATACGGTTCGACGCGGTCGGCTTCGGAAATCGGAGCCGTCTGCTCGAACATCAACGCACCGACGGCGAAATCTTCTAGGGCGCGATGCAGAGCCGCCACACCTCCCGATTGCTCTGCGTACATCGCCTCCGCGTAACGGGAAAGTCCGTCCGTCACCCAGACGTCATTGGCGGTGGCGGGGAGCACACGATCCCCCCACCACTGACCGGCAGCAAGTTGCGTGAGCAAGCGGTCGTTCGACCTGCCTGTCCACTGGCGCGAACTGATCAGCAGAAGGCCGGGAGCCGAGAACCCGGCAACGGAGCCATCCGGCATTTGCGCGACAGTAAGCTCCGGCTGGCCGGTCGACAGGGCACCGAACATGTCGGTCAGATAACTCATGATCTGCGCCAAAGAACTTGCATAGGAGCTAACGGTCGACGCTTGTGACGGCGGGGTGTAGAAGGAAAACGAATAGCCTTCCGTGGGTGCCGGTGTAAGTTGCAGAGGACCCGCAACGAAAGATCCAACTGGCCCGGCCTGCGTCGAATGGAACATGTACGACGCTTGCTCACCCGAGCCGCCGATTCCCGGGCGTACGACCGGAGGGTCGGCTTTGCCCGTGCCGGCGACGGCAAACGTTTTCGGCACGATGACGTTGAACGTGCCCGTATAACGATTGGAAGGGAAATCCGTTAGCGGAAACCAGCGCGCGGGCAACAGAAGATACGCATTCGTCTTGTCGACCGAGGCGAAGCGAAGACCCTTGGTCGGGCTATCCTCCTCGCTGGAAACCGGGCCGTTGTAGTCAAACGCGATGGTTACGGTCTTTCCGGGTGTGGCGGTGCTCGGAAGTGCGATAGCCAGCAGAAGGGGAGAATTGTTGTCACGGGAGAAGCTGAGATCGTGCCCATCAGACGATTTCACCGAGGTAAGACGCAGGTCGGGATGCAGTTCGACAAGCACAGTCTTCGCCACTTGCTCGGCCACAAAATCGACTTTGGCCTGTGCCTGGATGGTCTGGTCGTCGGGGCGTAGGATCACTTCGACGTTGTAATTGGTTGCGCGAAAAGGAAAAACGTGGGGGGCCTGCGCGGCGGAAACGGTCCTGGCCGTCAGGAATATTGCCAAAATGGCGCACAGTCGATACCGCTGGGGCAAGCGGGTCCTCTTTCCCAAACCGGCTGCTTTCGTCTATCTAGGATACCAGATAAGCATTCGCAGTTGCCCGGTGGGCCCTGATCACAGCATGCGGGCGAAAATGTCTGCGGCGCGCTCGATGGCGCCGCCTGATCCGAGTTTGGCTCGAACCTCCGCAAGCCCCGATTTCATCCGATCGCGCTCCTCGTCCGACTCCAAAAGATAGCGAACCTGAGCGGCAACTGCGGCCGGTGTGAAATCGTCCTGAATGAGTTCCGGAACGACGCGTCGTCCTGCGACGAGGTTCACCATGCTGATAAATGGTGTGTGGATCAGGTGCCGAACGACCGCCGCAGTTAAGGGAGCCACCCGGTAGATCACTACCATGGGCGTTCCCAGCAAAGCCGCTTCGATCGTTGCGGTCCCGCTCGCAACAATCGCACAATCCGCGGATGCAAGCGCGTCGTAGACTCCACCCTCAATTCGCTGGATTGAAACGCCCCGCCTCTGCCCACGAGTGGTGAAAAGCTCCGCGCCGAGACCAGGAGCAGCGATGTGTACGAACTCGACTCCGCCGACGACCTGCATTTCGCGCTTCAGAAGCTCGCAGGCACCTACGATTCGCGAGTAATGCTGAGCGATTTCGTTGCGCCGACTGCCCGGCAACAGCGCCACGAGGAGGCGTTCCGGATTGAGCCCATGCCGACGTGAAAACTCCTCGCGGCTCATGGTGGGGTGAACGACGTCGGTGAGCGGATGGCCCACAAAATCGACCGGCACGCCTGCTTCCCGATAGATCGTTTCCTCGAACGGAAAGATCACCACCATGCGATTGACGAGCCGCTTGACGACTCTTACGCGGCCTCGGCGCCACGCCCACACCTGTGGGCCGATAAAGTAGCCGACCGCAATGCCATGCTGCTTCAGCCGCCGCGCCACGCCCAAGTGCGTCCCTGGCGAGTCGATGAGAATTGCCAGGGTCGCCCGCCGTCGCACGGCTTCACGCGCCAGCCGCCGCTGCACGGCCACAACAGCCGGAATCTTGTGCAGTACTTCGGTGATGCCGACGACGGCGACTTCGTGGTAGTCCGCGATCAGCTCGACGCCTGCTTCGGCCATTCGCGGGCCGCCCATCCCGAACATCTTAGCCCCGGTACGCGCGCGCAAGGCGGTTGCCAGTCGGCCCGCATACATGTCGCTGGATGCTTCTCCAGCGGAGATCAAGATGGGTCCTGCCGTCATGCGAGAGGTTCGAAAGAGCAGACCGGCGGTCTTCGACACTCGCCCCTAAGAGGCCACGCCTCAGTCATCGGCGGGTAAAGGCTGTGAAAAACCGGGTGCTGAACCAGGAACGGGCATGGTCAGCTCTTGCTCCTTGTACTGGAGTTGATAGAGCCGGTAGTAGATGCCGCGAAGCGCCAGCAACTCCTGGTGGGAGCCTTGTTCGCGCAAGCGTCCCTTGTGAAATACGAGAATGCGATGCGAGTGCTGGATCGTGCTCAACCGGTGCGCGATGACGACGGCCGTCCGCCCAGTGAGGAGGCGATCCAGCGCTTCGCGAATCATCAGCTCGGTCTTGGTGTCCACGCTCGAGGTGGCCTCGTCCAGAATCAAAAACTGCGGATTGTGCGCCAGCGCTCGTGCGAAGCTGACCAACTGGCGCTGGCCGACCGAAAGCGTCCCGCCCCGTTCGGTAACGGGCGTGTCGACACCCTTCGCGAGGGACTCGATGAATGGACCAAGCCCCACCTCGCGCAAAGCCCTCTCGGTGGCAGCGCGATCGATCCATTCCGTTCCGAGCCGCACGTTGGCTTCCAGCGTGCCAGTGAACAAGAAGGGGTCCTGCAGCACGATTCCGAACAAGCGGCGCAGATCCTGCAGGTCCATTTCGCGGATGTCCACGCCGTCGAGCAAGATTTGACCTCGCTGGATTTCATAGAAGCGCAGCAAAAGCTGAATAATCGTGGTCTTTCCCGCGCCCGTATGACCCACAATGGCGAGCGTCTGACCGGGCTCGACGCGGAAGGAAACGTCTCTCAGAACCCAGTCTTCTTCCTTGGGTGCTGCCCCTCCGTGATAGGCAAACCACACTTTGCGAAATTCGATCTCTCCTCGCGGCCTCTGGAGCGTGCGGGTTTCCGCCGCAGAAGCGATGGTGACGGGTTCGTCCAGCAGTGTGAAAATTCGCTCCGAAGCGGCCATGGCGGCCTGCAGGATGTTGAATTTTTCACTCAGATCTTGGATGGGCCGGAAGAAGCGCTGCGCATACTGGATAAACGAAATCAGCATGCCGATCGTGAACGTCGCGCCAATGACGCGCACGCCGCCAATCCAGTAGAGCAAAGCGACGCCCGAAAGGCTCAAGAATTCGACCGACGGATAGAAATAGGCGAAGGCGTCAATCGCATCCTTGTAGGCCTCCATATGGATCCGATTAAGCTCGGCGAACTGGGCCCGCGATTTCGGTTCGCGGTTAAACAGCTGCACGATGGCCATGCCACTGATGTGTTCCTGCAAAAAACCGTTGATGCGCGCAATCGCGGTGCGGATGCGGCGATTGGCATCGCGTACGTGGTTGCGGAAAAAATACGTGACCAGAATCATGAACGGCAAAGGAGATAGCGTTACCAGGCCGAGAAACGGGCGCCACTTGATCAGCACGATGGCCAGTCCAAAGATAAAGACAAAGTCGTTGAGCATCGCCGCCACACCCGTGGCAAACAGGTCGTTCAAGGCATCGACATCGGTCGTGCAGCGGGTCACCAGTCGGCCGACTGGGCTTCGGTCGAAGAAACTCATGGGCAAACGCTGCAGGTGTTCGAAGATTTCCTTGCGGAGATCGTACATCGTTTGCTGACCGACCGATTGCATGATGCGAACTTGAACATATTGCAGCGCAAAACTCGCCAGAATGGAGCCAAGATAGGCCACCGCAATCAGCGACAGGCCCACGATCGCCGCCTGCCGCGCAATCTCGCCACGCATTCCGGGAACAACGTAGCGATCCACACCGCGCCCGAACAAATACGGTCCGAGGATATCCATGCCGGCGACGGCAAGGCTCATGGTCACGGCCAGAAAAACCTGCCAGCGATACGGCCGAAGATACTTCGCCAGCCGGTGCGTGAGGCGTGTGTCGTAGAGCTTTCCTAACTTCTCTTCCTCGCGAAAGTCGCTCATTCGCGTGCCAGCTCTTCCTCCAGCAACTGCTTTTGATACAGGTCGGCGTAGTAGCCTCCGAGCGCCAGCAGCTCGTCATGCGTTCCGCGCTCGGTGATACGGCCTCCTCGCAAGACAACGATCTGGTCCGCATCTTTTACGGTCGAAATGCGGTGGGCCACCAGAATTGTGGTGCGTCCACGGATGACGTCGCGCAAGCCGCGCAGGATGCGTTCCTCGGTCTCCGTGTCCACACTCGACAGGGCGTCATCGAGGACGAGGATCTGAGGCTGTCGAGCAATGGCGCGGGCTAGAGCGGTACGCTGTTTTTGTCCACCCGAAAGCGTGATGCCTCGTTCGCCGACCATCGTGGCGTAACGTTGCGGAAAGCCCGCAATGTCACTGGCAACCGAGGCAACATCAGCAGCCCTGTAGATCGCCTCTTCCGACGACTGTTCCAAACCGAAGGCGATGTTCTCGGCCAGGGTCTCGCTAAATAGAAAGGGATCCTGCGGCACATAGCCGATGGCCCGGCGGATTTGCTCAAGCGGATAGTCTCGGATGGGGCGGCCACCAATCAGAAGCGTTCCTTCGGGAGCTTCCCAAAGTCGGGCGATCAGTGCGGCCAGGGTCGATTTGCCGCTACCCGTAGGCCCAATGATCGCAAGCGTCGATCCGGCCGGGATGCGCAGATTGATGTCCTGTAGTACGGGTGGTGCGGCCATCCCGCCGGGACCGGTCGGATAGGCGAATGTCAAATGGCGAAACTCGATCTCTGGTTGGAACCGGGACTCACGGCCTCGGCGGCTTTGATTCCCCGTGCCTTGATTCGATGCGTCGGAGATCTTGGGCTCTGCGTTCAAAATGTAGCCCAGGCGGCCCATCGAGGCGGCCCCCCGCTGAAAAATGTTGGTGACCCACCCGAGCGCGATGATCGGAAAAACAAGCATCATGAGAAAGGTAAAAAATGACCATAGCGTGCCGATGGAGACCTTTTGGTCGATCACTTGTGCCCCGCCCATGCCCAGCAGGATCACAAAGCTCACTCCGATCAAAGCCGTCAAAGCCGGGAAAAACAGGCTCCACGAGCTGATGAGCTGGATATTGCGGTCCACGTAGTCGCGATTGGCCTGATCGAACAACGCGATTTCCGGTGTTTCCTGTGCGTAGGCACGAACCACCCGGACGCCTGTGAGGTTCTCCTGCGCGCGCGTGGAAAGGGCTCCCAGAGCCGCCTGGATGCGCTCGGAGAGCCGGTGGATGACTTTGCCGAAGTAATAGACGGCCAGGACCACGAACGGCACCGGCAGCAAGACCCAAAGCGTGAGGCCGGTGGAGAGTTTCAACATAAAAAACAGCGAAACCACGGAGGTCGCAATCGTGGTAGCCGTATACATGATGCCGGGCCCGAGCACCATCCGCACCGCATTCAGATCATTCGTCGCGCGGGACATCAGATCACCCGTGCGGTTTCGGACGTAGAATTCTGCATCCAGCTGGACGAGCCGACCCATCAAATCGTTCCGCAAGTCATATTCGATTTCGCGCGAAACGCCGATGAGAATCCAGCGCGTCCAGAACGAGAAGATTCCCTTGACCATCATGGCGCCAACGATCGTTAGGCAATAGATGCCGAGGGCGCGGCGGTTCACTGGAGCGTAATAGCGCAGCAGCGGCCAGAGGATGTGGCGTGCCGTTCCTGCCAGCGTACTCAGGGGTTGAGGCAAGCCGGTCAGGCAATCCGTGATAATGCCTTGCACGAGCTGTGGCAGCGCCCCGACGATGCCCATCAGCGCATCGAAAACCAGGCCCAGGACTACCATGCCCTTGTAGCGCGCCAGGTAGGGCAGCAGAGGCTTCAGATTTTGCCAGCCCGAGGGCTTGCGTTGTGCTTGCGCTGCGCTCGTGGCAGCGGGTTGTGCGATGGCGCTCATCAGCGAGTATTAGACGCGATGGGGCTCGTCCCGGCTACCCGCTTTGTTCGGGCTTCGATCGCGAGTTTCGTTCGGCGTGGCACCTGGCACCCAGACCTCTGCGATCTTATCGCGTCGCTTGGGCCAGCGAAAGGGGCGTTGTGGCCTAGCGTGCTGCGACGATTTCCTCTAGGCGAGCTTCGAAGTTCTCCTCTCCTTCCGACCACAACCAGGTGCGCTCGGCCGCAACTGCTTTTTCGATTCGCCGGACCCACTGCAGCAGTTTGCGAATGTTTTCGCGCGTCGTTTGCTGATACTTACCGAGATTCTCCGGCCAGGCCATAGTCTCCAGAAAGCGCGCCTCCTCCGGGCTTTGGGGCTGCACATTTCCGGGTTGCCGGGCGCCAAGCAAGCCGGCATGGCCTGTGAAAAGGTGTTCGAAGCCGAGCTGCACCTCCAGGTGTCCGCGCTCGCGCCACAGCCCGCCTTCATAATCCTCGCCGCGGCAAATGATGTCCAGTGCTTGCGGTCCCAGCGTCGACGTCCCGGAGAAGGGATCCATCGTGGCCAGGTCCCAAAAACATCCGACCTCATACGAGCAATCGCTGTGAAGCTGTTCTGCAGCGATCTCGATGACTCCGGAGGCGTCGAGCGGAGTCAGACGTAGATCTTGTTCGAAGACAGGCGATTGGGAATCGTCCACAGCGCGGATCGTCAGATAGGTGAGACCCGGTTTCGAAGCGGAGTAGGGAACCGTTTCAAGAAATTCTCGGAACCGCTCCAACAGGCGCTCCTCTGAAAATTCCCGGCAGCGAACGCTCAGATACGCTTGGTTTGCCATCAGAACGATTATACTGACTTCCCCCCGGCGACCAGAAGTCAGCGCTCTCGATTCCTGCACAGCGCGGGAAGGGAACTACAGCCTGTTCGAGCAGTTATTTCTTTTTGGGGGAAGCGCCCTCGTCATCCTCGGGGCTGAAATTCTCAGAGATTCCAATCAGCCGGCTCTTCAGCGTGTCACCCATGCCGGCCAAGACCTCGGCGATCGTCGAGCGCATGCGTTTCTCTGCGGACTTGGCGAGTGTGTCGAGTACGGCCTGTGAATGCTGCCCCAGAGTCGTGGCCGATGCCAGCAACCAGGAATTGGAAGCGTTTTCAAGACGAGTTTTGTACTGCTCGATCGACTCGTCCGCTGATTTCTTCATCTGCTCCAGCCACTGCCGCTGCTGCTGTTGCCGCTGCACTTCCCAAGCTTCCACGATGGGCCCGAGTTGCGATTGCAGCAAGACCTGAGCGTGCTCGACGCTCTGGGCCATTCGCTCTTCCAGGGTTTTCTGAAATTCTTCGAGCGACCTTTCACGAGCGTATTCGAGATCTGAGCGAGCCTTTTCGAGCGCCTGTTGGGAGGACTCTTCGAATCGGCGCATCGAGCTTCCTGTCACTCGTTGGACGCCATCGGTGAACGTGGCGTGCGCAGTTTCGGCGGACTCGGCGATCCGGCCGCGCTCGCGCTCGACGATTTCCTTTGCGGCATCCTCGATCTCCGCTTGACTGTGCTGGACATACGACCGGCGATAGTGATCCAGTTCCGATGCGACCAGGCTCGAGATTTCTGCGGCGCGCCCACGCAGCGATGTCGTCGACTGCTCGACAGCCTTTTCGAGCGCCGATTGCATGGTGGTCTGCGCCTTCTTCTGGTACCAGTCAGCGGCTTTGGAGAGTGCCTCGTAGGTATCGTGTTGCGCTTCCGTGCTCTTTTGATCGAGCTCAGCTTCCAGTTTGGCTAGCGCCGCGCGGCAAGATTGCTCGAACTCAGCCGGCACCTTACCCGATTCAAGCCTTAAGCGCTCGAGCGATTCCTCGAGGGCGTGTTCGGACGCTTGCCGTACTTGCTCGCGTACCGCCGCCTCGGCCTGTTCTGTTTGCTTCGAAACGGTTTGTGCCTGCGCCCGCAGACTGCTCTGGATCGCGGCCGCTTGATCAAGGGCTTGCGCGACTTGCTCGCGAATTCGGTCTTGGAGTCCGGCGCCTTCGTCGCGTGCACGGGTCAACTCGGCCG
>Ga0187779_10001201_pt1 | contig 16176 bp, 13 predicted proteins | sample 1015_Q2_SP10_10__FD_132435 | JGI IMG/M metagenome (GOLD analysis project Ga0187779, IMG submission 132435) | Tropical peat soil microbial communities from peatlands in Department of Meta, Colombia - 1015_Q2_SP10_10_MG | ecosystem: Environmental > Terrestrial > Soil > Wetlands > Peat | place... | reverse complement strand
CTGGCCGTGGAGGGGCGCTACGGCACCGCAGGCGAGCGCGGCGGCCGCCGCGACCATGCTACTTCGCGTACACGCCCTCCAGGGCGCCGGCGGGGTCCGGCACGCTCGTCGAGCGGCTCTTCAACGCCTCGGCCTCCGCCTCCGCGACCTCGGCCTCCACCCGGGCCTCTGCCGCGGCGAGCGCCTCCGCGCGGATCCCGAGGCCCTTGAGGTGCTCCTCGTACAGGCCGATCGGGTCCCGGCGGCCCCACTCGGCGAACACCTCGTCCGGGAAGAGCTCGCGGGCTTCCCGCTCGTCGTGGGTGGCGTGCCCGCCCATGCGGAACGTGGTGCCGACGAGCATCACGGGACCCGCGCCGGCGCGGCACCGCACGGCCGCGAGCCGCGCCGCCGCGTACGCGTCGAGCACGTTGTTGCCGTCGAACACGCCGCCGGCCATCCCGTACGCCGCCGGCAGCTCCGTGAAATCCTCCGGGAGGTGGTGCTGCGCCAGCCGCGTGCCGAGGGCGACCTGGTTGTTGTGGATGACGAAGATCGCCGGGACCTTCTGGACCGCGGCGAAGTTGAGCCCCTCGTGCGCCGTGCCCGTCTTGGTCGAGCCGTCGCCGATCCAGGTGAGCGCCACGAAGCCCTCGCCACGGATCCGGCTCACCAGCGCCATCCCCGTCACCACCGGCACCACGTCGCCGACGTGGGAGATCGGCTGCAGCACCCGGTGCGCGAACGAGCCGGCGTGCAGGTCGCGGCCGCCGGAGGGCGCGTCGGCGGTGCCGAGGTAGCTCCGCAAGCCGTCGGCGATCGGCATGCCCATCTCGGCACACGCGCCCGCGTTGCGGATCATCGGCACGACGACGTCGCGCGACCGGTCCAGCGCGTGCACCGGTCCGACCGTCATCGCCTCCTCGCCCGTGCCCAGCCAGGCCTTGGAGATGACGCCGGTGCGGACCCACCGCTTGAGCACGATGTCCTGCAGCCGGGTGCGCACCAGGCCGGTGTACAGGCCGAGCAGCGTCGTCTCGTCCAGCGCCTCGACGATCCGCCGGCGCTCCGCGTCGCGGCGGAGTGTCGCGGCGAAGGCGGCGACCAGCTTGCGGTCGGGCGCCCACGCCACGTACTCGGGCGGGTCGAAGGCGGGGTAGCGCTTCAAGACAGGGTGTAGGGTGTAGGGTCTAGGGTGTAGGGGAAAGATAGACGTCGCCGCCCTTCATCACGAACACCGGGTGCTGCAGGACCGTGATGTCGGCCAGCGGGTCGCCCCGCACCGCGACCAGGTCGGCGAACTTGCCCGCCTCGAGGGAGCCTGCGTCGTGCTCCATGCCGAGCAGCGTCGCGCCGTTCATGGTGCCGGCCTGGATGGCCTGCATCGGCGTCATGCCGCCCGCGGTGACCAGCAGCTCGAACTCGCGCGCGTTCTGCCCGTGCGGGTCCACGCCCGCGTCGGTGCCGAGGGCGATCTTCACCCCGCCCGCGACGGCGAGCCGGATCGACTGCTGCAGCGCCGCCCACGCCTGGCGGCCCTTCGCCGCGGCCCACGGCGGCAGGTGCGCGGCGGCCGCCGCCTCGGGCGTCCCGACCGACCAGCCGGCGAACAGCGTCGGCACCAGCCACGTGCCGTGCTCGACCATCAGGTGCACGGCCTCGTCGTCGAGGAAGGAGCCGTGCTCGATGCTGGTGACGCCGGCGCGGATCGCCGCCTTGATGCCCTCGTTGCCGTGCGCGTGGGCCGCGACCCGCCGGCCCAGCATCCGCGCGGTCTCGACCGCGGCGCGCATCTCGTCCTCGGTCATCTGCTGGGCGCCGATCTCGTCGCCCTGCGACAGCACGCCGCCCGTCGCGCAGATCTTGATCACGGCGGCGCCGTACTTCACCTGCAGCCGGACCGCCTCCCGCACCTCGTCCACGCCCGCCGCGATGCCCTCGAGGGGGCCGCGCTCGGCCGTCGCGCCGGCGGCCAGACCGTTCTGGTCGCAGTGGCCGCCGCTGATCCCGATGAGGTGGCCGGCCGCCAGCACCCGCGGGCCCGGGATGCGGCCCGCCTCGATCGCCCGGGCGACGGCGACGTTGGCGAAGCTGGCGCTCCCGACGTCGCGCACGGTGGTGAAGCCCGCGAGCAGCGTGGCGCGCGCGTTTGCCGCGCCCCACAGGGCGTCGTCGCCCTCGTCGTCGGTGATGCCGCGGTGCACCCAGTCGCCCACGCCGATGGGGCGGCTGGCGAGGTGCACGTGCGCGTCGATGAAGCCCGGCAGCACCGTGTAGGCCGACAGGTCCACGACGCGCGCGCCCGCCGGCACGCGCACCGCGGGGCCGACGGCCTCGATGCGGTCGCCCCGGACCAGGATCACGGCGTTCCTGACCGGCGTGGCGCCGGTCCCGTCGATCAGCGTCCCGACGCGGATGGCGACCGCGGCCGCCGCGCCCTGCTGCCCGAGCAACGCCGCCGGCGCCGCGGCCGCGACGGCGCACGCCAGCGCCGCCGCCCGCAAGCGGTGGTTCATGCCGACCTCGTGGTGTCTAGAAGAGCTTCTTGAGCTTCCCCATCATCCCGCCGCCACCCTCCGCCGCGGCTTCCTCGAGCGCCTTGCCGAACTCGCCGGCGCTCTGGTAGCGGGCCGCGGGGTCGGACTCGATCGCCTTCATCAGCGCCTTCTCGAACGCCGCCGTGAACTCGAGGTCCGTGCGCGCCTTGCGCAGCGGCAGCGGCTGCCCGCGGAGCCGGGCGATCATCATGTCCTGCGCCGTCTTGCCCTCGAACGGCAGCTTGCCGGTGAACATCTCGTACGCCACCAGGCCCAGCGCGTAGATGTCGGAGCGGCCGTCCAGCGGCTTGCCGCGGATCTGCTCCGGGCTCATGAACTCCGGCGTGCCGAGGATGATGCCGGTCGCGGTGAGCTTGGCCATCCCGGGCTCGGCGCGCCGCTCCTTCGCGAGGCCGAAGTCCGTCACGACCGCCTTGAGGCGGCCGTCGGGCTCCGGGCAGATGAAGATGTTCTCGGGCTTGAGGTCGCGGTGGATGATCTGCTGCTGGTGGGCGGCCTCGAGGGCGTCGCACACCTGGCGCATGATGGGGACGCCGACCTCGAGCGGCATCGGGCCCTCGCGGACCTCCTTGTCCGAGAGCAGCTCGCCCTTGAGGAGCGGCATCACCAGGTAGATCAGCCCGTCCTCGGTCTCGCCGAGGCGCATGATGCGGCAGATGTTGGGGTGGTCGAGGCGCATCGCCAGGCCGGCTTCGCGCCGCAGCCGCTCGGCCGCCGTCTTGTCCTGCGCCAGCTTGGGGGTCATGATCTTGACCGCCACCGATTCGCCGCTGGAGATGTCCTTCGCCTCGTACACGAACGACATCCCGCCCTCGCCGAGCTTGCGGCCCACCTGGTAGCGCTGGTCGAGCACCTGGTCCCGCAGCGTCTTGGCCGGATCGGCGGCCGTCGCCTTGGGCTTGACGGCCTGACGCACCTGGGTCGAGCCCGCCGAGGCCTGCGACGCCGGCGGCGGAGGCGGGGGCGGGGGCGGGGGCGCCGCGGAAATGTCCACGAGCGGGGACCCGTCCTTCGTGCAGAAGCGCGCGTCGTCCGGGTAGACGGTATGGCACTTGGGACAGCGTCGTTGGCTCACTGGCGCACCACGTTGCGGCCGTCCGCCTTGGCGCGGTACAGCGCCGCGTCGGCCAGAGCGATAAAGGACTCGGGGCTGTCCACGGCCGGATCCGGGAAGCAGGCCACCCCCACCGAGACCGTGATCTTCACGGGCCGCGTGGGGTCCCCGAAGGGGAAGTTCGCGATCCGCTGCCGCATCCGGTCGGCGAAGATCATGGCGCCGTGGGCGGCGGTCTCGGGCAGCAGGATCACGAACTCCTCGCCGCCGTAGCGGGCCACGGCGTCCACGGAACGCGCGTCGCGCCGCAGCAGCTCACCCAGCTGCCGCAGCACCGTGTCCCCGACGAGGTGGCCCAGCGTGTCGTTGATGCGCTTGAAGTGGTCCAGGTCCACCATCAGCAGCGCCAGCACCAGGTTGTAGCGCCGGGCCCGGTCCACCTCGCGCTCGACCGCTTCCACCAGCGCCCGCCGGTTGAGGCACCCGGTCAGCGGATCGGTCGCCGCGAGCCACTCGAGGCGCTCCTTGTCGGAGACGACGGTCTCAAAGTCGTGCGCTTTCTCGATCGCCGCAACCGCCGCCTTGATCACCGCGTCGGCGAACTGCGCGTCGTCGCGGCCCAGGGGCGCCTCGCCCTGCACGGTGCGCAGGTAGAGCACCCCGCACTGCTCCTCGCGCATCCGGAACGGCAGAGCCACGACCGAGCGGGTCGGCACCGGGATGCCGTTCTTCGCCCACATCGCCCGCACTTCCACGAACAGCGGGTCGCTCGCCACGTCGCCCACGATCACCGGCTGGTCGGTCTCGAGCGCCTTCAGCATCTCGGGATAGCGGGACAGCTCGATCCGCAGGTTCCGCAGCATCGGGTTCTCGTAGGCCGCCACCACCGTGCCGAACACGTCGCCGGGCTTGGCGAGGACCAGGGAGCAGCGCGAGATGTTGAGCGCCCGCGCCACCCGCCGCGCCAGGATGTGGTAGATCTCGTCGGGCTTGAGGGTGTCGGTGAGCTCGTGGAGGATGTCCGCGATGGCGCCGCGGGCCCGCGCGTCCTCGCGTGCCGAGCGCAGCTCGCGGCCGCGCTTGAGCTGCGACTCCACGCGCGCCAGCAGCTCCTTCACGCGGAACGGCTTGGCGACGAAGTCCGACGCGCCGAGCCCGAGCGCCTTCGCGGTCCCGTCCTCGGCGTCCATCGAGGAGATCATCAGCACCGGCAGGTCGTGCCACCGCGGCTCGTTGCGGATGCGCTCCAGCAGCTGCAGGCCGTCCAGCTTCGGCATCATGATGTCCAGCAGGACGAGGTCCGGCCGTTCCTCGCTCAGGCGCTCCAGCAGGTTCTGGCCGTCGGGGCAGGCGACCACCTGGCAGCCCTGCTCCTTGAGGATCCAGGTCAGGGTGCCCACCAGGGCGGCGTCGTCGTCCGCCACCAGCACCTTGGCGCCGACGAGCTGGCCGACGCCGGTCACGCCTGCGTCCCGAGGAGCGTCTCCAGACCCTCCCACTCGATGTTGCCGCCCGAGAGCACCGCCACCACGGGGCCGTCGACCGCCCCGGCGTTCTGGCCCAGCACCCACGCGAGCGTCGCGGCGCCCGAGGGCTCCACCACCAACTTCAGCCGGTCCAGCGCGTAGCGCACCGCCTCGACGATCCGCTGGTCGGACACCAGGCACGCCCGGGCCGCGTGCCGCGCCAGATGCGCGAACGTCAGGGTGCCGATGCGCAGCGGCAGCAGTCCGTCCGCGACGCTGCCCGTGTGCTCCAGCGTCACCGGCGCGCCCGCCGCCCGCGCGCGCTCGTAGGTCGGCGCTCCCTCTGGCTCGACGGTCACCACCGTGGCGTCAGGACGCAGCGCCTTCACCGCCGTGGCCACCCCCGCCGCCAGCCCGCCGCCGCCGACCGGGACGGCCACCGTGCGGACGTCGGGGCAGTCCTCGACCAGCTCGAGGCCGGCCGTGCCCTGGCCGGCGATGATCGCCGGGTGGTCGAACGGGGGCACAATCGCCAGCCGCTCGCGCTCGGCGAGCTCCACCGCACGCGCGTAGCGGTCCTGCGACGTCCGGCCCGCCAGCACCACTTCGCCGCCGAGCCGCTCCACGCCGCGGCGCTTCGGCACCGCCACCGTCTCCGGCATCACGATCACCGCCCGCAGGCCGAACCGCCGCGCCACCCACGCCACCGCCTGGCCGTGGTTCCCCGACGAGTAGGTGATCACGCCGCGCGCGCCGGCCTCGGCCAGCTGCCGGACCAGCGTGAACGCGCCGCGCAGCTTGAACGCGCCGACCCGCTGCAGGCTCTCCGGCTTGACGAACACGGGCACGCCCAGCCGGTCGGACAGATCGTCGGCCGGCAGCAGCGGCGTGCGCACCGCGACCCCGCGCAAGTGCCGCGCGGCCTCGCGAATCGCTTCGAGAGTGACGAGCTCGGGGGCCGACGCGACCGTCACGAGGGCGACGACTCCATTGAGGGCCGCAAACTACGGCTCGGCCGGGGTAGCGGCAAGGTTGCGGCCCCCGCCTGCTCAGCGCCGCCGCGCCGCGCGGCGCAGCAGCCAGTGCGTGGCGGCCAGATCGGCCACCATGACCGCAAACAGCACGATGGTTCCGGTCGTGGCGATGATCCGAAAGTAGCGCAGGGCCGCCACGAGCAGGGAGTACGCCACCACGCCGCCCAGCACCAGCGGCCGGCTCACGCCGCCGGCGCGGTCGGCGGCGCGACCCCGCGCTCGAGCAGCGCGATGAACTCCCGCGCCGCGGGGCCGGGGTCGACGTCGGGATGCTTCACCACGGCAAGGTAGCGGGAGAGATCCAGGCCGGCGACCCGCCGCACCCGCAGCCGGAGCGCGAGCGGCGGCTGTGCCACCGCCAGCGCCGTGACCACCGCCGCGCCGAGGCCCGCGGCCACCGCCTGGAGGATCGCCTCGGTGCTCGGCAGCTCGAACAGCACCCGGAGCTGCAGCCCGGCGGCCGCCAGCGCGCGCTCGAGCGTCTGCCGGCTGCCGGATTCCGCCTCCGCGACGATCAGGCCCTGTGCCGCCAAGGCCGCCCCGTCCAGGCGGGCGACCGTCGCCAGGGGATGGCCGGCTGCCGCCACGGCCACCAGCTCGTCGCGCCGGAACGGCGTCACCACCGCCTGCGACTCGCCGGCCGAGCCTCCGGTGACGCCGACATCCGCCTCGCCGGCCAGGACCCACCGCTCGACGTCGGCCGGCCGTCCCATCCGAAGCCGCAGCTCGACCGCCGGATACCGCCGCCGATACTCGGCCAGCACGCGGGGCACCAGATAGGTGCCGACCGTGCCCGTGGCCCCGACCGTCAGACGGCCGGAATCGAGATCCACCAGCTCCCGCGCCACGCGCTCCGATTCGTCGGCCAGCCGCACGATCCGCCGCGCGTAGTCCACCAGATCGCGCGCGGCCCGGGTGAGCACCAGCCGTCGCCCCGCCCGCATCAGCAGCGGGAACCCGTAGTGGCGCTCGATGAGCCGCAGCTGCTGCGAGAACGCCGGCTGACTGATCGCCGCCACGCGCGCCGCGCCCGTCACGCTTCCAGCGTCGGCGAGCGCCACCAGCAGGCGGAATCGCCGGAGGGACATCGGGGCCGACTCCATAAGCGTAGCTTATGGCAAATGCACCAACTATCAAGATGATGGATACTGCGGGGCCGCCTAGGCCTCGAGCAGGCGTTCCGACTTCAGCAGCTCCGCGTTGAGGATCGCGGCGCCGGCGGCACCGCGGATGGTGTTGTGGCCGAGGACGACGAACTTGTAGCCCATCAGCTCGCAGCGCCGCACGCGGCCCACGATGGACGCCATGCCCTTTTCGCGGTTCACGTCGAGCCGCGGCTGCGGGCGGTCGTGTTCCTCGACGAGCAGGGTCGGGTGCGCCGGGGCGCTGGGCAGCTGGCGGTCCTGGGGCACGCTCCGGTGGGTGCGGATCGCTTCGCACACCGCGTCGAGTCCGGGATCGGAGCCGAGCGTCGCGAAGACCGACGCGGTATGCCCGTCCACGACGGGGACCCGCGTCGTCGTCGCGCTCACCACGGCGGAATGCGGCGCCACGCGGTCGCCGCCGAGCGCGCCCAGGATCTTCCTGGTCTCGCGCTCGATCTTCTCTTCCTCGCCGGCGATGAACGGGATCACGTTGCCGAGGATGTCCAGCGAGGGCAGGCCCGGGTAGCCGGCGCCGGAGATCGCCTGCAGCGTCGTGACGGCCACGGCCTTGAGGCCGAACCGCCGCTCGAGCGGCGCGAGCGCGAGGACCAGCGTGGCCGTGGCGCAGTTGGGGTTGGTGGCGATGAACCCGCGCCAGCCGCGCTTCTTCCGCTGGATCCGGATGAGGGCCGCGTGATCGGGGTTGACCTCCGGCACCAGCAGCGGCACGTCGTCGTCCATCCGGTGGTTGCGCGCGTTGCTCAGCACCGCGTGGCCGGCCGCCGCGAACGCCTCCTCGGCGGGACCGGCGACCGCCGCGTCGAGGGCCGAGAAGACCAGCTGGCAGTCGAGCCGCGGCTCGAGCGGCTGCACGACGAGGCCGCGTGCGGCGGCCGGCATCGGGGTGTCGAGCTTCCAGCTGCAGGCTTCGGCGTACGGCTTGCCGGCCGAGCGCTCGGACGCGACGACCGCCGCGAGCTCGAACCACGGGTGGCCCTCGAGCAGCTGCACGAAGCGCTGCCCCACGGCCCCGGTGGCCCCCAGTACGCCGACGCGGATCTTCACCTCAACGCCTCCTCGAGCGCGGTCGCGGCCGACGTGCGCGCATCACGGTACTTCACGATCACCGGGGCGTAGAGCGCGACCCCGAGGCTGGCGGCGTGCGGGCCTGTGGCCGGGCGCGACCCCGGCACGACCACGGCGTCGGCCGGGATCTCGAGCGGCGTCTCGACGCCGCGGCGGTACACGGTCTGCTTCACGAGGTCGTAGACCGGCGTCGAGCCGGTCAGGATGGTCCCGGCCGCCAGCACCGCGCCGCGGCGCACGATGGTCCCCTCGTACACGCCGCAGCCTCCGCCCACCAGCACGTCGTCCTCCACGATCACCGGCAGCGCGCCCGCCGGCTCGAGCACGCCGCCGATCTGGGCGGCAGCCGAGAGGTGCACGCGCCGGCCGATCTGCGCGCACGAGCCCACCAGCGCGTGGCTGTCGATCATCGTGCCTTCGTCCACGTACGCGCCGACGTTGACGTACATCGGCGGCATGCACACCACGCCGGGGGCGACGTAGGCGCCGTCGCGGATGGCCGAGCCGCCGGGCACGACCCGCACCCCGTCGCCGACCGACAGGCGCTTCACCGGCCAGGTGTCCTTGTCGAAGAAGCGCAGGGTCGGGCCCTCCGACATGTCCACCAGCGCGCCCAGGCGGAAACCGAGCAGGATGGCCTGCTTCACCCACGCGTTGACGCGCCAGCCGCCGCCCGCGGGCTCGGCCGCCCGCACTTCCCCGCGGCCCAGGGCCGAGCGGAAATCCTCGAAGGTCGCGCGGTCGCTGCGGTCGAGGCTCGACGGCTGCTTCGCCAGCAGGGCCTCGATCCGCTCACGCAGCGGCATCGGACCTCTGCCCGAGCAGCGCCAGCGAGGCCAGCACCTCGCGCACCCGCGTCCGGCTGGCCTCCTTGACCGGCACCAGCGGGAGCCGGAAGTGCTCCTCCAGCAGACCCATGGCGGCCATCGCCGCCTTCACCGGCCCGGGGCTCGACTCGATGAAGTTCACCTCCATCAGCGGCAGCAGCCGGTAGTGCAGCGCGCGCGCCTCGTCCCACTTCCCGGCCAGCGCGAGGTCGGCCAGCCGCGCCATCAGGTCGGGCACCTCGTTCGAGACCACCGACACGATGCCGTCGGCGCCGAGCGCCATCAGCGGCAGCGTCACGGCGTCGTCGCCCGAGAGCACCCGGAAGCCCGCGGGCCGCTCGCGCAGGATCGCCATGATCTGGGCGAAGTCGCCGGAGGCCTCCTTGATCGCGGCGATGTTCGGGACCTCGCGCGCCAGCTTGAGCGTGGTGGCCGCCTGGATGTTGGAGGAGGTGCGGCCGGGCACGTTGTACATCATCACCGGGAGCGGCGCCACCGCCTCCGCGACCGCGCGGAAGTGGGCGAGCAGCCCGTCCTGCGTGGGCTTGTTGTAGTACGGCGCCACGATCAGGACGCCGTCGGCGCCGAGCTTCGCGGCCTCCCGTGCCTGCTCGACGGCGTGGGCCGTGTTGTTGCTCCCGGCCCCGGCGACGACCCGGGCGCGCCCCCGGGCGACCTCGACGGTCGCGGCCACGACCTGACGGCCCTCCTCGTCGCTCATCGTCGCGCGCTCGCCCGTGGTGCCGCACGGCACGAGCAGCTGGACGCCGCCCTTGATCTGGCGCTCCACCAGCGCGCGCATCCGCGGCAGGTCCACCGCGCCGTCGGCCTTGAACGGCGTCACCAGGGCCGTCGCGCAGCCCCGCATCCACTCCGGCTTCGTGGTCATCGTGGCTTCTCCCCGGGCGTGCCCAGGATCTGGTCCAGGACCTCCGTGAACTCGAACACCCCGCGGCGCCGCGGCGGCCCCGCGATCCAGCCGGCCCCCAGCAGCGCGCCGGCGGCGAAGCCCTCGCGCGAGCGCGCTTCATGCACGAGCGTGATCTGGTCGGCCGGCCCGTCGAACCCGACGCGATGCGTGCCCGGGATGTGGCCGGCGCGCGTGCTCGCGACGGCGAAGGTCCGCCCGCCGTAGGCGCGGGCGACGAGGTCGCGCAGCTTCAGCGCCGTCCCCGAGGGAGCGTCCTTCTTCCGCTCGTGGTGCGCCTCCTCCAGGAACGGGGTGTAGGCCGGGTCGCGCGCGTACTCCGCGGCCGCGGCCGCCACGACGCGGTAGAAGAGGTTGACGCCCACGGAGAAGTTGGCGCCGTAGAGCAGGGCCCCGCCGCCGCGCTCCACGACTTCCCGCACCTCGTCGAGCCGCGCCTGCCAGCCGGTGGTCCCTTCGACCAGCGGCACCCCGGCCGCCACGCACGCGCGCACGTGGTCGGGCACCGCGCCCGCCACCGAGAAGTCCACTGCCACGTCGGCCCCGCGGATCGCGCCCGCGAGAGCCTCGACGCCGCGCCCCGCGTCGCGCTCGTCGATGCGCGCCGCGATCGTGTGGCCGGCTTCGAGCGCCCGCTTCTCCACCAGGGCGCCCATCCCGCCGAGGCCGAACAGCGCCAGCTTCATCGCCTGCCTCCGCCCGTTGCCCGTTCGCTCGCGCCGTCCCGGGCCAGCAGCGTCCGCCCCAGCTGCGTGTAGGCCTCGACCGCCGCCGCCAGCTCCGCCTTCGGCACGCGCTCGTGGTCGGTGTGGGCTTCCAGGATCGAGCCGGGGCCGAAGACCAGCGCCGCGCCCCAGCGCGAGAGGTGCGGCGCGTCGGTGGTGTAGCGCACCACGCAGGTCTCGAAGCCCGGCAGCTCGGTCAGGCGCACGGGCTCGGTCACGGTGTGCACCTCGATGGACGCGCGCCCGCGGACCACCTGCTCGAGCGTGCGCAGCACCACCGCCGACGGCACCGCGATCCGGAAGTGCAGCTCGGCCTGCGCCGCCGCCGGCACGACGTTGGCGCGGGTGCCGCCGGTGATCGTGCCGATGTTGCAGGTGGTCGCGCCGAAGAACGGGTCCGCCGGCCACCCGGCGCCGCGCACGTCGGCCAGCACGTCGAGCAGCGCCAGGATCGCCGAGCTGCCCCGCTCGGGGTACGCGGAGTGCGCCGCGATGCCCGCGGTGGCGAGCGAGAGCCGCAGCGAGCCCATGCATCCCTTCGCCAGGCGGTTGTCGGTCGGCTCGCCCACGACGACGTACCGCGCCTCGCCGGCCGCGCGGTGGCCGTTCGCCACCTTCGCCCCGAGGCTCCCCCCCTCCTCGTCCACCACGTAGAGCAGGCCGATGCCACGGAGCCCCTCGCCCTTCAGGCGGGCGGCGGCCGTGATCTGCGCCGCCACGATCCCCTTGGCGTCGCACGCGCCGCGGCCGTAGAGGTAGTCCGCGTCCTCCGAGGACGCGACGAACGGCGGCACGGTGTCGAGGTGCGAGGCGAAGACGACGCGCGGCGTCGCCGCGTCCCGCGCCACGACGTTGGAGCGGCCCGGGGCGGCCTCCTGCAGCTCGACGCGCCAGCCCCGCGCTTCGAGGTACGTGGCCACGAACGCCGCGACCTCGCCCTCGTCGCCGCTCACCGACGGGACGTCCACCAGCGCGCGGGCGAGCGCGAAGACGTCCAGCTCGCCGGACGCGCGGCCGCGCTTCGTGCCCGGTGTCTTCGCCTTCGCCGCGACGCGGCGGGCGCCGCGCGGCCGCGCCCATGCCGTCGGCCCGGCACCCACGCGGGTGCCGCCGGACGCACCCACCGCCGCGACGTCGAACTCGATCCGCTCCCGCCGGGCGTAGTGGAGCCCCTTGGGCTGGATCACGCGCGAGCCGAGCTTGAGGGCGTCGTCCCAGGAGATGGACTCGTAGCGCCGCGGCGCACGCTGGCCCTCCGCGGGATCGCGCTCGTACACGCCGTCCACGTTCTTGAGGAGGCGGCAGGTGCGCGCCCCCAGCCGGTGCGCCAGGAACAGCGCCGTCAGGTCGGTGCCGCCCCGCCCGAACAGCGCGTAGCCGCCCGAGCTGTCGCGCCCGAAGAAGCCGGGGATGACGGCCGCGCCCGAGCGCTCGAGCGCGTGGCGGAGCGCTTCGTCGTCCACGCCGACCGGGTCGGCGTCGAGCAGCGGGCCGCGGGTGACGAGTCCGATCGCCGAGGGGTCGAGGAGCGCGGCTTCGATCCCTGCCGCGTTGAGCGCCAGCGCCAGCTTCGCCGCGGAGGCGGCCTCGCCGGTCGCGAGCAGCGAGGCGGTGGCCGCCGGCTCCGGCTCGGGCCCGAAGTAGTGCGCGTCCGCCAGCAAGCTGTCGGTGGCGCCCTTCAGGGCCGACACCACGGCGAGCACGCGTTCCCCGCGCCTCAGGTGGCGCTTGACCTCCGCGACCGCCGCGGCATAGTCGCGCCCCGTGCCGAGCACCGAGCCGCCGAACTTCAGGACCGCGAGCGGCTGCTTCGCCATCGCCGGACGCCCCCACCCGGAAAACGGAAATTCGCCACCGCCCGGTGCGCCGGGCGATGGCGAATCCTATCGCGGAAACCGTGGAGCGCAAAGCGGCCGGACGCGGCGGCGGCGCGCCGCCGGCCGCCCGCCGCCCGCTAGCGGCGGCGCACGGTCAGCGGGCCATTGGTGGTGACGGCCCGGACCGTCGGACCGCCGCCGCCGATGTCCGTTTCGATGTGGCGGCTCGTGAACCGGCCGGTCACGGTGATCGGGATGTCGAAGCTCATCGGGCCGTTCACGGTGCCGGTCTCGAGGTGCGCCGCGTAGCCGTCCGGGATGGACAGTGTGACGGGCCCGTTCTGGGTCTCGCTGTCGAGGCCGGTGCCGTCCCACTTCGAGCCCGAAAGCACGACCGTCAGCGGCCCGTTCACGGTGCGCGCGTGCACCTCGCCCCCGACGCCGCCCAGGGTGAGCGGGCCGTTCACCGCGTCGAGGTCCATCTTCCCCGCGACCTCGCCCACGGAGATGGGGCCGTTGACCGTGCGCGCGGTGAGGTCCGTCCGGCGGGGCACCATCACGTGGAAGCTCACGCTCCACCCGCTGCGGTCCGCGGTCGCCGGCCCCTCGGCCCTGATCGTGCCGCCCGAGGCCGTGATGCGCACCTGCCGCCCGATGGCCTGCGCCGCCTCGTCCGTCCGCGCCTGCGCGCGGACCTGGGCGATCACCGCCACGCTGTCCCGGTCCCAGCCTTCGACCAGGATGGCGCCGTTGGCGCCGGGGTCCACGCTCACCGCGCCGCCCGCCTTGAAGCCCGTGTTCCGGATCTCGCAGAAGTGCGCCCGCGCATCGTCGCCCCAGTCGCGGTCGCGGCAGCTGTCCATCCCGGCTTCCCAGTGCGGGCGCTGGGCCAGGGCCGGCAGCGCGATCAGGCTCACGCCGGCGGCGATCACGGCGATGCGGATGCGGGCTTCCACGGCGCTCCTCCGGATGGACGGCTGTTCATTCGACACTGTGCGCGCCGAGAGGGTTGGACGAGGCGCAGACAGATCGCAGTCGGGAGTATTCGGGTCAGTTTCTCCGCCCGCTCAGCCCTCCTCGACGGCGACCGGCTCCGCATCCCCCGTCGGCTCCTCCTCGCCGCCCTCCTCCTCCTTCACCACCCGGGCCACGTCCACCACCACGTCGTCCGCATCGAGGTTGATCACCTTGACGCCCTGGGTGTTGCGGCCGATCACGCTGATGTCGTTGACCGGGAGCCGGATGATCACCCCGTGGCGCGTGATGACCATCAGCTCGTCGTCCGGGATGACCTCCTTGAGCGCCACGACGTCGCCGGTCTTCTCGGTGCGCTTGAGCGTGATGATGCCCTTGCCGCCGCGGTGCTGCACCCGGTAGTCCGCCAGTTCCGAGCGCTTGCCCAGCCCGTTCTCGGCCACCACGAGCAGCGTGGCCTCGCGCCGCACCACCACCATGCCGATGACGGCGTCGCCCGACTCCAGCTCGATGCCGCGCACCCCGGTCGTGGCGCGGCCCATCTCCCGCGCGTCCTTCTCCTGGAACCGGATGCTCATCCCGTGCCGGGTCGCCAGCACCAGGTCGTTGGTGCCGTCGGTGATCTGGACGTCGATCAGCTCGTCGCCGTCCTCGATGTTGATCGCGTTGATGCCGGTGGACCGCACGTTGCCGTAGGCGGAGAGCACGGTCTTCTTCACCGTCCCGCCGCGGGTCGCGAACATGAGGAACTTGTCGTCCACGAACTGGCGCACCGGTACCAGGGCCGCGATCCGCTCGTCGGCCTTGATGGCGATGCAGTTGACGACCGGCTTGCCGCGCGCGGCGCGCCCGCCCTGCGGGATGTCGTAGACCTTGAGCCAGTACACCTGGCCCGTGGCGGTGAAGAACATCACATAGTCGTGGGTCGACGCGATGAACAGGTGCTCGACCCAGTCGTCTTCCTTGGTGCCCATCCCGTTGAGGCCGCGCCCGCCGCGGCGCTGCCGCCGGTAGGTCGAGACCGGGATGCGCTTGATGTAGCCGGTGTGCGAGATGGTGATGACCATGTCCTCCTCGGCCACCAGATCCTCGACCGAGAAGTCGCCCTGGTCCGCCACCACCTCGGTGCGGCGCTCGTCCCCGTACTCCTTGGCCAGCGTCTCCAGCTCCGTCTTCAGGATCCCCAGCCGCTTGGGCTTCGAGGCCAGCACGCTCTTCAGCTCCGCCACCAGCGCCCGCACGTCCTTGAGCTCGGCCTCCAGCTTCTCGATCTCCAGGCCGGTCAGCTTGGCCAGGCGCATGTCGAGGATCGCCTTGCTCTGCACCTCCGACAGCTTGAAGCGCTCCCGCAGCTTCCGGTCGGCCTCCTCGGTGGTCTTGGAGCCCCGGATGATCTTGATCACGGCGTCGATGTTCTCGACCGCGATCTTGAGCCCCTCGAGGACGTGCTGCCGCTCCTCCGCCTTCTGCAGGTCGAACGCGGTCCGCCGCGTGATCACCTCGTGGCGGTGCTCGACGAAGTGCTGGAGCAGCTCCTTGAGGTTCATCACCTTCGGGACGCCGTTCACCAGGGCGAGCATGATGGCGCCGAAGGTGGTCTGCATCTGGGTGTGCTTGAACAGGTTGTTCAGCACCACCATCGGCACGGCGTCGCGCTTCAGCTCGATGACCACCCGCATCCCGTCGCGGTCCGACTCGTCGCGCAGGTCCGAGATGCCCTCGATGCGCTTGTCCCGCACCGACTCGGCGATCTGCTCGAGCAGCCGGGCCTTGTTCACCATGTACGGGATCTCGGTCACGACGATCTGCGACTTGCCGCTCGACTCCTTCTCCTCGATCTGCGCCCGCGCCCGCACCAGGATCCGGCCGCGGCCCGACTCGTAGCACTCGTGGATGCCGTCGCGCCCGTACACGATGCCGCCGGTCGGGAAGTCGGGGCCCTGGATCAGGCGCCGCAGGTCGGCGACCGTCGCCTCGGGGTGATCCACCAGGTGCATCGCCGCCGCCACCACCTCGCGCAGGTTGTGCGGCGGGATGTTGGTCGCCATCCCGACGGCGATGCCGGCCGACCCGTTGACCAGCAGGTTCGGCAGGCGCGACGGCAGCACCGTCGGCTCCTGCAGCCGGTCGTCGAAGTTGGGGATGAAGTCGACGGTGTTCTTGTCGATGTCCTCGAGCATCGCCAGCGCGATCCGCGTCAGCCGGGCCTCCGTGTACCGGTAGGCCGCCGCGGGGTCGCCGTCCACCGAGCCGAAGTTCCCCTGGCCGTCCACCAGCGGATAGCGCAGCGAGAACTCCTGGACCATGCGCACCAGCGAGTCGTAGACCGTGGTGTCGCCGTGCGGGTGGTACTTGCCGAGCACGTCGCCGACGACGGTCGCGCTCTTCTTGTAGGGGCGATTGGGCAGCAGGCCCAGCTCGTTCATCGCGTAGAGAATCCGGCGATGCACCGGCTTCAGGCCGTCCCGGACGTCGGGGAGAGCGCGCTGCACGATGACGCTCATCGAGTAGTCGATGAACGACTCGCGCATCTCGTCTTCGATCAGTCGGGGGAGAATCCGTTCGCGCTGATTCGGAGCGGT
>Ga0187779_10001200_pt1 | contig 16178 bp, 14 predicted proteins | sample 1015_Q2_SP10_10__FD_132435 | JGI IMG/M metagenome (GOLD analysis project Ga0187779, IMG submission 132435) | Tropical peat soil microbial communities from peatlands in Department of Meta, Colombia - 1015_Q2_SP10_10_MG | ecosystem: Environmental > Terrestrial > Soil > Wetlands > Peat | place... | reverse complement strand
CGGCTGGAATTCACTGCCGAAGCGGGACCCGGCGACTTCATCTACGTGCCCCCGTTCGTGCCGCACCAGGAGATCAACGCAGGCGACGAGCCGCTGTCCTGCGTGCTGGTGCGCAGCGGCCAGGACCCCGTCGTCGTCAATCTCGACCTGCCCAACGTCGAGCCCAATCCCGAAGAAGTGCACTGGGTGGACGACATCCACCCGAAGCCCGCAGGCTAGCGCACGGCGGCCGACGGCGCCGTCAGTCGAGACAGGAAAAGCTCAGCACCTCGGACGGATCGTCCTGGTAGGCGTGCCCGAAGCTGATGTGCCCGCGATTCCTCAGCACCAGCTCTTCGCGCCGGAGCGCGATCTCGGCCTCGTTGTCGACCATGACGTAGGTGCCGTTCGAGCTGTGGTCGATCAGCACGAACTTGTCGCGGCGCCGCTCGATGCGGGCGTGCATGCGCGAAGCCTTGCGGTCGGCGAGCACGACCTCGTTGGCGAGATCGCGGCCGATCGAGAGCGTCGGCGTGGCCTCCGAGAGCTTGATCTCGCGATCGCCGTGCTTGAGCGAGAGGTGCGCAGGACGGACCTTGACGTGCGTCGAGAGCGCGGTCAGCTCGTCCTCCGTCTCCTGCCACACCAGCTCGAACAGATCGATGTCCTTCTGCTTGCCCTTGACCGTGTGCGCCTGCTGGCTTCGTGTCCGCGCGCGAAGAGCGGGCGCGAGCTGCGAGGCCGTCTGCTCGGACGTGAACACCTGTCCCGCGCGCGCGAGCGTGGACAGCCGCGCTGCCACGGTCACCGTGTCGCCGAAGAAGTCGTTGCCTTCCTCGAGCACGGGCCCGAAGTTGAACCCGACGTGAATGGCGAGAGGGGCGCCCCGCGACGTGCGCTGGATCGAGACGTGCGCCTGCATGTCGGTGGCGGCGCGCGCGGCCGCATCCGCCGTCGGGAACACGGCCATCACCTCGTCGCCGATCGTCTTCACCACCGTGCCGCCGCTGTCGGTGCAGGCCTTGCGCACGATGGCGAGGCAGCGATCGACGGTCGCCAGGGCTTCTGCATCGCCAAGCGTCTCGTAGAGCTTGGCGCTGCCGCTGATGTCGGCGAAGAGCACCGCGAAATTGCGTGGGGCCTGGTCCATGGCGAGAGCGGGGTGACGGCGGGAAAGTATATGCCAAGTCGCGACGTTCACTTCAGGGCGGGCGCCGGCGGATGATCTTCCGCGGTTTCGGAGGGGGATTTTCACGTTGACAGTGGCGCGAACCCCGGCCTAGTATCAAACTCGCGCGCGATCATGAATTTAGCGTCGCGCGGCGATCGGCAATGAAGACGACTCGGCTGGCCGGATTCTGTCTCTTCTTCGCGGCGGCCGTGTGCTACGGCGCCGACATCGGCGTGGTCACGATCCTCGACGGCGGCGCGCGCGTCCTGCGCGGGGCGAGCTGGTACAAGCTGGTCGAAGGCGCCCGCGTGCAGGACGGCGATGTGGTCGACGCGGCCGATCGAGCCCAGGTGCAGATCGAGCTGACCTCGGGCGGTATCGTGAATTTCGCCGGCCCTGCGGGACTGCTCGTGGCAGGCGCCGGCTCCGCCGCACGCGAGGGAAAGCCGGCGGTGCCGGCGGAGGTGTATCTGCCGCGAGGCTGGGTCAAGATGGGGGCGAGGCAAGGTCCGGGGTTGCGGGTTCGCACCGCGTCCGGGGCGCTCGCCGCCAGCAACGCGGTCGCGGTCGTCCATTCCGACGCCGACGCGATCGAGGTGTTCGTGGAAACCGGAAACGCGAAGCTCTACGAGCCGGGGAAGGGCGGCAACGACGGCGCAGCGCACGACGTGAGGGCCGGCGAGTTCGCGCTGCGCGCGCCGGATCGGCCGTTCGCAACCGCGGGTGCGGCGCCGCTGCCGTTCGTCGCCGCCATGCCGCGCCATTTCCGGGATCCGCTGCCGGCGCGAGCGGCGCAGTTCGCGGTCGTGCGCGTTCAGGTCGCGAGCGACCGGCCGATTACTTACGCGGAAGCGGAGCCGTGGCTCTCGAGTCCGTATCGCCGGCTTTTCATCCGGCGGTTGCAGCCGAGACTCTCCGATCCGGAGTTCCGTGCCGCGGCGATGGCGAAGCCGCAGGCGTATCCGGAGTGGCAGGCGGCGCTGCCGCCGGCCGAGCCCGCGCCGAAGGAAAAAGAGAAAGCCGAGCCGCCCAAGGCGGCGGAGGCGCCGAAGCAGCCGGAGAAGCCGCAGTCGATATTCCACTGGCCGTTCGGCAGCGACAACAAGAAGTAGGGCCCCATGACGAGCGAGAGGGCGCGAAGGGGAACTCGATGAAGCTTATGTGGAAATTCAACGCGGCGCTGCTGGTGGTGTTCGTCGTCGGCTTGCTCGTCACCGGCCTGGTCTCGTACGGCGTGCTCCAGGCCAACGCTCGCGAGGAGATTCTGGACAACGCCCGCGTGATGATGGAATCCGCGGTCTCGTCGCGCAGCTACACCAACGCGCAGATCAGGCCCCTGCTCGAGACGCAGCTCAGGTACTCCTTCCTGCCGCAGTCGGTCCCGTTCTACGCCGCGACGGAGCATTTCAACGAGCTCCGCAAGAAGTATCCGGATTACAGCTACAAGGAAGCCACGCTCAACCCGACCAATCCGCGCGATCGCGCCACGGATTGGGAGGCGGACATCGTGAATCAGTTCCGCAACGGCCAGGCGAAGGACGAGCTGATCGGCGAGCGCGAGTCGCCCACGGGCAAGTCGCTCTACCTCGCGCGGCCGATCCAGATCAAGGACCCGGCGTGCCTCGCCTGCCACAACACCGCCGCCGAAGCCCCGAAGACAATGGTCGAGCTGTACGGCCCGGCCAACGGCTTCGGCTGGAAGGTCAACGAGATCGTCGGTGCGCAGATCGTGTCGGTGCCGAGCGCGCTGCCGATGCAGCGCGCGAGCCACACCTTCAAGGTGTTCATGATGCTGCTCGCGCTGGTGCTGGTCGTGACGTTCATCCTCATCAACGTCATGCTGCACTCGATCGTCATTCAGCGCGTGAAGGCGCTCGCCAAGTCGGCCGACGACGTGAGCCTCGGCCAGATCGAGAGCGCCGAGTTCAAGGACAAGAGCAAGGACGAGATCGGCACGCTCACCCAGGCGCTCGGCCGGATGAACAAGAGTCTGGTGCAGGCGATCAAGATGCTCGAGACGTGAGCTCGAGTCGCATGACGCATGACTGAACCGGAAAAAATCGGCAAGTACCGCATCGACGGCGTCCTGGGGAAGGGCGCGATGGGGGTCGTCTACAAAGCGTTCGACCCCGGGATCGAGCGCGTGGTCGCGGTGAAGACGGTGCGCAAGGACCTGGTCGATCCCGACCTCGCGGCGCAGGTGATGGCGCGGTTCCAGAACGAGGCCAAGGCGGCCGGCCGGCTCCTGCATCCGAACATCGTCAGCGTCTACGAGTACGGCGAGGACGCCGTCAACGCGTTCATCGCCATGGAGTACGTCGAGGGCACGGGGCTGCGCGAATTCCTCAACCGCAAGGCGACCTTCGACACCGGCCAGATCGTCGCGATCATGTCGCAGCTCCTGCTCGCGCTGGACTTCGCGCACGAGCGCGGCGTGGTGCACCGCGACGTCAAGCCGGCGAACCTGATCCTCACCGGAAGCGGACAGCTCAAGGTCGCGGATTTCGGCATCGCCCGCATCGACACCTCCAACCTGACCAACGCCGGCATGGTCATGGGGACGCCGTCGTACATGTCGCCCGAGCAGTGCCAGGGGAAGGAGGTCGACAAGCGCTCCGATCTTTTCAGCGCCGGCGTGGTGCTCTACGAGCTGCTGACCGGCGAGAAGCCGTGGTCGGGCTCGATCGAGGCGATCGCGTTCAAGATCTGCTACGAGGAAGCGAAGCCCCCGTCGGAGCTTTCCAAGCTGGCGATCACGCCGGCGCTCGATGCGGTGGTCCTGACGGCGATGACCAAGGAGCCCGGAGCGCGGTTCCAGAACGCGAAGGCGTTCAACCGCGCGTTGCGCCTCGCGCTCGATCCTCAGCTCAACGTCAAGCGAGAGCCGCAGGATGCCACCGAGATCAATCTCGCCGCGGTGAAGCTCCAGGCGCAGGCGGCGCCGGTATGGGACGACACCACGCTGCACACGATCGAGCGCGAGCTCGCCGACCTCGTCGGGCCGATGGCGCGGGTGATGGTGAAGAAGGCCGCCGCCAAGTCGAGAGACACGGCGGAGCTCTATGCGCTCATCTCCGACAGCCTCACAGATCCGGAAGTGCGCCAGCGCTTCCTCGACGGCATGCAGAAGGCCGCCGCCGAGCGCTCGGGCGCGACCAATACGGTCACGAGCGTGCGAAAGACCGGCACCAGCGTCCGCGGCGGCACGATGCCGCCGCAGCTGCGCTCCGTCTCGGGCGACATGCACGCGATGGCGCCGATCGATCCGAGCTTCGTCGAGCAGACCACCTCGCGCCTCGCCGTCTACCTGGGTCCGATCGCCAAGGTGGTCGCGCGCAAGGCGGCCAAGGAAGCGACCAACCGCCAGCAGTTCGTCCAGCTTGTCGCCAATCACCTGGGAGCGCAGGAGCGCGCGGGGTTCCTGCGCGAATTCGGCTACGTCGAGTTCGAGTAAGAGCGCGCGAGTAGCAAGTGCCCGGCACGTGCGCATGAGCCGCGCGCGCCGTCGCGGGTGGCGCGGCGACTGAGCCCATGTTCGCGCGAAGGAAGCCGCGCCGGGCACCCGCAGGCGCGCACGCCTGCGGCGCCTAAGCACTTGCCGGGCACTTGCTACTCGCGCCAGCTCCCGAGCCGAATGAACCTCACCGACTCCGCGGATCGAACGCGTCGCGCAGACCGTCGCCTAGCAGATTGAACGAGAGCACCAGCAGGAAGATCGACAGCCCAGGCCAGATCGCCATCCACGGCGCATTGTCGATGTAGTTCTTCGCCGTGTTGAGCATGCTGCCCCACGACGGCGCCGGAGGCTGCTGCCCGAGACCGAGGAAGGAGAGCGCGGCCTCGGCGATGATCGCCGCGGCGATGGCGAGCGTCGCCTGCACGATGAGCGGCGGCACGACGTTGGGCAGGATGTGGCGGAGCGCGATGCGCAGGTGCGAATTGCCGACCGCGCGCGCCGCTTCGACGTAGTCCTCGACCTTCACCTGCAGCACCTGGGCGCGCGTGAGGCGGATGAAGATCGGCGTGGCGGAGATGCCGATCGCGATCATCGCGTTGGTGAGGCTCGGACCGAGAAACGCGGCCAGCGCGATGGCCAGGATCAGGAACGGGCAGGCGAGCATCGCGTCGGTCATGCGCGAGATGAGTGCGTCGATCCAGCCGCCGAGATAGCCGGCGGCGAGCCCGATCGGCACGCCGAAGGCGAGCGCGATCGACACCGACACCACGCCGGCGAGCAGCGACGCGCGCGTGCCGAAGATCACGCGGGCGAGCACGTCGCGGCCGATCTCGTCGGTGCCGAACCAGTGTGCCGCGGAAGGCGCCTTGCGCACCGCGCCCCAGCTCGTCGCGACCGGATCGTAGGGCGCGAGCAGGCCGGCCAGGATCGCGACGAGGATGAAGAAGACGACGACGCCGAGCCCGAGCATCGCGCCGCGCCGGCGCGCCAGCCGCTTGAGCGCGCGGCGACCGGGCGAGCTTCGCGGAGCGGTGGCGATCGCGTCGGCGGTGACGGAGGTCATGAGGGGCCGCTCATCCTTGGCTGTCCCGCAAACGCGGGTTCACGAGGAAATAGGCGATGTCGGCGATGAGGTTGAGCAGGATGTACGCGCTCGCCGTGCACAGCACGACGCCCTGCACGACCGCATAGTCGCGATTGAAGACGGCGTCGACGATGAGCTTGCCGAAGCCGGGAATCGTGAACACCTGCTCGGTGAGCACCGCGCCGGAGAGGAGCGTTCCGAATTCCAGCGCGCCGAGGGTGATGACGGGCGTCAGCGCGTTGCGCAGCGCGTGCTTGAGTACGACCACGCGCTCGTCGAGTCCCTTGGCGCGCGCGGTGCGCACGTAGTCGGCGTTGAGCACCTGGAGCATCGCGCTCCTCGTGTGGCGCATGAGCACCGCGGCGATCGCGTTGCCAAGGACGAAGGCCGGCATGATCATCGCCGCGAGATTCGCCTTGAGATCGACGAGCGGGCTCACATAGCCCGACGCGGGAAGCCATCCGAGCTGGACCGAGAAGAGCAGGATCAGCATGATCCCGAGCCAGAAATTCGGCGTGGACAGGCCCCAGAGCGCGAACACGTTGGCGGCGTAATCCCAGACGCTGTCCCTCGCGACCGCCGAAACGATGCCCGCGCTCACGCCGATGACGACCGCGATCAGGATCGCGATCAGGGCGAGCTCCGCGGTCACCGGCAGCTTCTCGACGATGAGGTCGAGCACGGGCTTCTGGATGCGCACCGATTCGCCCAGATCGCCGGTCAGAACGCCGCCCGCCCAGTAGAGGTAGCGAATCGGCAGCGGCTGATCGAGGTGCAGCTTCTGATGGAGGTACGCGATGACGCTCGGGTCGCGCTCCTCGCCCGCCAGGATCATCGCCGGATCGCCGGGCAGGAGCTGCTGCAGCCCGAAGATCAGGATCGAGACGAAGAATAGCGTCGGGACGATGGTCGCGACCCGACGGACGAGGTAGTTGGTCATGAGCTCGAGATCGCGGTCCCCGCGAATGCGGCAATCCGGCGTCGGGCAACGAGCCTCGCCGGTTTCGCGCTCACGCCTGCGGACGAATGCCTGGATCGGTTGCGGGGACGACGAGCTTCGCCTATTTCATCTGCAGACCCTGCACGCGCACGAGGCCGTCGGGGATCGTGCGGAAGCCCGAGACCTTGCTGGAATACGCCCACAGCCAGTGTCGGTGAAAGAGATAGATATCCGGCCGGTCCCTGAGCAGGATCGCGGCTGCGTCGGCATAGATCTTCTTGCGCTCCGCCGAATCGAGCGTGGTGCGTGCCTTGGTGAGCAGCTCGTCGACCTCCGGCTTGCAGTACCCGGCGTAGTTGAGCGGCTGCCTGCACGCCTCGAAGCTGAAGATGTTGCCGTCAGGGTCGGCGCGGCCGCTCCACGCAAGCACGTAGGCCTCGAAATCGCCCTTGTCCGCCATGTTGAGCGAGGTCGAGAACTCCGTGGACTCGATCTTCACGTCGAAGCCGGCTTCCTTCGCCATCGCCTGAACGACCTGCGCGAGCTTCTGCTGGTCCGTGTTCGTCGGCGTCATCAGCGTGAAGCTCGGGTTCGGCACGCCCGCCGCCTGGAGCAGCTGCTTCGCCTTGGCCACGTCGCGCTTCGGGACGGGAAGGTTCTTGGCGTAGAACGGGTTGTTCGGGGCCACCCACTGGTTGCCGACGGTCGCTTCGCCGTCCATGGCGACGTCGACGATGCCCTGCCGGTCGAGCGAAAGCTCGAAGGCCTCGCGCACGCGCGGATCCTTGCCGAGCGGGTTCTTCTGCGCGAGATCGCTCTTGCCCAGGTTGACGGTGATGCCCTGGTAGCCGATCTCCACGATCTTGGAGATCTTGAATCGGCTGTCGCTCTTCAGCTGCGGCACGTCGGAGGGCGCCATGCGCTCGATGAAGTCCAACTGTCCGGACTTGAGATTGGCGAGCCGAACCGTGGCGTCGACAATCGGCAGATAGACGATCCTGTCGAGGTGGATCTCGCCCTTGTTCCAGTAGTCCGGATAGCGCTCGAGCACGATGCGATCCTGCGCGACGCGCTCGACGAACCTGAACGGGCCCGAGCACACCGGTTTGGCGCCGAACTTGTCGCCTTCAGCCTGCGCCGCCTTCGGCGACACCATCATCCCCGCGCGGTCGGCGAGCTGTGCGAGGAGCGGCGAGAACGGCGCGTTCAGGTTGAGGCGCACCGTCGATGCGTCGATCACCTCCACGCTCGTGACCGGCGCGAGCTCGCCTTTGCGGTTCGATCCGGCCATGTTCTTGTGCCGCTCGATGTTGAACTTGACCGCCGCAGCGTCGAATTTTTCACCGTCGTGGAACGTGACGCCCTGACGCAGCTTGAGCGTGAGCGCCTTGCTGTCGGGCGACCACTGGTACGAAGTCGCGAGCTGGGGGACGATGTTCAGGTTCTCGTCGATGTCGAACAGCTTGTCGCACAGCGCGGCGAACACGATGCGGCCGACGAAGGTTCGCGCGAGCGTCGGATCGAGTACATCCGGATCCTCGGCCAGGCCGAAGCGCAGCGTCTGGGCCTGCGCCGGAGAGGCGAGCGGGGAGAGACTCGTCAGGATCAGTGCGATACCAACGATCCGCGATGCGCGTGGCATATCCCGTTCCTCCTGTCGGCTCGATGCGTTTTTAGATGTCCGGTCAACGATACCACGGAGCGTTGCAACAAGCCTCCGCCGGCTCGAAAACGCGCAGCAAAGTGCGCATACTCTGGCGTTCCCGCCGAACCGAACCCGCCCGAGGAGCGCTGCGCCCGACGGCTTGCGGGAACGCCATCCCACGTTGCTCGATCGCATGGCCCAGGACGCCGGTTTCCCGCAAGCGCTAGTGCCTGCGGCGCCTTCGCCGGCGCTCGCTGCGGCTCGCGCGCCTGCGCGTCGTGATCGCTATCGCATGGCTGGTGCCGGCGCTCGTCTTTGCCGCGGTGACGTGGTACCTGTATCAGCGGGCATTTCACGCGGCTCGAGTAGGCCTCGACAGCGCCGTGAGCATCGCCAAGGAGCATGCGCTGAAGCTCTTCGAGACGAACGAGATGCTCCTGCAGCGGATGCTCGATCTCCTCGGCAACGACGACGACGCCACGCTGCTCGATCGCGTGTTCGATCCGTTCTTCACCACCAAGCCCGTGGGCAAGGGCACGGGCCTGGGGTTGGGCCAGGTGCAGGCGCTACGCCACAGCGCGGGCGGGGAGGCGTGCATCGACAGCCGCCCCGGCTCAGGCACGCGTGTGCGAATGTATTTCCGGCGCGCCGAGGGGCCGATCGCGGCCGAGACCGATCGACCGCCCGGTGTCGCTGCGAAGTTCGATTGGCGCGCTGCTGGTCGAGGACCACGAGAGCGTGGCGCACGCCACGAGGTCGCTGCTCGAATCGATGGGCTGCGCGACGGCGCGCGTGGCGCATTAGACCGGGCGCGCCGCTCCGTCGCGGAACGCGCTCTGCAGCCGTTCGAGTCGCGGATCGCTCTTCGTCGCTGCGCGCTGCAGCGCCGCGGCCGGCGCCCCGATCTCTCGCCAGAAATGGCAAGCGGTCGCATGTCCGCCGTCGGTCGCGAGCGGCGGGTCTTCCTCGGCGCAGCGCGTCCGCGCATGGGGACAGCGCGTCCGGAAACGGCATCCCGAGGGTGGATGGAGCGCGGAGGGCACGTCGCCTTCGAGAACGATCCGCTGCTTTCGTGCGCCCGGATCGGGAATCGGAATCGCCGAGAGCAGCGCCTGCGTGTAGGGATGGCGCGGCGAGGCGAAGAGCGCGCGCTTGTCCGCGTATTCGACGATGCGTCCGAGGTACATGACCGCCACCCGCGTGGCGATGTGCTTCACCACCGCCAGATCGTGCGCGATGAAGACGTACGACAAGCCGAAACGCTGCTGCAGGTCGGTGAGCAGGTTCACGACCTGCGCCTGGATCGAGACGTCGAGCGCGGACACCGGCTCGTCGCAGACGACGAGCCTCGGCTCGGCGGCGAGCGCGCGCGCAATGCCGATGCGCTGCCGCTGGCCGCCGGAGAATTCGTGCGGGTAGCGGTCGGCGTGCTGCGGCGCGAGGCCGACGATCGAGAGCAGCTCGGCGATGCGCTCGCGCTCGCGTCCCGCGGCAAGGCCGTGCAGGTGCAACGGCTCCGCGAGCATCTGCCCGACGGTCATGCGCGGATTGAGCGATGTGTACGGATCCTGGAAGATGATCTGCAGCGCGCGCCGTCGCGCGCGCAATCCCGCCGAATCGAGCGCGAGGAGATCGTCGTCTTCGAACCGGATCGCGCCGGCGGTTGGCTCGAGCAGGCGGAGGATCAGACGGCCGGTGGTCGATTTGCCGCAACCGGATTCGCCGACCAGCGCCAGCGTCTCGCCGCACGCGACGTCGAAGTCGATGCCGTCGACCGCCCGCACCGCGCCGTTCGCGCGGCCGAAGAGTCCCGCGTGCACGGGAAAGTGCTTGGTCAGCCCGCGAACCGTCAGGAGCGGCGTCATGGCGGCCGCCGCGTTCATGCCGGCACGAGCACGTCGGCATCGAGCGGGGCGCGCCAGCACGCGCTCGAGTGCTCCGGCACGACCGCGTCCAGCGGAGGGACCTCCGAGCGGCAACGGAGAATCGCGAAGGGACATCGCGGATGGAAGCGGCAGCCGGGAACCGGCTCGAGCGGATTCGGCACGAGCCCTTCGATCGCCGGCAAGCGTGACTGGTCGAGATCGAGCCGGGGAATCGACCCCAGCAGTCCCACGGTGTACGGATGCTGCGGCTCGCCGAAGAGCCGCGCGACGCTCGCCCGCTCGACGATGCGGCCCGCGTACATCACGGCGACTTCGTCCGCGAGCTCCGCGACGACGCCGAGATCGTGGGTGATGAGAATGATCGCGGTGCCGGTTTCCTCGCGCAGCGTGCGCATGAGATCGAGGATCTGCGCCTGGATGGTGACGTCGAGCGCGGTCGTCGGCTCGTCGGCGATGAGCAGCTTGGGCCGGCAGGCGAGCGCCATGGCGATCATCACCCGCTGCCGCATGCCGCCGGAGAGGCGATGCGGATAGTCGGCGAAGCGCGTCTCCGGCGAGGGCACGTGCACCTGCCGCAGGAGATCGACCGCGCGGCCCTTCGCCTCCTCGCGCGACAGGTCGCGATGACGCAGCAGCACCTCCGCGATCTGCTCGCCGACCGTGAACGCCGGATTGAGCGAGGTCATCGGCTCCTGGAAGATCATCGACAGGCGATTGCCCCTAAGCTCGCGCATCTGCGCCGCGGACAGGCGGCCGAGATCGGCGCCGTCGAAGACGATCTCGCCCTGCACGCGGCCGGATGGCGCGGCGATGAGTCCCATGATCGACAGCGCGGTGACGCTCTTGCCGCATCCCGACTCGCCGACGATCGCCAAAGTTCGGCCGGCCTCGAGATCGAAGCTCACGCCATCGACCGCGACGAGCTCGCGGCCCTCGACCGAGAAGCTCGTGCGAAGTCCCCGGACGCTCAGCAGCGCGCTCACTTGTCGAGACGGGTGCGCGTCGACTGGAAGCGCTGAATCTCGGCTTCGATGGTGGCTCGGTCGGTGATGCCGGCGGGCCGCGCGCGGCTCGGCAGACAGGCGACGAAGGGCTGAAAGCGCTCGAGGCTCTTTACGTAGAGACGATTGAGCTCGCGCAGCGGCTCCTCGTGATCGTCGACACGCAAGTCGAGCGCGGGGTACGCCTCGGTCGTGCAGATGAGAAGGGCGACGGCTTGCTTGCCGCGCTTGTCGCCGCCGGCCGCCTCGCCGGCTTCCATCGCCGCCATCAGCCGCTCGGCGAAAGGCAACTCGCGCGCCGCGTCGTAGAACTGCGCGGTGTCCTCGATCACCTGCGGCCCGGCGAGCATGTTGCCCGCCACCGAAAAGCCCTCGCCCTGAATCTGGCCGCACCATTCGATGCATTCGATTCCGGTATGCGCGGCGATGTTGCCTTCCGCGTCGATCATGTGCAGCTGACGGTGATCGCGGCCGGCATCGGCGAAGGTGAGCGTTCGAACGACGTCGGCCGGCGCGCTGCCTTTCGCGAGAAGCGCCAGGCCGCGCGACCCGTACAGCGGATTGACCAGCGCCTGCGTGGAGATCGCGCCCACGCCGCTGTGGACATGCGGACACAGCGCACCCACGGCGAAGAACCGGCTCGCGACGATCACGCCCAGTGCGCCGGAGGCGTCGCGCGCGACGATCGACCACGTCATGGATGGATGCGGGCCGGAAAAACGAACGGGAATGGCGGAGCGTGAATCATTGTTGACCCCTACTTTACAACGCCGGAGCGGCGCCCGCGCGCCGTCCGAGAAACGGCGGCCGCGCGGAATATGGGCGATTGCGCCGCTGTTCTACTTCTGCCGGCTCGATCGAGGTCGCGTGGGCAAGCGCGGTCGGCGCGCGAGAATCGCGACGGGACCGGTCCACGTTCGCAGTCGACAACCTCAAGGTGAAGTCGATCCATGACCGCGTTCACAACTCTCATTCGCCGGTGCGCGCCCGTGGCGCTGGTTGCCGCGGGCCTCGGCCTGAGCCTGCCGCTTCACGCCGATATGTTCGGCAACGGCGGCAACGGCGGCAACGGCGGCGGCAAGGGCAAGGCAAAGGGCAACGGCAACAGCTACGTCGTTCACAACCTCGTGTCCGATCAGTCCGGCGTGGCCGATCAGCAGGATACGGATCTCGTCAACGGTTGGGGCGTGGCGTTCAATCCCAACGGCCCGGCGTGGGTCGCCGACAACGGCAGCGGCCACTCGACCTTCTACGACGGGATGGGGAACAAGGTCGGCTCGATCACCATACCGACCGTGAACGGAGCGGGGTCCGGCGTGCCAACCGGCATCGCCTTCAACAGCTCGGCCGACTTCTCGACGCCGGCCAACGGCGCGGCTCGCTTTCTCTTCGCCACCGAGGACGGCGGCATCTTCGCCTGGGCGCCGGGGCTTGCGGCGGCGGTCCAGATGTTCCCGCCTTCGGGCGCAGCGACCACCGCGGTCTACAAGGGTATCGCCATCGCCGGCAACGGGACGGCCCACCAGCTCTACGCGGCGGATTTTCACAACAAGAAGATCGACGTATTCAGCGCGACCTTCGCTCCCGTCGTGAAGGCGGGCGCTTTCGTCGATCCCGGGATCCCGTCGAGCTTCGGCCCGTTCAACATCATGAACATCAACGGCGATCTCTACGTCGCATATGCGATGAAGGATCCCAACAGCGAAGACGAGCTCGCGGGCAAGGGGCTGGGTTTCGTGGACGTCTTCACCGCCGACGGCGTGCTGATACGGCGCGTCGCGTCGCACGGCAATCTCAACGCGCCGTGGGGCATGGCGCTCGCGCCGTCGGCGTTCGGAAGGTTCAGCAACGCGCTGCTCGTCGGGAACTTCGGCGACGGGACGATCAACGCGTTCGACCTCAAGAACGGGACGCCGCTGGGTCAGCTGCGGACCTCCACGAACCAGACCCTCGTCATCGACGGGCTGTGGGGCATCGCCTTCGGCAACGGCGTGATGGACCAGTCGACCGAGGTGCTGTTCTTCGCCGCGGGACCGAGCGACGAATCGCACGGCCTGTACGGTTTCATCATGCCGGCGCCGGGCAGCTCGTCCGGCGGCGACGACAACGGGGATCAGTGACCGCTGCTGTACCGGGGACCATCCGCAAGACGGCCGGCGCACGGCGTTCTCGCTGCGAGCGTAGCGGTGCGACCCTGCGCCGCTTCCCGCGCGCTCCGCGCCGGGAAAGCAAAACCCCGCGGCATGCCGCGGGGTTCTCGGTGGATGGCGCGCGCGTTCGCGCGCCCGGCTCGGCATGGCAACGCCGGCCGCCCGTCACATTCTTTCGATCACGGCGGCGATGCCTTGTCCGCCGCCGATGCACATCGTGATGAGGCCGTAGCGGCCGCCGCTCCGCGCCAGCTCGTACATCGCCTTCACGGTGAGAATGCAACCGGTCGCTCCGATCGGATGCCCGAGCGCGATGGCGCCGCCGTTCGGGTTGGTCTTGGCGGTGTTCATCTTCAGCTCCTTGCACACGCCGAGCGCCTGCGCCGCGAACGCCTCGTTGGACTCGATCACGTCCATCTGCTCGAGCGAAAGCTTCGCCTTGGCGAGCGCGTTCTTCACCGCCGACACCGGCCCCAGCCCCATGATCTTGGGATCGATGCCGGCATGGCCGTAGGCCACGAGCCGCGCCATCGGCTTCAGCCCTTTCTTCGCCGCGACCGATTTCTCCATCAGCACCACCGCGGCCGCCGCGTCGTTGATGCCCGAAGCGTTGCCCGCGGTGACCGTGCCGTTCTCCTTCGCGAACACGGCCTTGAGCTTGGCCATGCCCTCGACCGAAGCGTCGCTGCGCACGTGCTCGTCGGTGTCGAACACGACCGGGCCTTTCTTGCTCTTGAGCTCGATGCCGACGATCTGATCCTTGAAATAGCCCTTGGCGATCGCGTTCGCCGCGCGCTTGTGGCTCTCGACCGCGAATTCGTCCTGGTTCTGCCGGGTGATGCCGCACTGCGTCGCGACGTTCTCGGCGGTGACGCCCATGTGGACGGTGTCGAACGGATCGGTGAGCGCGCCGACCATCATGTCGATGTCCTTGGCGTCGCCCATGCGCGCGCCCCAGCGCTGCGTGACGTTGGCGTACGCGGCGCGGCTCATGCTCTCGGCGCCGCCGGCAAGGGCGACGTCGACGTCGCCGAGCAGGATGTATTGCGAAGCGCTGACGATCGCCTGCAGGCCGCTGCCGCACAATCGATTGAGCGTGAGCGCTCCGGATTCCGGCGCAAGCCCGCCTTTGAGCGCGGCCACGCGCGAGAGATACATGTCCTTCGCTTCGGTGTGGATGACGTTGCCGAACACGCACTGGCCGATCTCCTTCGGATCGACCTTGGCGCGGGCCACGGCTTCGCGCACGCATTTCGCCGCGAGCTCGGTCGGCGGGATGTCCTTCAGGCTGCCGCCGTAATCGCCGATGGCCGTGCGCACGCCGCTCAATATCACCACTTCTCTATCGCTCATGATGGACCTCCGGGAACAGGACTAACATTATCCCGCGATTCGGCGCGAGACGGCAGCACCGAAGCTCGAGTCAAGTCAATTCCGTGTCGGCCGTTGTCCGACAAGCTGCGCGGGCTGGACGTTGCGCCGAGCGGTCACGGCACTTCCAGCAGGCGCTTGCGGTGCCAATCGGCGATGCTCTCGGCCGGGTATTCGGAGAAATGCGTGTGCTCCGGACCATCGGGAACATCGGCCCACGGCGCGGCGTAGTCGATCATGATCTCGACTTCCTCCATCGGCTTGGGCAGCGGTGTGTCGATCGCCGAGGCGAACGGATACACCCAGTCCGCCCAGCGCGGATCCCACACCCAGAGCGCGCTGCCGCATTGGCCGCAGAAGTGACGGCGCGCCTCCGAGAGCACCTTCTTCCTACCCTTACCTTCCGCGATGCGAGCCCGATAGACGCGCACGCTCTCTTCGCCTTTCACCTTGAGCGATTTCGCCTCGCCCATGATGTTGATGGCGTATCCGCCGCCGCCCGCGGTCTTGCGGCAGATCGAACAGTAGCAACGCATGTACGGATACGGCGTGGTGGATTTCACCGTGAATCTGACCGCGCCGCAGTGGCATGAGCCCTTGAGAAGCATGGTGGTCTCCTCCCCCGGGGAGAGACGCAATCATACGCCATGGCTCTCGATCGAGCCGCGACCGCCCCGCCTGTTGACATGCCTCGAGTTGTTCCCCCGGGAGTTACATATGGGTCGACTGAGCGAGGCAGTCTCCTTCTCCAGCGCCGCCGGTCACGCCCTAATGCGGACGCAAGAGAGCTTCCTCTCGAGCGCGTCAGCGTCGACTTGCGGCACGAAAAAATCCACGCCCGCGACTGCCGCGACTGCGAGACGCGCGAAGGGCGCATCGATCGCATCGAACGCGCGATCGAGCTGGAAGGCCCGCTCGACGCGGCGGCACGGGCGAAGCTCCTGGAAATCGCCAACAAGTGTCCGGTGCATCGGACCCTCCTCGGCGAAGTCGTGATTCCGACCCGGCTTCGGTAGGCGTTACCCCGCCGCGAGACCGAATCGATCGCGCAATGCCATCTCGCCTGCGGGCGAAAAGCTGACAACGCGCGATCCCTTGACGATGCGCGCCCAGCCCAGCGCAACAAAGCGCCCGAGGAGCGCCGCGCCGAGCGCCCCTGCGAGATGATGGCGGCGCGCGCTCCAGTCGAGGCACGGCCGGCACATCGGACGCCGGTGCTGCGCGAGCGCGCCAACGTCGATTCCGAGCTCGGCGCAGCACCGCTCGCCCTCGTCGGAGAGCGCCAGCGCGCCTTTGCGCGCAGTGATCAGCCGCTTCTCGATCAGCGCATCGTAGAGGCGCACGCCGAGATCGCCGGCGAGATGGTCGTAGCACACCCGCGCCTTGCGCAGCGCAGGCTCGCGCGGACTCGAGCGCAGTCGCACGGCGCCCGTGCGGAAGGCCACACCCATCAGGCTCTCTATCAATTGCGCGACGTCGCGGTCAGCGAGCCGG
>Ga0187779_10001199_pt1 | contig 16181 bp, 13 predicted proteins | sample 1015_Q2_SP10_10__FD_132435 | JGI IMG/M metagenome (GOLD analysis project Ga0187779, IMG submission 132435) | Tropical peat soil microbial communities from peatlands in Department of Meta, Colombia - 1015_Q2_SP10_10_MG | ecosystem: Environmental > Terrestrial > Soil > Wetlands > Peat | place... | reverse complement strand
GCGTGAAAAAACACGCGCAAATCCTGGCGATCGCCGAGGCCTATCCCGACGTGTTCTGTTCGGTCGGAACGCACCCGCATCATGCCGCGAAGGAGCCGGATGTCGATGCGGAGCTGCTTGTCGGAATAGCAAAAAAACCCAAGGTCGTCGCCATAGGCGAGGCGGGGCTCGACTATTACTACGACAACAGTCCGCGCGATGTGCAGGCGGCGAGCTTCCGCCAGCATATTGCAGCAGCGCGCGAAACTGGTTTGCCGCTGGTGATTCACTCGCGGGATTGCGATGACGACATGGCCGCAATTTTGCGCGAGGAGAGCGGGAAGGGCGCCTTCCCGGCTGTGTTGCATTGTTTTACCGGTAGCCGTGCGCTGGCTTTCACTGCAATCGAGCTCGGCCATTACGTGTCATTCACTGGGATATTAACTTTCAAGCGTTCCGACGATCTGCGCGCGATTGCGGCGGCATTGCCTGCCGATCGCATCATGGTGGAAACCGACGCGCCTTATCTCGCGCCGCTGCCGTATCGCGGAAAACGCAATGAACCCGCGTACGTGGTCGAAACGGCTAAAGTTTTAGCGGAATCCCGCGGCGTCTCACTCGACGAAATTGCCCGCCAGACAACCGAAAACTTTTTCCATCTGTTCAGTAAGGTGCCGCGCGTGCTGGCGACTGCGGCATGAGTTTAACCTTCACCATTCTGGGCTGCGGCTCATCAATGGGCGTACCGCGCGTTGCCATGGGCTGGGGCGTCTGCGACCCGAATAACCCGAAGAACCGCCGGCGGCGTTGCTCGCTACTGGTCGAGCGCGCCAACGTGCAGGGCCATCGTACCCGCGTCCTGGTCGATTGTTCGCCGGATCTGCGCATGCAGTTGCTCGATGCGGAAGTTGACTGGCTCGACGGCGTCCTGATTACCCACGAGCACGCCGATCACACCCATGGCATTGACGACTTGCGCCCGCTTTTCGTGCACAAACGGCGCCGCGTCGATGTTTACCTGGACGAGCCAACATCCCGGGCCATGCACGCCCGCTTTGCCTATTGCTTCATGACGCCGCCGGGCAGCGAATATCCGCCAATTGCATCCGAGAAGCGTCTGGAGGCCGGTAAACTGGTCACGGTTAACGGACAGGGCGGCCCTATCGAGGCACTGCCGGTGCTTCAGGCCCACGGCGATATCCCGTCCCTTGGCTTCCGTTTTGGGAACGTCGCCTATTCCGCCGATATCAAAAGCCTGCCGGCTGATAGTGTCGCTGCGCTATCCGGGCTGGACGTATGGATCGTCGATGCGCTTCGCAAAAGTCCGCATCCGAGCCATTTCAACCTGGATGAGGCCCTTGAGTGGATCGGCCGGGTCAAACCTAAACGGGCGATCCTGACCAATCTGCACACTGACATGGACTACGCGGCGCTACGCACCGAGCTGCCGGCGAACGTCGAGCCGGCGTACGACAGAATGACCTTCGCGAACGGCTGACATGACCTGCCATGCCGCCGGCCGCTGATTCCTTCGAATTTTATGCAAATCCGGGACGCGCTTGCTGGAATGGCTGCTAAATGTCGTCATCTAGAGATATTCCATAATATGTCTTATGCGAATGACCGATGGACGTCGCGGTGGCGGCAGCGCTTTGCTACCGTTTCGCAATCGGTCGCCAACCCGCCAAGCCAAGCCCGCCTTCCGTGAAGCCTTCCCGCGATATTTCCCGCCTGATTGAGATCATGGCGGCCTTGCGCACCCCTGGCACGGGTTGCCCATGGGACCTGGAGCAGAACTTTCGGACGATCGCGCCTTACACGCTCGAGGAAGCCTACGAGGTAGCCGATGCGATCGCCCGTAATGACCTCGCGGGCCTCAAGGACGAGCTTGGAGACCTGTTGTTGCAGGTCGTTTTCCATGCGCGTATGGCCGAGGAACAGGGCGTCTTCAATTTCGCCGACGTGGTCGAAACTCTCACGACCAAACTGATCCGCAGGCATCCGCACGTGTTTGCTGATGCCGATGGAAAAACTGCCAAGGCCGTCGAAGGACTGTGGGAGCGGATAAAGGCCGAGGAAAAGGCCGAAGCAGGCAAGGCAGCGCAGAGCGGGGCGCTCGGCGGGGTACCGCTCGCCCTGCCCGCATTAACCCGCGCTTTGAAGCTGCAGAACAAGGCCGGACGCGTCGGTTTTGACTGGAACGATCCGCGCTCCGTCCTCGCCAAGATACGTGAAGAAGCAGACGAGATCGAAGCGGAACTCGACCGCGGTCAAAAAGCAAAGCAGGCGGCGGAAGTTGGTGATCTGCTGTTCGCGGTGGTCAACCTTGCCCGCCATCTTCAGTCTGACCCGGAGAGCCTGCTGCGCGAAACCAACATAAAATTTGAGCGGCGGTTTGCGGCAATCGAGCGCGCGCTGGCCGAGCGCGGAAAAACGCCCCGAGACGCAACACTGGCCGAGATGGACGCGCTTTGGGATGCGGCGAAAGCGGATGAGAAATCGTGAGTTCAGGCGTTGAACTTTGCGCGCACTTGCGCAGCCTTTTCCGGCTCGGCACGCACGGTTACCGCCAGTCGGCCATCATCGCGCAGGTCTTTGGACAAGACCTCCGAATGCCGATAAAGCCAGCTCAATCCCGCGCCGTCGGCTGCATCGATAGCAACTTCGAGCGTCTCACGCCGTTCGGCCAGGCGCGCTTCCAGCGTGTCGGTGAGGCGATCAAGCCCCTCCCCAGTCAATGCTGATACAGGCACCGGCCGTTGCGGCGCCGGCTTCCGCTCAACAAGATTGAGCAACCCGGCGCGCGCTCCGGCATCAAGCCGGTCGATCTTATTCCAGACTTCAATCAGGCGACGGTCGGTAGCCGCAATGCCCAGGTCAGACAGTACCTTTTCGACGTCATGCGACTGCGCGTCGGAATCCTCATGCGACAGATCGCGCACATGCAAGATCACATCTGCCTCAATGACCTCTTCCAAAGTCGCGCGGAAGGCCGCCACCAGCATGGTAGGAAGCTCGGAGATAAATCCAACCGTGTCCGACAGAATAATGCGCGCGCCGTGAGGCAAGGCGACCGCGCGGAGAGTCGGGTCAAGGGTCGCAAACAGCATGTCAGCCGACAATACGCTTGCCGCCGTCATGCGATTGAACAAGGTCGACTTACCTGCGTTCGTGTAGCCAACTAAAGCGGCAATCGGATAAGGCACGCGCTTTCGACTGTCGCGATGCAGCTTGCGGGTACGTTTGACCTTTTCGAGTTCGTCTTCGATGCGCACGATGCGTTCTTCAATCGCGCGACGGTCGGCTTCGATCTGGGTTTCGCCCGGTCCGCCGAGAAAACCAAACCCGCCACGTTGCCGCTCAAGGTGCGTCCATGAGCGGACCAGCCGGCTTTTTTGGTAAGTGAGGTGCGCAAGCTCGACTTGCAGCGCACCTTCTCGCGTGCGCGCACGACGACCGAAGATTTCCAGAATAAGACCGGTACGGTCGATGACTTTTGTATTCCAGGCTTTTTCCAAATTGCGCTGCTGAACCGGCGAAACCGGACAATCCATCACCACAACCGATGCAGACAGACTTTTGGCGAGGCCGGCAATTTCATCGACTTTGCCCTTACCGATATAGGTCGCCGGCCGGATCTCGTTGAGCGTGACTAGCCCCGCCTGAACCACGGTCAGTTCGATCGCGCGGGCAAGACCAACGGCTTCTTCAAGACGCGCTTCGGGCGTACGCAGAGCCATATCCCGGCGCGTACTGTTTTTCCGTCCTGCGGACTTGATCCACGGTTCGATAACGATTGCGCGGCCCGTCTCGGTGCCCGAAATCGTCGAGCTCAGGAGATCGGCACGCTGATCACGGCGGCGTACTTCCAATTAGACCTTGTCTCCGGCCGGAGGCTCTTCGGCGCCCTCAAAGAGTTGGATCGGGTGCCCCGGCATGATGGTCGAAATCGCATGCTTGTAGACGAGCTGGGAGTGACCATCCCGTCGCAACAGCACACAGAAATTGTCGAACCAGGTTACCACGCCCTGCAACTTAACACCGTTCACCAGAAAGATTGTGAGGGGTATTTTGCTTTTGCGAACGTGATTGAGGAAAGTATCTTGCAGATTTTGCGCACGATCGGCTGCCATGGCCGTGTTCCATTTTTTGCTCGCGTCTAGCGCGCGAGACCTTTCTTTGCCCGGATCCTCCGCATGCACATTTGACGTGCCTGCGACCGCCTTTGCCCCACGCATAAGCGATGCCGAGGCCGGGAGGACTCTATTAGATGGCAGGGAACATGCCGGTGCAAGCAATTCGCGCAAGCTGCATTAACGTGTTGAAATACCGCGATTTTCGGTTCTTGCTGCCAGTTCAGACAGCCGGGTTTACGGGGCTGCCTTCGGCATAACGGTGATAGTCGCGACGCAAGCCCGTTGCGATGAGGCCGGGCGCGCCATTGCCGACCGGCTGACCGTTGATGGTCACGACCGGCAGGACGATTTGGCTTGCCGAGGTGATGAACGCCTCGCGAGCCGCGTAGGCTTCCTCGACCGTAAAAGCACGCTCCTCAAAAGCGAGCCCCTGTTGCTTGATAACATCAATGACCACCGAGCGAGTGACTCCGGCCAAGATGTCGGAGCCGAGCGGATGCGTAACAAGTTTGCCGTCGCGGCTTACGATCCACGCGTTCGACGACGCGCCCTCGGTAACGCGGCCCTGCGGATCGGTGAGCCAGGCTTCCCGCGCGCCCTGGTCTCGCGCGACCTGTTTGGCCAATACGTTCGGGAGCAGCGCCACCGATTTGATATCGACCCGTTGCCAACGCATGTCGGGTACAGTGATGACGGCGATCCCTTCCGCCGCCAGTTGCTCCAGGCGCTCAATATCGCTGGATCGTGCTGTCACAATCAAGGATGGGCGCGTTTCCGCCGCTGGAAACGGAAAGTCGCGCCGCGCCGTTCCCCGCGTGACCTGCACATAAACAATGCCGTCGCGCACTCTGTTACGCCGGATTGTCTCACGCATGACGACGCCCAGCGCGGCGGGCGACATCGGCCGTCTCATACGCAGCTCTCCGAGGGAGCGGTCAAGCCGCGCCATGTGCCGACGCTCGTCGATCAGACGGCCTCCCCTCACCTCGCAGACTTCATAAACGCCATCCGCGAATTGATAGCCACGATCCTCGACCGAGACCTTGGCGGAGTTCTGCGGCAAATAGCGGCCATTGACGTAAGCGATGCGTGACATGGATTGCTAGTCGATTCCGAGTGCCTTGAGTTTTCGATGCAGAGCCGAGCGTTCCATGCCGACAAATTCGGCGGTGCGCGAGATATTACCGCCGAATCGGCTGATCTGCGCCATCAGATATTCGCGCTCGAACACTTCACGGGCATCGCGCAGCGGTAGCCCCATCAATTGTTCGCCGCCGTTGCCATTCGGCATGCCCGGCACCATCGAACCGACGTCGGGCGGCAACATGCTGGCATCCATGATCGCATCCGGATCGCCGCTCGCAAGAATAAGCAGCCGCTCAATGTTATTGCGCAGTTGTCTTACGTTGCCGGGCCAGTTGTGGGATTGGAGGACAGCCATCGCGTCTTCGCCGATCCGCCGCTTCGGCAGCCCGGTAGCCTGCGAAATTTGATCCATGAAGAATTCAACAAGATCGGGGACGTCTTCGCGGCGTTCCGCCAGTGGTGGCACCCGGATGGGAACTACCGCAAGCCGATGATAAAGGTCCTCGCGGAATTTGCCTTCGGTAATGAGCAATTCCAGATTGCGCGCCGTTGACGATACGATGCGCACGTCCACGGCGATCTTGGCGCTCCCGCCGACACGCTGGAAGGTTTGGTCGACAAGCACGCGCAAAATCTTGTTTTGCGTTTCGCGCGGCAACTCGGCGATATCGTCAATAAATAGCGTCCCCCCATGGGCTTCTTCGAGCGCGCCGGGTTTGCGGCCCTCCGATCCATTGGATTGATCGACGCCGAACAATTCGATTTCCATTCGTTCCGGCGTTATCGCCGCGGCATTGATCACCACGAAGGGTCCGTTTGCCCGCCCCGAAAGCTGATGGAGCGTCCGAGCTGCCAGCTCTTTACCCGCCCCTGAAGGACCAACGACAAGCACCCGGCTATTGGTCGGCGCCACGCGTTCAATCGCCTGACGAAGTTGCCCGATCGCCGCCGAATGCCCAACTAGTTTGGATGGCAGCGGCGTCAACTGCTTGAGTTGCTTTACTTCGCGTTTTAGCCGCGAGTTTTCCAGGGCGCGGTCGGCCACCAGTACCAGCCGGTCAGCCTTGAATGGCTTTTCGATGAAATCATAAGCGCCGTGCTTAATGGCGGCGACTGCTGTTTCGATGTTGCCGTGCCCCGAGATCATCACGATCGGGAGCTCGGTATGCTCTTGTTTCATGGCGTCCAGGAGTTGCAGGCCATCAAGCTTGCTACCCTGCAGCCAGATATCAAGAAACACCAGGCTTGGCCGGCGCGTCGCAACCGCCGCCAACGCATCGTCGCTGTTGCGCGCCGTACGGGTGCTGTACCCTTCGTCCTGCAGGATACCCGCCACCAAATCGCGGATGTCGGCCTCGTCATCGACAATTAGAATTTCGGCGGCCATTTATATCACCCGCTCACGTTCTGCGATTTGTCAGCTTCAGCTGTGTCGGCCTTGCCCGCCGCAGTAAAGCGGATCCGTATCCAGGCTCCTCGCTGCCCCGGAATCTTGTCGGTAGCGTCGCGTAGTTCAATGCTGCCGCCGTGTTCCTCAATAATGCGTCCAACTATGGCCAGCCCGAGGCCGGTCCCCTTTTCTCGCGTCGTCACATAGGGTTCCAGCAGGCGGCTGCGATTAGTCTTAGGCAAGCCGATACCATTGTCGACGACGTCGATGACAATGTCGGCGCCATCGCGTGCCGCATGAACACGAATTGAGCCCTTCCCGAGCTCACCCGGCGGCACCGCCGCAATTGCTTCGGTCGCATTTTTGATCACGTTCGTAAGCGCTTGCGAAATCAGCCGCCGGTCAAATCGGGCGGGCATGGGGTCTTCGGCGATATCAACATTGATATCAATTTCCGAATTGCCTACGCGCATCAGGAACACCGTCTGCCGCACTGCATCGGCCACATCTTCCGAGGCGATGACCGGCTTCGGCATCCGGGCGAAATGTGAAAACTCGTCCACCATTCGTCGGATATCGTCGACCTGACGAACAATAGTGTCCGTACATTGCTCAAACACATCGCGATCGTTGCCGATCATTTTTCCATATTTGCGGCGTAACCGCTCGGCCGACAGCTGGATCGGAGTAAGCGGATTCTTGATCTCATGCGCAATTCGACGCGCTACGTCGGCCCAAGCCGATGTACGCTGCGCTGATACCAGTTCCGTTATGTCGTCGAGCGTTACCACGTAGCCGCGGTCGGATTCCCCCGACTGCTCGCTCGTAATCCGCACGGACAGATTGCGTTCTCGTCCGTCGCGGCTGATCGTAATCTGGTCCTGTGTGAGCATACCCCCTTGGGCCGCAGCCATTATGTCCGCAAGCTCTGGCAGTGCTTCGGTCAGCGGGCGGCCAAGAACGTCACTTTCGCTACGACCGATCAGTTTTTCAGCCGATCTATTGAGAATACTTACGTTACCGTTGCCATCGACGCCGATCACTCCCGCGCTCGCGCCTGCAAGCACGGCCTCGGTAAATCGCCGGCGGCTGTCGATCACATCGCGAGCCTGCACGATGTCATCGCGCTGCGTGCGCAACTCCTGTGTCATTCGATTGAATGTCTCACCGAGATGCGCGAGATCGCCTTCCGCCTGGCGGACAGGCACTCGCACATAAAGGTTGCCTGTAGATACCGCATTCGCGGCGCCTATCAGTCTTCGAATAGGCGCAACAAGACGATTGGCAAAGTTCAAACCGAGCCAAACGGCCGACAGAAGAACGATCAATGCAATGACCGTGTACATCAATCCAAAGGCCACCTGGACTCCCGCGCGTCGCGCTTCGATTGCAGCGTATTCGGTGACGCTCGCGCGCGTCGCCTGTAGTTGCGGCACCACACGTGGATCGAGGAGCCGGGCGACATAGAGATAATAGTCGTCGTATTGTTCGAGTTTCATGATCGCGACGACGTAGTTGGCATCAGGCAATAGAACGATTTGCGGCTCCTTGGCTGTTATGTGCGCCAAGGCGTCGCGCGGCGGCAGCGCAAAGGTTTGGTTGACGTTCGTGTCCGCGCGAGCAATGACCTTCAAATTTTTGTCGAGCACGATCGCGGCGGCGAGCCCGCGCACAGACGCGTGGAACGTAAGAAACTGCCGAAGCTTGTCAGGGTCCTGATCGAACGTTGCCTTGCTTCGTGATATGTCAAACGCGATCACCATCGTATCGGACCGCGCGATCTGGGCGTTGTCGCGCAAGTAAGCTTCGGCCACGATAAGTGAGTTTTCGATTGCCGCGCGGGTGCGCGTCGAAAACATGCGGTCAAGACCACGATCAAGCGTAACGCTTGCAACGATCGCCACCATGATCGCGGGTGCCGCCGCAATAACCGAGAACAATCCGACGATACGCACGTGCAGACGCGCCGCCGCCCGGCCGCTGCGGCGCGCTTGGACGATCTGCCAGACCTCCCGTACGATGATGCTCAGCAGCAGCAGGACTGCGGCCGCATTGCCAAGCAGCAACGTCACCACGACGTAGTGTGTCGGTGAAACCGGGGTCAGATCGGCAAGAACAACAAAGGTGACAAACGCCGATAGCAGAGCGAGTCCGACCGCAATCGGCCCGAGGATGCGTGTCTCCCCCCGCCTTATGGGTGGAGCGGCGAGCGCAGTCTCGGCGGTGGCCTGTTCTATGGTCATAGACCCTGGTCGGCGAAGGCTCGAGTTCGGGGGTTCGGCTCAAAAACTCGGCAGCAGAAGAGCCAAGCAGGCTCCCTGTCTGATGCTTTTATACAACAATGTTGCCGAATTGCGACAAAACATGGGCTTTGTCCGCCCTAGTCCGACAAATCAATGGGATAAGCGGATGCGGAACCCAAAAAAAGCACATTGGCCGCCGCACTAACACGGCTTATCGCCCGCCAATGTTACGCGATGCCGCCAGAAACTTGGCGGGCGGCAGATTCTGATCGCGGAAGAAAATGACGTTGTGTTCAAGCCAGACTTGCCGGATTTCTCGGATGACATTGGCGCCCGGCTCGGACGCGAGATCGATTCCCAGAATCTCGGCGCCTATTGAACTTGACAGCCGCGCCGCAATTCAAAACCGGTTCCCGCCATGATCACGGTCTTTGCTACTGCGATGTCTTTGGCCGCAATTTAACATGGCCAAGGGTCTGCCCACCGCAACGCCATGCAATCATCCGAGGGCAACCTGAAACGAACCGCCGTTTAGCCGCTAGCCGCCGCTCCGAAAGACCTGAATATCAAGGTCACGGATTTTCTTGCGCAAGGTATTGCGGTTGACCCCCAGGAGATCGGCGGCACGAATTTGATTGCCGCGCGTGGCAGCCAGGGCCGCCGTGAGCAAGGGGTGTTCGATCTCGCGCAAAATACGATGGTAGAGGCCTGCGGGAGGCAAACCGTCTTCAAACCCCGCAAAGTAGGCAGCCAGGTGCCGTTCCACCGCCGCGCTGAGACTTTCGTCGCTACGTAGCTCTTCCCCACCTGCCGGCAACGTTGGTTGCGCCAATTCCGCGTCAATCACGGCGGCCGTGATTGTCTCCTGCGGGTAGAGCGCGGCCAGCCGGCGTGCGAGATTTTCCAGTTCACGCACATTGCCGGGCCAGCGATGGCGTTTCAGCCGCTCAAGTGCGGCCTGATCGATCTGTTTGCCCGGCAACCCTTCGCGCTGCACCTGCGCAAAGAAATGCCGGATCAGATCAGGAATATCCTCGGTCCGCTCGCGCAGCGGCGGCAATCGCAACGGAACGACATTCAAGCGGAAAAACAAATCCTCCCGGAACAAGCCCTGTTGAATTAACAAACGCAGATCCTTGTTCGTGGCCGCGATGATACGCACGTCACTTTTGATCGGGGTGCGCCCGCCGACCGTAGTGTATTCGCCTTGTTGAAGCACACGCAGTAAACGGGTCTGCGCTTCCATCGGCATGTCACCGATCTCGTCCAGAAAAAGCGTACCGCCTTCGGCTTGTTCGAAACGGCCGGCGCTGCGAGTGTTGGCGCCGGTAAAAGCACCTTTCTCGTGCCCGAACAATTCAGACTCGATCAGGTCACGCGGAATAGCAGCCATATTGATGGCAACAAAGGTACCAGCCCGTCTCTTGCCATAGTCGTGCAGCGCGCGCGCCACCAGCTCCTTGCCCGTACCGGATTCGCCGGAGATCATCACCGTAAGGTCGGTCTGCATCAGGCGGGCCAATACGCGGTAGATTTCCTGCATGGCCGCCGAGCGGCCTACCAGCGGGATACCCTCGAATTCCTCATTTTTGGCGTTCGCGGGTCGAGGGTCCTTCGGCTCAGAGAGCGCCCGGCCGATAATCGCAATGAGCTCCTTAAGATCGAACGGTTTCGGCAGATATTCATAAGCCCCGCGCTCGGACGCGCGAATTGCCGTCATGAAGGTGTTCTGCGCACTCATGACCACGATCGGCAGATCGGGACGCGCCTTCCGGATACGCGGTATCAAATCGAAGGCGTTCTCATCGGGCATGACGACGTCGGTGATAACCAGATCGCCGTCGCCTTGCGTGACCCAGCGCCATAGCGTTGCGGCATTGCCGGTCGAGCGCACCTCGTAGCCAGCGCGCGACAAGGCCTGATTGAGAACGGTGCGGATCGCCGCATCGTCATCAGCAACTAAAATGCTTCCCGTTGGCATGTTCGTAATCTCACGGGCCTTGCATGGATGGTGCATCGTCAGCCATTTCGCCATCACCACTGTAGATCGGCATCAACACACGAAAAACGGTCCGCCTCGTCTGCGATTCACACTCGATGATGCCACCATGGTCGCCGACAATCTTTGCCGCCAGAGCAAGGCCGAGGCCGCTCCCGCTTTGTTTAGTGGTGACAAAAGGATCGAACAAATGCGGCATCAGGTCTTCCGGCACACCCGGGCCGTTATCCTTGACGCAGAATTCGAGCGGTAAAGAAACGCGCGTTTTGCTTCCGGGCACGGAAAGCCTGACGCCCGGGCGGAAGGCAGTGGTCAGCTGTATTTCGCCATCGGCTACCGTTTCTCCGATTGCCTCGGCGGCGTTCTTCAGCAGATTGAGAAATACCTGAACAAGCTGGTCGCGATTGGCTAGCACCGGCGGCAGCGACGGATCGTAGTCCTCAACGAACTTGACGTGGCGGGCAAAGCCCGATTGCGCGAGCCGCTTTACGTGATCGAGAACGACGTGAATATTGACGGGCTCGCGATCAATTGGCCGTTCGTCGGCAAACACCTCCATGCGATCGACGAGCTTCACGATCCGGTCGGTCTCATCGCAAATTAGTTTGGTGAGCGGGCGATCCTCGTCCCCAGCGGACTGCTCGAGCAATTGCGCCGCGCCGCGGATGCCCGATAGCGGGTTTTTTATTTCATGCGCGAGCATGGCGGCCAAGGCAATTACCGAGCGCGCCGCGCCGCGATGCGTCAGCTGGCGATCCATCTTCGCGGCAATGGTTCGTTCTTGCAGCATCACCACGACATGAGCCGGATATTCGGGAAGCGGCGCTACGTAGAGATCGACAAGCCTTTCTCCGGGATTGCGCGGAGTCGCCAGATCGACCTTGTATTCGTTTACTGCCGCGCCGCGTTGCCTGACCTGCTCGATCAGTGTGAGTAACGGTGAGCCGAACGGCACCAGCTCGCGCAGCATATGCCGCCGCAGCATCGGGATCGACGCTTCGAAAAACTGTTCCGCCGCAACATTGGCATCGGCGATCTTGCCGTCAGGCGACACCATGATCACCGGATGCGGCAAGGCGTGCAGCATTGAATCTGTTGGCGTGCTGACCACCGTTGAGACGGCTTGCGCGCGCGTCATGCGGCTGCCCTCCACGTAAAGTCATCGTAGGCTTCGGCAAGGAGCTGGCGCGCTTGTGCCGGCGCTTCAGCCGTCAGCACCCGGCTGCGATGTGTTTTCAATACTTCAATTGGAGCTCTGGCGGTTGCGGCAGCAGAATCAAGAGCCCAACCGAGGTGCTTGCGCGCATGGCGGCGGCCGATCGCGAGACCATGGTGGTTCAACATTTCCTCGTAGAGGTTCTCGATGAGTCTGAATTGCTCGGTGAGAGCGGGCGCCCGTTCGCGCGAGCCACTAGCGAGAAAGCGCGCGATCTGCCCTGGCAGCCAGGGCTGGCCCTGCGCGGCGCGGCCGATCATGATTGCATCAGCACCGGAGGTGGCGAGAGCGTGCGTAGCGTCCGCGCAGGATCGGATATCGCCGTTGACGACGACAGGAATCGACACTGCTTGCTTGACCGCGCGAACCGCCTGCCAGTCAGCGCTGCCGTCATAGAACTGGCATCGGGTGCGGCCATGCACCGTGATGAGTCTAATGCCGGCCGTTTCGGCACGACGGGCGAGCGCGGGGGCATTCATTGTGGAGGCATCCCAGCCCAGCCGCATTTTCAAGGTGACCGGGATGCGTACCGCGGCCACCGTTGCTTCAATCAGGCTCAGCGCGTGATCGATGTCGCGCATAAGCGCCGAGCCGGCCGCCCCATTGGTGACCTGCTTGGAGGGGCAACCCATGTTGATGTCGATGATGTGGGCACCCTGTGCCTCGGCAATGCGTGCGCCTTCTGCCATCCATTGCGCTTCGCAGCCGGCGAGCTGCACCACGTGGATGCGCACACCCTGCCCTTCGCTGCGCACAGCGGCCTCGCGCTCGCCACGTACAAGTCCGGCGCAGGCCGTCATTTCCGATACCACCAGGCCCGCGCCGAGCCGCTCAGCAAGGCGTCGGAACGGCGTGTCGGTAATTCCCGACATCGGGGCCAGGAACACACGGTTCGGTATGGCAATCGCCCCGACCGCGACTTTACGGCTCTGAAATTCCTTTGGTTTTTGCCCCAAGGCCCTGCTGCCTATCATTTAGGCTTCCTCTATCTCTGCCTAGAGTTTAGCCAGAATGAATGAGAGCGCAAGTGCTGCAGTGCAAAATAATTGTTTATTCTTAAGGGTCCAGCAGCGGCGGACGCGTTTTCGTGGCCGTGAGAACGCGCTAAAGGCAACCACGACTTATGGAGCCCCGGAACATGCAGGTCGCAGCCGTCGTAGTGGCCGCCGGTCGCGGCGTGCGCGCGGGCGGCGAATTGCCAAAGCAGTTTCGCCAGATCGGCGGCGACACGCTGCTCCGCCGCGCTCTCTTGAGCTTCGTTGAGGCTTCCGATGTCAATCTCGTACAGCCAGTCATACGGGCCGAAGACACCGACATCGTCCGCGCGCTGACGCACGGTATGGATGTTCTCGCGCCGGTATTTGGTGGCGCGACACGCCAGGCCTCGGTGCGCGCCGGGCTGGAAGCGCTGGAACCACGCCGACCCGACGTCGTCCTCGTTCACGATGCTGCGCGGCCGTTTGCCAGCGCGGCGTTGATATCCCGGGCGATCAATGCCGCGAAACAAACTGGCGCAGCAATACCGGTGTTACCGGTCACCGATACAATCAAACGTATCGACAGCGCTGGCACAGTTGAAGCAACGCTTGAGCGAAGCTCCCTTCGACTGGTCCAAACGCCGCAGGCCTTTGCCTTCTCTGCCTTGCTCGAGGCACATCGCCGCGCTGCCGCGCAGAAACGTGACGATTTCACTGACGACGCCGCGCTTGCGGAATGGGCGGGCTTGAAGGTCGCTGTCTTTGCGGGCGAGCCCGGCAATGTCAAACTTACGACAGCGGATGATTTCGTGCGTGCGGAGGCGATCCAATCTGCGGCCCTTGGGGATATCCGCACCGGCTCTGGCCTTGATGTGCACGCTTTTGGGCCCGGTGATCACGTTACGCTCGGCGGCATCCATATCCCGCACGGCCGGGCACTTACGGGTCATTCCGACGCCGATGTTGCGTTGCATGCAATCACCGATGCCCTCCTCGGCGCTCTCGCTGAAGGTGATATTGGCGCGCATTTTCCGCCGACTGACCCGCAATGGCGCGGCGCATCATCCGACCGTTTTTTCACGTTTGCCGTCGAGCGCGTGCGATTACGCCGCGGCCGCATCGCGCATCTCGATTTGACGATTGTGTGTGAGGCGCCACGCATCGGTGTGCATCGGGACAATATGCGCGCAAATATCGCAAGACTAGCCGGCATAGAGATTGAGCGGGTGGCGGTGAAGGCCACGACGAGCGAAAAACTGGGATTCACTGGGCGTGGCGAAGGGATCGCTGCATACGCGACCGCAACTGTTCGTCTGCCTTGGGAATGATCGAATGGCGCAACGGTCAGCAATCGACGCAGCAAGGGCCCTGCTCGACATTTGCACGAAAAAAAAGCTGACGCTGGCGACAGCGGAGTCATGCACCGGCGGCTTGGTTGCTGCCGCAATCAGCGAAATTTCGGGATCTTCAGCGGTCCTCGATCGCGGCTTCGTGACCTACTCAAACGAAGCAAAGCAGCAGATGCTCGGCGTTACGCCAGCCACAATCGATGTTTACGGCGCCGTCAGTCGGGAGTGCGCCGAAGAGATGGCTAAAGGCGCGCTTGCGCATGCGTCCGTCGATCTTGCTGTGTCCATTACCGGCATTGCAGGTCCGACCGGCGCAGTATCGGGGAAACCCATCGGTCTTGTGTTTTTCTGCGCCGCTTCGCGCAGCGGTCGTGTGATCACGCATGACCGCAAATACGGCGACATCGGACGAAGCGAAGTGCGCGAACAATCGGTGCTGCAGGCGCTGGCTATGCTGCAAGAACTGGCGCAAAAGGAAGAGCCAAGCCCGCCCGCGGGCAAAAGTAAGCAAAAGTAGGCCAAGAATGGGGGCTTTTGCTTTGGCTCTATTGGCGTAAGATCGCCGGTCGGTCGCCGGCACGGGCGCGCTTCTGACAAGAACTTCCCCGGTCGGGCGGGCCGACGTCAACGAGGGGAAACGCCATGAAACGTCGTCAATTCCTGCAAGCCGCGGGCGTCGGGCTCGCCGCGTCGGCTGTTGCCGCGCCCGCAATTGCGCAATCGTCTCCGGAAATAAAATGGCGGCTGACCGCGAGTTGGCCAAAGTCGCTCGATACGCTTTATGGCGGCTGCGAATATTTCTCAAAGCGCGTCGCCGAAATCACTGACAACAAATTCCAGATTCAGGTTTTCGCCGCCGGTGAAATCGTCCCCGGTCTGCAGGTACTCGACGCCGTGCAAAGCGGCACGGTCGAGATGGGCAACACCGCAATGTACTACTACTGGGGCAAGGACCCAGCTTTCACGTTCGGTACGGCGCTTCCCTTCGGGCTGAACACACGCCAGATGATCTCCTGGATACGTCATGGTGGCGGTGAAGAGCTGCTCAACGATCTGTTGAAAGATTACAATTGTATAGGTTTTGCGGCAGCCAATACGGGCGCCCAGATGGGCGGCTGGTTCCGCAAGGAAATCAAGACGAGCGAAGACCTTAAAGGCCTTAAGTTCCGCGTCGGCGGTTTTGCCGGTACGATTCTGTCTAGATTGGGGACTGTGCCGCAACAGCTCGCCGCCGGCGATATCTATCCGGCGCTTGAAAAAGGCACGATCGACGCCGCCGAGTGGGTCGGACCGTACGACGATGAGAAGCTCGGCTTCGCGAAGATCGCGAACTATTACTACTACCCGGGCTGGTGGGAAGGCTGTGGCCAAGCCCACAACCTCATCAACTTGCCGAAATGGCGCGAGCTTCCTAAGCCCTACCAGTCGGCGATCATCACGGCGTCGAACGATACCTGGGTCTGGACGCTGTCCAAATATGATTTTGTTAATCCGCCGGCGTTGCTTCGGCTTGCTGCGGGCGGCGCGCAATTGCGTGCATTCCCGCAGCCGGTCCTTGAGGATTGCTACAAGGCAGCCGGAACGATCTACAGCGAGCTTTCACAGACAAAGCCGCACTTCAAAAAAATGTATGACAGTCTGGTACCTTATCGCGCCGGCGCTTACGCCTGGCTACAGGTCGCTGAACTCGGCTTCGACAGCTTCCAGATCCGCATGCGCGCGCGAACTTGAGCCAGATTTCTGCAGAAAACCCCGGAGCATTTTGCTCCGGGGGTTTTTTATCGCCCACGGCTCCTGTGGGGCTAG
>Ga0187779_10001197_pt1 | contig 16217 bp, 15 predicted proteins | sample 1015_Q2_SP10_10__FD_132435 | JGI IMG/M metagenome (GOLD analysis project Ga0187779, IMG submission 132435) | Tropical peat soil microbial communities from peatlands in Department of Meta, Colombia - 1015_Q2_SP10_10_MG | ecosystem: Environmental > Terrestrial > Soil > Wetlands > Peat | place... | reverse complement strand
GTGGCGAAAAAGAGCTCCAAGACCTGCTGAGAGATATTCGCTTTTCCGGGTACTATCCCTACGTTACCGACGCGGAACAGTTACGTCTAATGCAGACAGACGAAGCAAAGGTTCACGAGGTCTTCGTTAAGGCAATGCTAGACGTATTCAAGAATTGGATCCGCCTTGCAGAGGAACGTCTGAAAGGGACAGGGATCAAGATCTACATAACAGGGGGAAACGACGACCTTCCTGAGATGAAGGACATACTCCGCGAATCAGACTTTGTGATCGATCCTGAAGATCGGGTCGTGACACTAGATGACAAGTATGAAATGATAAGCGAGGGCTGGAGTAATCCTACCCCGTGGAAAACTCCGCGAGAATGCTCCGAAGATGAGTTGTGGACGAAGATTGAGAAGATGACTTCTCAAGTCGTCGACATGAAAAATTGTGTATTCAACTTGCATGTTCCACCAATAGACTCTGGGCTCGACACGTGCCCGAAACTTGATGCGAATCTTAAACCTGTCATTGTGGGTGGAGAAATGGAAATGATGGCAGGGGGTAGCACCGCTGTTCGAAAGGCCGTTGAAACATTTCAACCGCTTGTAGGTTTGCACGGACACATTCACGAAGCGAAAGGTTTCGTGAAAATAGGACCGACACTCTGCCTAAACCCGGGAAGCGAATACGGCGAAGGAATATTACGCGGAGCGCTCTTGACTTTGGAGAACGGCGCGGTTAAAAATTTCCTCCTAACGCAAGGCTGACAGAGCCCTGAACTCGAGAAAAGAAAGATGTGCTAAGACAATCTCGACATTGCAGCAAGGAGCAAAGAATAATTGGCACACGACAGAATCGTCAAGTGATGAATCTTGGGGCAACAGGACGGCCTGACAGGTTTTTTTAATGATGCCCTAACCATAATTAACGCCGCAGAAGAGAAGCAGGTTAAACTTAGACTTCTCGGAGCGACGGCAATTTACTATCGATGCCCCAAATCACGTAAGCTTACCGAAGCCATGAACAGGCCACTCACAGACCTCGATTTCATGACGCTATCTAAGTACGCCGAACATATTCCGGATCTCTTCTCGGACCTTGGATTTGAGGCAAATGAGCGGGTTAATACGCTGTACGGGCTCAGAAGGCAAATCTACAATGATCCCAAGAACGGCAGACATGTGGACATATTCGTCGACAAGCTAACTTTCTGTCACGAACTCGACCTTACACGCAGATTGGAGATTGACCCAACAACCTTGACATTGGCAGATCTCTTCCTCGAGAAAATGCAAATAGTCAAGATTGGTGAGAAGGACATCAAAGACACGATCATTCTCCTGCTGGAACACGAATTGCGTGAATCCGATAACTCAGCACTGAATGTGAAATATGTTGCGAAATTGCTCGGAAATGATTGGGGATGGTACTATACGGTCACAACGAACCTTGAGAAGTTGAAGAACTATATGGATTCTCTATCTATGCTAAGTTCCGACGACAAGCAAATTGTCAAGAGTAGAGTTAGCACGCTGATTGAGAAGATTGAGAAAGAAGACAAATCTATGAAATGGAAGTTCCGTGCTAAGGCCGGTCCTAAGGTCAAATGGTATTCTGACGTGGATGATGTTGAGAACCTCGGCATGACGGCACCAACGTGAGTCTGAATCACTAGGAGAAACCGCATCGAGTTTCTACCCTGTCGACAACAAACTCACTGCTAAGAATTAATGGCAGTACGCCAGTGAAATACATATCTCAAGAATCTAGTGAGGAGATGAATGCGGTGGGCGTCAGGCAGATTACATGCAACAACCTCACCAAGATCTATGGAAAGAGTGAGAGGAAAGCGCTGGATTCTGTAAACTTCTCCTTGCCTTCCCGAGGTATATTCGTGCTAATAGGTCGTAACGGTTCAGGAAAGACGACGCTCGTACGCATCTTGGCGACAGAACTTGAACCGACATCCGGAACAGCAACTATACATGGGTTAGATGTAGTCAGCGAAGCACAGAAGGTAAGAGAGAAAATCGCGATCGTACCCCAAGAAGCAAGGCCGATACCATGGATGACGCCGATGCAAACCGTTCAGTCTTATCTTCTCTGGAGAGGCTTCAGCTACGGCGAAGCAAAACGAAGAACACTAGAAACCCTCGAGATGCTTGGACTCGGAAAATCACTAAACGCATTGAATCGCTCTCTGTCAGGCGGGAATAAGAGGAAAGTTATGGTTGCCACCGTTCTCTCATCAGAAGCTGAAATAATTTTCATGGACGAACCAACCACAGGTCTTGACCCAATTTCACGAAAAGAATTTTGGGAGACCCTCAGAGAGAGCGGAAGAGACCGCTTCACTTTTCTCACAACACACTACCTAGAGGAAGCGGAACAACTTGCCGACCACATCGGCATGTTGGATAACGGCAGTCTAATACGCATGGGAACATTGGAACAATTGCAGGAGAGCGTACCCTACAATTACAGCATTAAAGTCCTCTCAAGAACGACCACAATTCCGAGGCTCGAGACAGGTGAGACGGTAACCTCGATGGACGGCAACACGAGAATACTCACAAGCGAAGAGGAGGCTTTCAAGGTGTCAAGAGAATTAACCAAGACGGGTAGCAAATTCACGGTAAATCCCCTCTCACTCGATGACATATTCTTCTATCTTGCAAGGAGAAAAAGCGGCGAGTGAATTGCCTACCGAGAAAGTTTCAACTCAACGGAGTTTATTTAGCCAGATTCTCGCATCCATACTCGTTAACTCAATTTATGAGATGAGTAATTTTCCCATCGTATTGATCAACACAGTGCTCTCGCCTCTCTCATTCCTTGTGGTAATCGTGTTTGTGAGTCATGGTAGTTTGACAGGGCAGGCAGTGGCCGGGGGTTTCATCATGAGTATGTTCTCTGCGGGTGTAGGCCTTCAGGGTGACCTGTCGCACTTAAAGAACGATTTCAAGTTACAAGACATGGTGGTCAGCTCTCCGACCAATTGGCAGACCTATATGTTTGGGATGGCGATATCCGAAATTGTCTACTCGTTCCCAGCTCTGATCGTGCTGGTCATACTCGCATACTACTATATGCCGTTGACATTTCTTGGGGCCCTCTCGCTCCTGGGTGTGCTTCTCCTGATGTTTCTAACTTCTGTAGCAATCGGATTCACTCTTTCAACATTTTCGACTGACATCGTGCAGAGTTTCGCCTTCTCACGACTCATTTCAACCCTCTTCTCAACGATACCGCCCGTCTACTATCCCATCACTTACATTCCGTTGCCGTACAGGTATCTTGCTTACCTATCCCCGACCACCTACGCGGCGGAGCTAGCTCAGAATGCGGCTGGATATTTGCCTCTGACCCTTTCTGCAGCTGCTCTAGATTGGGCTATTCTGATTGTTGTGACAACCGCGTTGTTTTTTGTGGCTAAGGGCAAGTCGAGATGGCGAGAGACCTAAACCGTAGATCTTAGATCGCGTAGTTGATTTGGGTTCTTCTTCCAGACTTTGCTGATTCAGCCATTGCATCCAGAACTACATTGCACTTGTAACCGTCCTCGAATGTGGCCCCAAGCGGTGCTACTTGAGTGTCGTTAATGATTGCATTTATGAAGTGATAGATTTCGTGTATCATAGTGTGTTCCCATCCGATTATGTGTCCGTGAGGCCACCAGTTCTCCCAGTACGGATGGTAAGCTTCTGTTACTAGCGTATCATGGTAGCTCGAGGCCAAGTCCTTGATGTCATGATTTCTCAAATGGACTTGAAGCTCATTCAACTTCTCTAGGTTAAAGAGGACGCTGCCATTTTCTCCGTAGAGTTCAATGTGCTGGTAGTTCTTTCTTCCCGCGGCGAATCGTGTTGCGCTTATGTGACCGATTGCACCGTTTTCGAATTCCACTATTGATTCAACTGCGTCGTCCACGTCTACTTTTCCATGCCTAGTCGGATTGTTCTCTAATGGTCTGTCCTCTATGAATGTGCGTGTGGTTGCGGTGACTGTCGACAAGTCGCCTACAAGGTAGTGGGCGAGATCCACTACATGTGATGCTATGTCACCTATAGTTCCGAGACCCGCAATCTCTTTCCTGAGCCTCCACACGATTGGAAAGTTAGGATCAATGATCCATTCCTGTAGGTATCTGCCGTGAAAGTGTAGAATCTTTCCGAGTGTTCCCTCTTGGATGAGTTTGCGAGCTAGTTGGATTGCCGGGATGAATCGGTAGTTGAATCCCACCATGTGTTTGACGTGGGCCCGCCTTACCGCTTCGACCATGGGCTTGGCCTCTTTTGCATTTCGTGCTAAGGGTTTCTCGCATAACACGTGTTTTCCATGCTCTGCAGCCTCAATGCTTGGTTCAGCGTGCAAATCGGTAGGTGATCCGTTGTCGAAGAGTTGAACGTCTGGATCGCGGACGAGTTTTCTCCAGTCCATGTAATATTTCGAGTAACCGTATCTCTTTGCCGCTTCGGATACTCTAGATTCGGTCCTGCCACAAATCGCGACGAGCTTCGGAATTGCCGGAGGTGGCCAGAAGATGTATGAGATCTTCTTGTACGCGTTACTGTGAGCCTTCCCCATGAACGCATACCCTAGCATTCCTATTCCGATCTCGTGAATACTCTCCTTCGCTTTACTAGTTTCACCTTGGGTAATGAATCCCAGTTTCTCTATACTCATGATATGTCACCCATTTTGGGACCGTCGTAGTATATTTGGCCGTCTGTAATTCTATTTGCGTTATTTTCATCTATGTTTGGTTTTTCCCTCATTGACTTCGTGGACTCTCGACACGGCGGACTCAAACACACTTCTTGCCCGTCCGCAGATCTCATCTTCTGATTCTGAACGGTTCGACCAGTAATTAATGTCTAAGAAAACTAGCATGAGATCTTTAAACGGAAAGGAGAGGTGGCGATATCGTGAGAATCCTCACGTTTGTTCAGCCAAAAGAGGACAGCAGTCTACGCCACTAAAGTCTCCATCCAGTGGAAAGTGCCAATCTTCGAGATCTTTATGCGGGTTTCTCCTGCTCGTCAGGGTAGATAGGCACCGTTTGGCCATGTGCTGACATCATTCGGTAATGGATACTCTCTTCAGTAATTTTCATCCTAGCATGCGACTGGAGTGCCTCGTTAGTTGGGAAGCTGACCCCACAAGCGCTACACTTGAACTCTCCCATTCGAACACACACCTCCTTAGATACCTTTCAATCTCATTGTCCGGTACCAATCAAATAATGTCAGCGTACGCGTCTGAATAAGTATTGAGTGGTATGATTCAGGTGCAAGACATATGCATGCAACCGGAATCTGCTGTAATTCAATAAGTTGAATGGGGGAACTCCTACTGTACGTCCGCAATCAACCACCTAGCAAGCTAGCAGTTTATTTCGACCCAGATGGTCTCCCAATTTCAACCGCTGAGTGCACCAAATGACTCTGAATCGGCTACTCCAAGATCCATCTAACGATTCATTGACTTCTCAAGCTCACGGACCCTTTCATCGCTGTCGCGTGATAACCTCAAAAGCAATTCGCCTATTTCAGCAGACATGCTTGCGAGCTTCGGGGAAGCCTGACGGTAGAGTTGAGAGACGACTCCTTCAAGAGCCATAAGAGTTTCGCCATATCCCGTTCTTCCAATTTCGACGCGGTCGATTGAACTCATCAGGTCCGATAATCTTAGGTTGGTTATCGGTTCAAGTGCTATTTCGACTACCGTTTCAACGCGTGCTCTTTGCATTGAATCGACGCTACGCGCGATCGACTTTGCGAAGTTAGCGAGTGCGGTTGCTAATTGAGGGTCTGATGTCGCAGTAGAGGCGTCCAGGTAGTATTGATGGAGTGTGCTTTCACATTCGATTAGTAGAGTGATGAGTGAGCTGAACGTGTAACGTTCATCTTCGGTCAAGCTCACCATCTTGTTACGACGACTTTCTTGTCTGTAAAGAAGTCGACGCAGTCACTTTGTCCGTGGAGTATTCCAAAAAATGAGTCCCTGAAGCCCGCGAATGGGAAGAAAGCCATTGGGGCGGCGATACCAATGTTAACGCCGATATTTCCAGCTTGAACCATTCGCCTAAATTCACGGGCGTTCTTTCCGTTTCTGGTGAATATGCAAGCTTCGTTTCCGTAATTTGTTTTCCCGTTGATCAACTCCATTGCCTCATTGAGGTTCGCTACGTGAATTATGCTGGCGACGGGGCCGAATATTTCTTCCCTGGCAATGCACATGTCAGCGGTCACCTGATCGAATATGGTGGGGCCAAGGAAGTAACCGCTGGAATATCCGTCAGCTTTCTTGTTTCTACCATCGAGCAGCAGCTTTGCGCCCTCATCAATGCCCTTCTGCACGTAGCTTGTGACGCGCTCTTGGGCTCTTCTGCTGACGAGGGGCCCCAGCTCAGCCGTCTCGTCAAGTCCATACCCAAGTTTCATTTTTGAACTTGCTTCGACGAACTTTCTCGTTAATGCATCGTGGACCTCTCCCACGGCCACCAGATTCGATCCGGATAAGCAGCGTTGACCTGTGTTCCCGTAGAATGAAGGCATTAATGCCGAAACGGTTGTGGCTATGTCGGCGTCAGGCATCACAACCATGTAGTTCTTGGCTCCTGCCTGGCAGATAGCTCTCTTACCATACTCTCCCGCCAGCTTATAGATTGACTGACCTACTGGTGTGGAGCCGACAAATGCCACTCCTCTGATATTCCGGTTCGTCACTAATGCTTCGTTTACTTCCTTGCTTCCGTGCAACAGATTAAGAACGCCTGGTGGAATCCCAACGTCTTCAGCCGCTTTCATGCACCATTGCATTGGTAATGGAGTTATCTCACTGGGTTTCACTACCACTGTGCAGCCGACCGCCAGCGCGGTCGGTATGAACCAGAAGGGCGCGAGGGAGGGGAAGTTGAACGGGCCGATTATGGCAAATGGGCCCAAGGGTTCGCGAATGAGAGATTCATCTACGCCCGAAGCCACCTGGTCCAAATGCTCACCTTTCGCGAGCGTGTAAGCTACGGCACAACCGAACTCAACATTCTCAATTAGCCGTCGGGTTTCTCCTCTAGCCTCATCTATGATCTTTCCATGGTTTTGAGTAGTGATTCTTGAGACGTCTTCAAAGTATTCGTCGAGTTTCTGTTTCAGTTTGAAGAGGTATCCCGCTCTTGTTGTGACAGGCATTTGACTCCACGTTTTGAACGCAGCTCGAGCGGATTCAACTGCCTTCTCGACTTCCTCTCGCGTTGCGAAGGGAACTTGAGCAATTGTTTCATCCTTCGCAGGATTCATCACAGACTGTAATTGTTGCGATTGTGATGAGGTCCATTTTCCTTCGATGAACATCCTTAAAGTACCGTAATTGTTCTGCACTTCAGATAGCGTTGGGTTCTTGAATTGTGACAATGCAGTCAATGCGTGTCAGTGGAGGTTGGGCTGAACATACTAAAAGTATTATGCGCTGCTTCCAGGTGAGAGATGGAACATTTTGCAAGTTTGGAATTTCGATCTAAGATTAAAGTAATGACCAAGTTCAATGGCGAACTGAATTGGCGTATTTATCATGATGGAACTATTCCTCCAGACGCTGATAATTGCTTATGCTAGCGTCAGCGTGGTCGCCGCGCTTGCTTATCTACCGACGATAAGAGATCTGATTCGTCGTAAACTCAGTGCAAATGTCGCTTCATACTCGATGTGGACTGCGACATCAGGAGTCCCATTCTTGTATAGTCTGTTCATACTTCCTGACATCTTGTTCAGGATAGTTTCGGGAGTGAATTTTGGATCATGCGCACTAGTATTGTTCTTGTGTGCTAATTTGAGATATCGTGGGAAATCGCTTCAATAAGATTGCAGGTTTCGTCACGACTCTAGGCGCCAATATATCACGATTTGAAGACGTGAGCGAAGGATCCCTAACGGTACGCAGCGAGTCGCATCATCAGATGTTCTGCGATTGTGGCTGGATCCCGTGATTCAACGTAGTATAGGTGACTGAAGTCTTTACCACAGGATTTAGCGCATCTAGTGAGGCTCCAATAGGGCTGTTCCGTTCCACGGAACAAACGCTCCATTTTGGAACGTATCTGAGTGTCGGAATGTTCCGGAATAGCCTGGAACGTTCCAATGCGTCCCATAGACAGATTGGATCCATGTCCAGACTGTGAGCAGTTAGGTGACATTGAGAGCGATGTCAACTTTCTCAGCCATCTCTTCGAGATGGGGTTTCAATTCTTCCACTGCTTTCAAGAGATCGGGCCATTGTTCTTTGATTGATGCAAGTGTTTCCCGTAATCGCGGCGCGGTAGCAGAGATCATTTCCTCTATTTCCCGCGTTTCATCATCTATGACTTCGTCCGTCCTACCATGTGTGAGTCGCTGGAAGCCATTCCTACAGGATGAGACGAAAACCGCCAGTTCGCCTCTTGCCTTGCCTCCAAAGTCCTTGACCTTCACTATTTCGCTTATCATTTTGTCGAGTATCTTGTAAGTGAGGGCCGCATTTCTCAAAACATAGGTATCGCATTGCATTTGAAAGAGAAAGTCCCAAGCGTCGAGAAGGGATTCTAGGAGCAGATGCAACTCTTCCCTCTCCTTGAGTGATCTCAAATCATCGCCGAACGTTAGGATAACGATGCACGCCCTTTCGAAGCCAGTAGTAGCTGTAAAGATCTGATCTATTTGGGCTGCAAGTGTCTCGGGTGACGGTAAACCTACGGTTGAAAGTAGTTGATTTACTATTCCGGTGAGCATTCGCGATGAGGTCTGTTTTGCGGTGCCTCTTATATCGGTCTCCAGTTGCCATAATTTTTCACTTGTTGGACCAGCTGAGTGAATGACTTTCAGTGCGCAGGGTCTTGATTCGTCAAATGCGCGAGCAACCGGCCCGACCGATTCAAAGACTCGTTGGAGCGTAGGCGTCGTTGAAGGTTCGGTTTTGCTTTTCATATTCATTTTACGGATTACTCCAATGATCTGTTCTAAATCGCAGCCTCTTAAAATATTCAGTATTGTCAATTCATTTCCGGTTGGTTGTGCGCGCACACAACGCAACGGCGGAACTCATAAGTCATTAACCGGCTTGCGATGTTCTCTGGATTCAAATGCTTTCGCGACTAGGAATTAACTTATAATTTGTTATCAATAACCAAGTGATTGAGAGGGTCCAAGATGCGGACGGTTAGAGATAACTCGCGAACGGATCTTGTCGTGACCAATGGTCAATTGGTTAACGTTCACACTGGGGAAGTGTATGCCGCCAATGTGACGATTAGGGGTTCTAAGATTCTTAGTGTCGAAGAACGGTCCGTCGCGCCCCCCGATTCGGTTCAAATTATCGATGCCGAAGGCGCATATTTGGTGCCAGGCTTGGTTGACGGCCATATTCACATCGAGTGCAGTAAACTCTCAGTTTCTAGGTTTGCTGAGGCAGTGATTCCTCATGGGACTACTAGCGTAGTATCCGGTCTGGATCAAATATTTGCAGTTGCTGGGCTCGACGGGGTTCGTGCCTTTCTCGACGAAGCGAAATCGACACCACTCAAAATCTTCTGGGGTGCCCCGTTCAAGATGCCCTACACCATACCTCCATCGACCTTGGCCTATACCTTCGGACCTAAAGAGCATAAGATTTCTCAGAAGTGGCCGGAATGTATAGGTGTCTGGGAGACTGTGCGCGAATTCGTGCTCGGGGGCGACAAGGCGACTGTTGAAGCAATGCAAGTGGCTGCATGGAATCATCTTCCTGTTTTTGGCTGTGCGCCTATGGCTACAGGAAGCTCACTATCGCAGTATGTCGCCGCTGGTATCAGGGCCGACCATGAAAGTTACTCTGCCCCGGAAGTGCATGAGAAGCTCCGGAACGGTATGAGCGTTATGATAAGAGAATCGTCAGTCGCGCACTTCCTCAAAGAGAATATCAAGATCATCACTCAGAACGGAATAGACCCGAGACGGGTCGGATTTTGCACCGATGACGTAACAGCCACCGACATTATTCGCAGAGGACATTTGGACGAACTAGTGAGGATGACGATTCGTGAAGGTGTCGACCCAATTAAGGCGATTCAAATGGCGACAATCAACTGCGCAGAAATTTACAGAGTTGATCAGCTGATCGGATCAATTACTCCTGGCCGCCTAGCCGACGTACTTCTCGTTGACAAACCCGAGTCATTTATCGTGAAGAAAGTAATCGCGAACGGTAAGGTTACAGCGGTCAACAATAGGATGATAATGGAGGTCCATCCCCCTCATCGGAACAGAAGACTCAATCACAGTTTCCTTGTGAACAAAGTCAAGCCTAGTGAACTCACAGTCAAAACACGCCACTCTCCTCGTGTTAACGTGCTCTCCATGAGAATATCGGACGATATCCCATTCGTAAGGAAGAGGCGGGATGTCGAACTTGATGTGATAAACGGTGTTGTCGAGCCGGACATAGAACAAGATGTTTTGTACGTTTCAGTGGTTGAGCGTTACGGCAAGACGCGTCATCGGCCGGTCGCCTTCATTTCAGGATTCAACTTGAAAGAGGGTGCAATGGCCTCCTCCTCGTCGCCGGATGATAACAACATTCTATGCATAGGAACCAACTCAGAAGATATGGCCAGCGCGGTGAATCACATAATACGCAAACAGGGAGGTCAAGTCGTGGTTAAAGATCGTAAAGTGGAAGAGTTCTTGTCACTTCAGGTAGGTGGCATAGTTGCTGACCTAGCGCCAGAGGAAATGTCGAAGAAGGAAACGGCTCTTGACGAAGCAGCTCGCAGTTTAGGTTGCAGGTTCAGCAAACCATTCATGCACATGATATTCTTGTCAGTGACTGCAATCCCAGATTACGCGATTACAGACCGGGGGCTTGTGGATTACATCGCGCTGAAAGTGGTCAATCCGGTGATAGGACCGGCTTGACCCCACTATTCGGGCGGTATCTCTTTGAATGCTAGCCTGATGTCTATTCCTCGTTTACCATAATACATTCTCGATGCGAGGTAGATTACCAAGCCCGCTACGAATGAAACAACGATGTAACCGTACGCGAAATTATTTCCACCCCACACTCCAGGATTTCCTAGGTACTCGTAGGTTAGGAAGATGTAGAATAGGGACATGAGAACTCCGCATATTGCTAGAACGCTCTTCGCGCCACCTTTCTCTTTCCGGATCGCATATAATGTGACCGCGAGTCCCACGAAGATGAAGTAGATGACCGCCGAGAGAACAACGCCGAAAAGCGACGAGAGAGGTCCATATAGGAATGCGGCTATGGCCACAAACCCGACCGTGAGTATCAGATCGATAATATGCGCAGCCACAGGTGAGCTGAAGCTCGGGCTTACATACGCGAACCGAGCTGGAAGATACCGATCGAAGGCCTGGGCGAACACGTATCGCGCGAATATGATCACCGCATAAGCAAGAATGGCAATATTCCAAACAATCCATCCTAAGCCGATTAGCCACGCAACTATAGGGGTACTAGATACTCCCATAGCCAAAGTCCAGAAATTAAACGAGTAGTTGAAGACGAGTGTTGGATTGGCGAGTGCAGCGTTAGTGAACCCCTGTCCGCCAACAGCGTACATGGCCGCGAAACCCGCTGTCAGAAGAACCGTGCTCAAGATAGCTGCGATTGGAACATTCCATCTTATCGCTTCCTTGCCCTTGATCTCGGACGCAACCGCGGGACCGGCGACGATCCAAGGATAGACGTAGATAGCGAAGAAGGGGAGGATGAAGAGATTAGGCTGTATATCGAAAACTGGGCCCGTATACGAGTTGGCCACCTGAGTGTAAGTCGTGTTTGAGCCTATGGTTTGTAAGAACGACATGTAACCCTGCACGCCTTGGTTTCCAGCCGAGAGAAGTGTACCGATCGCCAAAATCATCGTTACAATTCCTATCGCTGTGAAGACAGATACAATCTTGTAGCCCGCCTTCGGCCTAACAATATTAACGGCTATGAGTACAACGAAAATTCCTGTCCCTAACAGGAATTGACTCATTGGATCGGCACCAGGCATATTCCCTGGAAGTGCTAAAGGAAGCATCCCTTCGTATCCTAGGGAAACACCCACCGACCCAATCGCGAAGACAGTTGAAAGGACACTCAACGCTATGAATGAGAGCGTCTGAAGAGTGAAACCCATCAACGTTAAGGCGCAAGCAAACATCGGATTAAGATTTCTTGAAATCCAAACGTAATCTCCACCCGTTCTCGGAATCCGTTGGGTCATGATCGTGTAGACGATGATCTGCGGAATTGATAGAACGAATCCTAACAAAGTCGCGTACACGAGGTTGACACCGGAGATAGACGGCATCAGTGCCATAGTGAATCCGATAGTAGCTAACGCTGCCCCTGTCGACATGCTGCTAACATTGAGAGCGATCGCATCGTAAAGAGTGACTGACTTAATCAGGCCCGTCGCTTCGCGAACGAAAACTTTCGGCCCGGTTGACGCCAAACAATATCCGCAAGTCCCAAGCATGCTTGATTCTATTTATGCCTTCGCAGGACCAACGGAGCCAATAGCTAATGATTCACGTCTTATCGAATCATACTCGATCAAAAACTGTTCACCGCGAAATCTTTCTGGTTCAACTTCTGTCTCTTGTCTCGTGAAACACTGGAACCAAGTTTTCTTATGCAATGTCGCTGGTAATTGTCCCACTAGAAGCAAAGCTAGAGACGTTCCAAAAACCGAAATCTAAAGCCGCTCCATGAACCGTCCTCGATGGTTTAACGTGGATCCGCGCAATACCAACGAATGGATTTGCTTTATCTGACTCCAAGGAGTTTCGTTTTCTAGATCTCAAGCTTATTGTCTAGAACTTTGTATGCAACATATTGACACCAGAATCAAACCTCTTCGGTAACGTCGTGCTTGAATCCGGAATTTGTTTGCCCTATAACGAAGGCCTAGCCGGAGGACCAAGCCCAAAGATGAGCGGAAAGAGAATAGTGACCGGAGGGGCGGTTGCGAGTTCCCTTTTGATTACGATCCTTTACCTTGTGCTCCAATCCCACACTAACTCACTGTATTTGGTCTCGAACATTTCTGAGGCCGCCTTTTCCTTAGTTCCTCTAATCATCGCGGTCTATCTGTTGAAGAGTAGGGAGTTGCCATTCTACAAGTCCACTATCTGTCTTACGATAGGTTTCTTCTTGTGGTTTCTTGGGGAGGTTATCTACTCCACTTATGCTCTGCTTCTGGGAGTTGCAATTCCATATCCGTCCATGGCTGACTTCTTCTGGCTAACTGGCTACTGGCTAGTGTTACTTGGGATGACCCTCTCGATTCAGCCGTTTCGATTTGCGATTAAGAGTCAGACCCTAGTGCTCGCCACTGTTGTTTCCATTACCACAAGTGTCTTGGTAGCCGCTTACCTCGTCATTCCAGTAATCGCAATCTCGCCGGATACGGCAACTAACATGGTTGGCTTCGCCTATCCAATCTCGGATATTGCGCTCTTATTCGCTTCAATTCTCGGATTTCTGCTCTTTCGGGGAGGTAAGGTTGCTCGTGGGTGGTACCTCTTAGTTCTAGGAACTCTACTCTTCTCGGTGGCTGACATTCTGTTCAGTTTTACGACTGCTAAGGGAACGTATTTTGACGGTCACCCGTTGGAACTTCTCTATGATTACGGGTACGTCTGCTTCGGTCTGAGTCTGTACAGTCAGCTGAAAGTGGCATGGGACTGATACATGTCAGCAGATCCGATTAGCAGAGATAGAGAGAAGGGATGGGTCCTTGAAGATGGCAAGCGACTTGTAACATTCAGGCTTAAGACTTTCCGATCATACGAGAACCGATTGATTTCCCTCGTGGGGGGCCGTATTGGCGAGATGCTTCTCTATCAGATGGGGAACGAGATTGGTCGTACTGCATTCGAGTACAGTCGTGAAGCTATTAGATCCGAAGCTGACTTGGGCACAGTGCTGGACAGCGTTCTCTCCGCTAGGGGCTGGGGCAGATGTGGACCATTCCAAAAACAAGACGGTGCTGGAAAAGTCATATACGTTGTGCAATTGACAGGGACACCGTCATCAGATTCGCGAATAGCTACGAAACCTTCATGTCATATCGAACGGGGACTCGTGGCCGGATACCTAGAGGCATATTCAGGGAAGAAGGTTCAGTCTCACTCGGAATCGTCATGCGTGGTCACAGGCGGTCAATTCTGCACGTTCGAGATAGTTCTAAACTCATAGCGACACCTCGACGACCCTTCTACGATTATGTTAGAAGTGCAAGGCACCGTCATGCAAGTTTGCTTCCGCAATAGGAGCAAAACTTCACCCCCATCGCCGCTGGCGCCCCGCAGTTCGCACAGAATCTGGGAGTATCCGAATTGTTCATTGGTGGTGGCTGCTGATTCGGTTGAGATATCGATGGATAAGTGAGTGGTTGTGCTTTTCCGAAGTAGGCTTTCACGTTGATTCGAGTCAGATAGTAAATTATTACAGCGTTAAGGATTAGCGCGATTATTGCGCCAACTGCGCCTCTTGCAATCAATCCGACCAAAGAGATTATGATCCCCAAACCGGCGAGAATCAGTGAAATTGTCCAGGCCCAGCTCTTTCCAGTCCAAAGTCCATACGATAAGAGCAGATAGAGCAATGCCATTCCGATCGCTATTCCGCCGATTACACCAAGCAGTCCGGGATGTCTCGCAAATCGAGGCATCCGAACCAGAAATGGTATAAGGTAAGTCCCGAGAGCCACCAACACAAGTCCGATTATAAGAGCGAGGATAGCTTGCAATACATGCAATATCGCAAGTAATGTTACGCCTAGCGGCCTGTTCATGGCTTGCAATGAGATCTGTGCCGAGTCGGCTTAACAATTAGATAAGGATTGACTGTTGTTGCAATGTGAATCTATTCGACGTGTGGTCGCTAGCCGCGTTTCACATCGCCTCCTGATCTGAATGCAGTTTTTGGTTTCCTTGCCGAACTCGTCAGGCCTTTAGTGGTATTCGCTCAGGATGAATGATAAATTCGAAATTACTTTTGAGAGGTTTGCACGAAACACTCGTCGAAAGCAATAGGCTCTTAGCCCTGGAAGAACTATTCTATACTACTTTGACCCGGCATTACGGTCACATAAAAGATAGCCCTGATCCGAGGGATTATGACATCAGCGATTACCTTGTTCGACGACCTATGCCTCTCAGGTTCAATTTCGTTCATGAAATGCCTCCCGTAAGAGACCAGGGAAATGGCGAGACATGTGTGGCGTTCGCGACCGGTTACATGAGAAGTTACATTAGAGGCCGCGAGTTAAATTCCAAATTTATCGCCTCTCCGAAATTCATTTACTACGAAGCAAAGAAAGCTCAGCATCACTCAGATAGCGAGGGACTCGAACTTAGACAGGGCTTGCGAGTCTTACGGAAGCTTGGGGTTCCACCAGAGACTGACTGCCCCTATGATGACGCGAATTTGAATACACCATGTGTGTCTCCAGAGGCAATAGCTGACGCCGCCGAGAATAAGATCCAAGTCTATGCTAGGCTAAAGACAGTTTACGAGATTAAACAGACACTCGCTTACAAGGTCCCTGTCGTCATAGGAGTTCCTGTATTTGACAATTGGCATTATTCTGAGATCACCGGAGTGATCCCTATGCCCATCGGGATGTCGAAGTATAATCATGCGGTCTGTTTGTGCGGCTACGATGATATGAAACGTTGGCTTATCTTCGAGAACAGTTGGGGATTGAGATGGGCTTCACAGTCTCTGTACAGGCCTGGGTTCGGTATCATCCGCTACGATTACCTGCAACCCTACCTTGATAGCGGTGACGCAGACGCTTGGTGTTCAGCCGATTTCCCTACAAACAAGACAACTTGACAGAGTTAGACGCGCCTCGCAACTTGCGACTTTCATTCTCTATTAACTCTATCATGCTTAGTCATGGTTTATCTCAATCCTCCTCACATTTCCTTCTAGTCGACGTTGACTGAGGAGCCTAGTGAGCCAAGCGTCGTGCCCTTGAAAGTATTGACTGGGCACAGTAGGCTGGACGCGGTGCTCCAGGGGGGCTTGCTTGCTGGATCAGAGGTCGTGCTGAACGCGACAGCAAGCGATGAGGTCCCGAACCTTTTGAAAGGGTTTCTACGAGGTGACCAATCCTCCAGTCTCCTAATCTGCAAGAATCTCTCAAGCAGCCAAACCGTTGCTGAGGATACTGAAACTATAACCTCACTTAT
>Ga0187779_10001195_pt1 | contig 16245 bp, 21 predicted proteins | sample 1015_Q2_SP10_10__FD_132435 | JGI IMG/M metagenome (GOLD analysis project Ga0187779, IMG submission 132435) | Tropical peat soil microbial communities from peatlands in Department of Meta, Colombia - 1015_Q2_SP10_10_MG | ecosystem: Environmental > Terrestrial > Soil > Wetlands > Peat | place... | reverse complement strand
ATGCGCATCGACCCAAAGCTTGCCGCAAGGTACTGGGTTGGCTTCATCGATTGGTTAGGCTATAAGGCCATATCTTACTTAGATCAGTGTCGCAAATCAGCATTCGCTGATGCTCAATGACTGCAACGTTCGATGCACGATTGATGCTCCTCTTCGGCGGATCCGATACACTTTTGTAAATTTTGTGCATCCTCAGGTTTATCAAACTGCAATTTGCATTCTGCAACGGCAGAATCGAATTTTTGGTCACAGTCCGAGATACAACTGGCCCAAACGAATGTCGTGACAGCAGCGAGGTAAATTACAAAGATCAGCCCTCTAGCCATGTTTTAGGTCTAACGAGACCAACATAAGCGAATCGCTTGCCGAGAGCGAGCCCTCGCTTCGTTTCTACTGTCTAATTTCGAATTTCTACTTCTCATGCCGGGTAGCGATTCGCGTCATCACTTGGTTAGATGCGTTGGCGGAACCAATCACTGATTCGCGCTTCAGAATTTACTATTGCGAACGGAAATTCTTGAGCGCCTCAATGGACTTTTCAAAGGCTACAGGCGATAAAATAAGCTGCACATGATCTACATCGGGTATGATTGTCACCGGTGTATCCTTCCCCGCCTTCTTCAACACCTCTGCAAATTGGTCAGGATAATAAACCTCGTCGTTCGCGCCGACTAGAATGCGGAAAGGCTGATGCATAGACCGGAGATTAGCCAAATAATCTCTTTGCGGTCCAAAGTTCATAGTCAGAGCGTACGAATATTCCGGAGTCAGGATTCCTTTGGTATTTTCGCTAATCGCGAAACGAAGGACCGGGAGAGAATTGAAAGTGCGGATACCGAACCCGTTCAAGGACGCGATCGCGATGATGCGCGGCAAACCGACACTTGCCCAGCCGCCACTACCCGGACGCGTCGTCGGCGCATCCGGACTCAGAAAAGGAGCGAGGAACAAGTAGCTTTGGAAAAGATTCTGTTGTTCGCTGCCGGCGAAGCGTATCGCAAAACCAGCGCCGGACGAAAAGCCCGCCAACGTCATAGGTTGCGGAGGTGAAACCGCGTGGATGAAATCGGCCAGATCATCTTCCAGTTGTCCGATATAAGCGATCTGGCCTTTGCGGCCCGAACCGCCATGACCACGAATATCGAGCGCGAAGGTTGGATATCCCGCCGCACTGAATGCTTTGGCCATCGGATGCATGCTCGAGCTGGTAGCCGACGAACCATGGACAATCACCACGCTACCCTGATCTGGAGTCGTCGATGTCGGCACGTAATGCCGGTAGGCCAATTTCGTTCCATCCCGCGCAGTGAACTCGGAGAGAGGCGGCAAATCGGAAAAATCCACCGAGCCAAATGGGTCGGTGATGCTGCCCATGGGGTGAGGCGTTCCAGGGCCACCAAAGATGATCGCGGCCGCGAAAATCGCGACGATGATTCCCAGACAGATTAAGAGAACGCGCTTCGGCATCTAACGAGAAAAAGCTGAGCCGCGCCTGGCGAAGCCGAGCGCAGCAAAAACCAAAAACTGTTTCATAAATTCAAGACCGGATTTCGGAACGGCCAGGTGTTGGCTCCATCGATTGGTTAGGCGCGTGTTTGTTTAATGCCATATCGCATTGCGTCTACGAGGATATCAACGTCTATATTTCTTAGTGTCCGAAACTTGATGCAATACCCTGTCACGCTTGCTTGGCCGATCTTTTTGCCATACTTCTCGGCTAAGTAATTCTTGTCTTTTATCCCCATAATGTAAACGGAGATGCCTGTTGTGTTTGCACTAGTGCCGATTTGATAGAACTCTTTGGTCTTTCCATCGGCATATTTTATAGTCTGCACCCCATAACCGATATTGGGGTTAGAAACTGTCCGGCCGCTCTTGTCTCTGCCGTCAAGAAACCACAATTTACAGTCTGGCATCATCCCAAGAATGATGTCATGAAGCTCTTGCATGTCACTCCGCCTTGGCTCTTGCTGAGCTGCGATATGCTCTTTGATTTGGTTGTCTGCGTTCATATGAATATCTCTGCTTGGTCACCCCCCAGCAGAACCTGAGCGCCTAACGTGAATAAGATAGGCGAATCGCTACTGAGAGCGAGGCCGATCTGGAGTGGAAGTGTGTAATCACCAAAAGTGAATTTCTAATCGGTGGCGATTCGCTTCACGCCAGTGGCAGTCAGCCAAATACCCATTTCATCGGGCGAAGCGTCCATTTGCCGGGCGGTCCGGCTACTGTCGTGGGCCCTAACCGGCGGGTTTAAGGATCAAACTTCCCGAGTGGTCGCCCATTGCAGTGAAGACATAAGTCTGCCCGCGTCGCACATTCAGAACAATCTCCGATTGAATTCCCGGCCACTTCGGCCTGGGACTTACCGTAACCGATAAAACGTGTCGCCCGGTTGGCAAAACACCGTCGTAAGTCTGGCCGTACACAATTACCCCGAACGGAGCGCCATCGAGCCACAGGCTTACCACCACGCGGTTTCCAAGATTGGCAATTCGTCGCACGATCAGCCGCGCGCTGCCGCTGCCCGGCTTAACCAACAGCGGTTGGGCCGACTCTTCGTAGCGTGACTGAGCCTCAGCCATCGGCGCGAAATTTGCCGCCGACGCAACTATCAGTAAACAGATGAACAACAATCTGGGAAAATTCTTCATAATCTTTGGGGTTCACTCAACTTACATCTTTTCTCTCCTCACTGCGACCCTGAGAACGATAAACCGATTTTTAACAATAATTAAACCGGCGATAAGGGCGGCCGTTTCTACTTTTTCCCGGCCCGTGCCATGCGGGCTTTAACCAGTTTTCGCACGAGAGACCCTGGCAATGGACGATCCGGTTGAAATCGGATGGTGCCTTTGCTGGTATCGTAGTTTTTGAGCTCCTTTTTGCAGGTACTCAGGATGGAACCTCCGTAGAAGGCGCAATGTTTCGAAGCTGCACCCAGCGCGACCAAAAATTTCCCGTTTAATCGAAAAGCTGGAAGTCCATAACTGATGCACTCTTCCGCCTTTGGGGCGGCGGTTCGAATGTGCTTTCGCAAGCGTTGCAGCGCGGCCCGCTTCTCTGGAGTCAAGGCCGCGAGATATTGGTCAATCGTCGCTGGTTTCGTCGTTCGTCTGGACGCGCGATTTTTCATTTTCGGAGCGGTACTTTTAACCTGATAATTTGTCCGGACGCAAATCCGGCCCGCCTTTGACCGCCGGGTTTCGTGACGGATATTTTACGGTATGGATCGGATGGACCATTCGCGCTTTCGGCACTCGCACAATTTCATCCACGATTTTTCCCGGGGCGAGCGACGCACCCGTCTCGTCATCGCCATTACCGGAGTGATGATGGTGGTCGAGATCACCGCCGGTCTGCTCTCGCACTCGATGGCGTTGCTGGCTGATGGCTGGCACATGAGCACGCATGTCATTGCCTTTCTTATCACCGCGATGGCTTATTATTTTACCCGCCGGCATTCATCGGACGCACAATTCAGTTTCGGCACAGGCAAAATCGGCGTGCTCGGCGGTTTCTCGAGCGCCATCGTGCTCTCGATCGTCGCTTTCCTGATGGCGGGCGAATCGGTCCGTCGTCTTTTTGTTCCATTGGAAATTCACTTTAACGAGGCGATTGGCATTGCCTGCGTCGCGCTGACGGTCAACCTGGTTTGCGCGCTTCTTCTAAAAGAAGATCATCATCACGCGCACGATCATCACCACGAAGGCGGAGAGCGACCTTCTCATTCTCACGGGCACGATCTGAATCTGCGTGCTGCCTACTTCCATGTATTGGCCGACGCCTTTACCACCCTGCTCGCGATTATCGCGCTCACCAGCGGCAAGTTTTTGGGTTGGGCCCGGCTCGATCCAATCGTCGGAGTGGTGGGGAGCGGCGTCGTTTTCTCCTGGGCTTACGGACTCTTGCGCGACACCAGCGGGATATTGCTCGATCGCACTCCGCTTACGTCCGATTTACCGAATGAGATTCGCCGCGCGATCGAAGCCGATGGCGATTCTACCGTAAGCGATCTTCACGTCTGGCAGGTTGGGGCTGGGAAATTTGCCGCGATTGTTTCAATCGTCGCTCACCAGCCGAAAACATCCGAAGACTACCGCGATCTGCTGAGGGAGCACAGCGAGCTGGTGCATGTAACGATCGAAACCCAAGTCTGCCGCGAGCGGCACGAGCCGATCGTCCAACTTTGAGCAGTCAATTCATTCTATGGCAGGTTTTGGCCGCTTACCTCTTCGCGATCGGCGGCGGATCAATTGGCGCGCTGCTTCAACTTTCGCATAGACCGCTTTGCGCCCTGATTAGCTTCGCGGCCGGAACACTGCTCGGCGTCACGCTATTTGCGATTTTGCCGGAGAGTTTGGGCAACGCGAATCCGTGGGCGGTCGCGATCGCGGCCCTGAGCGGCTACGTTTTCTTTTTTTTCATCAGCAGATATGTTCATCACGTTTGTCCGGCCTGCGCCGCGAGCCATTTCGATGCCGATGCCGCGCGTCACTTCAGCGAAATCGCGACCGCGTTGATCGTTGCACTGTCGATTCATAGCACGACCGACGGGCTGGCATTGGGAATCGGTCAACACGTGCCTGCCGGGGCGGCGGTGAAATGGTCGCTTTTTTCCGCACTCTGCATTCACAAGCTGCCCGAAGGACTGGCGCTTGGCAGCCTGTTGATTGGTGCCGGATTTCAGCGCCCGGCTGCGCTCGCCTGGGTCGCTGCGGTTGAAGCGACCACCTTGTTCGGCGGCGTCATCGGCGTTTTCTTTTTGAACGGTGCATCAACCTTCTGGCTCGGGTTGATCATGGCCCACGTTGGTGGCGGCTTCATTTATCTTGCCGCGCATGCGGTGCTCGGAGAAATGCTCAAACATGGAAAAGGATTCGTCATAACGAGCTTCGGTGTGGGCGTTGCGTTGATCGCTTTTCTCAATTTCAGTTTGCGAATCTTCGCCCATTAGCGAATTGAATTTGTGCATTCCTTTCGTTATCGCGACGGCCAACTTTGCTGCGAAGATGTCGATCTTGCGCAGGTCGCCGGTGAATTCGGGACGCCGCTCTACGTCTACAGCGCGGGCACGGTTCTGGATCATTACCACCGGCTCGACCGTTCGTTAGGCCAACTGGATCACCTCATTTGTTATGCCGTCAAAGCGAACTCGAATCGCGCAATCCTGAAACTGCTAGCCGATGTGGGGGCAGGTTTCGATATTGTTTCCGGCGGCGAACTTTTCCGGGTGCTTGCCGCCGGTGGCAATCCGCGCAACTGCACCTTCGCCGGCGTCGGGAAATCGAGAGACGAAATCGAATACGCGCTGGAGCAGCGGGTTTACAGTTTCAATGTCGAAAGCGAAGCCGAGCTCGATTGCATTGCGGAAATCGCGGCGGCAAAAAAGTTGCGGGCGCCAATCGCCGTGCGGGTCAATCCGGACGTCGATCCGCATACCCACGAGTACATTTCAACCGGAACCCACGAAAATAAATTTGGGATCGCGCTGGAGCACGCGGCCGCCGTTTACGAGCGCGCCGCCAGGCTGAGCCAGATCGAGATTGTCGGCGCGCAAATGCACATCGGTTCGCAAATCACCGACGCGGAGCCGTTCGCGGCCGCGATTCAAAAGGTTATTCCGCTCGTGAGACAGTTGAAGTTCGCTTATGGAATCAGGTTTTTCAGCATTGGGGGCGGCATGGGAATTATTTACCGGCGCGCGCTCGAGAGCGGATCAGGAAAATGGTGGCATGGTGATCACGGAGGCGAATCGTCCGCCTTCAGCGTGAAAGATTATGCCGATGCGATCGTACCTCTGCTAAGCGAGCCTGGCATTCGCATTCTGCTGGAGCCCGGCCGATTTCTGATCGGGAACGCGGGCGTTTTGCTGACGCGCATTCGTTACTTGAAAGAAGCCGGACAAAAGCAATTCGCCATTGTCGATGCCGGAATGAACGACCTGATTCGCCCCGCGTTGTATCAAAGTTATCACGAAATCGTGCCGGTGGCAGAACCTGGAGGGACGGGCCTGGAAAAGATCGACATCGTCGGGCCGGTCTGTGAATCCGGAGATTTTTTCGCGCTCGATCGCGAGATGCCGCCAGTACGCCAGGGCGATTTGCTCGCGATCATGAGTGCAGGCGCCTACGGATTTGTGATGGCGTCGAATTACAATTCGCGACCGTTGCCGGCGGAAGTGCTTGTTCGCGGGAGCAGGTTTTCGCTCATTCGGAAACGGCAGACAAATGAAGATCTCGTTCGGGGAGAACTGGATGCCGGACGTGAAATTTGAGGCTGCGACTTGAAGATTTTCACGTCCTGCATAAATAACTGTTCCTGCTCTTGGTCTATGCGCTGGGTTCCCCGATTCATCTTGATCGCAATTTTGTTGCTGTTAGCGGCCAGTCGCACCTTTGCCGGGCGGCCGAAGCCTGACTTTGGCGGCCGGCCGAACACAGAATGGATCATTCTTGTCGGCGGGCCCTCTTTGCATGAGTGGGAACAGTACAAAGAGTATCCGCACGATCATTGGTGGGCGAATTTTGTTCACGCTGCCCGCCTGCGCACCGACCAGCTCCGGGCCGAGCTTGGTCCCGACCAAAAGATTACCTGGCTGGTTTATAAACAGGGTTATCTCGATCGCGCCAAGCAAGAACACCAGGATTTGATCAGCCTGATTAGCTCCGTTCGGGATAAGTACAATCTGAATCTCGTCTGGTTTAACACCGGCAGCGACGTGATCAATTATTTGAATTACGGCGAAGATGGGTCACGTCCGAAAGAAAAAATTCTCGGCTTCGAATATTTCGGGCATTCGAACCGTGCCTGTTTCATGTTCGATTACAGTAATTATCTCGACAGTGCATCGAAATCGTGGCTGCACGAAAGCGATTTTGTCCGGATCCAGCGGAGCGATTTCGTTTATGGCGCATACGCCAAAAGCTGGGGCTGTCACACCGGCGAAGAAATGTCGAAGTTCTGGCACGCTGCCACCGGCACTCACATGATCGGCGCAATCGGCAGAACCCAATACATGATGGAAGAGTTGCCGATCCTGACGTCTGAAGGCGGCAGGTGGGTTAATTGAAAATTAGATTGCGCCGGCGCCTGTCAGTAGAACCTATTCGCAATCGGCCTTGTCTTAGCGACGATTGTCACGGTAAATTGGCGGCCTCCTGATGAAGAGTGAAACTCGAAGAGCAGTCAGTGTGATTCTATTTTACTGCGCCCTTTTATTTTCTCTGCTCGGATTTGCCGCCCGAATGAAAATGAATTTCCACGGGCGCATGGAAATTTCGACGACGAGTTTTGTGACCGCTGCGGTGCTGGCCGCGTTCGGCCTTCTGTTTCTGCTTTTCTCCTTCGGCAAGAAAGCGTAGCCGGTGCGTCGCTGGCAGGTATTTAGTTAGCAGAAGTTTATCGGCTGCCCGGACAAATAAAATGAAACGGCGGCGGCCAGATCCGGCCAGCCACCGCCGTTCCTCCCTCCGAACTACCCAGATTTTACTGCGCCTGCGCGGCCTGCATTTCCTTCATGGCGTTGGCCATGTCCTGATGCGCCTTCTGAATGGCATCGAATTTCGCCTGCTGAGCAGTAGTCAGCAGCGGTCGAATCTGCGACGTGGCGTTGGCAATCACGGTCTGCGCTTTTTGCATCGCATCCTGGTGAATGGCGGCCAGCTGCGGCTTGGCCGCGTCGATGATCGGCTGCACCTTCGCCTGCTGATCCGTCGTCAGATTCAATGACTTGGTCAGATGCTCGAGTGCGAACCCATGGCCATGGTCACCCCAATGTCCTCCGGAGCTTCCCTGGGCTCCGGCAATCGCGAAGCCGCCGAGTGCAATTGCGCCCGCCGCGGCGAATGTCAGTAAGTTTCGTTTCATAGTTTCTTTCATTTTCCTGTTTAGGCGCCCCACGCGCCCTTTCAAAAGCTGATGACCGACGAGCAGGCCGCGCGGTTACAAATCTTTTTCTGATCGCAACGGCGGAAGGGGCGAGGTTTCTGTAACCGTCACGCGCGCAAAGCGGTCTTTACTGATAGTGTGGATACAATCTCGAATACATGGATGATTCTGATGCTCGCGCGCTGGTTCAGGCTGCGCTCGCACATGATGACCACGCGGCTGGCGAGCTGGTTAAGCGACTCTACCCGCTCGTGGCAAAAATCGTGCGCAGCCATCGAGCGCGGCGAACTGCAGAAGAGGACCTTTGCCAAATGATCTTCATTAAAGTTTTTCAAAAATTGAACCAGTTCTCCGGCCAGGTGCCGCTCGAGCATTGGGTTTCACGCGTGGCGGTGAATACTTGTCTCAATCAAATTTCAGCCGAAAAGGTCCGGCCGGAATGGCGTCATGCCGACTTGAGCGAAGAGGAACAGGCAGTCGTTGAAAATCTCGCGGCCTCCGCCGACGAACTCGCTCCCGATCAGCGGTTTGCCTCGCGCCAGCTGGTCGAGCATCTCCTCGATCTACTCAAACCCGCCGAACGTTTGGTGATCGATTTGCTTTACTTACAGCAACGTTCGGTGGAAGAAATCCGACAAATCACCGGCTGGAGCACGTCGCTGATCAAAGTGCGCGCTTTCCGGGCCCGTCGAAAAATGAAAGATCAACTCGGCAAGATTTCCGCGAAAGAAAACCTATGAACGATATCGAAAGGCTATTGAGATCGGCGGCTCAAGTTGTTGAGAACGAACCGGGCGACATGCCATTCGGTTTCGAAACACGGGTAGTCGCGCTTTGGCGCGCGGGTGGGAACGGCAACGGCACGTTGCGCGGGCTAAGCGCGATGGTTCGCCGAGTTGCGTTGGTGGCGAGCGCGGTCATCGTCGTTGCCGGCGCTGGTGTTTATCTTCAAGCGGATCGCAATCGCGATCTGAGCGAGCCATCTTCGAACGAGTTTGCCATCGCAGACTCCGTGATTCAGGACGAAGTTAGTCAATGAATCACGCATTGAAGTGGAAATTGATCGCCGGCTTCGTGCTTGTTTTCGTAGCCGGTGGATTGACCGGGGCATTCATCGCCGCATCTCAGGTGCACCGTACTCTATTCGGACCCAATCATGCCGCGATCGCTGACAGGATGCGTCACCGTCTCCAGGTTCAGCTTCGTTTGACGGACGAACAGATGAAAAAAATCTCGCCGATCATCGACAAAACGGCAGCCCAGCTTGAAGCGATCCGGACGGAGACCGGTCGTCGTGTTCACGAGACTTTTAGAGACGAACATCGTGAAATCGCTTCCGATCTTACGCCGGAACAGCGGACGAAGCTTCAAGAAATCGAAGCGCGCCATAGACGATTGTTTCACCATGGCCGCGACAATCACGAGTCGCCATCGCCGGAAGCGTCGACTTCGCCAGAGTAGTCGAATTGCCGCTAAAGCCCGTCGGTGATTTCGCGCAGCAACCCGGGCCCGCGATAAACGTAGCCAGTGTACACTTGCAGTAATTGCGCGCCCGCCTCGATTTTCTCACGCGCGGTCGCGGCGTCGAAAATTCCGCCCGAAGCGATCAATGGGATATTCGATCTTGTAGTGATTGCCCGGACGAGTGCGGTCGATTTCTCACGCAGCGGCGCCCCGCTCAGGCCTCCCGGCTGATCCCTTGCCGGCGGAATCGCGGAATGATCGAGCGTGGTGTTGGTCGCAATAATCGCTGCAATCTCGTTTTGTTCGCAGGTGGATATGATCTCGTCTAGCTCGTTAGGTGACAAGTCCGGCGCAATTTTTACCGCTAGCGGCTTGGCCGCGTTCTCGGCGCGCAATGTGCCCAGCAAGATCGACAAATGCTCACGCGACTGCAGGTCGCGCAAGCCCGGGGTGTTAGGCGAGCTGACATTCAGTGCGACGTAGTCGGCAAACGGATGCAATCTGCGAAACGAGTAGAGATAATCTTGCGCTGCTTCCTCGAGCACTGTCGCACGCGATTTCCCGATGTTGATGCCAACTGGTACTTTCGGCCAGCGATTGCCTTGGCGCAGTTTGTCCAGACGGTCTGCAACCTTGTCCGCGCCGTCGTTGTTAAACCCGAGGCGATTGATCAAGGCGAGTCGCTCCGGAATTCGAAAAATGCGCGGCTTCGGGTTGCCGGGCTGCGGCCTGGCCGTGACCGTTCCGATTTCGACGAAACCAAATCCGAGTGCCGCCCACGCCGGAATAGCAACGCCACTTTTATCGAAACCGGCAGCCAGTCCGATCGGGTTGGGAAAATCTAGGCCGAAAACGCTTTTTGGCTTCGGGACCGGTTGAAAACCTTCGAGAAAACGCAAGGCAGGACCGAGATTTGAGGTCGCGCGCAAACAGAAGATTGCCAAATCGTGTGCCGCTTCAGGATTTAACGAGAAGAACAGCGGCCTAACGAATCGTTCGTAGACATTTCTCATTTCCCGATGCAAAACTGACTGAAGACCGAATCGAGGATCTGTTCCACGCCGACGTCGCCAACAACTTCGCCGATTGCTCGAACCGCGTCGTTCAAATCGACCGTCACGTATTCAGGCGCAAAACCTTTCTTCATCGCTGAATCCGCCAGATTGCATGCTTCCAAAGCGCGACGCAGACAGTCACGCTGGCGTGTGTTGATCGTCACCGGGCTCTCTGGTTGCAGATTTTCTTTCGAGATGCGCGAGAGAATTTCGTTTTTGAGTTCGGTCAACCCCTCGCCAGTCGCACACGATATCCGCACCGCCTCAAAATTTTTCCAATCGGTATTTTCCGGCAAATCGCTTTTGTTAAGCACCAGAATTTCGTTGCCATTGCGCGTTCGCTGATCGAAATGCGCCGGTTTCGGCGCGTTCCGGTCGGCGATATGCAGAAGAAGGTCGGCGGCTTGCAGCGATTTTTTGGTCCGGGCGATTCCTTCGCGCTCGATTTTCCTCGTTGATCTTCTGAGACCCGCGGTGTCGAGCAGCCGAATCGGCAGCCCCCGCAGGTTGATCGTCTCTTCGATTGTGTCGCGCGTTGTCCCGTGTGATTCGCTCACAATCACCCGCTCATAGCCAAGTAAACAATTCAGCAGACTCGATTTGCCGGCGTTGGTCGCTCCGTAAATGACGACGCGCAAGCCCTCGCGCAAGATGCGGCCTTGATCCCAGCTTGCGAGCAGTGCGGAAATCTTTCCGGTGATCCAAGCCAAACGCGTTTGCAATTTCTCTTTGTCATCCGCCTCGATTCCCTCCTCTGGAAAATCGATTGACGCATTCAGCTGTGCCAGGAGATCGACCAGCGCGCCCCGGATCAAATTCATTTCGGAGCCGAGCCGGCCCGTGAGTTGTTCGGTAGCCGAACGCAACGCGAGATCGGTCTTTGCCCGAATCAGATCGATCACCGCTTCCGCTTGCGTAAGGTCCATTTTGCCATTGAGAAACGCGCGCTCGGTAAATTCGCCTGGTCGCGCCGGGCGTGCCCCGACGCGCAAACAAGCATCCAAAACCTTTGTCGTCACCAGCATCCCGCCGTGGCAGCTGATTTCGACCAAATCCTCACCGGTATAACTCTCCGGCGCACGATGAATCGATATCAGCACTTGATCAACGACCCGGCCGGCTTGATCAACCACTTGTCCTAAGTGTTGCACGTGCGACTCGAATTCTGCTGGCTCTTGTTTGCCCCGATAGATCTTGGCCGCGACGTCGATCGCAAGCGGCCCCGAGACACGAACAAGCGCAATCGCGCCTTCGCCGGCGGGCGTCGATATGGCAGCCACCGTATCGTTCGGGATCAATTGCCGGTTCCGGCTTATTTCAAAATCTGTTTTAGCGCTGAGATGCATTTCTCGTTTTGCTCCATGGTCCCTACCGTGATGCGAAGCCATTCAGGCAAACCGTAATTGTTGATTGGCCGCACGATAATTTTTTGAGCGAGCAGTTTTTTGAAAACGGCGGCGCCATGGCCGACCTTTACCATTACAAAATTTGCAACCGCCGGAACGAATTCGAGTTTCATCTCGCGAAATTTCTCCTGCAGATAGGCGCGGCCAAGATCGACAGTACGCTTCGTTTCGCGCTGATGGGCGTGATCGTCGAGCGCGGCGAGTGCGGCCGTTTGGGCAAGCCCGTTCACATTGAACGGCTCACGCGTTTTCTGAAGAACCTCGATCAATTCGGGACGAGCGATAGCGTAACCGACTCGCAAGCTCGCCAGACCGTGAATTTTCGAAAAGGTGCGCAAAACCACGACGTTTTGGTCCGCGTGGACAAACTGCAGGCAGTTCGGCGCGTTGTCCAAAAACTCGAAATAGGCTTCATCGAAAACGGTAAGGACGTTTTTAGGAATGCGCGAAACGAAACGGTCGATCTCTTTCTGAGGGACGAACGCCCCGGTCGGATTGTTTGGATTTGCGACAAAAACAATTTTTGTTTTTGGAGTGATCGCTTCCAGCACCGCATCGAGATCCTGCCGGAAATTTGGCGTGGCGCATTCTATCACCCGCGCACCGAACAGTTGTGCGACCAACTTATAAGCGATGAAGGCGTGACGGGTAGTCACGATTTCATCGTTCGATTTAAGAAACGCGTGGCCGAGAAATTCAATGATCTCGTTTGAGCCATTGCCGAGAATGGTATTTTCACGTTCAAAGCCGAGCTTTTCGGCAAGCGCGTTTCGCAGATAAAAGCCGGCCCCATCGGGATAAAGCTGCACCGATTCCAATCCGGCACGCATTGCCGCGATCGCTTTTGGAGACGGACCGAGCGGGTTCTCGTTGGAAGCAAGCTTGATGATTTGGTTGGGATCCACCTTGAGCTCGCGCGCCGTCTCTTCGATCGGCTTCCCCGGCTCGTAAACAGCGATGTCACGCAGTTGCGGGTTGGCCACCTCCCAGAGCGAAGTCATTTCTGGCAAGATTCGCTCGCCCGGGCGAGGGCCACAACAAAAAGCTGTTCAGAGCGGACTATCTGTCTCAATTTTCGACCGCTATGAATACCTTTCATTTTCTGGCTGCGCTTCAAATTAGTAGCCTGACCATTACGCCATGGAAAATTGTCGGCTGGCTCGGCGCCGGGATTTTCGGAATGCGCTTCCTGATTCAATGGATAGCATCCGAGCGCGCCAAAAAAAGTGTGATTCCATTCGGTTTTTGGGAGTGCAGTGCGCTGGGCTCGTTTTTGATGCTGAGTTACTTTGCGATTTATCGGCATGACTCGGTCGGCGTGCTGCAAAACTTGCTGCCGTTGCCAATTTATTTGCGGAATCTTTATTTTCGTTTCATGCATCGCAAGCCCAAACACGCCGGAGCCGAACCGCGGATTGAGGAATGATCCGATAGCGATTCGTTCTACTGATATTTGAATTAACGAATGCGGGCGGGTGCGGCGCATCTTCTGCTCTCAAGAAATCATGCGTTTCCGAGGAGGAATTCTCTTTGTCCTGGCCGCGGTTTCTGGCGTGCTCGCTGGCCCGGCTCCGCTCACCATAAAGGAAATTGCTCTTATGCTTCGATCGGGCTACTCGAACGAGACGATCCTGCACGATCTTTCAACCCGATATTTTGCTGATAATTTCGATTCGGAAACCGAGACGCAATTGCTGCGCGCTGGAGCGAATTCATCGCTCATAGAAACATTACGCAGCGGCGCCTACCAAATGTCAGCCGCGCAGGTCGCAATCGCGAAAATGAAAATGGCGACGTTGCCAGCGAAGACGGGAACTATGACCGTCCATCCTGATTTAAATGCGGGTCAATCTCAGCCGGCATCGCCTGCAGGGCCGTTGCCAAACTCGATTTACGCTCGCCTCAAAGGTGACCTGGTCTACCTGCATCAGGGAAGCCTGGTTCCGTTTGATGATGAAGAACTCGAACAGAAAAAACTTTACCTTCTGTTTTTCTCGGCGAACTGGTCGGCACCCGGGCGCAAATTTACGCCGCGTCTTGTCGAATACTACGCTCGTCTTGCTCCTCAGCACCCCGAATTTGAACTCATATTTTTCAGTCTCGATCATTCGCAGTTTGGGATGGAGACGTACGTAACCCAGAGCAGCATGCCGTGGCCGTTGGTGGCTTACGATAAGGCGGCTGCCAAGGTTAGCGACTTTCGACAGAATCTGCTGCGCGAGATTCCATGTCTCGTGTTAGTGGATGCGGCTGGAAACGTTCTTTCGCGCAGTGGCGGTGGCGAAGGCGACTCCACCTTGGAGAAAGTCCTTGCTGATCTCGATGAAATCTTTGTTCGGAGTGCTGATAGCTCTAAGGCGCGATCGCGTTAAAGCGGAATAAAACAAATTATCGTATTTCCGCGAAGCCCGGTGTGCAGCCCCGCTCCGGCTCCGAACACTGCACGTTGCTGGCCGGAGAGCGCGAAAATTGCGACAAAATTGCGCGGTCCAGTCTCATTTGATTGGGGTTTCCAACGCCCGGCGAGACGGCTGTTTTGGCACATTTGCTGCTTCAATTTTCCGCGGTGAAGTTCCATAACTACCATAGAGGCTCCCATAGCTATGGCGGATTTACTATGGTCGAGTGCGTTGTCGCGATCGGCGTTCTCGGCATTGGCGTCGCTTGCGCCGTTGGCGAGCTAACCAGGATGAATTCCCTCGCTGCCTCGGCTCGCAATATGACTGGCGCTTATCAGGTTCTGCAGAATCAAGTCGACCTTTTCAATTCGATCAGTCCATTCAATCCCCAAAAAACAAATCTGACTGCCGACCCCTGTTCCGGTTTAACTACGGCGCAAATTCCCAAGGATGCGTGCCATGGCAGTTATCCGATGTACGATATGACTACGACGGCTGCCGGAGCATGGCGATCGATCTCGGTCGATGGCGCGACTTTCAATGTGCCAGTGTATCAATATACCGATCCGGTGACCGGCACTGTAATCGTCGTCCAGGGACAAGTGCAGGAACAGGTAAGCGACCTTAATTTCGCCGGCACAACTCCCAGCAGCGGTCCCTATCAAGCTTTGTTCAGGGTCACTTACTCGTTTCGCGGGAAGGCATATACATTCACAATGAGTACGGTGCGGGCTTCCGACATATGAAGCTTTCTCCATCAATCCGCGGCCGCACCCTTCTCGAGATGATGGTTACAGTCCTCTTGGTTGGTATAGTGGGTCTTGTTCTCTATTCGATCCTGTATACCAGCATAGTACTGGGCGCCAAGAACACGGCCGTGAACTTTTCGCATCAGCAGGCACGAGTTGCCATGATGGACATGATCCAAGACCTGCATTCATCTGTCTCACTGCCAGCACTGGCAAACTCCACCGGCGTGCCTTATGCGTCGCCGGCTCCGACCAACGCTGAGGGGATCGCATTCCAGAAATGGTCAAGCGGCCCGCACCAGGTCAAGAACAACGCCAACTCGGGTCAGAACCAGATCACGTTAAACCTTACGACCGGGGCGCTCAACCCAACCCCGGTAGCAGGCCAACATCTGATTGTTCCAGCCTATGAGGTTGAAGCCGACATCACGGCGGTAAGCGGAAGCAGCGGTAGCTTCACTATGACACTGGCCAATATATATGGTCCTGCGTTGACTCCTCCTGTGACATACCCGGTGAGCACGCTGCCTGTGACAATTGCTGGAACGGGAAGTACTGCTGGAGACGTCATTTGCTTTGTCACCGATCGCTGTTCCTACACCGTCGCCAATAGCACACTTACCTGGAATTGGAAGGGCTACCAGCGAACAGCAGGCAATGACATCACCAACGCCGTACCGTTCAACACACCACTTACCCCCGCCGGCGCCCTTTACTATCGTTTCGTGGCCGCGATCAATCTTTCAACGTCCGATCTTGCTTACAGCAACCGTGGCTACAAGTCAGCAAACATTCTACTGAACGGCCAGGTTCCGATGAAGGCACGACTTACTACCTACCAATGAAAACGAAATGTTGTCACAACTCCTCCGGAAGCACGCTCGCCGTGGTGATCTGCACCATGGCTACCCTGATAGTGATCGCGGGGATAGCGGCCGACTTCACGATGAACGTCAACCGAAACGCGCAGCGCAATAACACATTGGAGACCGCGCTCGCGGTGGGTGACAGCTGCATCGACGATTTGTTTTACAGCTGGAGAACAAGCTGTCGGGCCACGCCGACGTCGCCGTTGCCGACCAACTCATTTTCCGCCGTTCCCACTCCGAGCCCCGGGATGTTTCCGAATCTTCCCACCGTCACGAATTTCGTCAAACGAGGGGTAAGCTACGATCCTAACGCGGATGACGCGACGGACTACGATTCAACCTACACCATCTCTAACTATAAGGTAGTGGCGGTAAGCGCCGAATGGGGCACGCTAGCTAGCGCCAGCGCAACT
>Ga0187779_10001194_pt1 | contig 16259 bp, 20 predicted proteins | sample 1015_Q2_SP10_10__FD_132435 | JGI IMG/M metagenome (GOLD analysis project Ga0187779, IMG submission 132435) | Tropical peat soil microbial communities from peatlands in Department of Meta, Colombia - 1015_Q2_SP10_10_MG | ecosystem: Environmental > Terrestrial > Soil > Wetlands > Peat | place... | reverse complement strand
GGACGGGATAATCGCTGAAGGCATCTAAGCGAGAAACCCACCTCGAAACGAGTTCTCCCTTGAGAGCCGTGGTAGACCACCACGTTGATAGGCCGGGTGTGTAAGCGCGGCAACGCGTTGAGCTTACCGGTACTAATAGCTCGATTGTCTTGATTGCTCTCATTTCCAATGCCCATTTCGAAAACGAAATGGACGCACTGAAAACGATCGATCGGTTTTGCTTCATCGTCCTTGGCCGGCCTGGTGGTATTTGCGGAGAGACTGAACCCGAACCCATCCCGAACTCGGCCGTTAAACTTTCCTGCGCCGATGGTACTAAGCCTCAAGGCTTGGAAGAGTAGGTCGCTGCCAGGCCTGCCAAGGACGCTTCTCCTCGACACGATGATCATTATTCAAACGGCCGCCAGCGATGGCGGCCGTTTTGTTTTGAGAAAATCAGGATCCCGAATTGCGCGCCGACCAGAGCGCGGCGATGCGGCGGCGAAACGCTTTCGGTTTTTCGGCGAATAAGCGGCCGGCGAGGCGTTCGGCCGTATTTAAATGTGCCTGGCGTCTGGCCGCGATTAAGGGCGCGAGCCTCGATCGCCATGGTGCGAGAGGCTGGTGCGGAGCAGTGAAGTTCGCCAACACTGCGAGATCCTGACAGGCACCAAGCCGGTTGCGCAGACGCTGTGCTTCTTCGGCCCAGACTTTTCCCAGTCGTGGCCAAAGCGGTTCGATCAGATCCATTTGGTGACGATGCTCGACGACACGCCGGCGCAGGTCGTGCAGATGCTCTGCTTCTGCTTCGGTCCAATTGTCGGGAACCAGTTGTCGCGCGCGGCGATAAGTCGATGTAAGCCCGTCGGTGATTGTTTCGAAATCGATAGCCTTGAGCGGCCAACGTTCAAGTGAAAGCGTTGCATAGTCGAGATAGCGCGACAGCCGCTCCCGCAGGGTCTTGGTAAAACTTGTGGCGCCGGCTGCATCGCGCATCTCGGTCAGGCGCGCGCGGATGGTTTCGGTCGAGGTCGACGAAAATGGCATGTCGGCCTTGCGGAGGTCCGCCAGCGCGTCCAGCGCTGATTGGGCATCGCGGGCACCGGCGATTGCCCGCATCAGCTCGCGCGCCTCGGCGCGCATCTGATCGGCTTGTTCGCCGAGTGGGCGCGCGAGCAGCCGCATCAGCGCGCGCCATCGCTTGAGAGCCTTGCGCACCTCATGCACAGCCTCGGGATCGGAAAGTTCCTGATCCGACAGGGCGCGGCGGCCGTCGGCAATAACCGAGCGGGCGGCGGCCACAAGCCCGTCGCCGAAGTTGCTGTCGCTTGCCCCAGCGACCCCCATCACTGCCATCTTTTGCCGTTGTTTCGTGACATGTGGATGAAACGCAGCGCTTTTCGCCCTTCCCATGGGCATTTTCGGTTGCTACATAGCCGCTGAATGGCGCGGGTTCTTGCCCCGCGCTTAACATTTTGACGCGGGGTGGAGCAGCCCGGTAGCTCGTCAGGCTCATAACCTGAAGGTCGTAGGTTCAAATCCTACCCCCGCAACCAAATGATGCCGCCAAGTCAGGGACTTGGCGGCATTCTAATTTGGGGTAGGAATTACGAGCCCTGCCGTGTCAGCACTATGTCAACAAGGCGCCCTTCCGCCCACCCCCTAAGCAGTATCTGCATGAAACGCATCGGGTTCCTTTCCTTCGGGCACTGGACGCCTTCGCCGCAGTCGCAGACGCGGACCGCGTCTGACGCGCTTCTCCAATCAATCGAGCTTGCGGTCGCCGCCGAGGAGCTCGGCGCCGACGGCTTGGCCTTCGCCATTGCTAATTCAGCTTCCACAAGCGATACGCCAGTCCTACTGCTCCGACACCAATGTGTATTGGGTTGCCCTTCGCCGGATCAATTACAATCTCCTGTTCGTACTGTATGACAAAACCGATACGCTCATAGACCGGCAACTTTTTACTGCCAAAGATTGCCCGACATGGGACGTACCGGATTCAAATAAATAAACACGGTGTCCGCTTTACCCCCAAAAGCGGACGAATGCGGTGCACTAGCGCATGTCCGCTAAGGGCCAATAACGGACATTCTGCCGTTCATTCGATCACTTTGTCGGCGCAGGCGAGTAGTGTTGGCGGCACCGTGAATGCGATCACGGACAGCCCAAGAACGGGTAAGTCTATTTTCCAATGCAACATCTGCGCCTCCCAACTTACAACGAAAAAATTTGTAGCACTCGTAACTTAGATCAATCACGGGCGCTGTTCTAATCCTTGCCTTCTCCAACAAGCTACCGAATTACCTCCACGGGAAACCGTCCGGTTTATCGCCGACAGGTCTTTTCGATCAGCATCAGATCGCGAGCGCGACTCGGCAGGACAATTGAGATGGTACAAGACCAAAATGTTGGTCACGAAATAAGTAGTCGCCATGATCGTAAATAGCTGTTGCAAGATGACCCTCCATCATCCCACGAAACGTTCGCACACACCGTTTTAAGATCTGCTGTCCTAAACGGATAAAACCCGTCGCATTCCTTACCGAAGCACCGCTGCGCGGTCCCAATCGCCAATTTCAGGAGACACAATTCTGTGACTTGTTCTCGGTAATTGGAAATGTCCGCTTTGGGTCAGAAGCGGAAGTGTGCAGTGCAAGAGCTCATGTCCGCTTTACCCCCGAAAGCTGATATTTGGCGGTGCAAGCCGGCTGTCCGCTACGGGCCAATAATCGACATGCAGGGTCACTAGCTCTCTTGATCGTGATGCGGTTACAGCCGCAGAGATAAAATACAATAACTAAAGGACGGCTTTGCGGCCCATGCCGTCCCCATTTCGTCAAGGGCTAGGGAGAGAGTTATGTCGGGAATGCTTATCAATTTAATTGTTCAAATTGTTGCCGGTGCAATCGGCGGCAACGCTGCCGGCGCAGCAATGAAAGATGTCAGTCTTGGTACAGCCGGCAACACAATAGCTGGCGCAATTGGTGGCGGCGTCGGCGGCCAAATTCTCACTGCGTTGTTACCGATGTTAGCCAGTGCGTCCAATACCGTTGATATTGCATCTCTTGCTAGCCAGGCGGTCGGTGGGGGCGTTGCCGGCGCCGTTGTGGCTGCTGTCGTCGGGCTCATTAAAAACAAGATGGCTTAAAACAAATTTATGAGAGGGAGTGGAAATCAATGGCAAGAAAACGTTCTCGGGTGGGCCTTGATCATCGACGCCGCGATAAAGGTGGTGAGATTCGCCACAAGAGCGGCAGGACACGTGTTGGGTCCTTGCGCAAAACATATGGTCCCGGTTTCGCAAGGGGCTTTCGTGCCGATATGCATCTCCACACATTGCTCAGTCGCAAGCGATGCAAGTCGCTCAACGAGTACCTCAGAAAGCATCATCGCTAAGGTTGGTGACGTAGCCAGCGGTAGTCGCTACCGCGTCCCATACTCATTTGAGGTCCGATCTCCAACGAAGGGCGACGAACGAAGTGCCATAAAATAGGGAGAGACAAATGCTGCGGACAGTGTTTGTGATGGCGTTTGCAATCTTGATTTTTGCGGCCGTGTCCGGAACTGCACAAGCTACACCGGCCGCACCACTACCTGCGGGCATTACCGCCGATCTCAGCTATTTGACGGATGTGCAGTGGCGTCGCTGCTGGCGTGACCGCTGGGGTCGCCTGCATTGCCAGCGCTGCTGGCGTGACGGCTGGGGCCGCGTACGCTGCTGGTAATATACGTCACGACCCCTATGTCCGCTTTGGGTCAAAAGCGGACATCCCGGACCAGATGCCGGGCGTTCAGGAACGGGGCGCGCGTCCAGCTGGCTTTGGCGGCGACGCGGTACGGGATCCTAGCGATCTACGTGGGCCGCCAATATGCCGAAGCCGGTGGGCTTATGAGCTACGGGCCCAACATCGCAGACGCGTATCGTCAAATGGGCGTCTACGTCGGCCGCATTCTCAAAGGGGACAAGCCGGGGGACCTACCGGTTGTGCAGTCGAGCAAGTTTGAACTCGTTATCAACCAGCAGACCGCGAGGACGCTTGGCTTCACTGTCCCGTCGTCGCTGCTCACACTTGCTGACGAGGTGATCGAGTAAGGTTCTGACTCTTGTCCGCTTTTGGCCCTTAGCGGACATACGGTGGCCGGCACTCAGTGTCTGATTTTGGGGGAAAAGCGGACAGCAGACCAAGGCCTTGAGCGGACATGAGAAAGACCGTGCTCGTGTCAGTCTTTCTCGTCCCGGCTACGCGATCCCGGCGTTCTTCACGGCACATCGGCGGGTCCGGTCTCATGGCGCACAAAAACGTCTCCATATCCGGTCCATAAAATTGTTGCCGGTTCGGCGGCAACCGGTTGTCAAGCCGGATAGTCCGGCATTGAATACCAGCGGGGTTTGAGGGGGGCGTTCCATGTTTGGCCCACTGCGTCCTTGCGCAGCAGCGTTTGCCGCGGCTGCTGCTCGGTCAACATTTGTTGCGGCGCTGGTGGCCGTGACCGTTATCGAAGCCTCGGCGCATTTTTACAACAACATGGGCGACTACGATCTGGCGCGGCGGCGCCTCTGCTATGAAGTCTCCGAGGAAATGGCCAACAATACGACCTGGCGCAGCTGGGTGAGGCAGGCATTCGACAACTGGAATGCCGTTTCGTCAAAGACCGGCTGGTCCTTCCGCCCCTGCGCTCCGGGCGAGCGGCCTAATATTCGGATCGGCTTTGCCGACAACACCAAGGACGGCACTTCAGCGTCGTCGGAGTTCGGGGCAGGCCAGGGTTCGAAGTCGAACGAGGAATTCCACATCTACATTCTCCGCAAGGTCAGCGGACTCGACGCCAAGGGCAAGGTCTCTGGCGGCCTCGACGGCTGGGGCGAGAAGGGGGCGACGACGCTCGATCCGGTCCTCGTGATCATGCACGAGATAACGCACGCAATGCGCCTCGATCACAAGCCTGCCGATGGCTGGAGTGCGGGCGACCTGGAAAAGCCGATCCCCGTCGGCATGCACGGGACCAGGCCGAGCGCCGACGACCTCACGCAGGCAAGCACCTCGGCCCAGACCGGCAAGCTCAAGCCATCGGTTAAAGCGTATCCGCTGCCGAGTTGTTACAAGGATAACGACGCTCGCCAGAAGGACATCGAAGCTCTGAGAAAACTGCGCAAGGAAGCGCGCGAACGATACGCCGAGGCCGACAAGATCACGACGCCGCCGCCGCAGGAGACGGGCGAGAACAACGGAAAATACCAGGTCCGCGTTCAGGAGTTCAGGGAGAAGAACAAGGATGCATACCCGGCCGCGCTTGAAAAAAAGACGCAAGCGCTTTCCGATATCGAATATTACGAAAAGAGAATCCAGGACGCGATCGGTATCAAGCTTTGTGCCACGGGAGAAGTTCCGGAATACTCCTCGCGCGTCCGGGTCAGCGACGAACCGATGCAGTCCGGCAATGAAGGATTCTACATCGGTATCGGCGGCGGCGGGCGCAACACGGTATGCAACAACTGGCACACCACGCGCGTGGAATCGACGCCCGGTGTCGATGACCAGATCGGAGAAGATCCGGACGCCTGTTTCAGCGCCGCGTTTCGCGTTTCGCTGTACGCTGGATATTCATGGCGATTTGCAGAGAGATGGTTGGCCGGTATCGAGACTGACATTGGCTATGCCAATTCGAACAAGACCAGGGCTGGGATTCCGGGAACCGTTGGCTCGATCGTTTCCGCTGCGGGATCGCAGAACGATAGCGTGACCGTAAAAGAAAACTGGGATGGCAGCGTCCGCGGTCGATTTGGATACTACGTGGGCCCGAATACGACCCTTTATATGACGGGGGGTCTTGCCTGGCAGCACTTGCAGGCGACTGTGACTTGCGGTGGCGGCGTGGGTATCTGCGGCAGCGCGGGGCTGACACCATTTTCCGCATCAAACAACTCGACTCTGCTGGGATGGACTCTCGGTGCCGGCGCCGAAACGAAGCTATGGGGACCTTGGCTTGGCCGTGCCGAATACCGGTATTCTGACTTTGGCACCTATACGGCAACCTATGGCACGCGAAGCACGCTTGGGATTACATCCGACATCAAACTTCGCACCAACACAGTATTGCTCGGAGTTGCCGCGCGGTTCGCTCCGTGACGGCGATTTATGCCGGGGTTTGGGCGCTGAAGAGCCTGCTTTTGTTAGCTGTCGAAGTGATCGAATAGAGCTGCCGATGTCAGCTATTGGCCCAATGCGGACATGCCTAGTTGCACCGCACATGTCTGCTTTTGACCCAAGCGGACATCCAAAAGCCCTTCAGAGTGCACGCGAAAAACGAACAAATGTCGTTGCGGGCTTGAGCAAAATCAAGGTTGGCCCTGCCTCGCTTCCTTAAATTTTTCAACAAGCGGGTTTTCCCTCCCGCTCGGCAATTTCGACCTGACGCTGCGTTGTTCCGGCGTGACCGGGCCGATTCCCATTGTGTGCTGTCGAAGCAAGAAATGAGGGACGAACGACCTATTATTGGAGGAAGCAAATGCTCAACCAAGTTACGCGCCGAGACACGTTCGTAATTGCGGGGACAACGCTTGCAGCATTGACTTTTCCTGCGGCAGGACAGTCGCCAAATCCAATTAAGATCGGCTTCAGTATGGCTCTTTCAGGCGGCCTTGCAGGCGGCGGGAAAGCAGCTTTGCTCGCTTATCAGATTTGGGCAGACGATGTTAATGCGCGCGGCGGCTTACTTGGACGTAAGGTTGAACTCGTATTTTACGACGATCAATCCAACCCATCCGGCGTGCCAGCAATCTATACCAAGCTGCTCGATATCGACAAAGTTGATCTGCTGGTGTCGGGCTACGCTACGGTGCCAACAGCGGCTGCCATGCCAGTCGTGATGCAACGCAAGAAGTTATTCCTCTCACTGTTTGCGCTCGCGGCCAATGACGAATTCAAATACGACCGGTATTTCCAGTTACAGCCGAATGGACCGCAAGCGAAATATGAACTCTCGAACGGTTTTTTCGAAATCGCCACAGCGATGACGCCAAAACCGCAGACTGTCGCGCTGGTCGGTGCTGACGCAGAATACTCCAAACTTGCACTTGAGGGTGCACGCGAAAATGCCAAGAAGGCCGGTATTAAGATTGTCTACGACCGCGCCTATCCGTCGAACACCGTCGACTTCACACCGATCGTTCGTTCAATCAAGACGGCTAATCCCGATCTTCTGTTCATCGCCAGCTATCCGACTGACACAGTCGGCATGGTCACTTCGATACACGAAATAGGTTTCGCCGCCCGCCTAGTCGGTGGTGGATTGATCGGTCTGCAATTCGCCGCCTTCAAACAGAAACTTGGGCCGATGCTGAACAACGTCATTTGCTACGACCTCTATGTGCCCGAACCGACCATGAAGTTCCCTGGCATCGAAGAATTCTTGATGCGATACCGGGAGCGCGCGACGCGGGCTGGCGTCGATCCGCTCGGGATTTACATTCCGCCATTTGCCTATTCGGAGATGCAGATCCTTGAAGCGGCAATCAAAGCGGTCGGGTCGATTGATGACAAAGCGCTTGCCGATTATATCCGAAGCACGAGCTTCAAGACCATCGTCGGCGATATCAAGTTTGGTGATCGCGGTGAATGGGCAGAACCACGGGTGCTCTACGTTCAGTACCGAGGTATTGTCGGCAACGACATCGAGCAGTTCAAGCTTCCTGGCAAGCAGGTCATTCTGTATCCCCCGCGCTTCAAATCGGGCGAGGTTCAAACGCCGTTTGTGTCGATGAAGAATTGAAGCCAGGACGGCGACCTAAGCCACTTTTGTTTTGCGCCCATTAATGTCTGCTTTCGGGGGTAAATCGGACATGCCCTTTTGCGCTGCAAATGTCCGCTAATGACCCAGAACGGACATCGGGCGCCACGACAGAAATGCAGCTGACCTATTGCAGTGCCGCTTGCACAGCCCGGTGCATCACCGCACGATCAACGCAGGCACCTTACTGTGCACAAGCACTTCGTTTACCTGACTTCCGAGCAGCAGGCGTTTGACCCCGCGACGTCCGTGTGACGCCATGACGATCAGGTCGCAGCTTTTCTTCTCGGCAGTTGCAATGATGCCCTCAGCGGGATGCTGGTCCGGAATATGGACGAACTCGCAGGCGACGCCAGCAGCCTTAGCCTTCTGTGTGGCGGCGTCGAGAGTCACCTTGGCCGAAGCGGCTGCCATCTCCTCGAATTGACGCACCGGATCGAGGTTCGCCTTGCCGGCGTTGAACAGCGCCATTTCAGGCGCTGACCAGGGCTGTGTCACGGTTACCACGATCACCGGAGCGTTTAATTCCTTCGCTAGAGCAAGCCCATGCGCTAACGCCCGGTCCGCTAGCTCCGACCCGTCGGTCGCTATGAGAATGTGCTTGTACACGTGTTTTCTCCCCATTGGCCTTCATGGGAAGATTGATGCCGTCTAACAGGTCACGCTTTGCCCCAGATCAAATCGTCAGGAATGTGCCGACGCTGGTAAAGCGACCCATAGCGGACATTTTGGACGGCCGCGAGGCGGTCTTTCCGTTTGGCTATGTCCGCTATTGGCCCAAAGCGGACATACCTGGTTGCATCGCACATGTCCGCTTTCAGTGGTAAAGCAGACATACCCGTTTGCACTGCATATGTCTGCTTATGACCCAAAGTGGAATTCCGATCAGTGCGGGTTGACGCTACCGTTACCGCTGAGGTTGCTCACAATTTCATCGAGCTTTCTGAGGAATTCTGCAGATGGCGCCACGGAACCAATATGTTCGATAAAGGATTTTAGCATCTCCACTTCCTGCGTAACTAGGTGAGCAGGAAATTCGGCGCTGCGAAGGCGAAGCTCCGCCCCGGCGTCATCCAGATCACGGCCGTGAGGACCAGCTTGCCGGCTGACGAACTGCCGAAATGCTTTTGCCCACTTCTCGTTTAGATGATCGACCCTCAGCCTCTCAAAACGCCGGCCACGTGTCAGGTAGTCTTTGGTCTGCTCGAACAATTCGTTTTGGATCCACGCCTCGGGCAGTGCGTCAAATCGTACTGTTAACTTCTCCGTCAAGGCTTTCTGTTTGGTCATTTGCTTGGTTGCCATTGTGCGGATGCCGCGACTTCAAACGATGAAGTCGAGATTTCGACGAGAAGGGTGATCTAGTTCATGCTTTTCTGAATCAGTATCTTCACCCAAGTCCTGGTGGCTTTTCCGCGCGCCATACAGCCTCTTCAGGCGAGTCTGTTGCTGCTGTGCGGTTTTAACTAACTCCTCAGCCTGCATTTCCAACCAGAAGCTAGGTGTTGGTGGTTTCGGCGGAGGCGCAGGGGGCGGCGGCCGCATAGGTATTTTCATGGCGATACTGTCCCAACATCCTTCGATGAGCGTGACGAAACACGCTAGGCAGCGTTTGGACAATTATGGTCGAGCAAAAAGCAGACCAAAGAGCCCTCATGATTTTTCTGCGGAATTTGATTACACGCAGTCAGATCGACGGGCTGCTATTTCCGATGGGTAAAATTTTCCGGGCTTGAAAGTCGACGGTATTTAATCTGTCGTTGGATGTTCGCTTTTGACCCAAAGCGGACGCTTATAAACCGGTCACGAATCACCCCGAGCCGATATCGACCTTAGCATCACATGGGTCGACGATATTGGGACTGTAAGTCGAGATAACATCGTAGACGCTGATTGTAGTCCGCTCGGCAATGCTACAACTTCCGACGCCCAAGAGGGCAACTCGCATGGCCAACCCTGAAGAGATCGACGCCGACATGCTTGCCATCTGGAATGGGAAGGGCAGTGACACCCGCGTGGCGCGACAGGAGCGTCCCGGCATCGCGCTCACGCCGGTGACTGACACCTTGCTCGCCCTAACCCTGTTGGGCTGCGTGCTACTCTGCGCTTGCACGCCGAACTCCCAATGGGAGGACACAACGGGCCAGGGACGGACCGACGAGCAAAGGAAGGCGGACTACGGTACATGCTACGAGAAAGCCGGGTTCAAGCCGGATGGAACGCACCCTCCGCTCAACGAAGGCTTTCTGGCGATTACGAAGTGCATGAGTGAACACGGGTGGAGAGTAGCAGCCGAGCCCATCAAGAAATGGACGGATACGACGGGTCAGAGGCGGACGGACGAACAATGGAAGGCCGACTACGGTGCGTGTTACGAGAAAGCCGGGTTCAAGCCGGATGAAACGAATCTCCCGCTCAACAAAGGCTTTCCAGCGTTCACCAAGTGCATGAGCGAGCGCGGGTGGAAAGTGGTAGTCGAGTCTGTCAAGCGATGACGGCGAGACACTGGCATCGTGTTGAAAAAAGTCGGCGGTAGATCGGAGAGCGAGATGCTGAACTGGGACGGCGCCATGTCCGCTATTGGCCCATAGCGGACATGGGCTGACGTCTTTGCAGCAGTATTCAGATCACATACATGCGATCCGGCAATCTGTTGCGGGTGGTATCGGTTCTCGGAAAGTGCTGAACAAGCTCTTTTTCGCACAGTTCGATTGCCGCAACGAAGCCATCGGCAATACGGCCTTCGCGCATATGCGCAATTAACGCATCAACAGCCGCCTGCCACCTTGATTGCGGCACGCGCCGTGCAATTTCTTCGTCGGCGATAATCCGCGCATATCGTTCGGCGAGCGAAACAAAGATCAAGATCCCCGCGTGATTAGGGCTACGGCCGATGCCGCGGCTGATAAACTGCTGCATGGCAACGCTATAGGCGATGGCGCGCCGTGCCTTACGGGGCATCAGCGCAACGCGTACGGGCGGAATACAAAGAGTAAAGAGAAGCGCGGCGAATATGAGAGCCTGCACGGATAAGATGCGTAAAACCGGCATTTGAGTAAAAGCAACGAGCAGCCAGGGTGCCGCCAGCGCCACCACCGCGGCGACAAAGACCGGTAGGACCGTTGCATGCGAGGATGTTCGCGCTAGGACGCATACGATCTCGCCGGAGGTCTTCGCTTCGGCGGAACGAATGGTTTTGGTTATGCGTTCTTGCTCTTCCTTCGAGATCGTCATCACCAACTCCCCGAAGCGCCACCGCCACCGGACGATCCGCCTCCGCCCGAAAATCCACCCCCGCCTGAAAATCCACCTCCAGAAAAGCCGCCCCTGCCGCTCGACGTCGAAGTGGCGAGAACGTTGAGGACGACATTCAGCACCAGCCAACGAAAGCCCGGTGATACGATAAACAGGCCGGCGAACACGACCAGCGCGACAAGCAGGATCCAGTTTGTTGGATCTGTCGGTTGTCGATAGTCGAGCCGTAGTGATGGACGCTGTTGCCATTCCGATGAATCGGTCGTCAGTACCGTAATGATGTCATCAACGCCGCGCGAAATTCCCTCACTGAAGTCTCCGGCCCTGAACCGCGGCGTGATGGCATTGGCGATGATGACCTTGGACAGTGCGTCGGTGAGTATCCCTTCGAGACCATAACCGATCTCGATGCGAACCCGATGTTCGCTCGGTGCAACGAGCAACAACACGCCATTATTTTTCGTCTTTTCGCCAAGTTGCCACTTCCGGTACAATTCGTTGGCGTATGGCTCAATCTCCTGGCCTTGCAGGGATGTTACAGTGGCGACGACAAGCTGGATTCCGGACTTATTCTCAAGGTCGGCCAGCTTCTGCTCAATAGCTGTCCGCGTTGCCGCCCCAATGATGTCGGCCCGATCGACGACGCGCCCCGAAAGCGAAGGAAAATCGACGGCGAACGCCGTCGCCACCGCGCAAAGCTGCGCCACAAGTGCGGCAACCAAATGCCATCTTCCCCCACGGGCAGAAAAGAGGCCGGCCGCGCTCATATCGATGCTTTCAGGCGACTGTGACTAGAATTTTACTGTCGGCGGCTTTGCCACATCCTCGCTTGCTGTGAACTCCGCCATCGGTTTGTTCGAACGAAACACAGTCGCCGCCCACAGTATTCCGGGGAATGTCTTGAGTTCGGTATTATAGGTACGAACCGCCTCAATGTAGTCGCGGCGTGCGACCGCGATGCGATTTTCGGTTCCTTCGAGCTGAGATTGAAGTGCAAGGAAGTTCTGATTTGATTTGAGGTCAGGATAATTTTCGCTAACGGCGATCAGCCGGCCGAGCGCGCCGGTGAGCTGACTTTGCGCGTCTTGAAACTGCTTAAGCTTTTCAGGATCGATCAGTTGCGAAGCATCGACCTTGACGCTGGTGGCCTTGGCGCGCGCCTCGACCACCGCAGTCAGCACATCCCGTTCTTGTTTTGCGTAGCCCTGTACTGTGGCAACAAGGTTCGGGATGAGGTCGGCCCGGCGTTGGTAGTTGTTTTGTACGTCCGCCCATTTCGCCTTGGCCTGCTCTTCGTACGTGGGAATGGTGTTGTAGCCGCAACCCGCAACCATGAGGCCAAGCAACGTGGCGACCAAAACACCGCGAACAACTGCCATCGAAACGACCATGACGACCTCCCGACCTTATATGACGTAAGACTCTACTGCATTTTGCGACGAGCCCAAAAAAATAAACTGTTGCCAGAACTGCATCCAAAAAATGGACCGGGCGCGATATTGCCCGGCCCAAAATCGAGAACTCGAGGAATTGCCCGTAAAGGCTAGCCTCCGACGGCGTCATTCACGCATTTTTTGGTAAAGCTATCTTTAGCAGCGCCTGCCAATTTTTTCTCAGCGGCCGATTTGTCACAGTTTGCCTTTGCGTCGGTTTCGCATTTCTTCATAAAGCTAGTCATCGCAGCGCCAGCAAGTTTCTTATTTGCGGCATCGACCTTGCATGAATCCGCGTAGGCGGTCCCGCAAGCCAACAAGAAAGCAGTCGTGAAGATAAGTCCTTTCATTGGTGTTCTCCTTAGGTTTGCTAGTTCGGGCGTCCGATTCTTGACAGCGGCTATTCTCTCGGGTGACTCACATCCCCGCTGCTTTCTTGCGCTTGTTACAGTCGCTCCAATATTGCGGCCACTTCATTCCGGCGGGGATCTTGCCGGCAGCCTTGTCGGCTTTCCAATCCTGACCGCAAGCGCGCTCGCGCGCATACTCCGCTTGGCGACCGTCCTTTGGCTTCCCTGCCGCTGGTTTGGCTGCCGTGGTTGAAGCTCCGGCCGGTGGCGCGGCTGGGGTCGGGGTCGGCTGAGCGGCGGCCCCTTCAGCCCTACATTTTGTGACGTAGGCTCTTTCGGTGATCTTATTCGCTTGGTTAGCCGCCTTATTTGCCTGCCACTCCGCTTGGCACTCTTTGATCGTTTTCTTTTGTGCCAAAGTGGGTGCGGCCGACAGAGCCATTGCTGCCAAGATAGCAGCAGAGCATATGGCAAACTTTGAGGGGAGTTTCATCTCCAGACTCCATGTTGGCGTCGGGCTTTCACCCAACGGATGGGATGCCCAGCCGTCTATAGAGGAACAGCTAAACGGCTCCTGAATGTATAGCTAGGTCTTCGTTCATCGAAAGGGATTGTGCGTCGAGCAACGAAATCTCGTTGTGGAAGAGCACCGATCGCAACTACAGCTAGGGAACTGGTCAACGACTGAAATTATTTGTTTCCTCTCGTGTCCGTTTTCGGGAGCAATGCGGACAATGCTTACATTCCTGATCGCACCGCCTATGTCCGTTTCGGGGGTAAAGCCGACATGCCGTAACTGCATACGTCTGCTTTTGACCCAAAGCGGACATGGGCTGCTGCACTGCAAATGTCCGCTTTCGGGGGTAAGGCGGGCACGGCAATTGCACTGGGGGATGTCTATTTCGACGCATAACGGACGTTCCCATTAGGGCGGACAGGTGTCCTGATATGATGGAGAAGGGAGATTTTCGAACACTGCTTATTAGACGTGCTTACGCAATGCCCGGCTGGTACATCTTTGCCCAAATCGCACCCCCGCAACCAACTCGATCGCATAACTCAGGCCCGGACTTTTGGCCGGGCCTGAAGTTTTTCTATTTAGTGAAAAGTTGAAACCACGCGCAATATTGTTGCGTTACAGGATGTCAGCGATCTTTTACACGCGGCAAATAGCCCACGTACGGCGTCAGGCGTTAGCGTATAGCGAATATGTACTATTTATGAATTGGCCCATACTCGCTACGATGTCTGTAAGGGTGCTCGATAGACGCCGAGCCGACAAAAAGATCGGTGGAGCGGAGGAAAACCTAAGGGAGGAGTGAAATGCGAAAAAGCGGCAAGGCCTTCAGCTTTGCGACGATTTGTTTGGGTGGCGCCATGGCGCTTGCGATGCCCGCCCAAGCGTGGGAGCCGACCAAACCGATCGAAATCATCGTGCCGGCCGGAACCGGTGGCGGTGCTGACCAGATGGCCCGCGTGATGCAGGGCATCATCACCAAGCATAATCTGTCAAAACAATCAGTCGTCGTTATCAATCTGTCGGGTGGTGCGGGCGGCGAAGGTTTCCTTGCCGCGAAAAACGCTAAAGGTGACCCCCATAAGCTGATCATTACCCTTTCGAACCTTTTCACCACTCCGCTCGCCACCGGCATTCCCTTCAACTGGAAGGATCTCACACCGGTCGCGATGATGGCGCTCGACGAATTCATCCTCTGGGTCAACGCGGATACGCCGTACAAGACCACGAAGGACTACATCGACGCAATCAAGAAAGGGCCCGACAACCAGTTCAAGATGGGCGGCACCGGCTCCAAGCAAGAGGATCAAATCATCACCGTCGCGCTTGAAAAGGCGACCGGCAAGAAGATGACCTACATTCCTTACAAAGGCGGTGGCGCGGTTGCCGTGCAGCTGGTCGGCGGCCACGTCGACTCGACGGTCAACAATCCGATCGAGGCCGTGGCGCATTGGCGTGCCGGCAAGTTGCGGCCGCTGTGCGTGTTCGACAGCAAGAAACTCGACTACAATGAGAAGATCACCAGCGACATGTCGTGGAACGACATTCCGACCTGTAAATCGCAGGGGCTTAATGTCGAATACCTGATGCTGCGCGGTTACTTCATGCCGCCCGGTGTGAGCAAGGACGAGGTCGCTTACTACGTCGATCTGTTCAAGAAAGTTCGTGCGACGCCTGAGTGGCAAAAGCTGATGGCCGATGGCGCGTTCAACACAACCTTCATGACCGGTGCTGAATACGCCAAGTGGGTCGAGGACAATGAAAAGCTGCACGAAAACTTGATGCGGGAAGCCGGCTTCCTCGCCAAGTCGAATTGATTCTGCGGTGACCTTAGCCGCATAGACGCGAGACTATAATGAACCAAGAAGTCGATAAGACCGGTGGGACGGGTCCGTCCCACCGGAATGTGGAGGTCGGAGTGGCCGCATTCATGGCACTCTTGGCGCTCATCGGAATCTACGGAAGCCTGAAGGTTGGTATTGGCTGGGGCGACGAAGGACCTCGCGCCGGTTTCTTTCCATTCTACGTCAGTCTCGTTGTGCTGGGTTCTTGCGTGATCAATGTGACCACAATGTTTGCGAGCACGGCCAAAACGCGTGTCTTCGCCGAATGGGGTCAGCTGCGGCAAGTCGTGTCGGTATTGGCGCCGACTGTCGTTTACGTGGCCCTGGTGCCGTATATCGGCATTTACGTCGCGTCTGCGCTTTTGATCGCATTCTTCATGCTCTGGTTCGGCCGCTACAACGTGATCGTCTCGGCAGCTGTTGCGATCGTGGTGCCGGTCTTGACCTTTCTGATGTTCGAAATCTGGTTCCTGGTACCGCTTCCTAAGGGAGCACTGGAAAGCATGCTGGGATTCTAAGTGGGGTCGCGCTCTGCGAGCGGCTCGGGGGCAACGCGCTAGTCCTTAGAGACGGGGGTTATGGAAGACATTGCCAATCTTTTTCACGGCTTCGCGGTTGTAGTGCAGCCGTTCAATCTGGTGCTGATGGTCGTCGGCATCGTTCTCGGCGTCATCGTCGGCGTGTTGCCGGGCCTGGGCGGTGCCAACGGTGTCGCGATCCTGTTGCCGCTGACGTTCAGCATGTCCCCCACGTCAGCCATCATCATGCTTTCGTGCATCTATTGGGGCGCGCTGTTCGGCGGCGCAATAACATCGATCCTATTCAATATTCCCGGTGAACCTTGGTCGGTGGCGACGACGTTTGACGGCTATCCGATGGCGCAAAATGGGCGCGCGGGTGAAGCTCTTACTGCCGCATTCACCTCGTCCTTCGTCGGTGCGCTGTTCGCGGTGATCATTATCACGCTGGTCGCGCCATTAGTTGCCAGTTTTGCGCTGCGCTTCGGACCGCCGGAAATTTTTGCGGTCTATTTCCTGGCCTTCTGCAGTTTCGTCGGGTTGAGCAAGGAACCGCCGTTCAAAACTGTCGC
>Ga0187779_10001193_pt1 | contig 16265 bp, 10 predicted proteins | sample 1015_Q2_SP10_10__FD_132435 | JGI IMG/M metagenome (GOLD analysis project Ga0187779, IMG submission 132435) | Tropical peat soil microbial communities from peatlands in Department of Meta, Colombia - 1015_Q2_SP10_10_MG | ecosystem: Environmental > Terrestrial > Soil > Wetlands > Peat | place... | reverse complement strand
GCTGGCTCTGTTTCTGGCGGCGATGGGGATTTACGGGCTGATGGCCTATGCCGTGAGCCAGCGGACACAGGAGCTGGGACTGCGCATTGCGCTGGGGGCGCAGCAGCGTGACATTGCTCTGCTGACGCTTCGGCCGGGAATGATGCTGACGTTTGCGGGCCTAGCGATTGGCCTGGTGGGCGCAGCGATACTTACACGCTGGATGACGGCGCTGCTCTTTGGCGTGTCACCGACCGATGCGCTGACATTTGTGGGCGTGCCGGTGGTTCTCGGATTTGTAGCGCTGGCGGCTTGCTACATCCCGGCGCGACGCGCGATGCAGGTGGATCCGATTGTGGCGCTGAGATACGAGTAATTCCCGAGGCTGGAGACTGGACGCTTGAGGCTGGAAGGGGCGAGCGAGCTGGCGGACCGTGCGTTTGGGGCGATTCAGTTCGTGGCGCGATCCTGCATGAAGATGCCGGGCTAAAAGCCCGGCGCTACAAACGGCGAGTATTTAAGCGGAGGCGGAGATGGGTGCTGTGATTCAGGATTTGAAATATGCGCTGCGCATGCTGCGAAAGTCGCCGGGGTTCACGGTGATTGCGGTGATTACGCTGGCGCTGGGCATCGGCGCGAACTCCGCCATCTTCTCGGTTGTAGATTCTGTGTTGTTGAAGCCGCTGCCATACCCAGAGCCGGATCGCCTGGTGGCCGTGAGCGGATTTAATACGCGCGTTGGTGAAAAGGGACGCGCGCTGAGCTATCCCGACGTCGAGGATCTGCAGAAGCAGAGCACGGTCCTTGAACATATCTCCGCTTATACGGACGCGACGGCCACAATTACCGGCGCGGGCGAGCCTCTGCACGTGCCCTCGGCAGTTGTGAGTGCCGAAGCTTTTTCGGCGCTTGGAGTCATGCCGATTCTGGGCCGCAATTTCGCGCCGGGGGAGGACCGCCCGGGAAATTACGTCGCGATTCTCAGCCATGAATTCTGGAAGAAGCAATTCAGCGGTGATGCAGGCGCGATCGGGCGAGCCATTGCGCTCGATGGCCGCAGCTATACGATTATCGGAGTCATGCCGGCGGGTTTTGCGTTCCCGCTCGATTCCGAACCGCCGCAAGTGTGGACCACGCTTTCCGCCATGGCCACTTCCGAAAGCGGCGAAAAAACCATGCCGGACGAGCGCGGGGCGCACTTCCTTGCGAGCCTGGCGCGCCTGAAGCCGGGTGTCTCGCTGGCGCAGGCGAACAGCGAGCTCGATGCGATCGGCGGGCGGCTCGCGAAGACGTATCCGGATACGAACACGAGTCTGACCTTTCGCGCCGAACCGGCGCTGGACGCACTCGTTGGCGATTTGAGGCCGCAGTTTCGCATTCTTTTCGGAGCGGTCGGGCTGGTGTTGCTGATTGGGTGCGCCAACGTGGCGAATTTGCTTTTAGCGCGCGCGACGTCTCGCCAGCGCGAATTCGCGATACGCGCGGCGCTGGGCGCCGGGCGCGGCCGGATTGTGCGGCAACTGCTAATCGAAAGCGGACTTCTGGCTCTTGCGGGCGGCACGGTCGGGCTGTTGATCGCGACGTGGGGCTCATCGTTCCTGGCGCATCTCGCGGGCAGCAGTATCCCTCGTGTTGCCGAGACGGGCCTTGATGCGCGCGTATTGGCGTTTACGCTGGCCGCATCGGTTGCGACCGCCATTCTTTTTGGCATCGCGCCGGCGCTGCAGCTTTCGAAGCTGGGCATCAGCGAGACGTTGAAAGAGGGCAGCCGCGGCGCGGGACATGGCACGCACCGAAATTATTTGCGCAATGCGCTGGTGGTGGCCGAGACGACGCTGGCTGTGATTTTGCTCAGCGGAGCCGGCCTGCTGATCCGCAGCTTGATGGGCTTGGAACACGTGAATCCGGGCTTCGATCCTCACCGCGTAATCACGTTCAGCACGGACCTGCCCGACCCGCGTTATCCGAAACCGGAGATGGCCGAGGCTTTTTACCGGCAACTTCTCGAACGAGTGCGCGCGCTGCCGGGCGTGCAATCGGCGAGCGCGGTGATTCCGCTGCCTTTGAGCCAGTCGGTGATTCGCATCTCCTATGAGATCGAGGGCCGCGCGATTGCGAAAGCGGAGTTGCCTGTGGCACACATGCGGATCGCTTCGAACGACTATTTTTCCGTGATGCGGATTCCCCTAGTGAACGGCCGTGTGTTCACAGAAGCAGATCGTGCGGATTCGCCGCCCGTCGTCATCGTCAATAGAGCTCTCGCCGACAAGATATTTCCCGGCGAAAATCCCATCGGAAAACATATCAAGCCAGGCCTGGCGATAACCGGAGAGGCGAAGATGCGGGAGATCGTGGGCGTTGTCGGCGATGTGAAACACAGAGGACTCGACCGGCCGGACGATCCCGAGGCTTACTTGCCCGAAAATCAAATGGGAATCGGATTTATGTCAGGCGTGGTGAGAACGTCCGCGCCGGCGGCGAGCCTGGTGCCGGCGATCCGCGAACAGGTGGCAGCGCTCGACAAGGATATTCCGGTTTACGACGTGAAATCGATGGACGACTACCTCGCTGCGTCGGTGGCGCAGCCGCGTCTGGATTCGACACTGCTCGGGATATTTGCGGGGCTTGCGTTGGTGCTGGCGATGGTCGGGATTTATGGGGTGATGTCCTTCAGCGTGGAGCAGCGCACGAATGAAATCGGGATTCGCATGACGTTGGGCGCACAGCGCCGGGATGTGCTGCGGCTCGTCTTGCGGCAAGGATTGGCGATCGCGGCGATCGGCGTGACGCTGGGAATTGCGGGGGCGCTGGGAACTTCGGGGATGCTCAAGAGCCTGCTGTTCGGCGTTCGCCCCAGCGATCCATTGACGCTCGCCGGCGTGGCGATACTCCTAGTGGGTTGTGTCCTCGTCGCTTGCTACATCCCGGCGCGGCGGGCGATGCGCGTAGACCCGATGGTCGCTCTGCGATATGAATAAGAGGCGAATTTATCCTCGATTGAAGGTGGGTGCGAATTGATTCGAATGGTTGACGTGGAAAAGTCTTACGAATCGGGCGCGGGAAAAACGTGGGTGCTCCGCCGGATCAGCCTCGATATCAAAGAGGGCGATTTCATTACCATTATGGGTCCATCGGGCGCGGGGAAATCCACGCTCATGGGCATCATCGGGATGCTCGATGGCGCCTGGAAGGGCGAGTACTACCTGCTCGAGAACGCCGTACACAAGCTCGACAACCGGCGCCGCGTCGAGCTGCATAAAAAATACATCGGCTTTGTATTTCAGCAGTACCACCTGCTCGACAATTTGACGGTGGCCGAGAATCTCGATTTGCCGCTTTCCTACCGCGATATCAAGAAATCCGAGCGCGACGCAATGGTCGCGGACATCCTCGATCGCTTCCAGATCGTCGGCAAGAAAGCACTCTTTCCCAATCAGCTTTCCGGCGGGCAGCAACAGCTTGTCGCCGTAGCACGCGCGGTGATCGGCAACCCGAAATTAATTCTGGCCGACGAGCCGACCGGCAGCCTGCACTCGAGCCAGGGAAAAATGATCATGGACCTCTTGAAGAGCCTGAACGAAGCGGGCACGACGATCGTTCAAGTCACACACAACGAAGCCTGGGCGGCGTACGGAAACAGAATCATTCAGCTCGCAGACGGTTGGATTGTGGACGGGCAAACCAAGGCGGGCACAGCTTGATCAACGGGGCGAATTCAGACGAGGAGGAGTTATGTCGCGGAACGAATATCTTCGGGAAATCGTAAAAGGGGAGTTCGACGCAGCGCACATCCGCGAAATGCTAGCCGACGGATGGAAGCCGCGCGCAGTGGAATGGGAACGCGAAGCTGCTGCGGCAAGCGAAGGCGCCCCGCGAGTCGAGGATGTGCCGTACGGCTTGCAGATCGCGCCGGACTGCGGGCATCTCGAGGAGAATCCGGACGAGATGCGAATTCTTTTCACGATGATGGAGTTGGTCGTTCAGGATCGATCGCTCTCGCGGATGGCCGAAGAGTTGAATCGGCGCGGCTACGCGACGCGCGACGGCAAACCCTGGACGGCTCTCGCGGTCTACAACATTTTCCCGCGCCTCGTGGACGTGACACCGCGGATTTTTTCGAGTGAGAATTGGAAATCGCGACGCAGCGAGATTCCGCGCGTGGCGTGGAATTCCTGAGCGCACAGCGCCGCGGGGCCGTTGCGAAATGACGGACGATTCCCAACGGGTTGCGGAAGAGATCGCCGGCCGCCTGCGGCAGTTGCAGGGCTGCAAGACGCCCGAAATTCGCGCGATGCGCCGCGAATTTTCGAAGCGCCTGAAAACGGCGCCGGCGGGCGAAGTGATGGGAATCGCAGAGAAGTTGCTCTCGTCTCCGGGGAACCACCATCGCGTGGTGGCCTACGAGTTGATCTATCACCACGAACCTGCGCTCTCGCGGGTCACAGCTCGAAACTTGGAGAGATTGGGACGCGGCATCAGTAGCTGGGATCAGACGGATGTGTTCGGCATCTTTCTCGCCGGACCCGCGTGGAACCAGCGCCAGGTGCCGGACGGTATGATTCACAAGTGGGCGCGCTCGAACGATCGATGGTGGAGACGCGCGGCGTTGGTCGCGACGGTGGCGTTGAACAGCAAGTCGTGGGGCGGCCGCGGCGATGCTCGACGGACGCTGCAAGTCTGCCGGATGCTTGAGAGCGACCGCGATCCGATGGTGGTGAAGGCATTGTCCTGGGCCCTGCGGGTACTTGCAAAGGTCGAACCGAAAGCGGTGCAGCGTTACGTCACCGAACGAGGGCCGGCACTCGCCGCATTAGTGCGACGCGAAGTCCGGAACAAGCTGACGACAGGTCTGAAGAATCCGCGCAGGCGGTCTCCTGCCGGACGAGACCTATGAGCATGCAGCGAAGAAGTCCGACAGCACGCGCGAGTGCGGCAGGATGGCTTACGGTCACATTTGTGAAAAGCCGAAGCGATTATCGATGGGTAAGATTACAATCGGAGCCTCCCAACCCTCTCGGAGGAGTCGCTGTTGGAAACGCTGTGGCAGGACATTCGATTCGGGGCGCGAATGCTGGCGAAGAGCCGCGGATTCACGATCGTGGCGGTGTTAACGCTGGCGCTCGGCATCGGCGCCAACTCGGCGATTTTCAGCGTGGTCAATGCCGTACTGCTGCGCCCTCTGCCGTTTCGGGATCCGGACCGGCTGGTGATCGTTTGGGAGACTTCGGCGGTGCGGGATGTCCAGCGCGGCGGCTCCGCGAGCGGCGATTTTCTCGATTGGCGCGAACAATCCGGCGTTTTCGACAAGCTCACGGTCTGGAGAAAGTGGACTTACACGGTGCAGGGGAACGAGGGGCCCGAACAACTCTACGGCGTGAAGACGTCCGTCGATTTCTTTCGCGTCTTCGGAGTGAAGCCAATGATCGGCCGCGATTTTCTCCAGGATGAGGAAATCCCGGGCCACGAGCACGTCGTTATATTGAGCTATGCGCTCTGGCAGCGGCAATTCGGCGGGGATCGCTCGTTGATTGGGCGCCCGATCACCATTGACGAGCAGCCCTACACCGTCGTCGGCATTCTGCCGCCGGGATTTTCGCCGCTGGGGTTGAGCCGCGAGAACGACGTCTGGATGCCCGTGGCGTTCGATCGCGCGCAGCGGAATTACACGGACCATACGTTCATCGTGCTCGCACGGCTGAAACCGGGAATCCCAATCGCGCGCGCCGACGCAGCCATGAAGACGCTTTTCGAGAACATGAAAAAGCAGGGCAGCGGTGCGGATCCGCAGGATAGCGTGCGCGTGGTCAGCATGCACGACGATTTGACGGTCGGACTGGGGCCGCAGCTGCGAATTCTGCTCGGAGCCGTCGGTTGCGTGCTGCTGATCGGCTGCGCGAATGTCGCGAATCTGCTGCTGGCGCGCGCGGCGACGCGCGAGAAGGAGATCGCGCTGCGCACAGCGCTGGGCGCGCGGAGATTGCGGCTGGTACGCCAACTCTTGACGGAGAGCGTGATGCTTGCGCTCGCCGGCGGAGTGCTTGGCTTGCTCATCGCCTACGGCGGACTGCACATCATTCGAACGATCCTGCCCGAGGCGGGGGCCCCGGGCGAGGTTCCGCACGCGAACTGGATCGGCCTCGATGCCACGGTCCTGGGATTCACGCTGTTGGTATCGATCGGCACCGGAATTATTTTCGGCCTCGTTCCCGCGATGCAAGTGTCGCAATCAGCGCTCGGCGAGACTCTTAAAGAGATGGGGCGAGGTACGACAGGAGGCCGCGGAGGCCGGGCGGTGCGCGCGGGTTTGGTGATGGCGGAGGTGGCGATCTCGCTGGTGCTGCTGGTTGGAGCGGGGTTGTTGATTCGCAGCTTCGTGAAGCTGATGAGCGAAGACTTGGGAATTCGCGCGCAAGGCGTACAGACCATGCAGGTGTGGCTACCCGAATCGCGCTATCCCGACACGACGCGCGTCGTGAATTTTTATCGAGACGTCATCTCGCGCATTTCCACGATTCCCGGCGTGCAGTCGGCCAGCGCAGCGAATTTCGTTCCGTTGAGCGGCTGGCGCGATTTCGTTGATATCGATATCGAAGGCCGGCCGGTCCCCAAGGCGGGCGAGGAATTTACTTCGCAATACGTCGTGTGCGACTCAAATTTCTTTCGCACCATGGGTATGCGCGTGAAGGAAGGCCGTGAGTTGGCTGCTGCGGACGGGCCCGATGCTCCCGGCGTCGCTGTCATAAATGACGCTCTTGCGCATCAGTATTGGCCGAATGAGGATCCCGTCGGCAAGCAAATCCGGGTTCATTTCGATGCGACAAAAACGCCGTGGAGACCCGAGCCGCGGGAGGCTTGGCTCACGATCGTCGGAATCGTAGGCAACATTCGGGAATGGGAGCTGGGAGACAAGCGCCCCGGCGAAATTTATGTGCCGTATCTGCAGAATCCTTCGCGGCTCATGCGTTTAATTGTTCGCTCCAACGACCCCGCCGCGATGACCTCGGCGATGCGCAGCGCCGTTCTCTCGGTGGATAAGAGCCAGCCCGTCGGTGAAGTGCGGACTGTAGAGGATTTCTTAGACGCGGCGATGTCGCAGCGGCGGCTCGGAATGGTTCTTCTCGGCGTTTTTGCCGGGCTGGCCACATTTCTCGCGGCCGTGGGTATATACGGCGTCATGTCCTATGCGGTCTCGCAGCGCCTGCATGAAATCGGAATTCGCATGGCGCTCGGCGCACAACCAGGAGACGTGATGCGGCTTGTGGTGCGCGAAGGGCTGCGATTGACGCTGATCGGCTCTCTGATCGGCGGTGCAGCCAGTATCGCCGCGGCGCGATGGATCGCCAGCGATCTTTACGGCGTCAAAGCCTGGGATCCAGCCACACTGGCGGGCGTGGCGGGATTGCTGATGGGCGTCGCGTTGCTCGCCTGCTACATTCCGGCGCGGCGAGCGACCCGCGTCGATCCTATGAGAGCGCTGAGGTACGAATGACTTCAAGTACAGAGACCCGGGAAGGCGCTGGACAGAATAGAATCTATCGGGAAAACAAATCAACTATGTTTCATACCCAAAACAATCGAATCAGAGTTCTCGTCGCAGACGATCAGGCCGACGTGCGTGAAGCGCTGCGCTTACTACTGAAGACCGAGGGAATTGACACCGAGACTGCCGCGTCTCCTGCTGCGGTGCTGGCGGCGCTGGAGACGCGCGAGTTTGACGCGCTGCTCATCGATCTCAACTATGCCCGCGACACAACGTCCGGGCAGGAAGGTCTCGACCTTCTCTCCAGCGTCCGCGCGAAAGACAGCACCGTGCCAATTATCGTGATGACGGCTTGGGGCAGCCTCGAGTTGGCGGTGGAGGCGATGCGCCGCGGCGCAAAAGATTTCATTCAGAAGCCCTGGGAGAACGCGCGGCTGCTGGCCATCCTGAAGACGCAGATCGAGCTTTCGCAGGCGCTGAAACGCAGCCAGCGGCTCGAGGCAGAAAATCGCCTGCTGCGCGCCGAAGGCCGCCCGGCCATGATCGCTGAGTCGCCCGCGATGAGGCCCGTGATGGATCTCATCTCGCGCGTCGGGCCGTCAGACGCAAACGTTCTGATCACCGGCGAGCACGGCACGGGCAAGGACGTCGTGGCGCGCACGCTGCACGCATTGTCGCCGAGGTCCGGCCGGCCGCTTGTGACCGTCAACGCCGGCGGGCTGCCGGAGGGAGTCTTTGAAAGCGAGCTTTTCGGACACGTGAAGGGCGCGTTCACGGATGCAAAAGTGGACCGCGTGGGAAGGTTCGAGCTCGCGGACAGCAGCACTCTGTTCCTCGATGAAATCGCCAACGTCCCAATGAATTTGCAGGCCAAGCTTCTGCGCGCGCTGGAGACTGGAGAATTCGAGCGCGTTGGCTCTTCGGCCACCCGGCGCGTAGACGTCCGCATCCTTTCGGCGACGAACGCCGATATCTCCGCCGAAGTCCATGCGGGACATTTCCGCGAAGACCTGCTTTTCCGTCTCAACACTATCGAAATTCAACTGCCGCCTTTGCGGGAAAGAAAAGAAGACATCCCGCTTCTTGCTCTTCACTTTCTGCGCCAATCCGCGCAGCGTTATCGCAAGAATCTGACGGGTTTCGAGCCGGTAGCGCTGCAGCTACTGCTCGATCATCCGTGGCCCGGAAACGTTCGCGAACTGGATCATTCGATCGAGCGCGCCGTACTGCTGGCCGAGGGAGATTCGGTGCGTGCGAGCGATTTGGGGCTGCGTCAAGCGCGCGAAACATCGCTGCGCCTCGACGATATGGGACTGGAAGAAGTCGAAAAAGTGCTGATTCAAAAAGCGCTCGCGCGTTATGGCGGCAATGTGAGTCACGCGAGCAAGGCCCTGGGCCTGAGCCGCAGCGCGCTTTATCGCCGCCTGCAAAAATACAGCCTTTGAAACCTCTTCCATACGAGCGGCGCATCCTCCTGCTGGCCCTGGCGGCGGGCGGCGTGAGCACGCTCGTCGCGCTGCTGCTGCTGTGGTTCGGGAATTTCTCTCCGAAAGAACAATGGACGCTGACCGTGGTCATCGTCGTCGCGTGGCTGGGCTTCGCGTTCAATACCGAGCAGCGCGTTGCATTCCCGATGCGCACGCTGTCGAATCTCCTCGCAGCATTACGCGAAGGCGACTTCTCGATCCGCGCGCGCGGCGCCAGCCGCGATGATGTTCTCGGCGAAGTCCTCCGCGAAGTGAACGCGCTCGGCGAGACGCTGCGCCAGCAGCGCCTCGGTGCACTCGAAGCAACCACGCTGCTGCGCAAAGTCATGGAGGAGATCGACGTCGCGGTTTTCGCATTCGACGGTGCGGACCGTCTGCGCCTCGTCAATCGCGCCGGAGAGCGCCTGCTGGATCAACCGGCCGTGCGCATGGCGGGACGCACCGCGAGCGAGTTGGGGCTCGCCGGCTGCCTCAATGCCGAAGGCCCGCAAATCACCTCGGTCGTGTTCCCCGGAAAAGCGGGCCGCTGGGAGATTCGCCACGGCATGTTCCGCGAAGGCGGCTTGCCGCACCAGTTGCTCGTCATTTCCGATGTGAGCCGCGCCTTGCGCGAGGAAGAACGTCAGGCGTGGCAGAGGCTGATTCGAGTTCTCGGACACGAGCTGAATAATTCGCTCGCTCCGATCAAGTCCGTCGCGGAGAACCTCCTCACCCTGGTGAAGCGGCCGCGCCGCGCAGAGGACTGGGAAGATGATATGCAGCGAGGCCTCGCGGTCATCGCCGCGCGCTCTGATAGCCTTGCGCGCTTCATGAATGCCTACGCGCGCCTCGCCAAGCTGCCGGCGCCGGTGCTTCAGCCGATGGAAGTGAGCGCCTGGGTCCGCCGCGTCGTGGGTCTCGAGCCGCGCATGAAGGTTACGGTCATGCCCGGACCCGACCTGAGAATTCAGGCCGATCCCGACCAGCTCGATCAATTGCTCATTAACCTCGTCCATAACGCCGTGGAAGCGTCGCTCGAAACCGGAGGCGGCGTGAGTGTCGGCTGGGAAGCGTCGGATGGCTACCTGGAAGTCCGGGTGGTGGACGAAGGTCCCGGAATTCCGAACCCGGCGAATCTGTTCGTTCCGTTTTTCACCACGAAGCAGGGCGGATCAGGCATCGGGCTCGTACTCTGCCGGCAAATCGCGGAAGCGCATCGCGGCAGTTTGACGCTTGAGAATGTGAAGGGCGGCCACGGCGTCGCGGCCCGGCTTCGATTGCCGGCTGCGGGCTAGACTCACTCTCACGCGAGAGCGCGCACGTGCTGCTCGATTTCTCGCGTGATTTCCTCGGCGCTGGCGCTGCGATCGAATCCTACCGGCGCGCCGATCGAAATGCGGACTGTACCGGGCCGCGCGTGGCTCTTGTCCGCCATGCGCACCGCGTACAGCCCGTCAATCCGCATCGGCACCACCGGCACTCCAAGCCTGGATGCCAGCAGACCAATTCCGGGACGAAAGGCGGCAATTTTTCCGTCCCGAGTCAGCTCGCCTTCGGGAAAAACCAAAATACTCTCGCCGCGATCCGCTAGCTCACCCGCATACGCAAAGCTCTCGCGATAACCAGCACGGCGAGGCAACGGAAATACATTGAACAGCGAAACTACGAGCACATAGCTCACCCTCTCGATCAGCGATCGAAATATCCCCATTTCTTTCGGCGGCCGGCGCATCGCGGCCAGGTTTTCGCCGTCCATGGAAACGGCCAGCCGGTGACGCAAACGCGGCGGGAGCGCCGCCAAAACGAAGCCCACATCGAGATATGTTACGTGATTGCAAGCGACGAGAATCGGTCCGCGAATGCCGCGCAAGTACTCGCGCCCGCGAATCTTCGGATACGCCAGAATCATCGTTGCCGGCCAGGTCAGCAAGTAATAGATGAAGACCCGAATCCACGGCACCGGCCAGCGATTTACCCACCTCGGATAGACGAATTCAGCGGGCCGTGCCGCCGGCTCGCTCAACAAGCGTTCGAGATCGCCGAGCGTTGCGGCATCGGTGAAGCGCGTCTCGTTCAAATCCACCTGATATCGCTCCTCGATCGCGCTCATCAGCTCGACGCGGTCCACCGAACTCAGATTCAAATCGGCGGCGAGGTCGGAGGAAGCGGAGAGGCTTGTCGCCGGACGATTCGTCACGCGCGCCACGAGCGAAGCGAGCGCGCTCGATGCCGGCGCGGCAGAGGCGCCCGCTGGAACGCTAGGCGCGGCAATCGCATCCGAGATCACCTGGCGAATTTGGGGAAGCACGGGCTTCTGCGTCGGCGTTCGCGGAAAATCCTGATCCCGCCAAACTAAGCTCCGGCGTATGCGCTGATACGAAGCGAGTGATTCATTCGCCCGGCGTACGACTGACTCCGCGATTTCCGCCCCTTGGCCCGATTGCTCGCGCAGGAGCAAGGCTGCACAGGGTTCCTCATTTCCACTACCATTGAGATCAAGCCCCAGGACGACGCAATCGCGGACCCGCGGATCGGTGCGTAGCTTCGCCTCGAGATCCTCGGGAAAAACATTCATTCCCTCGGGCGTGACAATCACATTTTTCTGCCGTCCGCGAAAATATAGATTCCCTTCCGCGTCCCGCTCGCCGAGATCGCCCGTCCGGAACCAGCCGTCTTCGCCGACCGCGGATTCTGGCCGCCCTCCCGTCCAATAGCCCGCTGAGACATTCTCTCCGCGGACCAAAATCTCGCCGTTGACATCGAGTTTCACTTCGATTCCCGGGATTGCCTTGCCGATCGAGCCGCGCCCGAGACGGAAGGGATGATTCAGGCTCACCAACGAAGTCGTCTCCGTGAGGCCGTAGCCCTGAATAACGGCGTAGCCGAGCCGGCTCCAGAATTTTTCCGCTTCGGCCGGAAGCGCCGCGCCTCCCGAAATCAGCGCCCAGAATTTCTGCCCGAAGCGCGAGTGAATCTTGCGAAACCGCCACCAGCGCCGGAGGAACTTTTCGCCGTCCGCCCGCTCGAAGTCGCGGCGGAATCGCTCGATCTTGCCCTCCGCTTCGAGGTCTCGTTCGAGTTTGTCGTGCAAGGATTCAATCAGCCGCGGCACAGTAACCAGGACCGAAACGCGCTCGCGGCGGATCGTCGCCGCTACGTCGCCGGGTCGCAGCGAATCCAGAAAAATCGTCGTCGCGCCGAGAATTTGTGGGATAAAGATCCCAAGCAACTGCCCGAAAACGTGGCTCAACGGAAGTAGATTCAAAAACTTCAGCGGATGAAAAAATCGCTCGTATTTCCGGTAGCGCGCGATTTCCCGCTCGATCGGCTCGATGTTTGAGAGCACGTTTCCGTGCGTGAGAACAACGCCTCGCGGTTCACCCGTTGTCCCCGAAGTGAAGACAATTTCGAGAGGATCAGTGCGCTTCAGACCGCTCGAATCATACGGCTCCTGCGATCGGCCGCTCACAATCCCGGGAAGATCTTCCAGAACCATGGCAGCGATCCCCGTGAGCGGGGGTATTTCGCGCGAAATCACCGCCAATCGCGGCGTTGCCTCCGCTATCACCCGCTGCGCAAATTCGGGCGACGCGATGGCGTCCATCGGCACCACAATCGCTCCGCGCAGCAAACATCCGATGAAAACCGCGAGCCACTCGCCGGTATTCGGCCCCCAGAGAAAAACGCGCTCGCCGCGAGCGATGCCGCGCGCTTCGAGTTCGCGCGCAAACTGCGCGGCAATGCGCGAAAGCTTCGCCCACGGCCACCGCTCCATCCGGTAGCCCTGCCGCCACGCCACGGCAATCTCACGCGGAGGACGCGAGTCCAAGCAAAAATATTGAGCCAGTGAATCGTGACGCATACCGCTCGGAGTTTCCCTCATTCCAACGGAAATTGGAAAGGACTTCGGGCGGCCGGCGCGTCGTGAAGAAAAAAAAGGCGGCGGGCCGATGCCCGCCGCCGGAGGATACCTGTGAAATTGTGTCCGCGTTACTGCTGCGGCTGTGGCTGCGGTGGCTGCGGCGCATCGGCAGGCGGCTGCGGCAAATCCACCTGCGTTTTCGCGACGTCCGGTTTGGGTGGCGTTGCTGACGTCGAGGCACCAGGCTTCTGGTAGAAAGTCAGGAACGGCAGGAATGGCGTAACTTCGAACGGCATTTTTTCCCGCGCGGAAATTAACGCCACGGCCTTGCCCTTGTTCATCTCGACCTTGTCGCTCCACGGGTCGAGCTTGACGCGCGCGCCTAGCTGCAACGCCGGGATCTGGTCGAGCTTTCCGGCCTGCAGCTGCGGCGCGGCCTTTTCCAACTCATCCGCAAAATTAACGCTGTTGCCGAGCTTCGGGTTAATCAGCGACTGCAGCGCCTTCTCTTCGTTCTGCAGCTGCTTCAGGAATAAACCGGCGGCTGCCAGCTTGTCCTTGTACGGTGAATTCTTCAGCAGCTCGATGGCTTTCGCGTTCGCCAGGTCCATGTCGTGCTGCGTATCCCGGAACGAGAGCCGCGTCATGATCTCGGTGGTCGTAATGTTGGTTAGATCGTTGAAGCCCCACTGGTCCGTCTGAGGCTTGGTCACGATGATGGCGCCCATCTGCTCGGCCAGCATCGTCGCCAAGGTGGCCTCATCCGGCAGCACATCGAGCAGGCCCCGGCTGAGAACCAGCGTGTGGCCGATGGAGAACGACTCGAGCGTCGAGGTCAGCAGAACCCGGCAGCGAATTTCCGGCTGAATATCCAGATTGTTGGTGACCTCAATGTTGTTCACAACCGTGGAGAGAATCTTGTCCACTTCGCCCGGCGGCGCGATCAAGCCGGAACGCTGCAACCGCTCGAGAACGTTGTCTTCCGCCTCATGCTGCCATTGCCGCTCGGCCTCCACGGGCGTCGGGTCCTGATTCGCGGTGGTTTGGTCCTGAATTGCGCCAGGAGCTTCGACGGTCAGCTCGGCGAACTCCGATTCCCGCGTCATACCTCTGAGAGCATAGCCCCACAGGCGGCTCTGCGATTTGAACCGTACTTCCCCTCCCAGCGCATCCTTGAGGTTCGATTCCTGGCTGAAGATGTACGCAGGGAGCCAGACTCCCGGCTGCATATTCACGCGCCAAGAGTCAAAATGAAGGTTGAATCCGCCAAAGCTTGCGATCGGCGTGTACACACCATTGAAGCGCACGATGGTATAGTCCTGATCGTTCGCCCAGATGCGTCCCTTGAACCGCCCTTTGCCCGAATTCTTCAGCGGCGTCACGTCGAACACCACGCAGCGCACCTCGCCCAGAAATTCGCGGCGGACATACTCAAAGGAATAGTGCGAGCGATCGAATCCATTGGTATCGACAAACACCATCTGCAAAAAGCCCTCCGGAACGTATTCCGAAGAGAAGAGGTGAGAAAGCGGTCCGGCAGGATTCAGCTTGCCCTTTACTCCGCTTTTCGGCTTGTCGAGAAGCGACCGATCGACGATGCCTTTGGAGAAATCGGCAAGCCCGAGGAAATAATGGTCCTTCACCGGCACCGCGCCGAGATCTCGATCGGACTTCATGTCCTGAATGTAGGTCTCGATCAGCGGCGTGTACTGACGGATGGTGGCAACTTCTTGATGTTCGCGAGTGGTGATGCGGTCCACCACCTGGTCGGTCGCGGAGGACGCCTGCGGCGCCTGCGCCTCTGTCAAACCGGGAATCGCGGCGACCATTGCCGCCAATAGAAAATACTTCTTCCACGTGCGCATTGAAATTCCCCCCTGCACTAAATCTCGATTGTTTGCAGAACCGATCTCGCTAATACGCCAGCTCAAACGTAATATGTACCAACCCGTTGAAATCTATCGGCTGCCCGTCCTGGCGAGCCGGCTTGAACTGAATCTGGCGGGCCGCGGCTTCGGCTGCCTCGTCTAAACCATACCCCAAACCGCGAACCACGCGTTGCACTTGTACTTGGCCTGATGCCGTAAATACAACCTGTACAACTACGTCACCTTCGATTTTTTTCTCGCGCGCTTCCTTGGTATACGACGGGCGCGGCTTGGAAATGATTTCGATCGGCTCGGTTTTCGCCGCTACCGTAGCCTGTTTCGCGACCGGCGTGGGCGCTGCAACGTTTTGCGCGCCAAACGATCCAGTCTGCACCTTGGCACCGGCGCGGCCGCCGCCGTTCGGATCGCCCGCGGCTGTGCCATTGCCGAATCCGGCGCTCGCCACGACGCCCTTCGCTCCCTTCGCTCCTCCCGTTCCGTTGCCATAGCCCGGACCCGGCGGTAGATCGAAAGCGCCCTTCACCGCGATGTTCGGCGAGCCGTGGCTATTCGGATTTGCGGGCACTCCATTCGGATCTCCGAATCCGCCTGTCTGCACTTGCTCACGCGGCCTTTGAATCGTGGGGATCGCCGAACTTCCCAGCGATGTGGGCTTCTTCTCCACAAATATGTTCTTAAGTCCTGGAGCGTCCGGGTTAGGAGTGTCCTTCTTCGCTGTCGCCGGCTTCACGACCGGCGAAGTGAAAACCGGCGTCATAATCTTCGGCTTCGGAGGCGCAACGGGCTCCGGCGGAATCTCCTTGGCGATCACTGGCTGCTTAACCGGCGTCGGCTTGAACGTCTTTTGCGGCGGTTGCGGCTTCCACGGCACGATTGGAGGCGCTTCTATCGGCGTGATCCAGCGCTGGCGCACCATCTCAAGCTTCTGCGGCATCAGCAACGGGATTCCCACCAGCAGGACGATTCCCAGACATTCAATTCCAAATCCCGCGCCGAAAAACCGTAGGCGGGACTGCCCGTCCTCCAGCGGAGAAAATAATACCCTCGAACTCGTCGCCATAGCTGTCTCCGATACTTCCCAGAATGAGAAGCGCGCGCAATACGCCCGCCACAACCATTAAGTACTAGCCAACGGGCTGGGAGAATAGGACCGAAGTACTATTCTAGCCCCAGTCGTGTTGAAAGCATAACCTGTTCCGTTTCTGTCCTTAATGCCGGTTTCCAATGAAAAACACATCCCCTTCGATTGAACACTGCGGCTGGGTCGGAGTTTCGTCTTGAGACGCCCCCGTAAATCACCTGCAAGCGCCTAGCCAACTTAGATGCAGCTTCCCGTTCTTAGGTCGGCTCGTAGTCTCAGCGCTGGGGCGGTGCGGAAATGAGGCGGGCACGGCCTTGTAGACCGTGCCCTCCTCTATGGTTCGGTTCGATGGCTGGGTAGGAATTAGCGCGCGTCAATCGCGACGTACGCTGTTATACCACCACGATTCACGAGCAGCAACACTGGTGCTTTGCCTGCCGACTGGATGGCATGCTCGTACTCGCTGACGCTGGTCACTGGTTTGTGATTCACTTCCTGAATCACGTCT